>CXWL01000018.1_pt1 | contig 32269 bp, 36 predicted proteins | sample 590931 | NCBI WGS metagenome assembly CXWL01 (sample SAMEA3498368, study PRJEB10139) | groundwater metagenome | biome: water well; material: biofilm material | place: Germany | collected 2015-04-27
GACGAGGAGCATGGGCCTATTGTACGTTTGGGGTAATGGATTTGGCTAGCAGGTTGCGAAAAAGCAATGCCGGTTTGCCTGAAATTCAATAGTTTGTATGTTCGGATATCGAGACACGACTTTCAGGCTGCTCAAAAAGTTCGTCCAGCAAGGCCGCCTGTCTGCGTGCGGACACGCACAGGCAGGCAGCGAGTGAAGGGCCGACGCGTACCCTCTGGGGTACGTGGAGGGTCTGAACGATGCGAGAACGAAGCTGGCGGACTTTTTCAGCAGCCTGTTAGGTTCTCACGTGGATAATATCAGCCACGCGCAGATGCAGGATGGCCAGTTTTTTTGAGCCCGGTTGGGGCTCGTCAGGTCGTAGCATCAAGGCTCCGTCCTGGCCGATTCCTTCGGCGATTCCCACGCAGAGGTCTCCATTGGCCAAGATGGCTTTGACTCTCTGCCCGATGGTCGAGCAGCGCTGGTGATAGGCCAACGAAAGCCGGCTGGTTCCGTGGAGAGCCAACTCCTCAATGCAATGTTCGAGTTCGAGGAGGAGTTGGGCGAGCAGCCGATTGCGGTCAACGACTCGTTGCTGCTCGTGCCAGATCGACGTGGCTGTTTCGCGAAGTTCTTCCGGCCAATCCTGCTGTTCGACATTGACGTTGAGCCCGATCCCAATGACCTGGAATGGCGTTGATCCTGTCCCGGCGCCGCTTTCACAGAGAATGCCGCCGACTTTCCGTTCCGAGATGAGGAGATCGTTCGGCCATTTCACGGAGACGTGGAGGGATGAGACGGCTTCAATCGCTTCGGCGGCGGCCAGCGCAGAGATGAGCGGGAGCCAGGAGAGCCATTCCGTGAGGCGCTCTGGTGGGCGTGCGGCCTTGAGGATGGCGGAGCAATAGAGATTAGAGCCAGGCGGAGAAAACCAGGTTCGGGCGAGCCTCCCGCGGCCAGCGGACTGGCTGTCGGCGACGACGACCGTACCATGCTCCACGTTTGCTTGTGCGAGGCGAACTGCTTCTCGATTTGTTGAAGCTATGGAGTCGAACAGTTCGATGCGACGCCCCAGCCAGGTGGTCGACAGGGTGCTGTGGATCGTATTGCGGGTGAGGGGCGGCGAGGGTTGCACTAGTCACCTAAGAGGATGCTGAAAACGCCCGCCAACGTCGTTCTTGGCTCATCGAAATCCTCAACGTACCCTTGATGGTACGCCTCCGGTTTCGACTCGCCTGCGGCCTTGTTGGACGAACGTTTTGAGCATCCAGTGAGAACTTTTTGTGCTGCACAGGTTCAGACCCTTAGCGAGCTCGCTTGTCATCATGGATTTTGCTTAGCTTGCTAGCTCTGCGAAGCTCAAGCTCCAGGCTGAGTGTTGCGGCGGGAGCTGAATGGGTGAGGGCTCCGATGGAAATGCGGTCCGGGCCTGCCGCTGCCATCGCCCGCACATTGCTCAAGGTGATTCCACCGGAGACTTCCACCAGTGCATGGCCCTTGATCAACTTGACGGCGCGACGCACCATGGTCGGGGTCATGTTATCCAGTAGGATGATGTCGACTTGCTCTGCGAGGGCCTGTTTCACCTCCTCTAATGATTCCACTTCCACAATCACCGTCATGCCGCTGGGGGCCTTGGCGTTGGCCTTGCGGCAGGCAGTTTTGATGGGCGTGGTCGTTCGGCTGAGGAGCGCCAGATGATTGTCCTTGATGAGGATGCCGTCGCTCAGGGATGGGCGGTGATTCGTGCCTCCGCCGAGGAGAACCGCCCATTTCTGTAGGGCGCGTAACCCAGGGGTGGTTTTTCTTGTATCGAGGATCGTCACGGGGTATCCGAGAACGGCATCGCAAAGTTGGCTCGTCAAGGTGGCGATGCCTGAGAGGTGTTGGAGAAAGTTTAAGGCGACTCGTTCCGCCGTGAGGATGGATCGCCCATCGCCTTCGATCTGGAGGAGGCAGTCTCCATCCTGTGCTCGGTCCCCATCCTGGCGGTGGATGGAGAGGACGAGCGTCGGGTCGATGGCGCGAAACACATGAATGGCCGCGGCGAGGCCTGCGACCACCAGCGATTGCTGAGCGACGATGCGTGCGCGCGCCGGAACCGGAGAGGGAAAGAGGACGGCGGTCGTGACGTCGCCGTGAGGGAGGTCTTCTTGGAGCGCTAGTCGAACGGCGCGCTGTATGTCGGCAACCGGAGGCCTGACCATGGGTTATGTTCCCAACATGGCACGCAACTGCTGTTCGCTGTTGGCTAGCATGGTTTGATCCCGGCGCAGGCTTGCCAGGCGATCCTGGTGATCGGTAATCACCTCCGGTGGAGCCTTGGCAGTAAATTCCTGATTGCGAAGTTTCCCTTCCAGTCGATCCATCTCCTTCGTCTGCTCTGATTGTTGCTTGAGCAGACGGTCCAGCGCTTTGTTGAGATCCACATCGCCTGCCACCACGATGCCGACGGATAAGCCTTCGGTGATGAGCCGGAGCAGATTGTTGGTCGGCCAGGTCGTAGCCGGTGTCAGATCGACCGTGCCACGACCGAGATGGGCGAGGTAGCTCCGGAGTTGATCCAGATGTCCCTGACGCGTCGGTTCGTCGTGCGCGACGTAGAACGTAATCTGTTGTCCCGGTGGATAGTTCAAGAGCATGCGGGACGAGCGGACCAGACCGATGGTCTGTTCGAGCAACGTAAATCGGCGATCCATTTCCGGCGCAATCCAGGTCGCTTCAGCGGTGGGGTACTGCTGAACCACGATGCTCTCACCCTTGTGTGGAAGCGTCTGCCAGATCTCTTCCGTCAGAAAAGGCATGAACGGGTGCAGAAGCCGCATCGCGGTTTCGAGCGTGTCGACGAGCGTTTGCCTGGTTCCTGGCGCGTCAGGGCTCGCCGGGTTTTGCAACGTCGGTTTGATCAGTTCGAGGTACCAGTCGCAGTACTCGTGCCAGATGAATTGGTACAGGGCATTGGCCGCGCGATCGAACCGATAGGCCTCTAACTCTGAGGTCACAAGCTGAATCGTTTGATTGAGGCGACTCAAAATCCAGCGGTCGGGGAAGGTCCGTTCTATCGGTGCGTTGGCCGTTCGTGGCCCATCCAGATTCATGAGGCTGAAACGAGCGGCATTCCAGATCTTGTTGGCAAAGTTGCGATAGCCTTCAATCCGTTCTTCTGCGAGTTTGATGTCTCGACCTGGTGAGGCCATCGCAGCCAGCGTGAAGCGGAGGGCATCGGTGCCGAATTGCTCCATCACATGCAGAGGATCGATGACGTTGCCTTTCGACTTGCTCATCTTTTGTCCTTCGGCATCCCGCACGAGAGCATGGATATAGACATCCCGGAAGGGCACATCGCCCATGAATTTCAGACCCATCATGATCATGCGCGCAACCCAGAAGAAGAGAATGTCGAGCCCGGTCACGAGCGTCGAGGTCGGGTAGTAGGTTTTGAGCTCCACCGTCTGTTCTGGCCATCCCAGGGTCGAGAATGGCCAGAGGGCCGATGAGAACCAGGTGTCGAGGACGTCGGGGTCTCGGATGAAATCATGGCCTCCACATGTCTGGCAGGTCGTGGGCGCAGATTTTCCGACAATCGGTGTGGCGCCTTGGAGAATCGTCAGTCGTGGGGTTAGCGTCGCTGAAGCCGTCGCAGCGGCTCCTTCAACGATCAAGTCCTTGTTGCACGTCCGACAATACCAGGCGGGAATCTGGTGCCCCCACCAGATCTGGCGTGAGATGCACCAGTCTTTGATGTCCCTCATCCATCCCAGGTAGTTGTTCGTCCAGCCTTCCGGGAGGAGACGGATGCGGCCGTCGACCACTGCCTGGATGGCAGGCTCGGCGAGCGGTTTGACCTTGACGAACCATTGCGGCGACAGGTATGGCTCGACCACCGTCTTGCAGCGGTAGCATTTTCCAATGGCCATCTTGTGGTCGTCGACTTTTGTAAGGAGCTCACGGTCTTTCAGCAGTTGCTCTGTCTTGGCCCTGGCTTTGATGGCGGGAAGGGTTGCGATGGCGTCAATGACGGTTGGTTCGACGTCGGCGGCGATCAGGCCTTGTCGATCGAGCAAGGCCTGATAGTCGAAGATGGGAAGTCTTGGCAAGTTATGCCGTTCGCCCGCTTCAAAGTCGTTGAAATCGTGTGCCGGCGTAATCTTCACCGCCCCAGTGCCGAACTCGCGGTCGACGAGGATCGCATCGCCGACGATGGGAATCGTGCGATTGGTGAGGGGGAGCCGGACTCGTTGCCCGATCAGACGATTGTACCGTGGATCTTCAGGATGCACGGCCACGGCGGTGTCGCCGAACAGGGTTTCTGGTCTGGTCGTGGCCACCGTGAGGCGAATCGTCGGGTCCTGTTCCAGTTGGTATTCAATCGAGTACAGTTTGCCTTTAATATCTTCGTGTTCGACTTCGATGTCGGAGAGAGCTGTCAGGCAGCGTGGGCACCAGTTGATCAGCCGTTCCCCCCGATAGATCAGTCCCTCCTGATGTAACCGGACGAACACTTCGAGCACGGCTTTCGAGAGTCCTTCGTCCATCGTAAAACGAAGGCGCTCCCAGTCGCAGGACTCACCCAGCCGTTTTTGTTGACGGATAATGGTATCCCCGGAGGTGGCTTTCCATTGCCAGACGCGCTCGATGAAGCGTTCTCGCCCCAGAGATTCCCGAGAAGCGCCTTCGGCCATGAGTTGTTTTTCTACGACGTTTTGCGTGGCAATCCCGGCATGGTCGGTGCCGGGCAACCAGAGCACATTGCGGCCTTGCATCCGCCGCCAGCGTACCAGGATGTCTTGTATGGAGTGATTCAGCGCATGGCCGACGTGGAGAGAGCCGGTGACATTGGGTGGTGGAATGACGATGGAGTAGGGCTGTCCTGGATGGGTCGGCGAGGCGTGGAAATAGCCTTGCTTGGTCCAGATCTCATACCAGCGTGCTTCGACCGCCTTGGGATCGTAAATTTTGTCGAGTTGGGGGGTGCTCATTCAGTCTTCGTCCGTCGTTCGTGAAGCGTCGCTCGTCTCTCGCGACTAAAATTGTCAGCTATCAGTTCCTACCCAAAAACGAGAGACGCTTCACGAGATACGAGCGACGATCTCTCCATTGCTGGCGGACTTTTTCAGCATTCTGCGTAAAATGTGGCGCATCTTAACATGCGAACGGTGCCCTCTCAAGGAATGATGGGTGCACTGATAGCTTGAGGGGTGCCGAGCCGTGTGTTATACAGACTCGCACAAGGCGAGGGCGAGGGGTTCGTTCCGCTTCCACTTTTGACGATTTGGAGAAACTATGGCCACAGGCCGTGAAAAAGACCGTAAGACAAGAAAGAAGCATTTGAAGAGCATGGCACGCGTGAAGGCCCTGGCGAACGCCAAACGAGGCAAGAAGACCAAGAAGGGCTAAGTCGGACCGGGGGGAGAAGGTTCTATACGGCTTGTGTGAGACGTGTGATCTCTGCTTTGATCTGCTCTTCAGCCAGGTCGGGGACCAGACGCTGAACAGCCTCTTCCACCTGCTCTCGAGCCGTCGTCCGGACGAGAGCGTCGACTATTCCAGCGGTTTGCTTGGCGGCAGCCTGTTGGATTTCTTCTTTCACGAGTTTCTCGATCGATCCGAGTTGTTCTCGAACCATATCGGGCAGTAGGGTACGCACGGTATTGGTTTGTTCCCGGATGAGTTGATCGATGCGTTCCTTGATCAGGGGGCTCGCGATATCGAAAATTCCTTGTCGAATGACGGGTTCGAGCAGGGCCATTTCTTGCGAGAGGACCTTCGGGAGCACTGTCATGAGCATCGGCTCAAGCACCTCTGTCAGCCGCTCTTCCGTGAGCGCCGCCTCCATCTTGCGCTGCACCTCTGTTTCCACAGCCTTGGCCACGAGGGTGGCCAGATCTTTCCCCACCATCTGGGGAAGCAGGTCGGCAATGTTTTTTTCCGTCCGTTCTGACATGGACTGAAGGAGTTGACCGAAGAGGCCCTTCATCGCCTCTTCAGGTTCGGGTATCGAAGCCTGCGCGGTGGTGGTGGTCACAGGGGGTTCTTTCGGTTGAGGGTGGGGTGCGATCGCCTGTTCCTCTTCTTCTTCGGTCGCGCTGTCGTTGTTGAGTTCGTCCTCATCATCCGAGTCCGTTGCGCTTGAGACCGGCGGCCAGGAACGAGACTTCTTCTTTGTCCCATTCGTCCTGGATGCCTGCTGTGTTTCCAGATCCTTGATCACCTCGATGAGGTCTTCTGACTGAAAGGGTTTCTTGAGGAACAGCTTCACGCCCAGCGAGCGTAAGTGGGTTTCATCGACACGGTCTGATGGGCTGATCAGGGAGACAATAGAGGTTTCTGCCAAGTTATCCAGCTTGTAGATTTCCTTGCAGAATCCAGAAAAGGTCATGTTCTCTAAATGATAGTCGGCAATGATGAGATGGGGACTCATTCGGCGTGCCGCTTCTAAGGCGGTGGGGGCATCCTGGAATCCCACGACATCACAGCCTTCCGGCGTGGAAATCTGCTCGACCAACCGACGGACAGCGGGGCTACTGTCGACGATAAAGATGGTAGAAGCCACCTAACCCTCCAATGTTATTGAACTATCTCGAAGCTAGCAGTGGGGGTATTCTTTGTCAAGAAATCGCATGATCGGTACCTGTTGCGACTTCGAATGTTTGGACTGACTCTAATTCGACAGAAAGAGGATCGCTATAACCCATGAAGAGCCCAATCCACGTCATTTTTTTTGATGCAGCCGAAACACTCTTTCATATTAACGGTTCGGTGGCGGACATCTACTTGCAGCGTGCGCTTCAGTATGGGTTTCGGCAGAAACCCGACTCTCTGGTATCCATCGGACAAGCCTTTCAGCGTGCCTTCCATGATGCCGCGCCGCCGATTTTTGCTGTGACGGACCCCCTCAAGTTGAAGCAATGTGAGCGGCTTTGGTGGTTTGATATCGTCCACAACGTGTTTTATCGCGTGGGGATGTTCGAGCGGTTCGATGAATTCTTCGAAGAGGTCTTTCAGGTGTTTGAAGATCCTCGTTCCTGGACGCTGTTTCCCGAAACCCATGCCGTGCTGACGAGGTTGCGTGAAGAGGGGTTCGAGCTGGGGATCGTGTCGAATTTCGACTCCCGCCTCTTTCCGGTGATACGGGGACTGGGCATCGACCGGCTCTTCGATACGGTGACGATTGCAAGCCTTTCCAGAGCCGCGAAGCCGGCGGCAAAGATTTTCGAAATTGCTCTGGAGAAACATGCCATCGATCCGGACGAAGCGATACATGTCGGTGACAGTGTCCGGGACGATCTGGAGGGTGCGACGAAGGCCGGGTTGACCGGTGTGCTGCTGGATCGCACCGGCCGCGCTCAGACGGCTGGCGGACACGTCATTCGAACGTTGGAAGAGCTTCTTCCTCTGGTGATGGGGTCAAAGAAGTAGCGGGACCAGATCCTTTGCTCGGCCCTGTAACGAGAGGTCGACTAGGTCCGATTGTGGAGTGGTTTCAAGATTGATTTCGATGACCAGTGCGCCGGTTTCCTTTGCGATTGATGCAAAGCCTGCAGCTGGATAGACGACTCCGGACGTGCCGATTACCAGTAAGAGGTCGCAGTCCCGTAGAGCTTCATTGCAGCGTCGCAGGTCTTCTTCCCAGAGCGACTCCCCAAACCAGACGATATGAGGCCGGAGCAGTTCACTGCATTGCCGGCACATCGGCAGGATGGGGAGAGGGACCTCCCGGTTTTCCGAGATGACGCCACAGCCGGTACAGCGCACCTTCCAGATGTTGCCATGAATTTCTGAGAGGCGTCGTGATCCGGCGGCTCGATGGAGCCCATCCACGTTTTGCGTGATGAGCCAGAATGTATCGGGCCTGCGGCGTTCAAGTTCTACAAGGGCAAGGTGGGCAGGATTCGGCTGTTTCGTGGCAATCAATTCACGTCGCCAGTTGTACCATTCCCAGACCAGCCGAGGGTTTCGCTCAAACGCCTCCGGGGTTGCGAGATCCTCCGCACGGTAGCTGTGCCACAAACCCTCCGCTCCGCGAAAAGTCGGTACGCCGCTGTCGGCAGATATGCCTGCACCGGTTAGGATCGTGATGGCTCGTGCGGACGTAACGCGAGAGCGGGCTTCTGATAGTTCTTCTGGGCTCATGGCGAGGTATTTTATCCTACTTCGGTGGCCTGCTATAGTACTGTCTCTTGCGAGAGGAGAAATTCGATGAAGAATATCATGATAGTCGGTGCTGGATCGGTTGGTGGGTTTTTCGGGGCGCATCTGGCGAAGAATAATCCAAATGTGTCCTTCCTCCTGCGGCCTAAGACCCTCGCTGCCGTGAAGCAAAATGGTCTCACGATCCGCAGTGCCAAGGGCTCCTTCACCGTGCATCCGCAAGCGGCGTCTGATCCGCGAGATCTCCCGAGGCCGGACCTGATCATCCTCTCCGTGAAAGCCTACGATTTGGATGAAGTGCTCACCCAAATCGAACCGGTCTTGACCGATCAGACCGTGATCTTGACCCTCCAAAATGGGGTCGATACAGAAGACCGTATTGTGGCGCGCCTCCAACGAGATTGTGTCGTGGGTGGGGTGGCCTTCATTTACTCCAAGATCGCCGCGCCAGGGGTCATTGATCATTACAAAAAAGGGGCCGTGGCGATCGGCGAGATGATGGGACATCAGAGCCCTCGTCTGCTGGCCATCGCCGATCTGTTCAAGCAGGCGGGGGTTCCCTGCCAGTTGACCGAGGATGTCAGGCGCAGTAAGTGGGAGAAGATGTGCTGGAATTGCGTCTTTAACCCTCTGACGGTGATGATCGACGACAAAGTCGCCAAGGCGCTTGATCATCCCGAGATGTTGCGCGTCATTCAACAGATTGTAGGAGAAGTGATGGCAGTCGCGGCAGCCGTCAAGGTGCCCTTAGCCTACGATATGGCGGAGAAGGTTGTTCGCTGGACTCAGGAAATTCGAGATATTCATACGTCGATGTATGACGATTGGAAGGCTGGGCGGCCGACCGAGATCGATGTGCTGAATGGATATGTTGCCAAGCTCGGGCGGGAGTTCGGTATCCCGACGCCGTTGAACGATATGCTGACAGCCGTGATCAAAACGATCACCGAGCGGGATCGAAGCGGTCCCGGTATTGTGCGGATCGACGGGGCGGTGGTGCAGCCTGTCTCGCTCGATCGTTCGGCAATCGCGGCCCTGTCGGCAGAACAGCAGCTCGACATTTCGACGGTGATGCCCAACATGAAGGGGAAAGGCATTCGCCTCAAGGCGTTGTTGGATGTGCCTGCCTTGGCGATCAAGGCCGATCACGTCACGGTCCATTCGGCAGACGGAAAATATTCAGCCTGTCTTACCCTCGCACAAGCCTTGGAGTGGGGAATCTTGCTGTATGAAGTCGACGGAGAAGCGCTGCCGGAATCCAAAGGCGGACCCTATCGATTGGTGACCCCCGGGCTGGGAGATTTGTGCGCCAATGTGAAGGGGGTCGCGCGAATCGAAGTGACCATCGGGACAGGAACGGATACGCGGCCATCGGTGAGGACGAATTGCTAACGTCGGGTCTCTCTGGTTTGTCTGGTTGATCTGGTTAGTTTCGTCCAACGAAACACACGAGACAGACTGAATAGATCCTTTGCCCCATCCTAATAATGGAACAAGGCCGATGCGTATATCACGCCAACAGGCTATATGGTTATCGTTGAGAGGCCTTTGAACCGACATGACAATCATAGAGGGATTTCCGGGCTTGTTTCGCGTACTGTGCCGGTCAGTAACTTAATAGTTGGGCGTTTAGAGGGGAGCTATGACAGTTCGTGATGATATCGATCAGTATATTGCAGACTTTAAGGCACAGAATCAGGAAATAGAGAAGGTCGCTCTTCCCACATTCAGGAAAATTCTCTATTTGGTCGAGATTGACACACTAAGCCGTGCGGCCTTTCCAGAGGTCTCCGGTAATAGAAAACGGATGGTGCAATTTATTGATACGTGCTCTAACTGGATTGACAAGGATAAAGTGAGCGCTGTCCAATTGAAGCTTACTTTAGAGGAAAATGGAATACGGTCAGGCCAACTATATGACTCCGTTAACTGGTGTATCAACTCATGGACCAACGGGCTGATCATACGGCCCACCGAGGACCTGACATTTGGGGAGGCCCAGCGGCAATCGATTCCGAGTGAATCAAAATATGTGAATGCCGCCCGCTATGCGGAGCTTCTCTATACATACCGGAACCATTTGCTTCATGAATCCCGTGAACCTGGAGAGGGAAAGGTACCGGATACCGGTTGTCGTCCTACTCCCTATTATCTCGATGTGGATTGGTTCAATACGGGGCAAAGTTCATGGGAGCTAGTATTCCCAGTTCATTTCCTGCGGGATCTATGCGAAGGTTGCATTAAGGGGCTTGAAGCACACCTTTCTGCAAACAATCTAAATCCATATGACGCCTACGAATTTGGAACGATGTGGCGGCGGTCACGATAACCGCACACCCAACAACGGCATGGAGTCGACGCGCTGAAGCGCGTGGCTCGTGCACAGCGTTAGGAGTATCTATGCGTTCAATTACCATCCTGTTAGTCACAGCGCTTCTTGCTGGTTGCGCCACTGTCCGTCAGTCGGACTTAGACGCCTGGGTTGGCGTACCGGTTATCGCCCTCGATACCCATTCATTATTGTTAGGTTTTCCCATGGTTAGAACCATCACAGATAGTGGCATTGAGATTCGCAACTACAGCGAGAGAATAGGTGTTTCAAGTTGTAATGGCAGTGGATTCGTATCAGCAAACTCGTCGCGAGGGAACACTCTTTCCCACGCAAATTTCAATGCATATCAGAGTTGTATATCGCGGGTGATTGGATGCGACGGTATTTTTTACATCCGTGAGGGCAAGGTGATCGAAGCCAAAGTCGTGGGGCACTGCTACACAGATGAGAGCTATCGACCCGAACCGGGGTATGAGAAATTCTTGAATAAATAAAATAATACGAGTCACTGCTGTTCAAAGACCCGCTGTCAGCGGGAATTCAGCATATCCCTATTGTTTTCTTTTCACACCGACGTGAGAATGACCATGATCTACAAGCACGTGTTGAATCGGGACGGAAGAGGAGCGCGTAGACCAGCGAATTTCCTGACACAAGGGCTGCCCCCACGTACCCATTCTCATTGGAGGTCAAGAAGTGACGAAAATAGTCTCGCTTACTCTTGTGCTCATTCTTGCTGGCTGCGCTATAGGCAGGAGCTATCATAATTCGAACAACATCTGAAAACTAGGGTACTCCGACACCCAACTTAATGAGAGCGTCTATCGCGTTTCCTATGCTGGATACAGCATTCCCCAAAGTGAGTGTGATGATTTAGCAATCATGAGAGCCTCGGAAATTGCAAAGGAGAAGGGCTACAAGTACTTTCGGATATTGACCGAACAACAGTCCTCACAATCCCAATCTTTCTACATCCCAGGCTCTACTTACACGACCGGTATAGCTTCTGGATACGGGAATGCTACGCGATTGAATGCCACCAGTTATTCAACGGGGTTTGCGGGAACGGCGAATTATCCAGTTTCTACTATTACAATTGAATTGCTCAAAGAGAAGAACGACGCATCAAACATTTTTGACGCAGATATCATTTGGGTCTCGCTTGCAAAAAGGCATGGCGTTGGCAAATAAAGTCGACTTGCAGGCTTGCGCTAACTAATTATTCCAACCGACCACTAAGATACACGGGTGGGGTCATTGCGTGACTGTGCATGCGCAGAACCTTCTGTCTGAGCTGTGTCACGAAATCCATCCGGTCTGTTTTGTCATAAAGATCGTCTGCTGGTCATTGCCGCGAGTGGTGAGGTGTAAGGTCAATCAGTTCCGCCATCTCCTTCCCAGGCTAGGCTGGCGGAGATTTTAGGATTGGCATAGTTTGGGGTAGAATAGTCGCACTGGCGCTGCGAAAAAGATGGTTCGCGACGGAATGGCATGGAGGGACTCACATGGCCAAGACAGTGGACAGGCTAGCGGCGGAGATTTATGGTCTGCCAGACGTAGAGAAATTACAGCTGGTGGATACAATCCTAGCCGATATGGACAGGCCGGACCCGGAGATCGATCGGGTATGGGCGGAGGAGGCGCGCAAGCGCTGGGCTGCCTACAAGGCTGGCCAGGTTCCAGCGGTGCCTTATGAGACGGTTATGGCCAAGCATCGCTGATCGTGAAGCTGCGCTTTCTTCTCTTGGCCCAGCGGGAACTTGATGACGCGGGGAGAGAGCAATGCGACAGGCTATTTTCTGGCTGTTTCCGCTGATCGGATAGACACTGAGCAGAGATGGAGGGCACTTTGAGCCCGACAATTTTCAGAGCAGGAGGGTTCCGCTTCTATTTCTTTTCCCGCGAAGAAACACGGATGCACGTTCATGTATATTGTGAGCGTGGTAAGGCGAAATTCTGGCTGGAACCGGCAGTTGAACTAGCGCAGAATTCCGGTATGGCCATTCAGTAAATCCGAGCCGCGAAAACTCTTATCGAGGAGCATTACGATGAAATCCGCAGCGCTTGGCAAACGCACTTCGGCTGCTGAGGTAACGAACATTTCCAGTCATGGATTCTGGCTGCTTCTGGCCGATGAAGAGCTGTTTGTGCCGTTCAAAGAGTTTCCCTGGTTCAAGGATGCATCAGTGTCAGAGATTCTGAAGGTTGAATGGCCGCAGCCGCAGCACCTGTATTGGCCTGACATCGATGTGGATGTCGCCGTTGAATCCATCAGGCATCCCGAGAAGTTCCCGCTCATTTCGAAAGAATTGCGCCCAACGAAACGTTCAAGCCGACCAGCAAAAGCGCGCCGCTGATCCGGTAGAGAATACGGGTGGAGTCATTGATTGACTGCAATGCCGAGCGCGATCGTTTACCGAAATACCCGAATCGCTTTCCACCGTTCCGATCGGTAGCGCCACAAGAGTAACGCCATCCTGACCGTCCAATCTGCGATCATCGCACTCCAGACATAGAGGACATCCAGCGCAAGCCAGGGGCCTGCGATGATGGCGAGGGGCACGCGGACTCCCCACATGCCGATGGTCGTCGCCCACATGATGAACCTGGTATCGCCCGCTCCACGCAACGACCCTGCAAGGACCATGGTGAGGGCGAGCGGCACTTGGAGGACCGCGACGATGCGCAGGAAGACGGTCCCGAGTTCGACCACCGCTTCGTCGTTCGTAAATGCGCGGAGCAGCACGTAGGGAAAGAAAAAGAAAAGTATACCCATCGAGGCCATCGCCATGGTGGCTAACCGGTTGGCCTCCCAGTTTTCAAGTTTGGCCCTCACATATTTTCCCGCGCCGATACTCTGCCCCACCATCGTGGCCGCCGCAATGGCGAAGCCATATCCCGGCAGGAATGAGAGGGATTCGATCGACAGGCCCACTTGATGGGCGGCGTAGGTCACCGTCCCGTAGAGCAGCACGATCTTGGTATAAATGATAATTCCCGCCTGTTGAAAGATCCGTTCGCCGGAGACCGGCGCACCGATCTGCCAAGTGGAGCGCATGAGGTCGCGGCGTATGGCGAGCGACTTTTTGAAGACTCTTCGATTGACCCAGAGGAGATAGAGGACGCCGGTTCCTTCTGCGAGGCCTGTGGCCACGGCTGCTCCTGTGAGACCCCAGGCTGGGAAACCCCAGAGTCCGTAGATCAGCGGGTAGGCGATGGTTAGATAGAGCAGATTGACTGCGATCAAGGCATACATCGGAGTTTTGGTGTTCCCGGTTCCTTGCATGATCGAGGAGAGTATTTGCAGGAAGATCGTGCAGGGAATGACCAGGAAGATCAGATTCGAGTAGGGAAGGGCCAATGCGATCACGTGATGTTCTGCGCCCAACAGTTCCATGGTGAGACGATTCAGGGACAATCCGACTATCATGAGCACGCAGGAGACGAGGGCGGCCAATCCGAGGAGGTGGGTGGCGGCTTCCCCGACGTCTTTGGTGCGGCGAGCCCCCGATAGTTGGGCAATGAGGACGTTGGCGCCTACCGATAGTCCTGAGACGAGCGTGGTGGACATGAAGGCCAGTAATTGGCCAAGTCCGACGGCAGCAATGGATGTAGCACCAAGACCGCCGACGAGGAAGACGGCGGCGATGCCCTCGGTCCGTTGGAGCAGACTACTGACCGTGACTGGTAAAGCAAGGGTCAGGACGGATTTTCTGATCAGTGCGATGCGGGATGCCATGGCGGGCCATCCTAGCAGTCTGTTGATAAAGGCCGCCAGCTTCGTTCTCGCCTCGAAAGCATCCTCAACGTACCCCTGAGGGTACGCCTCCGGTGCTTTCGTCGGCTGCGGCCTTGCTGGACGGCCTTTCTGAACAGCCTGCTGGCAGGACGGCCAAAAAATCCGCCAGAGCCGCAGCCCGTGGCGCATGAAGTGCGAGACAGGCGAGAAAGGCGCAATCCGAAGTTCGAAGTTCTGTGTTCGAAGTTCCGAAAACCTCGAACTTCGGACCTCGAACCCTCGCCGTACTGCCAGGCTCGCTCTCTCGCGGCTATCCTGCTGGACAAATGTGGGTCCGTCCGATTAGGGTCATGCATGATGAATGACCTGAACGATCCCGTACCTGCTTCTCCTCCGAAAGCCTCGCGCCTGTCGAAGTCAAAATTTCTATCCGGCCTTCAATGTCATAAGCGGCTGTATCTCGAAATTCACCAGCCATTTTTGGCGACGAAGCCGGATGCGGCAACTCAGGCGATGTTTGAGATGGGCACAGAAGTCGGGGAGTTGGCCAGGAGCCGCTTCCAAGGGGGTGTGTTGGTCACAGCGGGCTATCGCCAGAGCGAGGCAGCGTTGGCGCAGACGGCTGCGCTGATCGAGGATCCTGCCGTACCGGCGATTTTCGAAGCGGCATTTTTGCATGCCGGGGTCTTAATTCGTGCAGATGTGCTGGAGCGTGTTCCAGCAGAAGAGGGACAGCCTTGTGGCTGGCGTCTGATCGAGGTCAAGTCTTCCACCAGGGTCAAAGACATTCATCTCGAAGATCTGGCTGTGCAAAGTGAAGTGATCGTTGGCGCAGGATTGATACTTGTCTCCATCGGTCTCATGCATATCAATACCGGCTATCTCTATCGGGAGGGGACCATCGATCTGACAGAGTTGTTTGCGATTCAGGATTTATCCGAGGCTGTGGCGCAGCGCAGGGCTGAGGTGCCTGGGCGATTGGCTGAGATGACTCGTATGTTGCTCCAGCCTCATGCCCCGGCGATCGAGCCGGACCGGCATTGTCATACACCTTACGATTGCCCGTTCTGGGACCATTGCACCAAGGACAAACCGGCGCGTTGGATTCATTATTTGCCGGGATCGAAGCAGGTGGTCGGTCAGTTGACGCAACAGGGCGTGATGACGATCGACGATATTCCTGCCGGTACGAAATTGTCGCCGGTTCAGCGCCGCGTCAAAGAGAATGTCGAGTGGGTATCTGCGAAGCTGGGTACGGTGCTACAGGCTGTGAAGTATCCCGTGCATCACCTCGATTTCGAGACGGTCATGATGGCGGTGCCTCGATTTTCAGAGACGAGGCCCTATCAAGCACTCCCGGTTCAGTGGTCGAATCATATTGAGCAGGAAACCGGTGAGCTGCGCCACGAGGAGTTTCTGCACAAGGATGTCAGCGATCCTCGCAGGGTGCTGGCCGAATCTTTGCTGGAATCTTTGGGGGAGAAGGGGAGTATCTGTGTCTATTCGCCCTACGAACGATCCATCTTGGAACAGCTCTCTGTGGCCATTCCGTCTCTCAAGCCGGCCTTATCTCGTCTCATTGCCAGGCTCTGGGACCTGTTCCCGATCATCCGAGATCACTACTACCATCCAGCGTTCGGCGGGTCGTACTCCATCAAGTCGGTGCTGCCGGCCATGGTACCCGCACTTGCCTATGACGATTTGGCCATCAAAGAGGGAGGGCATGCCGCCAGTCAGTACTACCGTATGGTCTTTGTCGAAACTGATTGGATCGAACGGGCGGCGATTGAGGAAAGCCTGCTGCGATATTGCGAGCGAGATACCTTGGCGATGGTCGAGCTGAGACGAGCGTTGCAGGAGAAGGCGCAGGGAAAAGCTGACTGAAGTACTGATCCGCCGGCCTTGAGGATAAGGCCGGCGGCCAGAACTACTCTGTTTTGGCGGAGAGGGTGGGGATCGAACCCACGGTCCCGTTGCCAGGACAGCAGTTTTCGAGACTGCCCGATTCGGCCACTCTCGCACCTCTCCGCTTCGTGGAACTCGCCTGACGTCTGGGTAGGGTTTGGCGAATGTATCGTTATTGCGATCGGCTGGGGGAGCTTACCCTGGGGGCCGTGATTTTTCAATCGGTTTTCTTTCCACTGCATGGACCGGTAGGATGGACCATCTGACGATGTTGACCGGATCGACAGGAGTGGATCGATGAATCCTGGTGCGGATGAGCCGGTGGTAACCTTTCCACCCATTGAGTCGATCTCAACGGCTGGTTGGTCGACGCCGATCATGACAGAGGAGCGGACCGTTCACGTCTGGGGCTTCTCGCTCGATGCAAGCCCGTCTGTTGTAGAGCAATGCCGTTCCTGGTTGAGCCAAGAGGAGCGCGGGAGGGCTGCCCGGTTCATCCGTCAGCAAGATCGGCTCCGATTTGTCCTGGCGCACGGAGGTCTCAGGGCCGTGCTCGCCCGGTATACCAGTCTCGATCCGTCGGCCTTGACGTTTCAGGTGGGCTCGACCGGCAAGCCGGCGCTTCTGAATGGGCGCACCTCTCACCAACCGCTGCAGTTCAGTTTGTCCCATTCCCATGGACGCATGCTGATAGCCGTTCTGGCAGATCAGGACGTCGGGGTCGATCTTGAGCAGATTCGAGACAGGGCCGATGTTGCCAAGTTGGCCGAGCGATTTTATACCGCAACTGAGCGCGACAGGGTGATCCGTCGGTCTGGTCCAGACCAGATCCGATGGTTCTATCGTTATTGGGTCGCCAAAGAAGCGGTCTTGAAAGGGCAGGCGGTTGGATTACGGTCATTACGGCAGTGCGAGATTCTCAGCTCAGATTGTGTGAAGAGGGCAGTGGTTCAACTGTCGGTCGGGGCACCGATGCAGCCTGGATGGACGATTCACTGGTTAGATTGTGGAGCTGGATGGGGAGGAGCGGTCTCGGCATATGGCTGTGACTGGGCTATCCGATCGATGACGAGAGCCTAAATGACGGACTGTTCTCGTCGAGGATTTGTGTAACCTGCGTTATCCCGCGCGCAATTGACGGAAAAAATGCTGGATTAAGGCTTGGCTCTCCTGTTCCAGTATCCCGCCACGTACTTCAACTCGATGATTCAACTTCGGTTCGTCTGTGAAGTCGAATACCGACCCGCAGGCGCCGGCTTTTGGATCTTTTGCCCCAAAGACGACTCGTGGAATTCTTGCCAGGATAATCGCACCGAGACACATGGCACAGGGCTCGACGGTCACGTAGAGCGTGGTCTCGGTTAACCGCCATGTGCCGAGTGCCGTCGCTGCGGCGCGGATGGCAATGACTTCCGCATGGGCCGTGGGGTCTTGCCAGAGCTCGCGGTAATTGTGCGCCTGGGCCAGGACTTTTCCCTCACGCACCACCACTGCTGCAATCGGCACCTCGCCGATCGCCGTCGCGCGGGCGGCTTCCTCCAATGCGACTCGCATGAAGACCTGATCCTGTTCATCTGTCGGCACGGTGACTCTTCTCCCGGATGACCGCTCTAACGCACCCTTCGTTCAGGCCGACATCGTAGCATGGCCTGTGGAGCAGGAGACAGGGCAGAAAGGGTACTAGCGATGGAGCGAGAGTTGTTTGCCTGCAGGACTCGACGATTTGGTCCATTCGAACTCGTATCGCAACTGCAACGCGACGTACCGTTGCACTAACCCTCCTCGATCCAAGGGCAGGTCCCGCTCATGGATCAGGGCAATCTCCATCTCGTGGTAACGGACGGCAAGCCCCATGACCAAGTCGAATTCACTGGGCCGCAGGACATTGGATGCGCTCCGGTCCGTAAAGAAGTTGCCGTCGACGAAGAGGACGACGCGATTGCGATAGAGATCGAGGTCGGCATGTGCCACATATCGGAACAGTGCGCGCCCGCTGTTGTCAGGTCTGGCAAAGTAGGATTGGTTGTGAAAGAGCCATCCGCCGCCGGCATAGACCGTCAGGTTCTGATCGGGAAACGCCGAGCGCCACCAGCTGAGGCTGCGGGCATCGGCTGGTCGGTAGGTGACGAGTGTATCGGCATAGGCCTGTATGATGCCGCTTCGATCTAAGGGAGCATCTCGTTCATATTGCAGCCGCCATCCCCAGTTCTGGATGGTGCCGGTGAAGGCATAGACGGAGTCCCATTCCGAGAGACTCACCCAGCCGGCTTGACGGTCCGAAAAGAAGTTCTGGTCGGTATAGAACTGGAGATATTCTTTATAGAGATCCGTTTCCAGATGGATCATATGGCGAAGGCCGACCAAGCCGCTGTTGTCCGGCCTGGCGGCAAAGCTAGGGTTGCTAATGAAGGCGCCGGAGAGGAGATAACCTCGAACCCAATGCTCTTCGCTGTTGTCATGGGCCCCTTCCATCTCCGGCAAGGGGCGTCCATATTTCTCCAGCGCCCAGAGTTCAGGCGGGAACGTCAGGCTGAATCCCCAGAGCAGGGCTGCGATGGTCAGAGTCAGTAGGGCTCGCATGATTCCTCTGTGCGGCTCGATGAGTACGTCGTATTGGATGGGTAACCGAGAAGTCGTTGATACGGAGGTTGTAGCGGGCCAGCGGAGAGAGGTCAAGCGTTGAGTGCCGTCTCCGTTAGGATTGGCTCAAGAGGTAGATGGGGCCGGTCGGTTGGGGGCGGCCGCCTGATGGCTCCAGGCTCAGGGCAAATGTTTTCGCATCGGTGAAGTTCGACACTTTCTTCACCAAGAGGTGGGCGGTGTCTCCGTGATCCATATGAAAGATCCCGAGGCTCACGGGCTTGGCCTGAATGGCCCAGAGTTGATAGGTCGTGCCGTTGGGACATTCCGGAAGGTTCACGGAGTAGAGCCAGACCTTTTGGGTTCGAGCGTCGTAGAGCAGGAATCCCGCAGCATGTTTCGCCACGTCCGATCCGGTGAGGGAGACGGCTTTGACGTTGGGGATTCGCAGGAGTGTGGCTAATTCGTCTTGAGGAGTCCCGCCGGTGCGCGTGCCGCTTCGCTGACTGAGCTGCACGCGAGTCTCTTCCAGGTCAGCCTCACGCTGGGCCAGCTGTTCCTTGAGTTCTACCGCTTCGTTCGATCGTTGCTGCAGATCGCTGCGCACTTCTGCAAGGGCTTTCGCTTGTTCGCCGATCTCACGCTGCAGTTTGGCAAGCGTCGTCGATTTGTCCTGGAGTGAGGATTCGAGCTGTTGAATGTTCGAGGTATTCTCGGACCGTTGGCTGACCACGTTCCAGGAGAGATAGCCTCCGACCACTACGATGACGAGCGTAGCCAATCCAACAGCCCAGGGGAGCGACCATGAGCGGGCAGGGGCGATGGGAGGAAAGAGGTGATTCATCCATTCGCCAGGTTCCAGACTCGGTCGGGCCGGCTCTTTCTGGGCCGCTTCTTCTGGTATCGGAGCAGGATTTCGTCCGGCCATGATGGTGGCTTTGAGGGCGCGTGGAGGACTGGTCTGACTGAGCCCGAGTGGAAGAAGCGCCGCAACGGATTGATAGTCTTTGAGCGCAGCGTGGCAGGAGGCGCAGCCGGAGAGCAGGTGGGCTTCCAGCGCCTGTCGTTCGGTTCGGTCCAGTGCCCCTGCGGCGTACAACGGAACCGATTCTTCAAGTTCTTCATGCGTCATTGGAGCTCACCATTGTTCCACCACTGCTGCAGCCCATCCCGGAGTTTGGACATCCCCAGCTTGATTCTGGTTTTGACGGTCCCGAGCGGCTGGTTGAGCCGCGCGGCGATCTCGGCATGGGAGAGTCCTTCGTAATAGGCGAGTTCAATCGCTTGTCGCTGCGCCTGAGGCAACCCCGCCACCGCCGCACCGATGCTGAGACGGAGTTCCTGATCGGCCTGTGTCTCAAAGGGGTTAGGGCCCAAGTCGGCCACGTGCTCTGCGGCTCCGTCCCCCAGCGATTGCGTAGCCCGATAGCCCCGCGTAGCCCTGGCCCGTAGCCGGTCGATGGCCCGACTCCTGGTGAGGGTGACCAGCCACGCAACCGGAGTTCCACGTCCGACATCATAGCGGGAGACCTTCCGCCAGACTTCCAAGTAGACATCCTGCAACAGCTCCGCCGCTTCTTCGTGATTACCTAGGATCCTGACCGCCAACGTGAACAACAGCGTGCTCGAATGGTCATAGAGCTGGCTGAATGCCTGCTGATCGCCTTTGACCACGCGGGCCAGCAAGGTGGGGTCAATTTGAGAAGTGGCCTGTCGAGAGGGTGTATCCATAAAACAAACGCGTGATTGGAGGGAAATCCTGACCCCCTCATGTCCGCCACGACTATACCATTCTACGGTGGGAACGGGCAAAAGGATGTGTGATTCAGGTCTAGATGGCATACAAAGATGTTACTTGAAGCCCATCAAGGGGGAATGGCTGAATTTGGAAGGAACTGGGGGTGGCTCACAGCTCAATGAGGGGATGGTTGCGTCGCTTCGCAGCATTGCCGGATGAATGGCTCGAGACCGGCCTCTTGGAGTGATTGGCGGAGGCGAAGCAATTGTGTCGTTGGGTCGTATTGTGCAAGCCGCCAAGGCCCCAGTCGTAGGACGTATTGTGCCGGTTGTGGTCCGTTAGAAGCCTGTAGAGCCCTGGCTACAGCTTGGAACTCCCTGATGCTGAAAGAGGTGACCCGGAAATGGGAAGGGAAGGACTGGAGCGGGGCAGGAGCGGAGATATCTATCCTGGCTCCTTTTCGGAGCAGCAGGGTGAGGACATTTCGGAAGATTGAGTGTCTGGTGAAGGCATGAATGATCGACCCGGCCCACCGGGCGGCAATCCTCCGAAACGGCTTCTTGGGTTCGGTCGCCGGGTGCGAACTGGGATATCTGTGTGGGTATTCCCCGAACGAAATGTGTGTGTCATTGCGGCGCACTCCCGTGACCGTTGCGATCACAGCGGTCGGCTGAACCACTTCCCCTGTACCATCGGTGGCGTCGCCTTTGGTGGAGAGCCCTCCTTGGCCGTCGATGGCAATAATGCGGTGGCAGATGAGCAGGGTCTCGCTTCGAAATAGGATGATCGCGCCGATGTGGAGGGAGGTTGGAGGGCTGAGTTCAAGTCGGTCGCCTTCCTGAATCGTCGGCGCCATGCTCGATGACACGACGCGAGGTACGACCATGTTGTTCAGCAGGGGCAGCTGAAGTTCGTCGGGTAGATCCTGCAAGGAAAAGCGGCCATCTAAGGCGAGGGGCGCAACGAGGCGAATCACGAGACCTCCCTGGCTGTTCGGTTGCAGAGGAGTCGGATCAGTATGCGGGCGATCAAGAGGGTTGCCGCTTGCGTCAATTGCCACCATCTGATGACGGTGGTGGTCCAGGGCCTCGTCACGCTCTCATGTCCATAGCGATAGATCAGGAAGAGCGAGGAGGGGAAAAGTGTGCGGCAAAGCCAGGCAAGTCTCCTTCCTGGCGGTTGTGTGACCCACAGTAGCAAATGTCCGAGTTCAGGAAGAGGCTGGGTTGTCACCAGTCGTCGGAACAAAAACCCTAGCATTCGTTCAGACAGGGTTGATGGGGCGAGTTGCTGGAGTACGACAGATGGAATTCCTGTTCGTGCGTCCGCCAATGTGAGCTGTCGTAGGCCGTAGTAGAGAGGGATTTTCAGGTGATGCCGGGCCGCCTCCTCGACGATTATAGGCCAATGGAGGGACTCCTTCTCGATCAGCAATCGGAGATCGGTGAAAAATGATGGCACGAAGTGTCCCCGGTGGACGACGGTGTAGGCGACCAAATAGAGCAAGAGGTCGTTGGAAGCCAGTTGTTTGACCATGAGCTGTCCGAGCGGCCTGCTTCGAGCCCTCGCCCACAGTTCCGCAAGTCCTTGTTCGTCGAGATACCAGAGTTCCGAGATGAGATCCAGCGTNNAGCGTGAGGGTCGATTGGGACGAGAGATAGGCGGGGTTGCCGTCGATCTGTTGAGAGAATCCGCGCTCCATCAGCAGGCGATGAATGGCGGGCAGGTCTTGCGCATGGACTAAGAGGTCCACGTCCGAGAGGGGCCTCGTCCCACGCATTCCATAGAGGCGTGAGAGCAGATCGGCCCCTTTCAGAAGGATGCACTCAATGCCCTTCTGGTGGAAGGTTTGGCCGACGGCCTCACATTCATCGAGTAGACGTTTGTTGATCAGGCTGACCTGGCTGTAGGCGTCAGCGAGGTCGTCGAGGGTCGAGGAGGGCATAGGTGCGATGCTCCAATTGTGCCCATTCTTTGAAATGCGGGAGACAGGAACTCAAGTCCCCGGTTTCGAGCCAGGCATCGCTCCGGCCTTGGCGGCAGTGGGGCCGCACCTCGCAGGTCGGGCATTCGTACCGGTGGCTTGGTTGCGCCTGATCGACAGTCTGCTTGAGAAGCTCCCAGCCCTCTTTCACCGTGCCGGCGCGGAGATCATAACGAGGGAGAGGGAATCCTGTGCAAAGATTCATCTCGCCATAGGGGGTAATGGCAAATCGACTTTGACCGCAGGCACATTCGATGAAGGACTGGTTGCTTGAACAGGTCTCCTCGGATGCGTCGTCCCACCGGTGGGGGAGCATCTCCTGATCGATCCTGACTTTCTCTTCAGGACCGAGGCGATAGTGCAATGGCGTTTGATTGCCGGTGGTGCCGGTCATGATTTCCAGACAATATTGGAATCGCATCTGCAGGGATTCCACCAGTTGCCGACAGGCCTGGATTTCTTCGCGATTGATGGTTGTTACGGGCATTCGGACCAGGACGGGCAGTGCGGTAGCGGCTAGATTGAGCAGGCCCTGCCGGAACTGCCGATAGGATCCTGGAACTGCCGTCATCCCTTCGTAGACCGCTTCGGTCGCACCGTAGATTGAGACATTGACCTGGCTGACGCCGACTTCTTGGAGGAGGTCAGTGAAGGATGCGGTGATACGGGTGGCGTTGGTCATGAGGTGTATCATCAACCCCTGCCGTCGCGCAGCGCGAAGAATTTCCCCAATGTCGGGCCGCACGCTTGGTTCGCCCCCGGTGAAGGTCACGGTGAGCACCCCGAGATCGGCGATTTGCTTCAGGAGCGCGCAAACTTCATCGGTCGTCAGTTCGTGGGGCAGCGCACGATGCGTGGGGTTATAGCAATGGACGCAGCGCAGGTTACAGCCATAGGTCAGCTCAAAGGTGACGCCCTCAGGCCGGCGCGAGGCCGCCGCTTTGGTCGAAAGTAAGTCTGAAAATGTATCGGCGTCGAGCTTCTTCATGACGCCACCAATACTGTCCTTGTCAGCTGATTCTGGACGTAATCGACAACGTCCGGGTGTTTTGCACATGCGAGTCCTCGGCAGGGAACATGAACGATCAGGTCGCTTAAGAATGCCAGCGTGGACTCCATGGCGATGCGATCCCAATGTGGAAGAAAACACTGGGGGAGTACCCGCGCCAGCACCGCACTGGGAAGTAGACTCTCAATCTGATGCTGTGGCCCATGACTGATGCAAAACAGTTCTGTCAGGAGACCCGACTCGTTCTTGGCATAGGCACCGCTGCCAACCCATGGAGTCCCGTGTAGGACAAAGGTCTCTCCGCTCTTGCGGATAATCATGCGCTCATCGCTCAGCACCGATGCGCCACCTGCATCGAAGAATCCAGACAGCGTGGACTTGCCGGTGCCTGAAGCCCCCGTGAAGATGTATCCGCCTGTAGACGAAAGAATCCCTGCCGAATGAAGGAGAAGCCCTCCCTCTCTTGCGAGTCTGGTCAGCAGACAGACTTCGACAAGAGGATTGAGGATTTTCATCGGAACCCAGCCCAGGATCGAACCTGCCTTTTCCCCACGCGTCCACACATCCACATGGGAAAAGTCTTTGGTAATGAGCGCGCGAGCACAAGGCTGGTGGGTCGCGGTATCCAGAGACTCTAATAATAATCCTGCGTCAGTCCCATAGAGACGCCAGAGGCCGTGGCAGGCATCGAAGTGGAGTGGTCCATGCGAGAGGTTCGGGAGCTCCTCGACAACGGTGATAGCGATCTCAATGTCCGGGTGTTGGTCAGAACGATCGAGGAAGGAACCAAACGGATGCAGTGGCCAGCTGATGGCTGGATAGTCCTGGGCTTCCGTCAGCCTGACCCTGTAGCCTGCAATGTGGAGATGGATGTTCATCGTTTGCCGATATTATTAGGAAGGGCGTGGGCCGGAATCCGTCCGACGATTGCTCCTGCGTCTTTTGCAGCCTCCAGCACTGTTCGGCCTGCATCCGCCATTGCCACCCTGGGATGCGCTGTTCGTCGACAGGCTGCAGGCGCTCAAGATGGCCTGCTCCTGGTTCAGCTCAACGCGGAAGAGTTGCGGAGGGCTGTAGGTCTTTTTCGTGTTCATTGAAAGGTCTCCTTTCAGGAGGGGCGGGCGCCGGAGTCCCTGCCGCCCGAGCCATTACGTCTCTTGCAATTATTAGGTCTGCATCCGCCATTGCCGCCCTGGGATGCGCTGGTTGTTGTCAGGCTGCAGGCCGAAAGGATGGCCTGTTCCTGGTTCAGCTCGACGCGGAAAAGTTGTGGAGGGCTGTAGCGCTTTTTTTCAGTCATGGGACGCTCCTGCCTCCTTGTGCGACTGCCGCAAAGGATGGATCAGTGTTTGGCGCAGGGTCGATTGTGCCCGAACATGAGCGACGTCGCAATCATAGGGGATGGGTGCTTCGGCTGTGCCATATTCCCAGCGCGCATCGGAAGGCTTCTTGTCGCAAAATGTATGGATCTCGCAGGTGCGGCAGGGCGACTCGTCCTGGTATTGCATGCCTCGGATCTCTCGGAAGAGTATCTCGATGGCGTCGGCAATCGGGTGGGTTCGCAGCGACACCCGCCGCTCGTATTGCAGGGTACAGGTGCCGAGTTCGCCCCAGGCACTGATATGAATGGTATCGGTGCCACAGCCGCAGCGATAGAGCCGGTTTGTGTTTGGCGCGAGCAAGCCGGTCGAGCTGCTGCAACGTTCCTCCTCCATATCAGTTGCCGGCTGATCTCCTTGCAGTGCCACGATGTCTTCGGGAGCGATTCGATAGTTGAGCGACGACAGATCGCCGTTGAGACGGGGAGAGAGAGAGGTCGTGAGTCCGAACTCCTGCCCGAACGATTCCACGAATTGCCTGATGGCAGGTATTTCGTCTCTATTCCAGTTCATGGCTTTCGTTTTCATCGTGAACGGCAGGCCGCTGTCTCTCAACAGCTCAAGCCCCCGAACGAAGGCACGGAACGATCCTGGGACCTGGGTGAACCAGTCGAACGATGTTTCCGTCACCGAATGGCAGGAGATATCGATGGTGAAGGGTGGCATCTGCTGCAGCCGCTCAATGGTGGCCTTGGTGAAGAGGGTGCCATTGGTGTAGAGCTGGAGCAGAAATCCTTTGTGAACCGCGGCCTCATAGATCTCAAAGAAATGGGGATGCATGAAGATATCGCCACCGGTGAGATTGAGCCAGACAACGCCGAGTTGTTGCATGTCGTCGAGCAGGCGATGGATTTCTTCGAGCGTCAGTTCGCGCGGGAAAAATTCCTTGCTGTTGTAGGGATCGGTGTAGCAATGGCGGCAATGGAGGTTGCAGCGATAGGTCAGTTCCAATTGCGCCTTGATCACGGATCGGTTGGCAGCCGCCTGCTCGTGCACTCGCTGGCTAAATGCACCATATTGAATCGTTGGAATGGCTCTCTCGTTAGACATGATGCATCCCCGGTTGGATGAGGGCCGGTTCACGGGGAGCTTTCCAGTCGCAGGCAAAGGTCGGCAGGGCTTCGAAAAACCCTGCTGGGAACGAGCCTGTTCGTAAATCATAACTCTGCCGGCGATTGCCGGAGCAGAGCTGCAGTCGGCCATAGGCATCGATATGGAAGGAATGCATGCCACTTCGGCAAGGCGGCTGGTCTACTGAATCTTGCCGACCGGCCTCTTGTTCTAGGTCTGAGTCTTGCCGGTTCAGATCGGCAAGGTTTTGTTCAGACAGAGCATAGTGGAATGGGCCAGAGCCGCCGTCGAGTGACGGCCGCATTTCCTCGCCGAGCTTGTACGGCACCGTTCCCAGCGACTCGACGTATCGTTTGATGTCGAGGATCTCCTGCCGATTCAGCGTCATCGCGGTGCTCTTCAGCACCAGGGGGATATGGCGATCGAGGAGGAGCGTGATGGCTTGGACGCAGCGGTCGTAGGAGCCCTGTCCGAGCGTAATCTGTTCGAAGGTCTCGCGGGTCATCCCATGCAGGCTGATTTCGATACGATGGGGCCGCAGCGCAGCAAAGCGATCGGCATGCGCTTCCGTGATCAAGGTTCCGTTCGAAAAGACCGTCACCAGGAATCCACAGCGGATGGCATGTTCATAGAGTTGGAAAAAGTCGGGACGGGCAAGCGGTTCGCCTCCGGTGAGGCAGAGTTCCAAGGTCCCGGCCTCGGCCAGCTCATCCATGATACGAAGGATCTCAGCGGTGGCGAGTTCCTGCCGGATCGCGTCGGGACGATTGAAGCAATCCGTGTAGCACATCACACAGTGCAGGTTACAACGGCAGGTAATCTCCCATTGGCAGGAGAGGGGGAAGCGCTCGGGAAGGTGGGTGAGTTTATCCTGTGCAATCATGAGTCATCTGGCCACCTCCTCGACTGCCTGGATGGAGAGGAGGTCGTCGAGTAACGATGTGAAGTCCTTCACCAGCTGGTCTGCGGTCACTTCATACTCGTTGCAGAAGTCTGACACGATGTCCTGCGCTGTCCGTTGCCCGTCGATTCGATGCCAGAGCGCCGCCCCGGTTTCGTTCAAGACATAGATGCTATTGGCTTCGGTTAACGTCCGTCGAATGGGGACCAGAATGCATTCGCCAGCGACGTCACGCTGCACGTAGTCGGGGTGCTTGGTATAGATCGCAGTGGGTGTCATTGGTGGCGGCAGGATAACAAATCCATGATAGCCCTTCTAGTCCTATTTAGGTTTCTCTGCCGACGAGGCTGCGACGACCAGGTATTGCCCGTGCCAGTTTAGCTCTCGCAGTACGACACCGCTTTCGGACAGTTCCTGGCGCAGTTCCTGCTCGCTTTGAAAGGCATGGAGAAAATGGCCTTGAGGGCAGGTGTCGCCTGGCTGGTAGAGGTGGTTGGTTCCTGGAAGCTTGGTGAGCCACCGGTTGATGGCTTCGCCGACCATTTTTCTTTTGGTCGAGGGGTCGGAATCAACGAGGAATTGTAGGACGGCCAACCCCTTGGGGGAGAGCAGGCTGGTTAACTGCCGCAGCCAGGTCTGTCTCCAACTCCGGCTGGGAATGGAACTGTACATGATACTCGGTAGCAGGATGTAATCGAAGTGGGCTGGATGAGTGGGAAGGACCAAAAAGTCTGCTTGGACAAACGTGACCGGTACTCGGGTTTTTCGTGCGATATGAGCGGCCATGCGCAAAGCCGACCGGCTGATATCTAGGCCGATAACGCGGAAGCCGCGTTGGGCGAGCGCGATCGATTCACGTCCGATTCCCGTGCCGAGTACGAGGATGTTGCCTGACACGATGTGATGACGGGCGAGCACCTCCTCCTCCCATTGTTCAAGGGGCCATTCCTGTGCGTCGCTGGTGAAGAGAATATCGGTGTCGTCGCAGCGGCGATCATAATGGGTACGAATCAGCTTTGTGAGTGCTGCCGGAGGTAGGAGAGCAGGGAGCATACCTGTGAGGAGGAGGCCCGCTCCTTCGAAAATCCCCCCAATCCAGTATGCGACAGCTGCGAGGCGTTTCACACAGAAACCGAGGAACACCATGCGAGCTCCTTACTCCTGGCAGTATCGAACGATCATCTCGGCCGCCTCGGCTGCCCCAGTTGGGGGGGGCGGCAATGACGGCACTGGTAATTCCAACGCTTGCTGTAAGGCCGGCTCCCACCGGCCCTGCATAAAGTCATCAAGTGAGAGTTCCCTGCCTCGTCCGTGGCGATGGAGGTAGTCGACCAGCGGCTGCTCGTCGGCAAAGTTGTGTCGGCGGACATAGACGACTGGCTGTCGAAGGGCGACCGCCTCAACAATAGTGCCGTACCCTGGTTTGGTCATGATGACATCGACGGAGGCCAGGAGGGTTTTAAAAGAGAGCGGAAGCGTCGTTGTGGACTGTATCCTGGAATATCCCGACGTGACCGGGCCGTCGAAGAGGAAGCGATAGTTGCGCAGCCGTTCCAGCTGTTCTAGCGGAAGTGACTTCAGCGGAATGCCGCCGAACCCTACTAAGACGGTTCGTTCGTCGGGCTTTAGATCAAGTGCTGAGGCTAGTCGGCTCCGTTCAGGAGAGGATGGGCTGGCGATTGGGTTAATATCTATCAGAGGTGATAAGGCATCGATTCCCGGAGCTGGGGTAATACGAAGAGCTCTGTCGGCTTTCGCATAGGAATCACGGATGCGTTGAATCAATTGCTGCTGTGAATGGTCGGATGCCTGGCAGTAGTCCTTGAGTACGAGGTCCCAAGTAAAGTTGGCCAAGGCGACGGTCGGTATCTGCGCGCGGAAGCCAGCCTCGATGGCGAGGTAGGGTGTGTCGGCGATGATCAGTGCCGGTGCTGCCGCTTGCATGGCGGCGACTTCATCGGACAGGCGTGTCTCCCAGGTGTCATGGAAGTGCTGGTGCGCCGCCCAGGTGTTGTCGATGTCGATCGTGAGGGGGCCATCCTGGATACAGCCGACATCTTGCTGCACCGGCTGAAGGTCCCAGGGGATCGTCAACCGGTCATGGAAAAATGAGGCGGGGACTGTGGTGCGGAGAACGACGGTCAGATTTGGTACGAGGGTGCCCAGTGCGTTGAGCACTGGTACGACCTGCGCTGCGTGACCGTAGCCATGTCCAGAGATCGCACACCAGATTAGTGTCATAGTAGGGTGCTGAAAAAGCTCCTCAACGTCGTTCTCGGCTCATCGAAATCCTCAACGGGGACCCGGCCGCCTCACCCCTCGGCGGCGCGCACAACCGTGGTGCTCCTTATTCGTCGCACCGTGCGCCCCAGAGGGTACGCCTCCGGGTTCGACTCGCCTGGGCCTAGTTGAAGAAGCTTGTTGCGCACCCTGAATACGATGCGTGAAGTCCTAGGCCCAGGGCTTAGCTGTTGGAGTAATCCGACTCGATCGGTGCGATGTGGTATTGCAGTTCGAGGTCGAATTCGTCGATCAATTCATTGGCCGTGCCTGCACCAAGATCGGAACGGACTTCGTTGATCACCAGGTCGATCGCCATCCCGGCCTGCATCCCGTATTGTGTCATCGCCGATTCGATTCGCTGTCTGGCATCTTCAATCTTCATAGGGCCTTCCTCGCTCGATCATGATGTGATTGGCTATCCCAATGTTCTCAGCAATGCTTCCATCTCAGGGACCAAGTCCACGCCTCCGTTGGATCGGCCCGAACGAGCCGCGTCGATGCCGGCCCGTAGGACCGGTTTTGCATCGTCCTTGCGGCTCAAGGAGACGAGGGCGCGACCGAGGCCGAGATGCGACGCGACGTGGGTGGGGTCCAGTTGTGTCGCAACGGTCAGATGTTCGACCGCTTCTTCGAGATTGGTGCCTTCCAGGAGAATCTTGTTGCCCAGTCCATAACGACCAAGAAATCCTTTTGGATTCTTGGCGACCATTTGCCGAAATGCTTCGATATCCATAGTGCAACGCTCCCCTGTAGTGGAGGCACTATAACATTGAGAGAGATGGGTCGGCCAGAGCGGAGTTGAGGCAGGAGGCCGATCCTCTTTATGGGGCTGGTGTGGTTGAGACGGGAACGGCGGAATGCGACGAGGTGGAACGGAGCGGTTTCCGCGACTGCACGGTCACTGTGAGAATAGGGGAGTCCGGGAGGGGGCTGCTGCTTGCCATATAGAAGGTGGTATCGCGAACGAGTTGATCCATCAGTTCGGTCAGGCAGGCTTCAGCGACTTGTCCCTTCAACTCACTGATCATAATCGGCGAGGCGCCGAACAGATTGTAGTGAGCCGTGCCGGACGACTGTGCCTCATAGCGTTTCACCTGTCCGTCCCACCGTTCGAGCTCCAGGGTGGCTTTTGCAGCGTAGTCATAGTGCAGTTCGATGGCGGGGGAGAGGAGGAACATGGAGACTCCAATGACAAACCCCTTCCAGGCCGCTGCTCCGGAATGAGGTTCGACGGTTTCATCGAAGGTGATCCGGGCCGTCACCGCTTTCTCGCCGGGCGAGGCCACATTCTCTCCAAGTGGAACGAGCGTCGAAAAGAGTCGAGTTTCCTGTACCGTGTTCAAGATGCGGCGTTCGATCTCAGACGAAGGATTTTGGGGCGCACCGTTCTGCGTCATCCGGAGCCCATCCATCACAAGCGGCACCCGCTCGTCGTTGGAGATGGAACGGGCGACGGGCTCGTCATGAAGCGTCGAGGAAGGCATGACGTCGATCCATCTGCTACAGCCGGTTGTCGTGCTGGCGATTCCCATCACCCCTACGAGCGTCCAGCGGAATAGGTGCTGCATCATGGNNGGGACCGCCGGCAAATTCCACATACGGACGAATCTGATCCAGAGCCACGAACGTGTATTTGATTTTGGGGGTGAAGCCGATGCCATGGGTGAGTACTGGTTCGTTAAACTGGATGTACACGACTTCTGCGCCGATCGACACCTGTCCTCGGTACCATCCGTCACCGACGGGGTCCGTGAGGGTCATCATCCAGGAGGGCATGAAGGCCGGACCCTTTTGCTTGGTCGTGTGGTCTGCGGTGAGTCGATGGGGAAGCATGTAGCCGGCGGTGAGTCCGACCTCCTGTGTCCCGACAGTAATCGCGGGTGAGCCTTCTGCAGCGTAGGCGCCGGGATCGATCATGATCGCTCCAAGAGCCACTGTCGTGAGGACCCGAGTGAAAAATGGCATGCGACTCCACATCACTATCCTGTCGGCCATTTCAGGGTGAAACTTGAAGCAACAGCGGCGACTCTCCAAAGATAGCAGAGGATTAGGTTCTGTCCAGAACGGCGTCGCGTTCGACCTGGAGAATCTTGAAGAAGTGCTGGACAAGGGGCGAAAACGATTCGGAACGAGAGGCAAAGGGAGAGAGGCTAACTGGATAGTTTTAGCGTTGAGAGATGGACCGAGTCTGTGGAGAGNNGGCGCGCGTCGTATAGGGTAGCAAGAAGCCGAAGCACGGCGGCTTCGGCCGGCTCATTGCCGAGCTTGATGTAATGCTCCGAGGCATTGTTCAGGCATCGCTCGGCATGGGTGAGGTCGCCCTGGTCCAGAAAACACTTGCCCAGTTGGCTATAGGTCACCGCCAGCCCTTCTTCGTTTCCGACAATTCGATGGCAGTCGAGGGCCTGTTTGAACGATGCGACAGACTGCTCCCATTGCTGCTCACGAGCTTCTTGTAACGCCAAGTTATTGTAGAGAATGCCGAGTGCGCGGTCGTCTTTGAGGTCACGCAGCAGATCCAAGGCTTCAAGGTAGTAGGGGCGGGCTTTTCCCGGATGGTCGGCGCCGATGTGAAGATTGCCGAGATTGACCAAGGTGTGGGCGATGGCATGCTGGTTCCGTTCTGTGCGCTGAATGGTGAGCACTTCCCGGTAACAGGCTTCTGCCTGATCCAGGTCACCAGATTGCGCGCAGACGTTGCCTAGATTGCCGAGTGAATCGGAGAGGGCGCGGTGGTCATTGGCCAGGCGATCATCGGCAATGGCCTGTTCATAGGCCGCTTTGGCCTGCGTGAGTTGGCCGCGGTGGAGAAAAATGCGTGCCCGATGTGTGTCGTTCTCAGCCATCGTTCCGTAAAGCGTCGTTCGTATCTCGTATCTCGTTTGACGAGGAGCGCTTCACGTTTCACGAGATACGTGTCCCGCTAGTCTCCCCCCTTCGGCGTATCTTTTCTAAATTCGACTTGAATCTCATCCTCTTCGTCGAGCCCCAATCCATCGCGAAATGACCCATAGAGTTCGGTGATCTGTTCGAAGTCGTCTGGATGTTTCCCGTCAGGGGAGGCGAGAAAAATTTCACAGAGCCGGAGGCCGGTTTGGAAATGATGCGCGATGGTCTCCTCCGTCACCTGCTGCCAGGTGATAAAGATGCAAAAGGCCTGGAAGGAATGGGCGAGAGGATACCGTTGTCCAATGGCAAGGAGATCCTCATAGGCC
>CXWL01002144.1_pt1 | contig 32257 bp, 31 predicted proteins | sample 590931 | NCBI WGS metagenome assembly CXWL01 (sample SAMEA3498368, study PRJEB10139) | groundwater metagenome | biome: water well; material: biofilm material | place: Germany | collected 2015-04-27
TCGATGCCGGTGGGGCAGGCCGTGATGCACGGCGCCGCAAAGCAGTAGTAGCAGCGCTCGGCCTCGATCAACGCGCGCGCAGCAGCCAGCGGCGGGTGGGCATCGGCAAAGTTGCGCGCATAGTCGGCCGGACCCAGGCGGCCGGCGTGCAGGCCGCCTGGGCGGGAGGCCGGGGCAGCCTCGTCTGGGTTGTTCATCGAAGGCAGCCTTCGCAAGTGTCGGGCCCGCGATGTCGGGCCAGGGCGGGACTAGTCTTGACCACTTGACGAGGCTTGACCAGTGGATGATTTCCCTCGTGACAGCGCATGCGGCGTGCGGGTCGAAAAGGGGCAGGCCAGCCTGTGCGGGGCCCGGACGCCAGACTCGCTTCACGCACCGAGTTGCTCCAGCCAGCCCAGCAGCAACGCATTGACGCGCGCCGGCTGCTCCAGCGTCAGCAAGTGCCCGGCACCGGGCACGATCTCCAGCCGCGCGGCGGGGATCCCTGCCGCCAACTCACGGGCGTGCTCGGCGGGGGTCAGCCGGTCGGCTTCGCCGCAGGCCACGAGCGCCGGGCAGGTGACGTGGCGCAGGTGCGCGCGGCGGTCGGCGCGCGCCATGACGGCGCGGTTCTGTTGGATCAGCTGGTCGGCGCCGGCGCGCCGGATCATGGCCAGATAGCCGGCCACCAGCGTTGCGTTGCGGGCGCCGTGCGGATGGAAGGCGAAGAGCACATTGGCGCGCAGCACTTCTTCCATGCGCCCGGCGGCAAAGTGCTCGCAGGCCTGGCGGCGCAGCGCGACCATGGCGGGCGTATCGGCGCGCGCGGTGGTGCCCAGCAGCGCGATGCCCTGCACGCGCGCGGGCGCCTGGCGGTGCACTTCCAGCGCCAGCATGCCGCCCATCGAGCTGCCCACCAGCACATGGCGGCCGGGCCGCGCGGCCAGCAATGCGGCAGCCATGGCGGGCAGCGTCGAGCCCTGCGTGTGCACACCGCTGACCTGCACGCGGTGGCGTGCCGCCAGCGCCGGGATCTGATCGCCGAACAACGCCGCATCGCAGGCCAGCCCGGGCAGCAGGATGATCGAGAGCATGGCGCCAGTGTGCCAGCGCGCACGCGGGTATCCTCGCTGGCATGAGTGCACTGACCCCTTTCCACCTCGCCTTCCCGGTGGACGACCTGGCGCGTGCCCGCGAGTTCTACGGCACCGTGCTGGGCTGCCCGCTGGGCCGCAGCAGCAGCCAGTGGATCGACTTTGATCTTTTCGGCCACCAGATCGTGGCGCACCTGGCACCCCCCAAGGTGCAGGCCGACCACCACAACGCCGTCGATGGCCACGCCGTGCCGGTGCCGCACTTCGGGGTGGTGCTGGGGTGGGATCATTTCCACACCTACGCCGCGCGCTTGCGCGAGCACGGCGTCAAATTCGTGATCGAGCCCCATATCCGCTTTGCCGGCCAGGTGGGCGAGCAGGCGACGATGTTCTTGCTCGATCCGGCGGGCAATGCGCTGGAGTTCAAGGCCTTCCGCGACCCCGGCAGGTTGTTTGCCACTTGACGATGGCCCTGTGACTGAACTGCTCTTCATCCGCCACGGCGAAACCGACTGGAACCTGCAGCAGCGTTTCCAGGGCCAGATCGACGTGCCGCTCAACGCCACCGGCCACGCGCAGGCGCGGCGGCTGGCGGATCGGCTGGCGGCGGACAGCCCGGATGCGTTCTTTACCAGCGACCTCGTTCGCGCCCGCGAAACCGCCGCACCGCTGGCGGCGGCCTGGGGGCTGGCGCCGGTGGCGCTGGCCGGCCTGCGCGAGCAGAACTTCGGCCTGCTCGAAGGCCTGGACGTGCCGACCATCAAGGCCCGCCACGCCGGCCTGTGGCAAGGCTGGCTCGAGCATCGCGCCGATTTCTGCCTGCCCGGCGGCGAAAGCCTGCGCGAATTTCACGCCCGCGTCGTCGCCGCCGTGCGCGAGCTGGCCAGCGCCACCCCGGCCGGCCGCCGGCTGGCCATCGTCACCCACGGCGGCGTGCTGGACATGCTCTGGCGCACCGCGCACGGCCTGCCGCTGGACGGCCTGCGCGTGTGCGAGATCCCGAATACCGGGCTCAACCGCCTGCGTTGGGTGGATGGCGCCTTGCACATCGATGCCTGGGGCGACGCCGCGCACCTGGAGGGCCTGCCGGCGCAGCCGCGCACGGCGGCCGGGGAACGCTGAAGCTCAGTCGCGGCGGCGTACGCCGCAGCAGGCGCGTTTCAAAGTTCCGTTCTGCATTGTGGTTGCCGGGACGGGCCGGTCGACGCGGCCGGACTCAGACATCGGATGGGTCAGCGTCAGATGCGGGGCCATCAACGCAACTCATCTTGCCACCACCCGCCACTTCAACGCCGACCCACTGCTCAGTCGGAGAAATAAGGCGGTTTGCACGCCAGGGGCACGGTGCCGGTAACAAGCGCTGCCACAATGGACGCGTTCAAGATGGGAGCAATCTACAAGATGCAGACGCACGCACAAGTTGCTGATCTATTGGCCGATGGCGTTCGGAAGCACCAAAGCGGGTTGTTAGAGCAGGCCGAAGGTGCTTATCTTGAAATCCTAGATCGAATTCCGCAGCAACCGGACGCTTTACACAATCTGGGCTTGCTGGCCTGTTCAAGGCGCGACTACACCAGGGCAATTGCACACTTTGGGAGCGCAATCCTGGCAGATCCGGGCCGCGCGGGGTTTCATTACAACCTCGCCATTGCGCAACAAAGCATTGGGCAGTTGAGCAATGCACTGAAGAGCTACGAACGCGCCATCGCTTTGCAGCCCACACACCTGGATGCGCGCTGCAATCTGGCGGCCCTCAACCATGCCATCGGCAACCTGCCAGATGCCGTCAGTGGCTATCAACAAGCGCTTGCCTTGCAGCCCGACCATGCCATCAGCCTTCGCAATCTGGGGGGCGCGCTCCCGTCACTGGGGAGGGTTGGTGAAGCCATCGAGTGTTTGCGGCGCGCACTTGCTCTGCGACCTGATTTCGTGGCGGCCTTTGACAATCTGCTGCAGGCGCTCAACTACGCCGTGGACGAGACGCCCGAGGCGATCTTTCAGGCCCACAAAGACTACGACCAGCGCCTATGCCTGCCGCTGCGCTCCACCTGGACACCTCACACCAATGTGCGCAAGACCAGGCGGCGGCTGCGCGTGGGCTATGTCTCGCCGGACTTTCGCCGCCACTCCGTGCGTCATGTCCTGGAGCCCTTGCTCGCTCATCACGACCACAAGGGATTCACGGTTACCGCCTATGCTGACCTTCATAGCGCAGACGAGGTCACCCGGCGCTATCAAAGTTATGCCGATCACTGGGTGCCCACCGCTGGCATGAGTGATCAAGACCTGGCTCAACGAATTCGCGCAGATCGCATTGACATCCTTGTGGACCTGGCCGGACATACCGCCGGAAATCGCTTGTCTGTGTTCGCCCGCAAGCCGGCACCCGTATCGCTTTCCTGGTTAGGGTATGGCTATACCTCGGGGCTCAGCGCCATTGATTACTTCCTCACGGACGCAGTCGCCGTCCCCGTCGGATCTGAGCATCTCTTCTCCGAACAACCATGGCGCCTAGCGCCGGTGGCGTTCTCCTATCGACCTGCCGAAGACATGGGCGAAGTCGGCGATCTCCCGGCACTAGTGAATGGGCACGTCACCTTTGGGACCCTGACCCGCGCTGCACGGATCAACGATCTTGATCTGCGCGCCTGGGCCCAGGTACTGCGCCGCGTGCCCAATGCCAGACTCATCGTTGACAGCCACAATTACAAATATGCTGCTATGCAGCGGGAGCTCGGCCAGCGGTTCGCGGACATGGGGATCGAGCCCGGCCGGGTCGATATCGGATTCAAATCGCCACCCTGGGATGTATTGCGTCGCACCGACATCACATTGGATTGTTTCCCGCACAACTCAGGCACCACCTTGCTGGAGTCTCTCTATATGGGAGTCCCTTTTGTAACGCTTGCCGGCAGGCCAAGCCTGGGACGGCTCGGGGCCAGCCTGCTGACAGGCGCCGGTCATCCCGAATGGATCGCCCACCATGAGTGCGACTATGTTGAGCATTGCGTGGCGCTCGCCAGCGATTTGCCGCGCCTGGCCACAATCCGGTCCGCTTTGCGCGATCAGTTACGCGCAACTCCGTTGATGGATGAGGCCGGATTTGCGCGCAAGGTCGAATCGGCGTATCGGGAAATGTTCAGGCGCTGGTGCGAGGCAGAGGCATGAAAACCGTCATCCTCGCCGGCGGGCTGGGCACTCGGATATCCGAAGAGAGCCACCTTCGCCCCAAGCCCATGATCGAAATCGGTGGGCGACCGATGCTTTGGCACATCATCAAAATGTATGCCGCCCACGGGGTGAGCGAATTCATCATCTGCCTCGGCTACAAGGGCTATTTGGTCAAGGAGTATTTCGCCAACTACTTTCTGCACATGTCCGATGTCACCATCGACATGGCCAACAACCGCATGGAGGTCCATGAGCACAAAGCCGAGCCCTGGAAGGTGACTCTGGTCGATACCGGAGACGAAGCCATGACCGGTGGCCGGCTCAAACGTGTGCGGCGGTATCTGACCCCTGACGAGCCGTTTTGCTTTACCTATGGCGACGGTGTCTCAAACATTGATATCGGGGCCGAGATCGCCTTTCACCGCGCACACGGCAAGCTCGCAACCGTGGCCGCCGTGCAGCCACCTGGGCGCTACGGCGCCTTGCTGCGTGATGGTGACAAGGTCACAGGCTTCGTGGAAAAGCCGATGGGCGATGGCGGCTGGATCAACGGCGGATTCTTTGTGCTGCAACCCGAGGTGATTGACCTGATCACTGGAGACGCCACCACATGGGAAGGCGAACCGATGGCCTGCTTGGCACGCCTCGGGCAATTGCGGGCCTATGAGCACCGCGGTTTCTGGCAACCGATGGACACGCTGCGAGAGAAGAACCTGCTCGAAGACTTATGGGATAGCGGCTGCGCGCCCTGGAAGACATGGTGACCCCACCACAAACCATGGCCCTGGATGCTCGACTCTGGCGCGACCTGCCCGTGCTTGTCACCGGGCACACCGGGTTCAAAGGGAGTTGGCTCAGCCTGTGGCTCGCGCATTTGGGCGCAAAAGTGCACGGCTATGCACTTGCACCCGATGACGGACCGCAACTATTCGAACTGGCCGGCATACACAAGACACTCGCCGGCCACCACGAGGCCAATGTCTGCGATGGTGCGCACCTGAATTCGATCATGCGGGTCACCCGGCCAGCAATCGTGCTTCACCTGGCCGCCCAATCCCTGGTGCGCCGCGCTTACCTCGACCCAGTGCTCACCTGGGACAGCAATGTGATGGGCACCGTTCAGGTATTGGAAGCCGCTCGCCTATGTGAAAGTGTTCGGGCAGTCGTCGTGGTCAGCTCGGATAAGTGCTACGAGAACCTGGAGGAGGGGCAACCATTTGCCGAGAGCGATCGCCTCGGCGGCCAGGATCCGTATTCAGCATCGAAGGCCGCTGCCGAATTGGTGGTGCACAGTTATAGGCACAGCTTCGGTGGCAGCACGGGCGGATCCCTGCCACTGCTTGCCAGCGCACGTGCCGGCAATGTCATCGGCGGCGGCGACTTCAGCCCGGATCGCCTCGTGGCCGATGCCGCCAGGGCCTATCAGGCTGGCCAGCCTCTGCATATCCGAAATCCGGCGGCAACGCGCCCCTGGCAGCATGTGCTGGACGCCCTGCATGGCTATTTGCTGTTGGCCCAGGGGCTGCTGATCCAGTCACAGCAGCGCACCGTGTCCACCTCAATGGACCAGGCGTTCAACTTCGGTCCGCTGCCCGGCGATCACCTCTGCGTGGCCGATTTGCTCAAGCGCCTGCAGGCGCATTGGCCAGAACTGAGGTGGACGCATGGCAGCGCCGGTCCGCATGAAGCGGGACGACTGCATCTGGACGCAGGCAAGGCTAGAGCCATGCTGGGTTGGACACCGAAGTGGTCGCTGGACGAGGGCTTGGCACACACCGCACATTGGTATAGCGCCTGGGCAGCGGGCGCCGATATGGTGGCACTGACCCGGCAACAGTTGCTGAATTTCACGGTGTCATGAGCGCGCACGCCTTGCCACAATGTGATCGCTTCGATGTCGAAGCGACCTCGCTGGCTGGGCTGTGGTTGGTGCGCCTGCGCCAGCATCGGGATGAACGGGGAAGCTTCGCCCGTCTGTATTGCGCGAACGAGTTTTCCGCACTGGGTCTGAACAGGCCTCTATCCCAAATCAATCATTCACACTCACTGCTCAAAGGCACGTTGCGGGGCCTGCATTTCCAGCATCCGCCGCATGCTGAGCACAAGCTTGTGCATTGCCTGGCCGGGGCGGTGCTCGACGTTGTTGTTGATTTGCGCGCGACCTCGCCAACACTGCTGCAATGGGTCGCCATTGAACTCGATGCCACGCGGCGTGCCAGCTTGCTTATCCCTCCCGGTTGCGCCCATGGCTTCCAAACCCTTGAGGACGACACCGACTTGCTCTATATGCACAGCCTGCCGCATGCACCTGCCTTTGAAGGGGGCCTGGGTTTTGACGAGCCGCTGCTGCGCGGCGGCGGCATTACGCTGCCCTTGCCGGTGTCGGCCCGGTCGGCACGCGACAGCCAATGGCCCAGACTTGCCGCGGATTTCAGCGGGCTCACGCCATGAACTGTCGCCACTGCGCCATGCCGTTGCGCCTGAAGTTTGTGGATCTGGGTACGGCACCACCATCCAACGCCTTTGTGTCCGCCGATGACCTGCATCGACCCGAACCCTGGCTGCCGCTGCGTGTTCTCGTGTGCGAACACTGTTGGCTGGTGCAGACCGACGACGTGACGAGCGCCGAATCTCTTTTCGCCGCCGATTACGTCTACTTCAGTTCCTACTCAAGCGGCTGGCTGGCACACGCCAAACGCTTCGTACATGACATGCAGGCGCAATTTGCACTCGATTCGCACAGCATGGTGGTGGAATTGGCTGCGAATGACGGCTACTTGCTGCAATACGTCAAGGCTCTTGGAATCCCATGCCTGGGCATCGAGCCCACCGCTGGCACGGCGGCCGCCGCACGTGCCAAGGGCTTGTGCATGATCGAGCGCTTTTTCGGTGCGGCCCTGGCTGATGAGCTTGTCGCAGATGGACTGGCCGCCGATCTGATCGTCGCCAACAACGTCCTGGCCCATGTACCCGCCATCAACGATTTCGTCGCCGGGATTCGAACCCTGCTTAAGCCCGAGGGCCTGGTCAGTTTCGAGTTCCCCAGCTTGCTGTCGTTGTTGACAGACTGCCAGTTCGACACAATCTATCACGAGCATTTTTCCTACCTGTCGCTGAGCACCGTCTCGCGGATCGTCAAGCTCCAAGGTTTGACCGTCATCGACGCACAGGCGCTGCCCACCCATGGTGGCAGTCTGCGCGTACTCGCTGCCCGCAGCGAGGCCCGCCGCGCTGCCGATCCCGCCCCGCGCGTGGTCGCCCAATTGGCCGCCGAAATGGCGGCCGGACTCGATAGCTGCTGGGTCTACCAGGAGTTCCAAGCCCGCGTCGAGCGGGTCAGGAATGACTTCATCGCCTTTTTGCTGCAGGCCAAACGCGAGGGGCGTCGACTCGCCGCCTATGGCGCCGCTGCTAAGGGCAATACGCTGCTCAACTTTGCCGGCGTGGGCGCCGACCTGCTGCCCTATGTCGTGGATCGCAATCCGGCCAAGCAAGGCCGCTACTTGCCGGGCAGCCACATTCCTGTATTGGGCGAAGCACTGTTGAAATCCGACCGCCCCGATTTGATCTTGCTCCTGCCGTGGAATCTCAGAACTGAGTTGTCGGAACAATTGGCCTACATCTCGAACTGGGGCGCAAAGCTCGTCGTTGCGCTGCCAAGGCTGGAAGTGTTTTCGGCCGACTCGGGCCTCGGGGCCGATGACGTTCCATGCCAACCCACCATTCATTCTTGATGGGTATGACCTCACGCACCAGCATCGACGACTACGCCAACAGCATGTTCAGGTTTGACGTCCTGAATCCACGCTGGATTGAATGCTGCACAGCCTATCTGCGCGAAACCTTCGGCGCAAGACTTCAGGATGCCGTCGCCATGGACTACGCCTTTGGCCGAGGCAACTGGGCGGTGGCACTGCGCCGGGCTGGGGCAAAACGGGTGATTGCCGTAGACGCGTCTGCGACCAATTGCCACCGCCTGCGAGCATGGCTGAATGAGCATGGTCCTGATGGAGTTGAGGTAGTGCACGCAAATGTGCTCGAAGCGCCGATCGACGCTCGGGTCGATGTTCTCTGGGCGCACGGCATCCTGCCGGTCGTCGAACACCCCATGGCGCTGATGCGCGCATTGGGCGGCATGCTTAGCGGCCCCAACGCCCTGATGCACGCATATGCCTACGACCGTGATTCGATGCGTCAATGGTTGGTTGACACGGCGCGGCGCTTTACTTGCTACGCCAGCGAGGCCGAGTTTCGTGTCGACGCGCCGCTGTTCACTTCAGCGGCGAGATTGCGGGTGCGCGATGACCTCACAACTCCCTGGATTCACTGGATGTCAGCCCAGGAACTGGGCCAAATAGGCCGCTCGGCAGGCCTGACACCCTTGCGTCGCCATGCTGATTTCAGCGAATGGCAACGTGGCGAAAGAGATGAGGAATTCCAGCCTCACAACCTGATGTTCGGCATGACTTCGGGTGATGCCGAACCGTCATGCCAAGACGAGCCGATCCGTCCCCTCTCCGGCGATTTGCGCTTGCTCGCTGCGCTGGCCGAGCCACTGTTTGAACTGCCGGCACTTTCTCGGGAGGCTGGTCGTCGTCATGGCATGGGTCTATGCAATACCCACTTCACCGCCCTGGCCCAAGGCGGCATGCAGGTGGCGATGCGTGAGGACCTCTTGTTCGTGCTCTATGTCTTGCTGGCAGAGGGACTTGAATCAAACATCACCGACCCATGGGCACGCCAAACCGTGAGACTGGCCGAGGCAGCACTGCGCGACACACCACGCGCCGATTGGCCGGAAGGAGATAGCGTCTTGCTAGTCCCCTATCTGAAGCACAACACCATCCGGCTCTGACTCCACCATGATTGTCCTTGGCATTCATAAAGACCCCTGGCACAACACCGCAGCAGCCTTGATTCGAGACATCGGCGACGGCATGCCGCGCATGGCCTATATCGCCGAGGAACGCTTGGACAGGGTCAAGGATTCCAGTGCCTTCCCGACGCGCGCCGTTGAGGCCTGCATGCGTGAACTCGGCGTCGAGAGCTATGGCCAAATCGATCATGTGGTGATGGACTACATCCGCGACGGCAGTGACTGGCGGCGCGACCATTTCAGACGTCCCTGCCGCGAGGGCGTTTTTCTAGCCGACATCGCGCGCGAAAGAGTGCACGTCGTCAACCATCACCTGCTGCATGCCTGTGCGACGTTCTATTCGTCGCCATTTGACGAAGCGGCCGTTCTGATTGTCGATGGTCGAGGCTCGGATCAGGAAACGCAAAGCCTGTTCCACGCCACCGGCACGCGGATCGAACTTGTGGAGGCAACGCGTCACATCGGCGTCGGCTTGCTTTATGCCGCTGTGACGCAGGCCATCGGCTTTGCCAAGCTCGAAGAGGGCAAGACCATGGGCCTGGCACCGTATGGCGCCCATTTGGAGAGGCACGTCTTCGACTTCCAGGGGCGTTTTGAAGGCATCACAACCGACTACAGCCGGTTCTGCGTCGCGGACAGCTACGAGATCGCGCTGCCCCATGCTCCGATCACCTGCTTTGACGACAAAGCGCGGGGCGCCTACGAAGTCCAGCAGGAGTGCGAGCGCGCCATGCTGCATCTGGCCCGTCACGCGGCAAAGGCAACCGGCGCGAGCCGACTCTGCCTGTCAGGCGGCGTCGCGCTCAACTCGGTGGCCAACAACCGGGTTCGCACGGCGGGCGTATTTGAGGATGTCTTCATTAACCCGGCCGCCTCGGACACGGGTATTGCGCTGGGCGCGGCGCTGTATGGCTACCACAACATCGCCGGTCGACCGCGCGACTATCGCAGCATCAGCCCCTTCCTCGGACCGGATTACAGCGATGCCCAGATGAGCGCCGCCATCGCCAGATACACCGGCTTCACAGCAGTTCATGATCGGAGCTTTGAACGCGCCACCGATTTGCTTGCCCATGGACACATCGTTGCCTGCGTGCAGGGGCGCTCCGAAATGGGGCCACGTGCACTCGGCAACCGATCCATCCTGATGAGCCCCATGGGTCTCGACAACAAGGACCGGTTGAACGCTCGCGTCAAGCGCCGTGAACCCTTTCGCCCCTTCGCTCCCGCAACACTTGCAGAGCGCGCGGCCGAGTTCTTCGAGATCGACCGTGAAAGCCCCTACATGCTCTTCATCTGCGACGTTCGCCCCGATCAGCGCCATCGCTTGCCCGCCATCACACATGTAGACGGAACGGCACGGCTGCAAACGCTGACTCCTGAACGCAACGGTCGCTTTTACGATCTCGTGAGGACGTTCGGCGAGCGTACCGGCGTGCCAGTATTGCTCAACACCTCGTTCAACGTGGCCGGCGAACCCATAGTCGAAACTCCGGACGACGCCATTCGCTGTTTTCTTGGTACCGATATAGACGCCTTGCTTCTGGGCGACCATTTGTTGCTCAAACCCGGCCGGGAAGCCTGACGAGGCTATGCGTTACACCGTCCTGGGTGCCACGGGTTTCATTGGTCGTCATTTAAGCGTCTGGCTGCGCACCCAGGGCCATGAGGTGCATACGCCGTTACGCGGCGATATGCTGGACCCGCGCGTAAACATGGGCCGCATCATCTACGCCATCGGCCTGACGGCCAATTTTCGTGAACGACCGTTGGACACCGTCGACGCCCATGTCAACCTGCTGGCCGACGTCCTCAGGCGGGCCAAGTTCGAGTCCCTGGTTTACCTCTCTTCGACCCGCGTCTATGCGGGTGTCGAAAGCGGCAGTGAGGACGCCCACCTGTCCGTGCGCTCGCAAGATCCGTCTGATCTCTACAACCTGTCCAAACTGATGGGTGAATCGTTGTGCCTGCATGCCGGTCGGGCCAACACACGAGTGGCGCGAATTTCCAATGTATTGGGGCCCGGCAAGGCGGACAGTGCCGACTTTGTTCCGGCGCTGGTGCGAGAGGCACGCGCGGGCCACATCAGGCTACGTTCGAACCCCGCTTCGGCCAAGGACTATCTCGCCATTTCCGACCTGCTGCCGATGTTGGTGCGCCTGGCAGAGCCGGGCTGCCGGTACGCGATTTACAACCTCGCCAGTGGCGTGCAGATTAGCCATTCGCAATGGATAAATCGCCTGGTCGAACGCACAGGATGCCTTGTCACGCTCGCCCCGGAGGCACCTATCCACAACTTTCCACAAGTCGCGGTGGAACGGATCAAGACAGAATTCGGCTTTCAGGCCAGCGACGCGCTCACCACGCTGGATCAACTTCTGGAATGACACAACCATGAGCAAGCACGACAACGCCGCGTCACAGTTCCGCGCCGAACGAAAGCAGCGCGTCCAGGACTGCGCGGCCGACGCCGGCTTTTCTGCCTTGTCGCACCAGTGGTTGCAAGCCGCCATGCAGCGCCAATACGCCTATAACTTCGACTGGCTGGGGCGTCCCATCATCCAGCTTCCGCAAGACATGGTGGTCATGCAGGAGTTGGTTTGGGCCACCCGTCCCGATCTCATCATCGAAACCGGTATTGCCCACGGAGGCTCACTGGTACTGAGTGCCTCGCTATTGGCCCTGCTGGATCTTTGCGACGCGATCGATGCTGGTACCACACTGAATCCAAGCGTCTCACAGCGCAAGGTTCTGGGCATCGACATCGACATCCGGGACCACAACCGCGCGGCCATAGAAGCCCATCCGATGGCCAGTCGTATCCAGATGATCCAAGGCTCGTCGATTGACACCGTCGTCATTGGTCAGGTGCATGCCGTGGCGCAAGACTACAAGCGCGTTCTCGTCTGCCTGGACGCCATGCACACCCGTGATCATGTGCTGGCTGAACTTGAAGCCTACACGCCACTGGTCAACCCGGGGAGCTACTGCGTGGTGTTCGACACCTTTGTCGAGGACATGCCGCGCGGCTTCTTCAAGGATCGGCCTTGGGATGTCGGCAACAGCCCCAAGACCGCAGTCACCCAATGGCTCTCAGGGCAATCGGATTTCAAACCCGATATCGAACTGCAGAACCGCCTGCAAATCACCGTCGCTCCGCACGGATTTCTCAAGCGGACAGGCGCATAAGAAAAGGCACTGCCAGCTTCCAGGTCAGAACGGGATATCGTCGTCCACATCGTCAAAGCCCGTGGCCGACTTGGGCACAGGGTGCAGGGCGCGGTGCGGGAGCGGCGGTCGGCGCGCGCTTCGGTGCGGCGTGGCGGGCCGGGTATCGCCAGCTTCGTTGTTGTTGTCGCGGCTGCAGGCACCACCGCCTTGACGGCCGTCTTCATGGCGATTTCCTGAACACTGTTGAATGAGCAAGACCACGAATGCTGATATCACTGGCGCCCGATTTGATCAAGCTGGGCGAGGGCCCCTCCCTGGTGCAACTCGGTGCCGTCGAGTCGGGGGTTGTGGTCCGAATTGAAGCAGAAGCCTAGTCCACATCAGATGTGCTAGCATCAAGTGCAGTTGCATCACAGTTGGGTATCATGCGCACCACCCTCGATCTGGACGACGACGTACTTCACAGCGCCAAGGAAATTGCGCGGCGCGAGAAGAAGACAGCCGGCCAGGTGCTGTCGGAACTGGCACGCCGGGCGCTGACCCAGGGCGCCGTGGCCACCCGCCAGCGCGAGCCGGCCGCGGTGCATGGCTTCAGGCCCTTCGCAGCGCGCGGCGGCGTGGTCACCTCGGCATTGGTGCGGAAACTGAGCGAAGAAGGCGAATACTGATGAGCGCCGGCAAGCGTGCCGCTGCGGTGCAGGCGCGCGAGCCACGGCCCCGGTACGAGGCCTCGCAAGAGGTGGCCACAGAGCCCACCGCCGCACCGGCCCCGCGCCGCGCGCTGCTGGACGTGAACATGCTCATCGCGTTGCTGGATGCCGATCACGTGCACCACCGGCCAGCAGCGGCCTGGCTGGGCGCGAACATCGTGGCCGGCTGGGCGTCGTGCGCGATCACGCAAAACGGCTGCGTGCGCGTCATGTCGCAGCCAGGCTACCCAAATGCGCTGCCGGCGGCCGGTGTGGCGCAGCGCCTGCGTGAGGCGACAGAGACTGCGCACCACTTCTTCGTGCCCGGCGATTTGAGCCTGCTAGATACGCGCCACTTTGACGCCGAGCAATTGCTCGGCCACCGCCAGGTCACCGACGCTTATCTGCTCGGCCTTGCAGTGGGGCACGGCATGAGGTTGGTCACGTTCGACGCCAACGCACCCCTTCGCGTCGTGCGCGGGGCCACTCCCGAGCACCTGGTGGTGTTGTGAGCCGCGGCAGTTACTGCCAGCTCAACGCCGCCAGGTCGTTGACGAACAGCGGCATATCCTTCCACAGCCCCTTGAGGCGCGAATTGGCCACCGTGATCCAGGTCGGCTGNNAGCGCATTGAACTCGGCCGACTCGTAGCCCCAGTAGTAGTTGGGCCGCGCGAAGTTGCCAAAGTCCAGTGGCTCGACGTGCGAAATGATCGTCAGGTCGTAGGCCTTCTGGCCGTATACGCCGGAGAGCCACTGCGCCCATTCGACATTCTCGATCTTGGCGTTGATGCCCACCTTGGCCAGCATCGCGGCCACCACCTCGCCGCCCTGGCGCGCATACGGCGTGGGCGGCAGCTTCATGGTCAGCTCCAGCGGCAGCGTCACGCCGGCCTGGTGCAGCAGGGCGCGCGCGCGCGCCACGTCGAACGGGTTGAGGGCGGTGGTATCGATGTAGCCTGGCGCACCCGGCACGTAGTAGCTGCCGATCGGCACGCCGTAGCCGTCGGCGGCGCCTTCGATCACCGCTGCGCGGTCGATGGCGGCGGCGATGGCGCGGCGCACGCGCACGTCGTCCAGCGGCTTGCGCTTGTGGTTGATGGCCAGGATGGTCTTGGCGCGGCTGCCGCCGATCAGGACCTGGAATTTCTTGTCGGCCTTGAACGCGCCCAGGCTGCGTGCCGCCGAGACGCGCGGAAAAAGATCCACGTCGCCCGCCAGCAGCGCCGCCACCTGGGCCGCCGGGTCGCTGATGAAGCGCATCGTGACGCGCCGCAGCTTCACGTCCTTGGCCGCGCGCCCGCCCTCCCAGCGCGTCAGCGTGACCGACGCACCCTTGCTCCACGAGTCGAGCCGATAGGGCCCGGTGCCGTTGGGCTGGGTGTGGTTGGTGGCCACGCTCCTGGGCTCCACGATCACGGCGGTGGCCTGCCCCAGCTTGAAGAGCAGGTCGGGGTCGCCGTTCTTGAGATTGAGCACCACGGTGTCGGCATTGGGCGCGTCGATGCGCTCGATATTGGCAAAGGTGGCACGGTCCTTGTTGGTGCTGCCCTTTTCGGCGGCACGCTCGAATGAGAATTTGACCGCCGCCGCATTGAACGGCTCGCCGTTGTGGAACTTGATGCCCGGGCGCAGCTTGAAGCTCCAGCCCTTGAGGTCGGGGGATACCGTCCAGCTCTGCGCCAGCAACGGCGTCGTCTGCCCGTTGCTGTTGATCTTGGTCAGCGTCTCGAAGATGTTGTACAGCGTGATCTCGGCGATCGCCGACGCGGCGCCCGCGGTCGGGTCCAGCCCGGGTGGCTCCAGCGTCATGGCCAGCACGGCGGACTCTTTCCTGGGCTGCGCGTGGGCCGGGGCGGCCTGCAGCGCCAGCAGCAGGGCCAGTGCCAGGGCCGCGACCCATGGCCAGATCATCGTTTGCATCCTGCGCGCTCCGGTGGCATTTGTGGGGGGAGTGAGGCTACCTCGGGGCGCCGAGCACCATGGCCCAGAACCACTCGTAAGTCTTGCCCGGCTCGCGCCGGCTGGCAAGCGCCACTTCGCTGAAAGTCTTGTTCATGATATTGGCGCAGTGCCCCGGGCTGTCCATCCATTGTGCAAGCGTGGCCGGCACCGTGGCGCGGCCCGCGGCCACGTTCTCGCCGATGCGCGACCAGCCGTAGCCCTGGCGGTTGACGCGGTCAGCCAGGCTCGCGCCATCGCCACCCTGGTGCGAGATATTGCCGCGCTGGCCCATGTCCAGCGCGTGCAGCTCGGCGGCACGCTCCAGCGTATGGCTCCAGTTCAGCGGCGCCGCGGGCTCGAAGCGGCCGCCGGCGCCGCACACCGCCCCCGCCGCGCGATAGGCGTTGATCTGGCGCAGCGCGTCCAGCGCCTGCGCCGAGAGCGGCGGGCGTTCTTCGGCCAGATGGCCGCCCTTGGGCAGGCGTGGCGCGCCGTCGCTGGCCATCGATACCTGCGCCGCGGCGCAGCCGGCCCAACTGGCGATCGCGGCAGCAAACAACAGGGATGCGGTGGCCGTGCAAAGGGGGCTCATGCAGGGGCCGCCTGCAGCATCGCCACCGGCTCGGGCGCGAGCAGGCTGCCATCGCGCAGCCCGCGCACAGTGGCCAGCAAGAGCGCGGCGATGACCAGCGTGGCCAGCGCCAGCAGCGCCACCCCCAGCAGCGCCATGCCGCTGCCCGGTGCGGCCAGGCGCAGCGTGAAGGCGGCGATCGCCGCCAGCGGAAACGACATCGCCCAGTGCGGCAGGCCGAAGGGCTGTGCCGCGATCGCGCGTGCCTGCGTGGCGGCCCACAAGAAGCTGAATATCGCCATGCCCCACAAGGCCCACGCCACCGCCAGCGGCGCCCCGAGTTGCAGCGCCGACAGGCCCACCACCGCGGGCGGCGCGATGAAGATGAAGATCGCCGGGCGCAGCCGCTCGGGCCACAGCCCGGCCACTGCCACGCGCACGATGATCAGCACCATCACCACCGGCCAGAACATCAGCCCGACGCCGAACTGCGCGGTGGCCCAGTCGGCATGGCCCAGCGGCACGCCGGCCAGCGGCACGAGCACATTGCCCACGATGGGGATGAACAGCGCCGGCGTGGCGCCGGCCCATTGCAGGCCGCCGCTCTGGTTGCCGCGCCACCAGCGCGCCAACACCCACAGCGTGACGCCCAGCTGGGCCAGGCTGCCGGCCCACCACAGCCCGCGCGTGGCCAGCTCCGGCCCGCGCAGCGCCACGCCCACGGTGGCCAGCAGGATCAACCCGATCGGCATGGCGGCCACGAACGGGTGCCGCACGGGATGCGTGTAGTCCTCGGCCCAGGCCTCGGGGTGGCGTTGCCGGCGCAGCACGGTGGCCACCGCCAGCACGCACAAGACCAGGGCTGCCAGAGCGCCGACGGCGAGCGCGGCAACTTCAGCCGCCGCGCCCATGGTCGGCACGGCACGGTGCCACGCCAGCGCCAGGCCGGCCAGGCCCATCACCACCGCATACCAGGCGGGGCCGACGAATCTGAGGGGTGTGGGATGGGCTGGCATGCCGCTCACCTGAGTTTGCCCAGCAACTCCTGCACGTCGCCCAGGACCGCCTCGATCTGCGCATCGCTGGGCGCGTTGGCACCCAGCCGGGCCTGCAGCTCCTGCTGCATGAAGCACACCGTCATGCGCACGTAGGCGCTGTCCAGCGCCTTGCGCACGGCGGCCATCTGGCTGGCGATATCCAGGCAGGGCTGGCCTTCTTCGATCATGCGCTGCACGCCGCGCAACTGGCCCTCGGCGCGCTTGAGGCGGTTCAGCAGGTCGGTGCGGGCCTGGGCATCGGTGAGCATGGGCATGGCGCAGCGCTCCTCTTCGGGCAGGGTCGGGGGGATCGTCAGCGTCATTGTCCTTGCTCCTTGAATGGGCCCGTCGGGGGTTGCTCAGCGGCAGCTGGCGGTGGACTCGGGCACGCCCAGCTTCTTCAGCATCCAGCCCAGCGGGCAGACCCGCGTAAAGCCGAACTGCAACAGGTTGACGCCAACGAGGGCGGTGAAGGCCAGCCACCAGGGCGAGGCGTGGATCGGGCTGCCCGGCACACCCAGCGCGAGCGAGAGCAGGATGAAGCTGCCGGCAAAGACGTGGATCAGGCGGTCGACGGTCATGCGATATCTCCAGGGGGTTCAAGGCGGCGCCGGTTCGCCGCGTAATACAGGACCGGGATCACGACGAGGGTCAGCAGCGTCGAGACCAGGATGCCAAACAGCAGCGAGATCGCCAGGCCGTTGAAGATGGGGTCGTCCAGGATGAAGAGGGCGCCGGTCATCGCCGCCAGCGCGGTCAGCGCGATGGGTTGCGCGCGCACCGCGGCGGCGCTCACGACGGCCGCCTTGAACGGCATGCCGTGCGCCACCTGCAGGTCGATGAAGTCCACCAGCAGGATCGAGTTGCGCACGATGATGCCGGCCAGCGCGATCATCCCGATCATCGAGGTGGCGGTGAAGTTGGCACCCAGCAGCGCATGGCCGGGCATCACGCCGATGATGGTCAGCGGGATCGGCGCCATGATGATGAGCGGCGTGAGGTAGCTCTTGAACTGCGCCACCACCAGCAGGTAGATCAGCACCAGACCCACCGCATAGGCCGCGCCCATGTCCCGAAAGGTCTCGTAGGTGATCTGCGACTCGCCGTCCCATTTGACGGCGTACTCGCGGTACGGGTCGGCGGGCTGGCGGATCCAGTATTCGCCGATCTCGCCGCTGCCGGGCAGGGCTGCGGTTTGCAGTTTGTCGCGGATATTGAACAGGCCATAGAGCGGCGAGTCGGGTGTCCGGCCGCCCGCGCCGACGTCGCCAAAGACATAGCTCACGCCCAGCAGATCCTTGGTGTAGAGCGGCTTGTCGATCACGCCGCGCTCGACCCGCACCAGCTCCGACAGCGGCACGAGCTGGCCGCCGGCGGCGCGCATCGGCAACGCCAGCAGCGCATCCAGGCCGACCTGGCTCTCGCGCGGCAATTGCAGCCGCACCGGCACCGGGTACTTGCTGTGGCCGTCGAGCAGGTAGGTGGCATCGACCCCGGCGAGCGCGCCCTGCACGGTGGCCGCGATGCTGGCCACCGGGATGCCCAGCGTCTCGGCGCGCTGGCGCTGCACGCGCAGGAAGGCGCGCGGTGCGTTCTCGCGGTTGCTGGTGTCGATGGATGTGATATCGGGCGTGGCGGCAAAGGCCAGCGCGAGGCGGGCGGCGAGTTGCTGGCGGCCGGCTTCGTCGGGGCCGTAGACCTCGGCCACCAGCGGGCTGAAGACCGGCGGGCCGGGCGGCACTTCCACCACCTTGAGGCGCGCCGCGTGGCGAGCGGCGATCTTTTCCAGCGCCGGCCGCAGGCGCTGCGCGATGGCGTGGCTCTGCTCGTGGCGCTGGCCCTTGTCCACCAGGTTGACCTGCAGATCGCCCTGCTCGGCGTCGGCGCGCAGGTAGTACTGGCGCACCAGGCCGTTGAAGGTGATCGGGCTGGCGGTGCCGGCGTAGCCCTGCATGTCGCGCACCTCGGGCTGCAGCGCCAGGAAGGCGCTCATCTCGTGCAGCGCGGCGGCGGTATCTTCCAGCGGCGTACCGGCGGGCATATCCACCACGAGCTGGAACTCGCTCTTGTTGTCGAAGGGCAGCATCTTCAGCACGACCCACTGCACGCCGGCCAGGCCCACCGAGAGCAGCAGCGCTGCCGCGATGCCGGCCATCAGCAGCCAGCGCTTGCGCGCGCTCTCGAGCAGCGGCGTGAGCATGCCGGCAAAGGCGCGCGACAGGGCCATGCTGGCGCGGCTGGGCGCGTGCGCACCGTGCGGGTGGTCGCCCAGCGTATCGTGGCTCTTCATCAGCTTGAGCGCCAGCCACGGCGTGACCGTGAAGGCGATGGCCAGCGACAAGGCCATGCCCAGGCTCGAGTTGATCGGGATCGGGCTCATGTAGGGGCCCATCAACCCGCTCACGAAGGCCATCGGCAGCAGCGCCGCGATGACCGTCAGGGTGGCCAGGATGGTGGGGCCGCCGACTTCGTCCACCGCCAGCGGGATGATCTCGCGCAGCGGCCGGGCCGGGTCGAGCAGCTGGTGGCGGTGGATGTTCTCCACCACCACGATCGCGTCGTCGACCAGGATGCCGATCGAGAAGATCAGCGCGAACAGGCTCACCCGGTTGAGCGTGAAGCCCCAGGCCCAGCTCGCGAACAGCGTGGCCGCGAGGGTCAGGATGACGGCCGCGCCGACGATCACCGCCTCGCGCCGGCCCAGCGCCAGGCCGACGAGCAGGATCACCGATGCGGTGGCGAAGGCCAGCTTGGTGATCAGCTTGCCGGCCTTCTCGGCCGCGGTCTCGCCGTAGTCGCGTGTGACGGTGGCTGCCATGCCGGCGGGGATCAGCGTATTGCGCAGCGCCTCGACGCGCTGGCGCGCCGCGCGCGACACATCCACCGCGTTTTCGCCCGGCTTCTTGGTCACCGTGATCGTCACCGCGGGGTAGCCGCCGCCGGCAGCGTCCGCGCCACCGGGGGTGTACCAGACATAGCGCGCCGGTTGTCCGGCCCCGGCCTCGACCTGCGCCACTTCGCGCAGATAGACCGGCTTGCCCTGGTGCACGCCGACCACCAGGTCGCCCACGTCCTGCGCCGAGCGCAGGAATTCACCCGTCTCCACGGTCAGGCTGCGCGGCGCCGGGCCGCTGTCCAGCACGCTGCCGGCGGCCACGCTCTGGTTGGCGGCGGCCAGCGTCTGCCGGAGTTGCATCACATCGACGCCGCGCTCGCGCAGCCGCGTCGGCGCGAGCGTCACCTGCACCGTGCGGCCGGGGCCGCCGAGGGTCTGCACCTCGCGCGCGCCGGGCACGCGCTTGAGCTCGGCCTCCATCATGTGGGCCACGCGTTCCAGGTCGGCAGCGGCGGTGCCGTCGCGCGCCCACAGCGTGACGGCGAGCACCGGCACGTCGTCGATGCCCTTGGGTTTGACGATCGGCGTGAGCGTGCCCAGCGCGGGCGGCGCCCAGGCCTGGTTGGCGTTGAGCACGTCATAGACGCGCACCAGCGCCTCGGTGCGCGGCACGCCGACCTTGAACTGCAGCGTCAGCACTGCAATGCCGGGCCGCGCCACCGAGTAGCTGTGCTCGATGCCGGCCACCTGCGACAGCACCTGCTCGGCCGGGCGCGCGACCATGTTCTGCACATCCGCACTGCTGGCCCCCGGGAACGGGAACAGCACGTTGGCCATCGTGACATTGATCTGCGGCTCTTCCTCGCGCGGCGTCACGAGCACGGCAAACAGGCCCAGCAGCAGTGCCACCAGGGCCAGCAAGGGGGTCAGTGCATGGGCCTGAAAGGCCTGCGCGAGGCGACCCGAGACGCCGAGCGCGGCGCCGCTGGCGGCGGTGGAGGGGTGGTTCACGGGGGCCTCAGCGCGGGCCGCCCGCGCTGGCGGCGGACGCCGGGCGGGCGGCCGCCAGGCCGGCCTTCAGCGCGTCGGCGGCGACGCGCTCATCGGGCTTGAGACCGGCCAGCACATCCCACGAGCCGTCGCCCCGGTCGGCGCCCAGGCGCACCGCGCGCAGAATGAAACGCTCGCCATCGGCGACATAGACGGCCGTCAGCTCACCCCGGCGCAGCACGGCGGCGGCAGGCACGCGCAGGGCCGGTGGCCGGTTGGGCGCCGGCGCGGCGGCAGCGCCCTCGAAGCGCACGCGCACCATCTGGCCGGGCAGCACGCCCGCGCTGGCCGCCGTGGGCAAGTCCAGCCGCCACTCGATGGTCTGCGTCACCGCGTCGGCGGCGGCGAGCTCGGTGCGCTTGACGGGCTGCACGCGCTGGCCACTCGGCAGTTCGACTTCGACGCGGCTGGCCGCGCGCGCGGCCTCGGCGCTGGTCGAACCCACTTGCACCACCGCGCGCAGGGCGCCGGGGGCGTACAGCGTGGCGATCGCCCGGCCGGGCGCAGCCAGGTCGCCGGCGTCGAGGTGGGTCGCCAGCACGATGCCGTCAAACGGCGCCGCGACCGTCGCGTAGCCGCGTGCCAGCGCGGCCTGCGAGCGTGCCGCCTGCGCCTGCTGCACAGCGGCCTGCGCTGCCTGCCACTGTGTCTGTGCCACATCCAGTGCGGCCTGGCTGACGAACCCTTGGCCGCGCAGGCTGCGCGTGCGCTCCAGGCTGACCTTGACGTGGGTGGCCTCGGCCTGCGCCTGCGCCAGTGCGGCATCGCTGCGCAGCAGGGCGGCCGCCACGTCACGTTCGTCGACGCGGGCGATGAGCTGGCCGGCGCGGACGCGGTCGCCGGCCTTGACGGCCAGCACCAGCACGCTGCCGCCCACCTGCGCCGCCACGGTGGCCTGGCGCAGCGGCTGCACGACGCCGTCGATGACAAGCGCGGCGGCGCCATGGGCGCGCTCGGCGGTCACCAGCGGCACGCTCACCGCAGTGGCGGCCCAGGCCGGTGCGGCGGCCAGCGCGAGCCAGAAATAGTGGAGTGATTTGATAGCCATCCGGGTATCGTAGCAGATACCTGGTAGGGTATAAACCACAACCCGCCGAGGGTCGCTGCGGGGCGCAGCCAGGCTCAGCTATCCCTGATCTGAATCGAAACCATTGCTGACTGGACAGGCGCTCCAGGCCGCCTGACGATGGCGTCAACCGAGGACTGCCATGACCACAGGCTACAGGTGTTTGCAGGTGCGCCCGCTGGATTCGTCGGTCGGGCTGCTGCGCCCGGCCTGCGTGCTGCCGGACCAGGTGACGCCGGACCACGACGCGCTGGACGTGATGACCGACTTCCGCCGCATGACGGCATTTGTCGCGATGCCGTGGGATACCGTCAAACAGGCCGAGGGCCGCATGCTGCGGCGCAAGATCCGGTTGCTCTTCGTGATCGACGAGCAGGACCGGATGGTCGGCCTCATCACCAGCACCGATATCCAGGGCGAAAAGCCGATGCAGGTGATGCAGCGCCGCGGCCTGCGCCACGACGACCTCGTGGTGGCCGACATCATGACGCCTGCGGCCCAGCTCGAGGCCGTCCAACTGCGCGATATCCAGGGCGCCAAGGCCGGCCATGTGCTGGCCACGCTGCAGGCCAGCGGACGCCAGCATGCGCTGGTGGTGGAGACGGTGGCCGGCCGGCCGATGATCCGCGGCCTGCTGTCGATGTCGCAGCTGTCGAGGCAACTGCGCATCGAAGCCCCGGCCGACAGCGAAGTGGCGCACAGCTTTGCGGATATCCAGGCGCGGCTGACGCACGCCTGAGCCCGCGCACAAGACCCCGGCTGTTCAGGGTCGGGTGGCTGGTGGCGGCATCAGAACGGGATGTCGTCGTCCATATCGTCAAAGCCGGTGGCCGATTTGGCCGCTGGCTTGCTTGCCGGGGCGCTGCGGGCCGGCTGCGCGCTGCGCGTCGCGGGGGCCGAGCCCATCTCGTCGCCGCCGCCACCAGCACCAGCGCCGCCCGAGCCACTGCCTTCGCGGCCGCCGAGCATGGTCATCTCGTTGGCGATGATCTCGGTGCTGTAGCGCTCGACGCCTTCCTTGTCGGTCCACTTCCGGGTCTGAAGGCGCCCTTCGATGTACACCGACTTGCCCTTCTTCAGGTATTCGCCGGCAATCTCGGCCAGACGATCAAACATCACCACGCGGTGCCATTCGGTCTGCTCCTGGCGCTCGCCGCTGGTCTTGTCCTTCGACACCCGGCTGGTGGCAATCGTGACGTTGCAGATGGCCGAGCCGCTGGTGGCATAGCGCACCTCGGGGTCCTTGCCGAGGTTGCCGATGAGGATGACTTTGTTGACTGAGGCCATGGGCTGCTCCAAAGGGCGGTATGCGATGCGCTGATTATCGCGCCGGCCCCTCTTGCGGATATCCCTCGCGCGGGCCACCCCTATGGTGGGCGCCCGCAAGCCTGCACTCGCAAGTGGGGGCGCGCGGGCAGGGGCCTCGCGTACCATGGCGGCCCCACCATGTCCGCCGTGCTGCCCGCCCTCACACCTGCCGATCCATCGGGCGGCGCGCCCGCCGCCACGGCGCAGCAGGTGCTGCAAGAGGTCTTCGGCTACACCGCCTTCCGCGGTGCGCAACAAGAGATCATCGAGCACGCCTGCGCCGGTGGCGACGCGCTCGTGCTGATGCCCACCGGCGGCGGCAAGAGCCTGTGCTACCAGGTGCCGGCCATCGTGCGCCAGCGTGGCGGGCACGGCGTGGCGGTGGTGGTCTCGCCACTGATCGCGCTGATGCACGACCAGGTCGGCGCGCTGCACGAACTCGGCGTGGCGGCGGCGTTTCTCAATTCGTCGCTCGGCGCTGACGAGGCACGCCAGGTCGAGCGCGACCTGCTCGCCGGCCGCCTGACGCTGCTCTATGCCGCGCCCGAGCGCATCCTGACGCCGCGCTTCCTGGCGATCCTCGAATCGCTGCACGAGCGCGGCCAGCTGAGCCTGTTTGCCATCGACGAAGCGCACTGCGTGAGCCAGTGGGGGCATGACTTCCGCGAGGAATACCTGGGCCTGTGCGTGCTGCACGAGCGCTTCGCCGGCGTGCCGCGGCTGGCGCTCACCGCCACCGCCGACGACCACACCCGCGCCGACATCATCCTGCGCCTGCAGCTTGAAGCAGCGCGCCTGTTCGTCGCCAGCTTCGACCGCCCGAATATCCGCTACACCATCGTCGAGAAGGACGAGCCGCGCAAGCAACTGCTGCGCTTCGTGCGCGACGAGCACGACGGCGACGCCGGCATCGTCTATTGCCAGAGCCGCCGGCGGGTGGAGGAAACCGCGGCCTGGCTGGCCGACGAAGGTATCAGCGCGCTGCCCTACCACGCCGGGCTCGACGCCGATATGCGGCGCCGCCACCAGGACCGCTTTCTGCGCGAGGAGGGCATCGTGATGGTGGCCACCATCGCCTTCGGCATGGGCATCGACAAGCCCGATGTGCGCTTCGTGGCCCACCTCGACCTGCCCAAGAATATCGAGGGCTACTACCAGGAGACCGGCCGCGCCGGCCGCGACGGGCTGCCCGCCGATGCGTGGATGACGTACGGCCTGGCGGATGTCGTCAATCAACGGCGCATGATCGACGAGAGCGAAGCGGGCGACGATTTCAAGCGCCTGCAGCGCACCAAGCTCGATGCCCTGCTGGCAATGTCCGAGGCGCACGATTGCCGCCGCGTGCGGCTGCTGGGCTATTTCGGCCAGGCGAGCGAGCCCTGCGGCAACTGCGACAACTGCCTCAGCGCACCCGCCACCTGGGACGCCACCGACGCCGCGCGCAAGGCGCTGAGCTGCATCTACCGCTTTCGCCAGAACGGCGGCCAGCGCTTCGGCGCCGGCCACCTGATCGACGTGCTGCGCGGCAAGGCCACCGACAAGATGGCGCAGCACGGGCACGAGCGGCTGTCCACCTATGGCATCGGCGCCGATGTGAGCGAGGCGCAGTGGCGCCTGGTGCTGCGCCAGCTCATCGCGCTGGGCCATGTCCAGTCCGAGGGCGAGTTCAATACCCTGGTGCTGGCCGACAGCGCGCGTGAGGTGCTGCGCGGCGCCATCACCGTGCAGCTGCGCGTGCCGGCCGACCCCCGGCCGCGCGCCAAGGCGGTGCGCGAGAAGGGTCGCCGCAGCAGCGCCGGCAAGCCCCCGCCGTTGCCACTGGACGAAGCCGCCACCGCGCGCTTTGCCGCGCTCAAGGCATGGCGCGGCGAAGTCGCGCGCGAACACAACCTGCCGGCGTACGTGGTCTTCCACGATGCCACGCTGGCCGAGATGGCACGCGAGCGGCCGGCCACGCTGGACCAGCTGGCCGGCATCAGCGGCGTCGGGGCGAAGAAGCTGGAAGCCTATGGCGCGGAGATCCTGCGGCTGCTCGGCGCGGCCTGACGCGGCACACGCCGCAAGCCGCCCGTTGCGGTGGCGTCGCTATGATGCTCGGTTGCACTTTTTAGCCGCCATGCCCGATCCCAGCGACCCGCCCCAGGAAGCCCGCACGCTGCGCGTGCACGACGCGGACACGCTGCGCGTGCAAGACGGAGGCACGCTGCGCGTGCGTGGCGCGCGCACGCACAACCTCAAGAATATCGACCTCGATATCCCCAAGCACGCGCTGGTCGTGATCACGGGTTTGTCGGGCTCGGGCAAGTCGAGCCTCGCTTTCGACACGCTGTATGCCGAGGGCCAGCGCCGCTATGTCGAGAGCCTGTCGGCCTATGCGCGGCAATTCCTGCAGTTGATGGACAAGCCCGATGTGGATGTCATCGAGGGCCTGAGCCCGGCCATCAGCATCGAGCAAAAGGCCACCAGCCACAACCCGCGCTCCACCGTCGGCACGATCACCGAGATCCACGACTACCTGCGCCTGCTCTACGCCCGCGCCGGCACGCCGTACTGCCCCGACCACGCGCTGGCGCTGCAGGCGCAGAGCGTGACCCAGATGGTGGACGCCGTGCTCGCGCTGCCGGCGGACACGCGGCTGATGGTGCTGGCCCCGGTGGTGCGCGACCGCAAGGGCGAATTCAGCGAGCTGTTCGAGGATATGCAGGCGCGCGGCTACGTGCGCTTTCGGGTCGGCGGCGACGGCGCGCCCGGCGCCGTGGTGGAAGCCGATGCGCTGCCCGAGCTCAAGAAGAACGAGCGGCACGATATCGATGTCGTCATCGACCGCCTGCGCAGCAAGCCCGACGCCCGGCAGCGCCTGGCCGAGAGCTTCGAGGCCAGCCTGCGCATCGCCGACGGCCGCGCCATCGTGCTCGAAATGGACACCGGCCGGGAGCATCTCTTCAGCAGCAAATTCGGCTGCCCGGTGTGCAGCTACTCGCTGCCCGAACTGGAGCCGCGGCTGTTCAGCTTCAACTCGCCGGTGGGGGCGTGCCCGGCCTGCGACGGCCTGGGCCAGGTGACCGTTTTCGACCCCGAGCGTGTGGTCGGCTTCCCCACGCTGAGTCTGGCCGCCGGCGCGGTCAAGGGCTGGGACCGGCGCAATGCCTACACGCACTCGCTGCTGCGCAGCGTGGCGAAGCACTTCGGCTTCGATATCGAAACCCCGTTCGAGAAGCTGCCGCAGGCCGCGCGCGAGGTCTTGTTGCATGGTTCGGGCGAGGTGGACATCGAGTTCGTCTATGAGGCGCAAGGCACCAAGGGGCGAGCACGCAGCGTCAAGCGCAGCCACCCCTTCGAAGGCATCATCCCCAACTTCACCCGCCGTTTCCGCGAAACCGATTCGGTCGCCGTGCGCGACGAGCTGGCGCGCTACCAGGCGGCCAAGCCGTGCACGCAATGCCAGGGCTCGCGGCTGCGGCGCGAGGCGCGCCACGTCTTCCTGCAACACGCAGACCAGACCCGCGGCCGGCCCATCTACGAGGTCGAGAACGCCACGCTGGCGCAAGCGCTGGCCTACTTCGAGGGCCTGAAGCTGGTCGGTGCCAAGGGTGAGATCGCCGACAAGATCGTGCGCGAGATCCGCAGCCGGCTGCGTTTTCTCAACGATGTCGGCCTGGCCTACCTCAGCCTGGACCGCGGCGCCGATACGCTCAGCGGCGGCGAGTCGCAGCGCATCCGCCTGGCCAGCCAGATCGGCAGCGGCCTCTCGGGCGTGATGTATGTGCTCGACGAGCCCAGCATCGGCCTGCACCAGCGCGACAACGAGCGCCTGATCGGCACCCTGCGCCACCTGCGCGACCTGGGCAACTCGGTGCTCGTGGTGGAGCACGACGAGGACATGATCCGGTCTGCCGACCACGTCGTGGACATGGGCCCCGGTGCCGGCGTGCACGGTGGCCGCGTGATGGCGCAGGGCACGCCGCAGGAGGTGGCCGACAACGCCGATTCGCTGACCGGCCGCTACCTGGCGCACACCCTGCGCATCGCGGTGCCCAGGCGCAGGCGCCCGGCCGCCGGATCGGGTGGCGCGCCCTCGTGCCTGGCCATCCAGGGCGCGCGTGGCAACAACCTGCAGGGCGTCAACGTCGAAATCCCGGTCGGCCTGCTGACCTGCGTGACGGGCGTCTCGGGCTCGGGCAAGAGCACCCTGATCAATGACACGCTGTATACCGCGGTGGCGCGCAAGCTCTACCAGGCCCATGCCGAGCCCGCCGCGCACGACCGCATCGATGGCATCGAGCAGTTCGACAAAGTCATCAACGTCGACCAGAGCCCGATCGGGCGCACGCCACGCAGCAACCCGGCCACCTACACGGGGCTGTTCACGCCGATCCGCGAGCTGTTTGCCGAAGTGCCGGCCGCCCGCGAGCGCGGCTACGGCGCCGGGCGCTTCAGCTTCAACGTCAGCGCGGCTGCGGGCGGCGGCCGCTGCGAGGCCTGCGAGGGCGACGGCGTGATCAAGGTCGAGATGCACTTCCTGCCCGACATGTACGTGCCCTGCGATACCTGCCACGGCGCGCGCTACAACCGCGAGACGCTGGAGATCCTGTACAAGGGCCGCAATATCACCCAGGTGCTCGACCTCACGGTGGAAGACGCGCACAAGTACTTCGGCGCGGTGCCGAATATCGCGCGCAAGCTGAAGACGCTGCTCGAAGTGGGGCTGGGCTATATCCGCCTCGGCCAGAGCGCCATCACGCTCAGCGGCGGCGAGGCGCAGCGCGTCAAGCTGGCGCTGGAGCTGAGCAAGCGCGATACCGGCCGCACCCTCTACATCCTGGACGAACCCACGACCGGCCTGCACTTCCACGATGTGGGCATGCTGCTGCAGGTGCTGCACCAGTTGCGCGACGCCGGCAATACGATCGTCGTCATCGAGCACAACCTGGATGTCATCAAGACCGCCGACTGGCTCATCGACATGGGCCCCGAAGGCGGCGCCGGCGGCGGGCATGTGGTGGCGGTGGGTACGCCCGAGGATGTGGCGGCGCATGCAGGCAGCCATACCGGGCGGTTCCTGAAGGCGATGCTGGTGGGCGAGGCCGGCGCGGCCGGCGAGGCGGCTTAAGCCGGCCTTAAGTCGCCGCTCCAAGAATCGCCGCGCGCCCTCGCGGCGGCTCGCCCCGCGGGCCGCGCGGTGATGCGCGGGAGACTCGTCCATGACATCAGAGGTTGATCGGCAATCTCGCCCCCAGCGCCGCCGGCGCATCGCTTGCGGGGCGGCTCTTGCCGCCCAGGCGATGCTGATATCGGGTTGCAGCAACCTTGGCGTGCAGCCCTGGGAGCGCGACCTGCTGGCGCGGCCGGCGATGCAGCTTTCGACCTCGCCGGTGGCCGCGGCGATCGACGACCATGTCTATTTCAGCAAGGAAGCGGCCAGCGGCGGGCGTGGCTTTGGCGGCGGAGGTTGCGGATGCAACTGATCCGCGGCAAGGCCGCTGCGCAGACCCCCACCGCACCCGCGCTGCGCCTCACCCTGGCGGCGGCCACTGCGGCGCTGCTGGCCCCGGCGCAGACCCAGGCCCAGACGCCACCACCCGCGCCGGGGCCGACGTCCGCTGCCGCGGCGGCGCCCGGCGCCTGGCTGATCGACAGCGCCGTGCTCGTCTACAAGGAAGGCGGCGGCCGCGTGAGCGCCGTCGAACCCGTCGTAGCCGCACGGCGCACCGATGGCAATGGCCGCACGCTGGGCCTCAAACTGACGCTGGATGCACTCACCGGGGCGTCGCCCAACGGAGCGGTGCCGCAACCCACGCCGCAGACCTTCACCTCGCCTTCAGGTGAAAGCCACTACACCGTGCCGGCACGCAGCACGCCGCTGGACCCGGGTTTCCGCGACCAGCGTGTCGCCCTCGCCGTCACCCACGAGCGGCCGTGGGGCGCGAGGCAACGGCTCGCCCTGGGCGGCAATGTCTCGGCCGAACACGATTTCACATCGCTGTCCGTCAACGCTGCGCTGGCACGTGACTACAACGACAAGAACACCACGTTGAGCCTGGGCCTGGCGCTCGAGGCCGATCGCGGCAAGGCGGTGGGAGGCATGCCTGCCGGCCTGCGGCCCGCGATGGGCAACGTGGCGCCGCGGACGGGCAGTGAATCGCGCAGCGTGATCGACCTGCTGGCGGGCCTGACCCAGGTCATGCATCGGCGCTGGCTGATGCAGGTGAACGTCGGGCTGGGGCGCAGCCGTGGCAGCCACGACGATCCGTACAAGGTGCTCTCGGTGGTGGACGGCAGCAGCGGGCTGCTGGCCGGTGACCATTACGTGAGCGAGTCGCGACCCGACCGCCGCAACCGCCTGAGCGTGTACTGGCAGAACAAGGTCCACCTCACGCAGGACGTGGTCGATGTGGCCTACCGCTACTACCGCGACGACTGGGGCTTGCAGGCGCACACCTTCGACCTGCGCTATCGCTATGAACTGGGGGCTGGCATGCACCTGGAGCCGCATGCGCGCCTGTACCGGCAGGGCGCCGCCGACTTCTGGCGTGGCTGGCTGGTGGAGGGCAGCGATTGGGTCAGCGCCGGCCACCGTGCGCAGGTCGCCCATGCCTCGGCCGACCCGCGGTTGGCGGCCTTCGCGGCGCGCACGCTGGGGCTCAAGCTGGGCGCCCCGCTCGGCCGCGGCGGCGAGTTCAGCCTTCGCCTCGAGGCCTATCGGCAGCAGCCGCAGACGCCGGCCGGCGCGCCCGGCGTGCTGCAGACGCTGAACCTGGCCCCGACCCTGAAGGCGACGACCCTGCTGGTGGGCTATACGTTTTCCTATTGACCTTGGCGGTGCACGGTAGGCGATGAAAACGCACGACACAGCGACCCCGGCGATCACTCTGGTGCCCGCCCCAGATGGCTGGCGCGGCGGCTTCAACGCGATGGCCAGCCCGTGCGAGATCTTGCTCGAAGGCGGCAACCCGGCGCAGGCGCACGCGCTGGTGGCGGCCGCCCAGGCCGAGGTATTGCGCATCGAGCGCAAGTTCAGCCGCTACCGCGACGACAGCGTGATCGCGCGCCTGCACAAGGCCGGTGGCGTGCCGATGGCGGTGGACGACGAGACGGCCCAGATGCTGGACTTTGCGGCCCATTGCCACACCCTCAGCGGCGGCCTCTTCGATATCACGAGTGGCGTGCTGCGTGGTGCCTGGCGCTTTGACGGCAGCGGTGCACTGCCCGATGCTGAATTCGTGCGCGCCCTGTGCCGCCACGTCGGCTGGGGCCGCGTGCGCTGGCATCGCCCCTGGTTCACCTTGCCGGCGGGCATGGAGATCGACCTGGGCGGCATCGGCAAGGAATACGCAGCCGATCGCGTGCGCGACCTGTTGGTGGCGCAGACTCGCTGCCCCCTGCTCGTCAACCTGGGGGGCGACCTGGTGGTCTCGGGGCCGCGTGCCGATGGCCGCGCCTGGCAGGTGGGCATCGAGAGCCCGGAGGCCGCAGCCGGCGCGGCGCCGGCCGCCGGCCTGATCGAGCTTGCGGCGGGCGCCCTGGCCACCAGCGGTGATGCGCGGCGGTTCCTGCTGAAGGACGGTGTGCGCTACGGCCACATCCTCGATCCGCGCACGGGCTGGCCGGTGCGCGGCGCGCCACGATCGGTGACCGTGGCCGCAGCCACCTGCACCGAAGCCGGCGTGCTGGCCACCCTGGCCATGCTGCAGGGCGCCGGCGCCGAGGCCTGGCTGGCGGACCAGGGCGCAGCGCACTGGGTCTTGCGCTGAGCACCGCGATCCTCTCCGTCCACTTTCACCGGCAAGCCCATGAAACCCTCCCTGCACCGCCTGCTGCTGGCTTGCGCCCTGCTCGCACTGGCGCCCGCGCGGGCGGCCGATGTCGGCAGCCCCGCCCCGGCCGTGGCCCTGCCAGGGCGCGACGGCGCGGTCAGCCTGGCGGCCCTGAAGGGAAAGGTCGTCTTCCTCGACTTCTGGGCCTCGTGGTGCGCGCCTTGCCGCCAGTCGTTTCCGTGGCTGAACGAGATGCAGGCCCGGTACGGGGGGCGCGGGTTGCAGGTGCTGGCGATCAATGTGGACCGCCAGCGCGCCGACGCCGAAGCCTTCTTGTCGCAGGTACCCGCGCGCTTTGCAATCGGCTACGACAGCCAGGGCGAGACGCCGCGGCTGTATGCGATCAAGGGCATGCCGAGTTCGGTGCTGATCGGCGCCGACGGCACCGTGATCCGGCAGCACGCCGGCTTTCGTGAAGACGACCGGGCCGCGCTCGAAGCGGCCATCGTGGCGGCGCTCGGCCGCGCACCGCGGCCATGAAAAAGGGCCCCGCAGGGCGGTTATGAAAAAGGGCCCCGCAGGGCCCCATGATCCTGGCCGGACTCAGCAACTCACTTGAGGTGCTTGCTGATTTCCTTGGTCATGCCAAACATGCTGATCGGGCTGATGCCGACCACGGCCTTGAGCTTGGCGTCGGCATTGATCATGGTCCGCTTGACCGCGTCTTGCAGCTTGTTCTTCTTGATGTACTCCCACACCTTCTTCGTGACCTCGGTGCGCGGCAGCGGATTGGCGCCAATGATGGCGGCCAGTGCTGCGCTCGGGGTCATGGCCTTCATGAAGGCGGCGCTGGGGGTGCGCTTCTTCGCCGGGGCGGCCTTCTTGGCGGGCGCCGCCTTCTTGGCCGGGGCGGCCTTCTTGGCGGGTGCCGCCTTCTTCGCCGGGGCGGCCTTCTTCGCAGGTGCAGCCTTCTTGGCCGGGGCTTTTTTCGGGGCCGGTTTTTTCGCAGTTGCCATTTGGATGATCTCCGTCAGTTGATGAGGGATGCCGGTCGCCGCGCAGGCCTCGCAAATTTCACGATCTTGCGGGCCTGTCTGTCCGAGCTAGTGGGCAGGCGCGATGGTAATGCCTGTACGGGGCACTGAGAAGCGGTTTTCATAGGTGGAATAGGCATCCGCGCCACGTTATGCTGCGCCCATGAAGATCATCGTGCGCTGGATGCTCCTGGCGGCGGCACTGCTGCTGGTGGCCCATCTCTATGCGGGCGTATCGGTGGCGAGCTTCGGCTCGGCGCTGATCGCGGCCCTCGTGCTGGGCTTGTTCAACACGCTGGTGCGGCCCCTGCTGGTGCTGCTGACGCTGCCAGTGACGCTGCTGACGCTGGGCCTTTTTCTTTTCGTCATCAACGCGCTCATGTTCTGGGCCGCGGCGTCTGTGCTCGACGGCTTCCACGTGGCCGGCTTCGGCGCGGCGCTGATCGGCTCGCTGCTGTATAGCCTGTGCGGCATGGTCATCGACGTCGCCGTCGAGCGCGTCTTCAGCCCTTCTTCCGTATAGGCGCGGCGCGCACTTCGAATACGACGCGGTCACTGGGGCCCGCCTCGCTGGCGGCGTCAGCGCGCCGCTCCAGCACGAAGCGCCCCGGCCGCGGCAGCCATTGCACGACGCTGCCTGTGCCCACCAGGCGCCCGCCCACGAACCAGCGCCCAGGTG
>CXWL01018846.1_pt1 | contig 32253 bp, 26 predicted proteins | sample 590931 | NCBI WGS metagenome assembly CXWL01 (sample SAMEA3498368, study PRJEB10139) | groundwater metagenome | biome: water well; material: biofilm material | place: Germany | collected 2015-04-27
GGAGAGTCCGGCGTGGGCTCAGTTGACGCTCGCCCTGTCGCATCGAGTGCAAAATGGCGACTCGGAACCTTGACGACGTCGCGGTGCCGCAGGCCATGTTGTACGTGGCCCCTGGCCCGGCGCCGCCGGTCCATGCCAGCGCGGTGGCGCAGTGACCTTCGCCGCCCTTGGATCGGTCCGCGTAGGCGTCGCACGTGGCCTCAGCGGACCGTCTGTGCGGCCGCATGCGCAAGTCCAGTGAGGTTTAGTTGCTACATTATTTATAGCTAATGATGCTTGTTTGACGCGCATCACGGGCTTGTTTGTTACATAGGGTTGGTGTTGAATTCTCAAGAACTGGCAGCGCATGCCTTAGCCGCCTTTGACCACATCGTGGCCGCCACGCCGGGCTTTCGCTCGCGCACCGGGCAGCGCGATATGGCGCAGGCCATTGCCACCACCTTGGCGGGTGTGGACCTCGGCGGTGCGCACGACGATCCCAACCGCGCCATCGCCGTGATTCAGGCCGGCACCGGCGTGGGCAAATCGGCGGCCTACGCATCCACCCTGGTGGCGATGGCGCAGGCTCGCAAGACACGCCTGCTGATATCCACCGCCACGGTGGCGCTGCAAGAGCAGTTGATGACCAAGGACCTGCCGGCCCTGGCAGCGGTGCTGCCTACGCCCTTTAGCTATGCCCTGGCCAAGGGCCGCGCTCGCTATGTGTGCAAGCTCAAGCTGGAGCAGTGGTCCGGCTTGCCGGGGGTCAACTCGGTCGAGATGTTCGAGCCCGATGAAGACCTGCCGCCGTCCCCTTCCACAGCAACACGAGCCAACGGCAAGACCCAAGACCCCGAAGAGCGGCGCATGGAGTTGTTTGATTCGCTGGCACAAGCGCTGGCCAATGGCACTTGGAACGGTGACCGCGACCAACTGGCCGAACAACCCGATGGCCAGGACTGGGCGCTGGTGGCGGCCGAGCGCCACACCTGCACCGTGCGGCATTGCCCGCGTTTTCGGCAATGCAGTTACTACCAGGCGCGCAACGCCTTGGCCGAGGCCGATGTGATCGTGGCCAACCACGACCTGGTGTTGGCCTCGCTGGGCATGAAGACGCTGCCCGATCTGGACAACTGCCTGCTGGTGTTTGACGAAGGCCACCACCTGCCGGCGGTGGCGCTGGACCAGTTCTCCAGTAGCATGGACTTGTCCAACCTGCGCTGGCTGGACCGCCTGCCGCGCATCATGCTGGAGGTGGGCGAGAAGATGCACAGCGAGCTGGGCGAAGACGTCACCACGCTGGCGCGCGATCTCAAGACAGCCCTGAACGACCTGGGTCGTTTGATGATGGACTTGCTGCGCTCCACCGTGGTGGGTTACGACGGCACCCAGCGTTGGCCCGGCGGTGTGTTGCCCGAGGCGCTACATGAGCCGGTGGCGCTGGCGCTGCGCCTGGCCAGCAGTCTGGCCACAGTGTTGGACGACTTGGGTGCGCAAATAAAGCTGCTGGCGCGTGACGACCCTTCGCAGGCGCTGCACTGCTCCATGCTTTACGCTCGCCTGGGGCCGCTCTCGCCCAAGCTGGGCAGTGTGGTGTCCACCGGCGAATTGCTGCTGGAGCATGGGCCGCAGCCCTTGGCCAAGTGGCTCAAGTCCGATACTGGCTCGGGCCTGGTGGTGCTGACCGTGCACGCCTGCCCGATGGTGCCGGGCGACTTGCTGCGTCAACACCTCTGGACGCAGGTGCGCGGCGCGGTCGTCACGTCGGCCACGCTGGCGAGTTGTGGCACCTTCGATTACTTTTTGGCGGAGGCCGGCCTGAGCGGCAACCCAAACGCCCACACGCTGGAAGTGCACAGCCCGTTTGACTACAGCACGCAGGGCCGGCTGATGGTGGTGGAGACGGCAGCCGACCCCAAACACGTGGACGCTTACACCCGCGAGATGGTGACCGAGCTGTTGGCTGATTTGGCCTTGGTGCAGCGCGGCGCCTTGGTGTTGTTCACCTCGCGCGCGCAGATGAAGGTGGCCACCGATTCACTGCCGGCCTCGCTGCTGGAAGTGGTGCTGGTGCAAGGCCAGATGTCGCGCACCCGCTTGCTGGCGGCGCACCAGGCGCGGGTGGAGGCGGGGCGGCCCTCGGTGATTTTTGGACAGCAGTCCTTTGGCGAGGGCCTGGATTTGCCGGGCGCATTGTGCGAGACCGTGTTCATTGCCAAGTTGCCGTTCACGCCACCGTCCGACCCGGTGGAGGAAGCGCGGGCCGAGTGGCTCAAGACGCTGGGGCGCGACCCGTTTGCCGAGCTGGTGATTCCGGCCACCGGCATTCGCCTGCTGCAGTGGACCGGCCGCGCCATCCGCACCGAAGAAGACTACGCTACCGTGATCTGTTATGACCGCCGCCTGCTGCGCTCGGGCTACGGCAAACGCATGCTCAGGGGGCTGCCGGGTTACGAGGTGCTGCGCCGTGTCAATGGGGTGATTGAGGCGGCGTGACCGCGTTGGGCGCGCGCGGGCGAGGTCACACCGGGCAGCAATCCACTCGCGCCATGGAAGTGCCACCAAACTCAGCCGACCGTGGCGCGTCGGGCACCACCACCACCGGCGCGAAACCACCGCCAGGTGTCCGAAAGTTGGTGGTCTGACCGGCGTAGGTTCGCGCAGCCAGTAGTTGCACGTGGCCGGCGTAGCTGTAGGCGCGGATATCAAACTTGAGCTGTTGGGCCTCGCCGTGAATGGACACTCGCCGCTGGCCGGGCGGGACCAGCTCCTGGGCGATGAAGTCACCACCCAGAATGTCGCTCCAGACCCGGTGCGTCAGTTTGTCGCCACGGTACGCCGCCTTGGAGCCATAGCCGCGGACTGGCTTGAAGAAGTACTGCCGACGTGCACGCCACAGTGCCTCGGCTTGCTCGGCTGTCACGCGGACGGCGCGTGGCACCACCTTGGACAACAAGCTCTGATCCGCAGCCGTCGCACCCCATTCCTGTAGCAGATCGGCTTGACTCAAGGCCACCAGATTGCCCTTCTCGGCCAGTAGGGCGTGGGCGCGTGGATGGGGCGAGAGCACCGTGGCCCCACTCAGGTAGGCCTCGCGCAGAGCGCCGTGCCGAGGGTCTTCAAGGTAAAAATCGGTCAGCCGGTTGTAGACCATGTCGACGGCCGTGTCCCGATGCCACAAGTGGCCGTCGCGCCAAGTCAGTTCGCTGGGGTCGGCCACTTGGGCCCAAATGCCTTGTTGAGTCAGCAGTTGGCGACACAGCTCGAACTCGGGCGCCAAGTATTGCGCCAGCGGCCCGTCATCCACGATCACCACGCTGCGCATGGGCTGCTCGCCGCGCTGGCTGTGCCACTCCGCCTGGAACATCGCCAGGAACTGCTGGTTCAAGTCAATGGATCCAACCGGCCCTTGCGGCGTGTCTTCGAAGGGTTCGCAGCAGGGGTGGTGCGAGCGGGCTAGCGCGGCGTTCAGAAAGGCGCCGCCGGCATTGGTATTGATTTCAATCAGCTTGGGGCCATGCGCTCCGACGTGAAAGTCGTAGCCCATGAACATGCTTTTCGGTCCAAAAGCCAACCCGGCAATTGGGTCCGCGTGGGCCAGGGCTCGATGCTGGTAGCCCGGTAGGCGGGCCACACGTTCGATCGCCGCCACCGTGGCGGCCACGGTGTCTCGATCCGTTTGCGACAGGAACACCTGGGTCTTTGAAAACAGGTTCGGATGGCTCTGAGTCATCGACTCAGCCAAGCCGTGCAGGCTGGGGTGAAACGCAAGCTGCGCGCGCAGGCGTTGGGGATCCAGCGTCTGGCAGGCGTAACCCTCATTGAGTGCCTGTGCGAGCGTCATGGTCGGGCCCGGCGTGGCGGTGTTGTGGCCCATGATGCGGTTCACTCAACAGCCCCCGCAGTGATGGGTTTGGCCTTGACCGGTATGCCGCCGTCATCCAGTTGGGCGTTGTGATTAGCGACAAACTCCACGAATGCCTGGGGCTTGAGCGGGCGGCTGAAGTAATAGCCCTGCACCTCGGCGCAATCGCGCGCGCGCAAAAAGTCCAGTTGCCCGGCGGACTCGACACCCTCGGCAATGGTCAACATGCCCAAGCTGTCGGCCATGCTGATGATGGCGCCGACAATGGCGCGATCTTCCGCGTCGATGGTGATGTCGCGCACAAAGGACTGATCGATCTTCAGCTTGTTGGCACGGAACTTCTTCAGGTAACTCAGCGAAGAATAGCCGGTACCAAAATCGTCGATGGACAGCTTGATGCCACGTTCGTGCAAATCGTTCATCACCGCAATTGCCGCCAACGGGTCGTCCATGGCCGTGCCTTCAGTCAGTTCGACTTCCAGCAAGTGCGCTGGCAGCTCCAGGTCGTCCAGCGTGCGCGAGATCTGCTCAGGCAGGCTGGCCTGGCGAAACTGAACCGACGACAGGTTGACCGCCATCGTGATGGGGCTCATGCCGGTGTCTATCCAGGACTTGAGTTGCTGCAAGGCGGTGTGTAGGACCCAATCGCCAATCGGCAGGATCAACCCGCTGCTTTCCGCCACCGGAATGAACTCAGCGGGTGAGACCCAACCCAGTTCCGGATGCTGCCAACGCAGCAGCGCCTCGGCGCCGATCACGCGCGGCTGATGCAGTGACAACTGTGGCTGGTATTCCAGACTCAGTTGCCCACGCTCCAAGGCACGGCGAAGGGCGTTCTCGATCAGCAGGGTTCGCTCCGCCTCGGCCTGCATCTGCGCGGTAAACAATCTGTAGTGGTTGCGCCCACCCTGTTTGGCCCGGTACATGGCCGCGTCGGCGCAGCGCGACAGCGTGTCGAAGTCGGAGCCGTCATCCGGGTACAGCGCGATGCCGATCGAGGGTGTGACGGTCAACTCGTGTTGCTCAATTACAAACGGCTGCGTGGCCGCGGCGAGCAGCTTCTTGGCAACCTGTGCGGCGCCCCGCGCATCGGTGTCGGGCAGCACCAGAATGAACTCGTCGCCGCCAAGCCGGGAGACGGTGTCTTGTTCGCGCACGGTTGCCGTCAGGCGCTGCGCGAGGGCCACCAGCAGCGCATCGCCGATGCGGTGCCCCAGCGAGTCGTTGATGTTCTTGAAATGGTCCAGATCGATGAACATGATCGACAGCGACTCATGCTGACGGTGCGCCGTGCGCAGTGCCAGATTGCATCGGTCGTTGAGTAAAACGCGGTTGGGAAGGCCGGTCAAGGGATCGTAATGGGCCAGCAGCTCGATCTTGGCTTCTGCATCCTTGTTGGCGGTGATTTCGCGCGCGAGCAAGACAAAGCGTGGCGCCTGACCGGGTGGCATCTGCTTGCGGGCAATCGACAGCTCGAACCAGTGCATGCCGTCGGCCAATGGCAATTTGTATTGCCTGCCTGAAGAGGAGCCGGCGACATGCGCTTCGTGCAAGGCCGCCATCACCACATCGGCGGCGTCCGGGGGCAACACCTCGGTCACGGTCTTGCCGGTCAGTTCTTGAACCGGTCGGGCCAACAGTTCGGGTCTGGTGGAATGCGCGCTGTAGTAGCGCCCGTCCAGTCCCAGTTCGAACAGCAGATCCGGAATTGCCGCAATGGTGGCCAACAAGTGCTGCTGAGCCTGCTCGATTTCCAAAGTGCGCGAGCGGACCTCGGCTTCGAGTCCTTCCTCATGTAGTTTGAGCGCGAGCAGCAGATGCGTGAGGTAGGTGATCAACAGGCAGATCAACAAGGCCACGGCGATCTTGATGCGCAGGCGGCCCCAATCGGTCCAGCCCTTGATTGGCTCGATGCTCAAGGTCCACGACCCATTGGGAAGGGTCAGGCTACGTTGCGCGGGCGAGTTCAGAGCGGCCGCGTTCGAGGCGTCAACTTGTTGCCGCTCTCCGGTGTCGGGTACGGTTCGCCATAACTCGTAGGCAAAGCCGCGGCGGGTCAACTCGGCCAATTGCGCAGCCGCAAGCGCTTGGGGAAAGCGCAAGGTGACATAGGTGAAGCCCCAGAAAGCCCGCTCCCCTTTGGCATCATCCAGAAAGATCGGTAGCCGACCGACCACGCCGAGTCCGCCCTGCGCCAATTTCAGGGGGCCGGCCAAGGTCAGTTGACCGGTGTCGCGGGCACGAATCGCCTCGCGGTTTTGCGCCAGATCCTGCAGTTGATTGAAGCCAATGCTCTTCTCATTGCCCGCCAGGGGCACCACCTGTCGGATCACCCCATCGGGTGACAGGCCCAGCGCGGCGATGCCGGGGTAGAACGGCAGCATTTCGGTGGCAACCGCCTCGAAGTTCTGCAAGCTGCCTTGCCCCTGGCGCACCAGCGCGGCGATGGCATAGGTGGCCGAGAGGGCGCGTTCAATGCCACGCTGCAAGGCTTGGGCATGGTCGGCGGCCAGGTCCCCGGCTCGGGCGCGGGCTTCGGCTCGGTCGCTGAGATCGGATCGCCATATCAGTCCAGAAGCCAGCGTCGCACTGAGCATGAACGCGCCGGCCACCAACAGCCACTGTTGAGCAGGTCGTATGGAATGGGCGGCACGCATCGCCAAGGCAGTCTAACAAGATTGCGCCGCCCATGCCAGATTGCAGACCACCCGAACGCCTGAACCGAGAAGCGATGACGGATATCAATTCCTGATTTGTGACTGTCACTAAACTGTCATCAGGCGTCGCAATAATTCAAATGACGGCTGACACGCTTCAACCAGGTATCCATGCGCTCCCAACACCCTGAAACCCTGCCCGAACCAATGGCACTTGACGCTCAGATGCTGGACCGGGATCACAGCATCCTCGCGTTCAACGAACGGGTGCTGGACTGGGCCCATCGTCAGGACGTGCCCTTGCTGGAGCGTCTGCGTTACCTGTGCATCGTCTCCTCGAATCTGGACGAGTTCTTCGAAGTCCGTGCCGAACCCCATCTTGCGGCCTTCAGTGGCAACGAGACCGAGGGCCCCTATACCGTGGACAGTTTTGAGCGCCTCGCTGGCGCGGCGCATACCCTGGTGCAACGGCAGTACGCCCTGTACAACGATGACCTGATGCCGGCCTTCGAGCAAGCCGGGATCCGCATCCTGGCCCACTCCGAGCGCAACGCGGCGCAGCGGCGTTGGGTCAAGCAGTACTTTCAGCGAGAAGTGCGGCCCCTGTTGATCGCGGTCAGCCTGGACCCCTCGCACCCGTTTCCGCAGGTGGCCAACAAGTCGCTCAATTTCATCGTGCGCCTGGGCGGCAGCGATGCGTTCGGGCGCGAAAACGATATCGCGATTGTCAAAGTGCCGCGCGTGTTGCCACGCATGATCAGCCTGCCCGACAAGCTGACCCCGGGTAGAACTTGTTTTGTGTCGCTCTCCAGCGTGATTCGAGCGCACTTGTCCGAACTATTCTCGGGTCGTGAATTGCTGCAGTTCTCTCAGTTCCGGGTGACGCGCCACTCCGATCTGGCGGTCGAAGAAGAGGATGTCAAGAATCTCCGCACTGCGTTGCGCCAAGGATTGCAGCATCGCCATTACGGTCAGGCGGTGCGAATCGAAGTGTCCGCCAGTTGTTCGCAGTTCCTGTCGGATGTGCTGCTCAAGGAATTCAATTTGCCCGCGCTGGCGCTGTACCGGGTCCATGGTCCGGTCAATATGGTGCGCTTGAACCAATTGATCGATCTGGTCAACGATCCGTCGCTTTGCTTTGCCGTGCACAAGCCGCATTTTCCGGTGCAAATGACGCCTGGTGTGTCGATTTTCGAGCAGCTCAAGCGCGGCGACATTCTGATTCACCAACCCTACGAGAGTTTTGATGGTGTGCTGGCGTTTTTGCGTGAAGCGGTGCATGACCCCGACGTGTTGGCGATCAAGCAGACCATTTACCGTACCGGCTCGGACTCGACCTTGATGGACTTGTTGCGCGAGGCCGTGCGCCGGGGCAAGGAAGTGACCGTGGTGGTGGAACTCAAGGCACGCTTTGATGAGGAAGCCAATATCAACTGGGCCGAGATGTTGGAGTCCATCGGGGTCCAGGTGGTGTACGGCGTGGTCGGGCTCAAGACCCACGCCAAGATGATGCTGATCACCCGGCGCGAGGGAAAATTCTTACGGCGCTATGGCCATCTGTCTACTGGCAACTACAACCCGCGCACGGCGCGCCTCTACACCGACTTGAGCCACCTGACGGCCGATGTGGCCCTGACGCTGGACATGGAGCATGTTTTCGTGCACCTGGCCAGTCAGAATCGCCTGCCCCGGCTCAACTGCATGTGGATGGCGCCCTTTCATTTGCAGCGCAAGTTGCTCGACAAGGTCGACGCCTTGGGCAAGGCGGCGGCACTGGGCCGGTCCACGCGCATCGTGCTCAAGATGAACGCGCTGACCGATGAGGCCCTGATCCGGGCGCTGATTGATGCGGGTCGCAAGGGTACCAAGATTGACCTGATCGTTCGCGGCGCGTGCACCTTGCCAGCCCAGCTACCGGGCGTTACCGACAATATCCGTGTGCGCTCGGTGATTGGCCGTTTTCTGGAGCATTCACGCGTGTTCTACTTTCGTCAGGATGATCGGGACGAGGTCTACCTGTCGAGTGCCGACTGGATGAACCGCAACATGATGCGCAGGATCGAGTTGGCCTGGCCGATCACCGACCCATTGCAGCGCCAGCGCATCATCGACGAGTGCCTGGTGGCTTGCATGCAAGACAACGTTGACGCCTGGGATCTCCTGCCCGATGGCACTTACGTGCGGGTCCGGCCCGATGGACGGCGTAGCGCCCGTGGCGCGCAGGCAGCGCTGATGGGGCGTTACAGTGACCCGGTCGGTCAACCCTAAAGTGTTGGGGTCAGAGCACATCGCTTCGCGAGTGGTCTGACCCACAAGGTTTCACAAGGAGCATGAATCCATGGATCTGGTTTTGTGGCGCCATGCACAAGCGCAAGACTGGGCACCCGGTTGTGATGATCTGGCGCGCGCCCTGACATCAAAAGGTGAGAAGCAGGCGCAGCGCATGGCCAAGTGGCTTGACCGGCAACTCCCGCAGGGTGCCCGCATCCTGTGCAGTCCGGCCCGACGGGCCGAGCAAACCATGGCGGCGCTGGGTCGCAAGTACAAGCTTGATCCAGAGCTTGGCCCCGGTGCCACGGCGGCCCAACTGCTTCAGCGCGTGCAGTGGCCCGACGCCAACGCTACCGTGTTGGTGGTGGGGCACCAACCGACGCTGGGCCTGGTCGCGGCGCAACTGCTGGGCCTGTCGGAGACCGAATGCAGCATCGGCAAGGGTGCGGTATGGTGGCTGCGCCACAAACCGGGCGTTACGGGTACCGACACCGTGATCGTGACCGTGCAATCACCCCAAATGCTGTAGCGGCTGCCACTCGGCACGGCATGGGCCACGCCCGGCGTGCGGTCTCAGGCGGGCTTGGACTTCGCCGGGCGACCAGTCTTGATGGTTGGCACGGCCTTCAAGGCGGCGGCAAACGCCACATCCGACATCGCCGCCAGCGCTTTGACACCGGCACGCAACAGCTCGCTCTTTTTGGCTGGGCTGGTCAGTTTGGCCGCCCGTTGCTTGAGATCGGCCAGCACACTGTACTCTGCCTTGGGAATGGTAAAGCTGTCGCGTACCAGCTTGGGTTTCTTGACTTTGGGTTTGGCCAACTCGGGCCTGACGAACGCAGCAGGTCTCGGCTGCGGGCTTGCTTTGCTGACCACCGGGGTAACTGGAACGCTTGGCTTGGGCACGGCCGGTTTGACGCGGGAGGTGGCTTTGGCGGTAACCGATTTGGTGCTGAGTGTGATGCCGGTTGCAGGCACAGGGGCGGCTGCGCGTGGGGCTCGGGTGGCGGGCTTCTTGCTACGGGTGCTCATTGCAGACCTTTCTTGAAATAACGGTTTATACAGTTTATACCGTTATGCAGCGGCGGATTGTGCTTTTCTGCTGGCGACATGGCGCGATTCGCGCTACTGTTCAGCACTGTGCAGTCGCGAAATCAGTTGGCCAGGCGCGGCCGTGGAAAAGGCGCCTAACAAAGGGAACTGTCGATGTTTGAATCTGCCGAGATCGGTCATCACATCAGCCGCAAAGCGTACAAACGCCAGGAGCCAGCATTGCGCTCGGAACTGCTGGCGGCGCAGTACGCCTTGCTGGCGCAGGCCAAAACACCCGTCATCATTCTGGTCAACGGCGTCGACGGCGCTGGCAAGGGCGAAACCGTCAACCTGCTCAATGAATGGATGGACCCTCGGCACATCCGCACCGAGGCCTTTGGGGCGCTGGGCGACACCGAGCGATCACGCCCGGAGATGTGGCGCTTTTGGCAGGTGTTGCCGGCCAAGGGCCATATCGGCATTCTGTTTGGCTCCTGGTACACCGATCCGATCCTGGCGCATGTGATGGGGCACCAGAAGCGTGCCCAGTTTGCGCAGAGCCTGGAGCGCATTCGCCAGTTCGAGCGCATGTTGGTGGCCGAGGGCGCCATCGTCGTCAAGTGCTGGTTTCACTTGTCCAAGGATGCCAGTCGAACCCGACTCAAGACCCTGGCCGCCAACCCAAAGACAGCCTGGCGCGTGACCAAGGACGATTGGGCGCACGTCAAGCACTATGACGAGTTCCGCGGGGTGTGCGAGAAAGCCTTGCGCAAGACCAGCACCGGCGAAGCGCCTTGGCTGGTGATCGACGGCAGCGACCCTGCCTACCGCTCGTTGACGGTTGGCCAGTATGTGCTGGACGCGATTCAAGCGCGCCTGGCCGGGCAGGTGCCGGCGGTGCCGGCGGTGGCGCCGGTGGCCGATCCACCGCTGGACGGCAAAGGCCTGTTGGATGCCTTTGACTACACCCGCTCGCTCAAGCCCAAGGCCTACGAAAAGCGCCTTGAGGCCTTGCAGGGACGCCTCAATCTGTTGACGCGGGATGCCCGCATGGCCGCGCGGTCCGTGGTGCTGGTGTTCGAGGGCATGGACGCCGCCGGCAAGGGCAGCACCATCCGGCGCATGACGCACGCCATGGACGCGCGGCACTACCGGGTGGTGCCGATTGCCGCGCCGAGCGAGGAGGAGCGCGCGCAGCCCTACTTGTGGCGCTTTTGGCGACATGTTCCGCCGCATGGCAAGACGGTGATCTTTGACCGTTCCTGGTACGGGCGGGTGCTGGTCGAGCGGGTCGAGGGCTACTGCATGCCGACCGACTGGATGCGCGCCTATGACGAGATCAATGCCTTCGAAGAGCAACTGGCGCTGGGCGGTGCGATCGTGCTGAAGTTCTGGCTGGCGATCACGCCGCAAGAGCAGTTGCGCCGTTTCGAAGAGCGCCAGAGCACCGACTACAAGAACTTCAAGATCACCGATGAAGACTGGCGCAACCGCGAAAAGTGGCCGCTCTACCAAGGCGCGGTGCAGGACATGATTGACCGGACCTCCACCGACGTGGCGCCGTGGCATGTGGTGGCCAGCGATGACAAGCTGTTCGCCCGTGTCGAGGCGCTGACGCGTGTCTGCGATGGCCTACAGCACGGCCTGGGAGAACGCACGTGACCACGGCGCTGTTGGCCCTGGTGGCGCATCGCCTGGTTGTGCTGGGGCTGCTGGTTGCCCTGACCGGCCTGCTGTTGCGCTGGTTCAAACCCGGTCTTCGGCGCGAACTGCTGGTGACCTGGGGGCTGTTGTGGCTGAGTCTGTTGGCACAAGGCGGAGCGGCCGCGGCGCAGTGGCAGGTGCACCCGTCCCTGGCGGCCATCCTGAGTGGCGCGGCCACGGTCATGATGGTGTTGGCGGTGATTCAATTGATGGTGATGCTGGCTTTCCATGTGCTGTTGCCGATTCTGGGATGGGCGGCGCCCCGTATCGCCCAGGATTTGACCGTCACCGGTTTGTCCATCGCCTGGGGGTTGGTTTGGTTGAGTCTGTCGGGGGTGGACCCGACGCAGTTGTTCACCACCTCGGCCATCATCACGGCGGTGCTGGCCTTTGCAATGCAGGACACCCTGGGCAATGTGCTCGGTGGCGTGGCGCTGCAACTGGACAACTCGCTCAAGGTTGGCGAATGGGTTCGTATTGACGAGCTGAGCGGCCGGGTGGTGGACGTGCGCTGGCGCTACACCGCCATCGAGACGCGCAACCGCGAGACCATCGTGGTGCCCAACAGTTGGCTGATGAAGAACCGGTTTGGCGTGCTGCGCAGGCGCCTCGATGAGCCTTTGGTGTGGCGGCGTACCGTGAACTTCAATGTGGAAACCAAGGCGGCGCCGACCACGGTGATTCGCGCCTTGCAGCAGGCCGTCTTGGATGCGCAGATTGAATTTGTCGCCAGCCATCCGCCACCCAGCGCGGTGCTGGTGGACATCGGGGCGGGCTGCTTTCGTTATGCCTTGCGCTATTGGCTGACTGACCCGCAGTTTGATGATCCGACCGATTCCCTGGTGCGCATCCACGCCTTGGCCGCCTTGACCCGCGCGGGGGTGAGTTTGGGCGTGCCTCAGGAAGAGCGCCTGTTGGTCAAGGAAAACGACAACTGGCGTCAAACTAACGAGAAGCGCGAGATGGAGCGTCGACTGCAGGCGGTCCAGCGCACGTCGCTGTTTGCCAAGCTACCGCCGGATGAGCAGGTGACCTTGGCCGAGCATCTGGTTCACGCACCCTTTGTACGCGGCGATACCTTGACGCGCCAGGGGGCAGTGGCCCATTGGTTGTACCTGATCGTGCAGGGAGAGGCTGAAGTAATGGTCGACAACGGGGGCGCCAGAACCAGTATCACGACCCTGCGCGACGGCGACTTCTTTGGCGAGATGGGCATGCTGACCGGTGAGCCACGCAGCGCCACGGTCATCGCGGCCAGTGATGTCGACTGCTACCGGCTGGACAAGGTCGGCTTCGCCAAGGTGCTGTTGGCCAGACCGACCATGGCCGAGGAGATTTCAGCCGTGTTGGCGCAACGCCGCCAGGAGCTTGACAGCCGCGTCAAGCAAGCCGTCCCAGTGTCCCCGCGTTCGCATTCGGACGAAGTGCTGGCACGGATCAAGTCTTTCTTTGGGGTGGGGTATTGACGGCTAACCATCACTCAGCCGTAGCGTCCAGGGGGTCTTGGTCCAGGCCTCGACCTCTTCGCGCAACAGGTGGGCCGATTGTGGAAAGGAGTCGGCCCAGCCAGGCCGGCAGGACAGCACAAAACAGCCGTCCTGGTCCGGGCATACCGACAGGTCCAGGCCCGTGGTGTCGGGGTCGCGCCGGGCATGGCACAAGATCACGGCCAGGCGCAAGGCGAGCAACTGCCTGACAAAACCAGCGTCGTCGAACTGGAGTTCCAACTTGCGGAGTTTGCCGCGGTGGCCCAACACCAATTGGCCCAGGCGGTGCATTTCGGTCAAGGCAAAGCCCATCGCGTCGGCGTGTTCCAGAATGTAGGCGCCGTGCTTGTGGTATTCACTGTGCGAGATGCGCAAGCCGATTTCATGCAGTTGCGCGGCCCACTCCAGCTTACGTTCGCTGCGCTCACTTTGCTCCATCTCATGGGCTGGCAACTGGGAAAACAGTTGCGTTGCGACCTTGCCGACACGCATGGCTTGCTGGGCGTCGACGGCGAATTTGATGGCCAGGCGGTCAATCGACGCGGAACGCAAATCGGTTTGGTCCAACGCGCGTTCCATCAAGTCATTGATCAGGCCATGGCGCAGTCCACCGGTGGCCTGTTCCATCTGGTCCAGACCAAACAGATCGAACAAGGCGCGCAGGATGCTCAAGCCACCACCAATGATGGCGCGCCGATCATCGCGCATGCCATCCATGCGCAGCTTGTCGGCACTTTGCGCCTTCAGGAGACGGTCCATCAGCCAGTCCAGGCCCTCGCGAGTGATCTTCCCGGCCGGCCAGCCCGCGGCCACCAGCACATCGACCACGGCGCCGACCGTGCCCGCCGACCCGTAGGCGGTGGACCAGGCGTCGCGCGGATAAACGCTGAGCACTTCGTCCAACACCGCCTGGGCGGCGATTTCGGCCATCTTGAAGGCACGCGCGGTAAATTTGCCGTCCGGGAAATAGCGGGTCGACCAGGCAATGCTGCCGACACGGTAGGACTCCATCACCCTGGGCGTGAAGCCCTGGCCCAGGATCAGTTCAGTCGAACGTCCGCCAATGTCGATCACGAGGCGTTTTTCGTCTGATTGGGGCAAGGCGTGCGCGACGCCCTGGTAGATCAGGCGGGCCTCTTCGCGGCCCGAGATGACATCGATCGGAAAACCCAGAACCGCCGTGGCCGTGGTCAGGAACTCATCGCGGTTGCGGGCTTCACGCAGCGTTTGAGTGGCCACCGCGCGCACTTCCTCGGACTGAAAGCCGGCGATACGCTCGCCGAATCGAGCCAGGCAGTCCCAGCCGCGTTGCATCGCTTCGGGCGTCAGATTGCGATCCGCATCGAGGCCGCCGCCCTGTCGCACGGTTTCCTTCAGGTACTCGGAGCGCACAAACTGGCCGTGGTCGTAACGACCAATCTCCAGTCGGAAGCTGTTCGATCCGAGATCGACAGCGGCAAGTCGGGTGCCGTTCTGCATGGTCAGTATGTGAGGTTGGGAGGCAAGCATAGCAGCGCCGCGCGCGAACGCCCGCCGTTGGCGGGGAAGGGGGCCCATTGTGACTGTGAAGGTCGATTGTCACAGGGGATTCACACAGAGAAGTGATCATGGTGTTTTGGTTCGATTGAGAGGGTTCATGAAAACGTCGTTTGGCCTGGGTAAGTACCGTGATCTGCTGTTCGCGATCTTTCTGTTCGTGGTGCTGGACTTGGGCATCCTGGCGTTCAATTTCTTCGCCTCCATGGAGCTTGAGCGCGATGCCAGTCGCATCAATTCCGCGGGCGAGCTTCGCATGTTGACGCAGCAGATCACCAAGTCCCTGTTGACTTTGCAGGCGGAACAAAAGGCGCAAACGCCCACGCAGACCAGCATGGCCCAGCTTAACCAGGGCCATGCCGACTTTGTGCGGGCGCTAGCGGCGCTCAAGTTGTCCCTGGGGGAGGACATGGCCTTTGCCGGTTCCGGTGCGCAACTCGAAGCCTTGCGCACGGGCCTGCACAAACTGGAGCGCGAGTGGACACCGCTGGGGGAAGTGATCGAGCCGGTCATTGCCGTCGCCGAGCCCACGGTTGAAGACGCCGATATAGCGGTCACCAAGGCGGTGGCGCGCAACATCCGCCTGATGGCGCTGTGTGACGATCTGGCACGCGGCGTCGAGGCGGCAGCCAACTTCAAGACCGGTCGCATGCGCGATATTCAACTGGTCGCGATCATGTTGGCCTTGTTGAATTTTGTCTACATCGTGTTCAAGTTTCTGCGCAAGCTCAACGCCAGCGATGCGATTGCGGAGGCCGCCCGGCGCGAGACCGACGACATTCTGCAAACCGTGACCGAGGGCCTGATGCTGGTCCGCGCCGACGGCACGGTGGGTGGGCAACTCTCCGCCTCGGTGCGGCGGTTGTTCATGCGCGAGGTCAAACCGGGCATGGATTTCCATGGCCTGCTGCGTTCGATGCTCAGCGCCGAACGCGCCGAGGAGGCACAGAGTTATCTGTCCTTGTTGCTCGACCCGAAAGTCAAGCCGGCCTTGTTGAGCCAGCTCGATCCGCTGAATGAGGTGCAAATTCTGCCGCCAACAGGTTCGACCCAGGCGGGGCCATTCTTGACCTTTCAGATCACGCAGGTGCGCGAAGCTGGGGTGATCAAGGAGTTGCTGGTGACGATTTTCGATGTCAGCCAGAAGGTCCAACTGCAGCATGATCTGGCTGCCACCCAAGAGGCCGCGCGCAGTGATGTGGAGGATCTGATCAATGTGCTGGAGCGTGATCCCGCTCTATTGCAGGACTTTCTGATTGGCGCCCACGAGCGGCTGGCCGACCTCAACCAAGGACTGCGCGAGGTGGGACACTTGGCCAAGGACTATCGGGCGCTGGTCAATGACGCGGCAAGGGTGGTGCATGGCATCAAGGGGGAGGGCTCTGCTCTGGCGTTGTCGGCCGTGGCGCGTCAGGCTCACCGCATGGAGGACGTGTTGGCGCCGCTGCGCAAGCGTACCGACTTGGCGGGTGAAGACCTGATTCCGGTGGTGTTCGAGTTGTCCCGTTTGCAGGAGCAGGTGGACCGTCTGCAACGGGTGTTTGGCCGCGTCGGCAGAGCGGTCACAGGCAGCGCCGTCGATGCGCCAAAACAGATTGAGGCCATGGTTGGCAACCTGCGCGACCTGTCTCAACGGGTGGCGCAGGCGCACAGCAAGCAAGTGCGTCTGAGCAGCAAGGTGTCCGAGGCGGCCTTGCCGGCGCATGTCAGCCAGTTCTTGCGAGAAGCCTTGCCCCAATTGGTACGCAATGCCGTGGTGCATGGCATTGAGTCTCCCGACGAGCGCCTGAAGTTGGGCAAGTCACCGGTGGGTGAGTTGTCGCTGGACATCGACCGGGTCGATGAGTTGACCATTCAGGTCACGGTCAGTGACGACGGTCGCGGCATCGACGCGCCGCAGGTGCGCGAGCGTGCGACCCAGTTCAGGGCCGAGGCGGCGGCGATGTCCGACTCGCAGGTGTTGGGGCTGATTTTCGATCCGCAGTATTCATCCGCCACCGAGGTCACCGAACACGCCGGTCGGGGTGTCGGCTTGGCTTTGGTACGTCAATTGGCGCAGGCCGCTGGTGTCAAGCTGCGCGTGTTGACGCGGGCCAACCGCTACACCCGCTTCGTGCTGCACTTCTCGGTGGTCGCATGACAACTTGTACCTTGATGATCGTGGACGACTCCGCGATCATGCGCAACCGCATTGCGCGCCTGTGCAACAAGCCGGGTCTGGAGCACGTCACGGTGGTAGCCATGGCGGGCGATGGCGCCCAGGCCCTGGCGCATGCCACGCAGGTCAAGCCCGATCTGGTCACGATGGATCTGACCATGCCGGTGATGGACGGCCCGGCCTGCCTACAGGCGCTGCGTGGCGTGTTGCCCAACGCGCGTGTACTGGTGGTGTCCGCGTTGAGCGACCGCGCCACCGCGCTCCAGGCTCTGACCAAGGGGGCGCATGGTTTTCTCCTTAAACCGTTTTCAGATCAGCAGTTGATCGAGTCCCTGCAGGAGCTCATGTCATGAGTACAACTACCTTGAAACCTGCCGACATCAAGGTCTTTTCCGACGCCGCCATGGCCTTCTTTGGGCATACCACCGACAAGCGTGCGGCAGTCAAGACTGCTTACCTGATGGACCGTCGCGACTCCGTGGTCTGGAGCGATTTCCAGGGCCTGATCGAATTGAGCGGCCAGTACCGAGGCAGTGTTGCCTTCTCGGCACCGCGTGGCCTGCTGTCGCATGTCCTGCTGCTGATAGGCGAAGGTGATTACTCGGACGCCAGCCACCAGGACATCGTCGGCGAAATTGCCAACCAAATGTCGGGCTATGCGCGGCGCCATTTTGGTCAAAAGATGGACATTTCGCCGCCACGCGTCCTCACCCATCCCGACGACTTGGCGCGGTCAGCGCCCGACGCGGTGCCATTTGTCATCCCGCTGATGTGGGAGCGTTATGAAGCCAATCTGGTGGTGCGCATGACGTCGGTTTGATTTCACGCCAAAGAACACCGTTGATCAGTCGGGGTCAGAGCACGTTTGCTACGCAAAGTGGTCCGACCCACAAGGTCTTGAATTTGTCATGCCACTGACACACGCCCGAGGGACAGTATGGTCTTTCTCACTCTTTATGGAGATTTCCAATGAAATTGATCGTTGCCGCCGCTCTTTCCGCGATTTCCGTGCTGTCCGCCTGTGGATCGGCGCCCGTGGCCCCGGTGGGCATGAAGGCTGGCGCGTTTGTGAGCTACCAGTGTGACGGCGGCAAACGCCTGCAAGCCCGTCTGGCCGACGATGGCAGCACGGTGCGTGTGCGCCATGAGGGCGGGTATGAGCTCGACCGCAAGGGCGATGGTCTCTTTGAGGGGGAGGGCTTCAAACTGGTTGCCGCCGCCGATGGCGCGCTTGAGCTGATGCACCACGGCAAACCGATGGCACGCAACTGCAAGTCAGTCTGACAACCGTCACTAAAACGTCACACAAAAGTCATACGATCGTGACAAACCCAGTCATTAACCGAGGAAACACCATGATTCAATCCGTTACCAAGTCCGTGCTGGCCACGACGGCGCTCGCGCTGTTTGGCCTGTCTGCCCAAGCCCAAGTTATCAAAGTTGACGGCTCCAGCACGGTGTATCCCATCACCGAAGGCGTCGCCGAAGAATTCCAGAAGGCCAACAAGGGCCTGAAGGTGACCGTTGGTGTGTCCGGCACCGGCGGTGGTTTCAAGAAGTTCTGCCGCGATGAAACCGACATCCAGGACGCGTCGCGCCCCATCCTCAAGTCCGAAATGGACCTGTGCAAGGCGGCTGGCGTCGAGTACTACGAACTGCCGGTGGCCTTCGACGCGCTGACCGTGGTGATCAACCCCAAGAACACCTGGCTCAAGCAAGCCACGGTGGCCGAGCTCAAGAAAATGTGGGAGCCCGCTGCTCAAGGCAAGATCACACGCTGGAATCAGATCAACCCGGCCTGGCCGGACCAACCCATCAAGCTGTTTGGCGCCGGTGCCGATTCGGGCACCTTCGACTACTTCACCGAAGCGATTGTCGGCAAGTCTAAATCCAGCCGCGGCGACTTCACGGCGTCTGAAGACGACAATGTGCTGGTGCAGGGTGTCGCTGGCGACGTGAATGCCATCGGCTACTTTGGCTATGCGTACTATGCCGAGAACACTGGCAAGCTCAAGGCCTTGGCCATCGTCGAAAAAGACGGGAAGCCCGCTGTGCTGCCGAGTCAGACCACCGTACTCGATGGCAGCTACCAGCCGCTGGCGCGTCCGATCTTTATCTATGTCAAGGTCAAGTCCCTGCAAAAGCCGGAGGTCAAGAAGTTTGTTGACTTCTACATGGCCAATGCCGCCAAGATGGCAACGGAAGTGAAGTACGTCAAGTTGCCCGAGGCGATCTACAAGGCCAACCAGGAGCACATGGCCAAGGGCAAGAAAGGCACCTTGTTCGGCGGCAAGAACGAAGTTGGCGTGCGCATGGAAGAATTGGTCAAACGCGAAGCGACCCTCTAACAAGAGCAAGCTGGCGGGCCTGTCACGCGCCATCACCCCGGCCCGGGGTGATGGCGCCGTGACGTGAGAACCACCCCAACACTGCAAAAACTACAATGAACGTTTCTGCCACTGCGGACCGTATTGTGACCCCTGAGCGACTGACCGGTGCTGCGCGCCTGGCTGAATTGGCGACGATCAAGGCCAAGCGCAAGCGCACTGATCGCATCGTCGAGTTGCTGCTCTTGGCGGCGGCTTGTGTGTCGGTGTTCACAACCTTGGGCATCGTCTATATCTTGCTCAAGGAGTCGCTGATCTTTTTTGGTTCGGTGCCGATCTGGGACTTTCTGACCGACAGCCAGTGGACACCGCTGTTCGACGACGCGCACTTTGGCATTGCGGTGTTGCTGGCCGGCACCGTGTCGAGCTCGCTGGTGGCCCTGCTGATTGCCATTCCGCTGGGCACTATCATTGCCATCTATCTGTCGGAGTTTGCCGGCTACAAGACGCGCGAACTGCTCAAGCCGGCCCTGGAGTTGTTGTCTGGTATCCCGACCATTATTTATGGCTACTTTGCCTTGCTGGTGGTCACGCCCCTGTTGCAAAGAATCTACCCCGGCCTGCCCACCTTTAGCATTCTGTCGGCGGGTATCGTGATGGGCATCATGATCATCCCCTACGTGTCCTCCTTGTCGGAGGATGCCATGCGGGCCGTGCCGATGAGCCTGCGCGAGGGTTCTTACGCCATGGGTGCCACACGGTTTCAGACCGCTACCCGGGTGGTGGTACCGGCGGCTTTCTCGGGCATTGCCTCGGCCTATATTCTGGGCATCTCGCGGGCGGTCGGTGAGACCATGATTCTGGCCGTGGCGGCCGGCATGCAGCCCAACCTGAGCCTGAATCCGCTCGAGCCTGCCGCCACCATTACTTCCTACATCGTGCAGGTGGCCTTGGGTGACCTGCCCCACGGCAGCACGGGTTACCAGACTATTTTCGCGGCCGGCCTCACACTGATGCTGATGACCCTGATGTTCAACATGCTGGGCTATTGGCTACGGCGGAAATACCGTGAGGTCTATTGATGTCCGCTCAATCTGATCGCGCCGCCGAGCTGCGCCAAATCATCAAGTCACACAAACGCTGGGACGTGATGTTCGGTCTCCTTGGCCTGGCAGCCATGGCCGTTGGCATTCTCACACTGGTGGCGCTGTTTACCCAGATGGTGATCGAAGGCTACCCGCGACTGAGTTCCGAGTTCTTCACCAGCTTTCCTTCGCGCCGGGCCGGCCAGGCGGGCATTCTGTCGGCCTGGGTCGGGTCGTTCTTTGTGATGATCGTGACCGCCTTGTTTGCCATTCCGGTGGGTATTGCCAGTGCCATCTACCTGGAGGAATACGCCCGCAAGAACTGGTTCACGGATGTCATTGAAATCAACATCAGCAACCTGGCCGGTGTGCCCTCCATCGTCTATGGCTTGTTGGCGCTGGGCTTGTTCGTGTACGCCTTTGGTCTGGGGCAAAGCATTTTGTCGGCCGGGCTGACGCTGGCCCTGCTGATCCTGCCCATCGTGATCGTGACCACGCGCGAAGCGCTGCGGTCCATTCCACAAATGGTGCGTGAGGGCGCCTATGCTTGCGGTGCCACCAAGTGGCAGGTGGTGAGTGACCATTTGGTGCCGTATGGCATGCCCGGTATCTTGACCGGCGTGATCATCGGCCTGTCGCGCGCCATTGGCGAGACGGCGCCCATCATCACGATTGGCGCCTTGACCTTCATTGCTTTCCTGCCTCCCGTGCCCTTTACCGGCGAGCCTGCGGCCGGCCTGTTCGACTGGTTGTTTTCACCCTTTACCGTGATGCCGATCCAGATTTTCAACTGGACCTCGCGGCCCGACCCGGCGTTTCAGGCCAATGCGGCGGCAGCCAGCCTGGTGCTGGTGGTGCTGACGCTGGGCATGAACGGCTTGGCCATCTGGCTGCGCTACCGCCTGCGCAAGAACATCAAGTGGTAACCGACCCCATAACACTTACTCACCATGGCATCCACCATCACCATTCCCGATGACGCACCGGCGCTGAAAGCCGAGTCCAAGGACCTCGACTTTTACTATGGCAGCTTCAAGGCGCTCAAATCGGTCAGCATGCCGATCTACGAGAACAAGGTCACGGCGCTGATCGGGCCCAGCGGCTGCGGCAAGTCCACCTACCTGCGTTGCTTCAACCGCATGCACGACCTCTATCCCGGTCACCGGTATGACGGAAAGATCGAGTTGCACCCCGATGATGTGGACATCCTGGACCATTCTGTGGACCCGATCGAGGTGCGCATGCGCATCTCGATGGTGTTCCAGAAGCCCAACCCATTCCCCAAGTCAATCTTTGAGAATGTCGCCTATGGGTTGCGCGTGCGCGGCGAGAAGTCGCAGTCCTTCCTGGAGGACAAGGTGGAAGTGGCGCTCAAATCAGCCGCGATCTGGAACGAGGTCAAGGACCGCATGCAGGAGTCGGCCACCAATCTTTCGGGCGGCCAGCAGCAGCGCTTGTGTATTGCGCGGTCCCTTGCGACCGATCCAGAGATCATTCTGTTCGACGAGCCTACCTCCGCGCTCGACCCGATAGCCACTGGCAGTATTGAAGAACTGATCGGCGAGCTCAAGCACAAGGTCACGATCCTGATCGTGACCCACAACATGCAGCAGGCCGCGCGGGTGTCGGATTACGTGGCCTATATGTACTTGGGTGAGATGGTCGAGTACGGGGCCACCAGCGATATCTTCATGAAGCCCAAGCGCCAGGAGACGGAAGACTACATCACAGGAAGGTTCGGTTAATCATGAACGACAAACATCTGTCGAGCCAGTTTGACAGCGAATTGAGCGCGGTATCGTCTCGCGTCATGGAAATGGGCGGTCTGGTCGAGTCCCAGATTCGCACCGCCGTGTACGCGCTGGCGCAGTTTAGTGTCGAGTCAGCCGACCAGGTGTTCGAGCTGGAGACACGGGTCAACGCCATGGAAGTGGACATTGATCGTGAGTTGTCCTCCATCATCGCCCGGCGTCAACCTACCGCGCGCGACCTGCGTTTGCTAATCGCCATCTCTAAGACCACCGCCAATCTGGAGCGTGCCGGAGATGAAGCCGACAAGATCGCGCGCATGGTCAAGTCCATTATCAATAGCGGCTCGGCGCGTGCGCTGCCGGCCTCCGAGCTGCGGGTGGCATCGGACCTGGCCTCGGGCTTGCTGCGCAAGGCGTTGGACGCCTTTGCCCGGCTGGACGTCAACATGGCGGTGTCGATCCTGAAGGAAGACGACGCGATCGACCGTGAGTTTGACGGCTTCGTGCGCAAGCTCATCACCTACATGATGGAAGACCCTCGCACGATCTCGCCCAGCCTGGATCTGCTGTTTCTGGCCAAGGCGATCGAGCGCATTGGGGACCACGCGAAAAACATCGCTGAATTCATCATCTACGTGGTCAAGGGGGCCGATGTTCGCCACGCCTCGATGGACGCGATCGAATCGGTCGTTCGTTAGCGCGGGCAGGTTCCATGATGAAACGATTGCCTCGGGTACTGGTGGTGGAAGACGAACCGGCGATTGCCGAACTGGTGGTGGTCAATTTGCGCCACAACGGTTTTGCACCGGTTTGGGCGGCCGACGGCGAGGCCGCCCAGCGCGAACTCGACGCGGTGCTGCCGGACGTGATTCTGCTGGACTGGATGTTGCCTTCCGAGAGTGGTGTGGCCTTAGCTCGAAAATGGCGCGCCCAAAGCCGGACCAAGGCGGTGCCGATCCTGATGCTGACCGCGCGCGGCGATGAGCCCGACAAGATCGCCGGTCTGGACGCCGGCGCCGATGACTACATCACCAAGCCCTTTTCCACGCAGGAGTTGATGGCGCGTATTCGGGCCGTCTTGCGCCGGCGTTCGCCCGAGCAGGTGCGCCAGAGTGTGACCATCGCCGGACTGATGCTGGATGCCCAAACGCATCGGGTTTCGTACCAGGAGCAAGAGCTCAAACTGGGTCCCACCGAATTCAAGCTGCTGTATTACNNGGCTACCGCTTGACGGCCCGCCCCCATGTTGGACTGGTCGCCGCCAGGGCCTGATTCATGGTTTGGCGGGTCTTCCGGTTCTTTCTGTTTCAGCTCGGTGGTGGTTTGATCGGCTATTGGGCGTTGGCGCTGCCCAATCGCCTGCACGGTTTGATCATCGGTTTGTTGGTGGCCAGCGCATTGTGGGTCGCGATCGACCTCAGTCGCGTGGCCAAACTGCTCAAGTGGCTTAAGGACGCAGACCAGACCAGGCCCTTACGTCTTCATGGTCTATGGGCCGAGGTGGCAAGCCGGGCATCGCGTTTGTTGCGCTTGCAAGAGGGCAAGGCGCTGAGCAGTGAACGGCGATTGCAGGAATTTTTGTCGGCCATCCAGGCCTCGCCCAATGGCGTGGTGTTGTTGGACGCGCTCGGGCGCATTGAATGGTGCAACGAAACCGCGGCCGACCATTTTGGCTTCGATCCTCAGCGCGATATGCAGCAGCACATTGGCAATCTGGTACGCGAACCTGCCTTTCTGACCTACCAGTCGGCGGGTGACTTTGCACGCGACGTGCAGATGCCGGGGCCGCGCAGCACCCCGAGCCGGCCGGTGCGTCTGGCGGTGCACTTGCATGATTACGGCGAGGGGCGCCGCCTGCTGTTGTCTCGCGATGTCACCGCGCTGGAGCAGGCCGAGGCCATGCGGCGCGATTTCGTGGCCAACGTGTCGCACGAAATTCGTACGCCACTGACGGTGTTGGCCGGCTTCATCGAGACCCTTCAGACTCTGCGCTTGGCAAGCGCCGAACGTGATCGCTATTTGGTCTTGATGGCCCAACAGGCGCAGCGCATGCAGACACTGGTGAGTGACTTACTGACGCTGTCCAAACTGGAGGGTAGCCCGCCTCCACGGCCGGATGAATGGGTCTCGGTGGAACGCCTGTTGACGCTGTGTGAACAAGAAGGGCGAGAGTTGTCCAATGTGCTGGCGGCGCCGGGCCACGCCTGGCGCTGGGTCAATTCCGGTCCCCCCGAGTTGGCGGGTTCGTTTGCGGAGTTGTTCAGTGCCATCGGCAACCTGATCAGCAACGCGGTGCGCTACACGCCGGCATCGGGCTTGATCGAAGTGACGTGGCGAACGCTAACCGATGGCCAGGCGGAACTCTCGGTCAAGGATGCCGGTCCGGGCATTGCCCCTGAGCACCTGCCGCGCCTGACCGAGCGCTTCTACCGGGTGGATCGCAGCCGCTCGCGTGATACCGGCGGTACCGGGCTGGGCCTGGCAATTGTCAAACACGTGGCCCAGCGGCACGGCGCCGAATTGCGTATTGACAGTGTGCCGGGGCAGGGATCGCGGTTTGCAGTGGTTTTTCCGGCCAGCCGCGTGCGCTTTCCGCCGCCCGCGTGATCAGGGCGTGCGAATCCGCTGAAAGATCACAATGTGCTCGGTGCGGTCAGTAGGTCGTTTGGCGACGCTGTGAAGTGCCCACAGCGTGGCATCGACCATGTGCTCCTTTTTGGCCAGGGCCTCGCCGTCGGCCAGCAACCAGGGGCAGTTTGACTGGGCTGAGGCTTGGCGCAACACCAACGGGCTGTGAAACTGCAAGGCAGCGAGCTGACCCCGGCTCAAGCCCAGCACGTCAACACATTCAGGCGTTTGCAGTGTCTTGGTGATGTGCCGCACCAAGGGAGCATAACTACGGGCGTAGTCGAGCAAAGGTAGCCACAGCGTCATCACCAGCACCCAACACAGAACCGCGCCACCAGCGGGCAAGACCAGACTTTTCCAGATCGCGGCACGATGGCGACCAACCCGCCACTTGACCAGCCAGGCCCACGCCACGGTGGCCAGCACCGCCAGCGCAAAGGGCAGGGCTGCGAAATGATGTTCGAAACCGGGTGCCAGCCGCGCCACGTTGGCGGCGGGTTGACTGGGAACACCGGTCTGCATGGCAATCCAGATCACCCAGACGATGATGCCGCAGCCCGAAAAGAACAGCAGCGTGAACCAGTCGATCAAGGCGCTGACACTGCGTTGGAGTGTGGGTAGCGCGAATGCGGCCAAGGCAGCCAACGCTGGCAAGGCCAATAGCAGCGAACGGTCGGCACTGCGGGTGGTCAGGGTGCAACCGATGGCGACCGCGACGTACCACAGAGGCAACATCAGATGGCGGCTGGGTTGTTCGCCCACGATTTGATGACGCCAGCGCCACAGCGTCCACACCGCCAACGGCCACGCTGGCCAAGTGAACCACAACAACAAACGGCCCAGGCTGCGCCACTCGGTCCATGACGCGGGTGGCAATTCGACGCGCCAGCGCCACAAGTCGAGTGCGGTGGCGATGGCTCCCACAAGCAGCACCGCGACGCACAAGCGCGCCAGCGTGGCGACCGGCACGCGGACCGGTTCGTCCGCGCGAGAGGGGTCCAGCAGCAAGGTCAATATGCCGCCCAAACCCAGCAACATGGCCAGCGTTGGCGCCCCCGACAGGGCCAGCCCCAGCAGGGCCAGGAAGCTGAGCAGCACTGGCGCACCGTAGGGCTGTGCCAATCGGGCGCCAGCATAAAACGCCAAGGCGGTGAAACAGAGTTGCGCCAGGGCCGGCGTGGTCTCGTGCGACAACTGGGCCAGCCCCAGACAGGCCATCAGCGCCAACAGGCCGCCGTCGGCCATGGCGCGCGCGTAGTCAGCCGGTTGTGCCTCGCCGCCAAAGGCAAACGCCACTGGCTGAGCCCGTGGGCTGCGCGCCAGCAGGTAGGTGCCATACCAGGTGGCGGTCAGTGTCAGGGCCAACAGGACGGCAAACGGAAAGCGTGCCGCCAACTCAACCGGAATGAAGGTTGGGGCGATCTTCATGGCCCAAGCGCCCAGCCAGTAGGGCAATTGCGCCTCGATCTCCGGCGCCAGGCCGAGCAAACGGGGCGTCATCCAGTCGGCGCCATCGCGCAACAACCCCAACATGTAGCCCAGGGCCGTGACGTCGGCGCTCTTCCAAGGGTTGCGACCAACAAACCCGGTCACGACGTAGGCCACACAGAGCATCAACAGGGCCGCGCGCGGCAGGCGTCGCACCGCTCCTTGAGCAACGATGGCGGGGATGGGGTGGTTCACGACTCGATTCGACCCGGTGTGTGGCAAGCGGGAATCTTAATCGGTGGAATAGCCGACATCAGACAATCAGTTGGGGACCGAGCGGCGCTGCGCTGTGGTCAGTCCCACAAGACAAAGAAAAAGGCAGCACGGTTGCCCGGGCTGCCCTTCACAACAAATGCCGACCAGATTACTTGGCAGCGGTCTTGCCGAAGCGGTTGCGGAAACGTTCCACGCGTCCACCCATGTTGTCGACCGACTTTTGCGTGCCGGTGTAGAACGGGTGCGACTCGCTGGAAGTATCAAGCTTGAACAGCGGCAGTTCGCGGCCGTCTTCCATCTTGATCATTTCCTTGGCGTTGGCGCAGGAACGTGTCACGAACTTGAATCCATTGGACAAGTCCTGGAAACAAATCTCGCGGTAATTGGGGTGAATGCCCTTTTTCATGATTCGTCTTTCTGTATCAGTTACGGCAGCCGAGCCAGACCGTCTGGCGTACTTACCGCGAAAAGCCTTGGATTATACAACGNNGGGGGTGGCGAAGCGACACGCAGTGCGCGCAGCCTGGGGGTGTTATCCACCTCTTCGCATCATGTCGAAGAACTCGCTGTTGGTCTTGGTGGCCTTCATTTGCTTGAGCACCATCTCCATGGCTTCCACTTCATCCATGTTGTAGAGGAATTGGCGCAGGATGCGGGTCTTTTGCAGGATTTCGGGTTGCAACAGCAACTCTTCACGGCGCGTGCCGCTGCGGTTGAGTTGGATCGAGGGGAACACGCGCTTTTCGTACAGGCGACGGTCCAGGTGGATTTCGCTGTTGCCGGTGCCTTTGAACTCTTCAAAGATGACTTCATCCATGCGGCTGCCGGTGTCGACCAGCGCGGTGGCGATGATGGTCAGCGAGCCGCCTTCTTCCACGTTGCGCGCCGCACCCAGGAAGCGCTTGGGGCGCTGCAGGGCATTGGAGTCCACACCACCGGTCAACACCTTGCCGGAGGACGGCACCACGTTGTTGTAGGCGCGCGCCAGACGGGTGATGGAGTCCAGCAGGATCACCACGTCTTTTTTTAGCTCGACCAGTCGCTTGGCGCGCTCGATCACCATCTCGGCCACGTGCACGTGGCGCGCGGCGGGCTCATCAAAGGTGGAGGCAATCACCTCGCCCTTGACGGTGCGCTGCATCTCGGTCACTTCCTCGGGCCGCTCGTCAATCAGCAACACCATCAAGTAGCTGTCGGGGTAATTGGCGGAGATGGCGTGGGCGATGTGCTGCATCATCACCGTCTTGCCGCTCTTGGGCTGCGCCACGATCAGTGCACGCTGGCCTTTGCCAATCGGCGCGATGATGTCGATCACGCGGCCGGTGATGTTCTCATCGCCCTTGATGTCCTGTTCCAGCTTCATTTGCAGCTTGGGGAACAAGGGTGTCAAGTTCTCGAACATTACCTTGTGCTTGTTGCTCTCGGGCAGGTCCCCGTTGACCTTGTCGAGCTTGTTCAGTGCAAAGTAGCGCTCACCATCCTTGGGTGTGCGCACTTCGCCTTCGATCATGTCGCCAGTGTGCAGATTGAAACGACGTACTTGGCTCGGGCTGATGTAGATGTCGTCGGTGCTGGCGGTATAGCTTGTGTCGGGGCTGCGCAGAAAACCAAAACCGTCGGGCAGGATTTCCAGCACGCCGTCGGCAATGATCTGCTCGCCGGTGCGGGCGCGCTTCTTGATGATGGCGAACATCAGCTCCTGCTTGCGCATGCGGCCGGTGTTTTCAATTTCAAGCTCTTCAGCCTGCTTGAGGACTTCCGACACGTGCAGTGCCTTGAGTTCGTTTAAGTGCATGGAATTGCCCCAAAGGGGAGTTGAACGAAATGCAGGGGGTGGGTGGGTGGAGGCAAGACGGTCGCCTCTACCTCGAAACGTTGACCCGGGAACTCGAACCCGCTCTGGATCGGGGCGGGTGATTGCTCGGGATTATGACAGGAAAAAGAGGCCGTTCGGCTTGTTTGTCGGGTGATGCGCCCGACGCCAACCGCGCTAACGGAGCGAAGAAGAAAGGAAGGGGGTTAATCGGGATCTGACCCCAATTACCCCCTATTGCGTCGGAATCAGGCCAATTGCTGATCGATGAAGGCGGTGAGTTGCGCCTTGCTCATGGCGCCGACTTTGGTGGCGGCGAGTTGGCCGTCTTTGAAGACCATCAGCGTCGGGATGCCTCGGATACCGAACTTGGCGGGGATTTCGCGGTTTTCGTCGACGTTCATCTTGGCAATTTGAAGCTTGCCTTCGTAAGTGGTGGACACTTCGTCCAGAATCGGGGCGATCATCTTGCATGGCCCGCACCACTCGGCCCAGTAGTCAACCAATACGGGTTGCGTGGACTTCAAAACGTCGGCTTCGAATGAGCCGTCGGTGACGTGTTTGATCAGGGCGTTGGCCATGGCGAAATCCTTTTTTTGTGAATCGGTACGGTTAAAGTGGGGAAATTGTGACAGAAACCAAGCCCCCTCCCCAGCGCCGACGACGCTATGACTGAAATAGGCAAATACCATCAACCGGCGAACGCCACGCTCGACGAGGCGCCCCCGGTTCGTGCCCGCTGGCTCGATCCCGACTGCGGCCTGATTGCCTTCGTCACGCGGCAAATCGAACTTTGTCGCGCGCATGCGGCACGAACCGTGGTGCTGTTGCCGTTTGCGCAACTGATGCCGGTGGCCCATCGCATGTGGGCCGTGGCGCATCCGGATGGCTTTGCCCCGCGCTTCGAGACCACCCGCAACTGGAGCCAGTCGCTGGGAGACAGCGGCACCGGGGCCGCCGACATCAGCTTCGATATGGCCTTGGACGCGCTCACCGCGCGTGCCCTGCTGGAGAGCGCTGGATTGAGCGCCCAGCGTGAGCATTTGAGCGCGTCCCTGCTGGAGACCGCGTACCAACTCGCTGGTTTGGCGGCGGCCGTGGCACCGCGGGAACGAGCGGCCTGGGCGCAGTGTTTACGCCCCATCCTCGGCGCCGGCCTGGATTCCCCGTTGCTGGCGCAGGAAGCGGCAGTAATGGGGGTGGCGCTGGCCTGGGCCACCAGTTCCAGTTATTCGACCGATGTGTTGTTCACGCAGGCAGCCACACAGGGGGTCGATTGCTTGGTGCTGCTGCAGGGCTTTGAGCCGGAGCCGATGGCGCGCGCGATGGCGACGCTGTTTGCCGGGCGCTTCGCGGCCACGCCGATCCATGGCGACGCGGCTCAAGGCCGGGTCCGCCTGTTCGCCGCTCGCGACATGGAAGACGAAGCGCAGCAAGCCGCCAGTTGTGTCGTGGCCCACGTCCAGGCCGGGCGTTGGCCGGTGGCCCTGGTGGCGCTTGATCGGGCTTTGACGCGCCGCGTGCGTGCCATGCTGGAAGGTGCCGGCCTGCGCTTGCGTGACGAAAACGGCTGGAAGTTGTCCACCACGCGTGCCGGCGCCGCGCTGATGGCTGTGCTGCGCGCCTGCGCCTGGAACGCCAGTTCCGATGCGATCCTGGACTGGCTCAAAGGCGGCGTGGCGGTTGACGCCCGGATCCTGCGGCGCTTGGAGCACAGCCTGCGTCAAGCCGGCGTGCGCGACTGGCGTGCCTGGCACAGCCTGCAAGACGAAGCGGAAATGGTGACTTTGACCGATCAGGTCAATGGTTGGCGCCAGACCCTGCAGCGCGCACGGGTGCTGGGGCTTTGGCTGTTGGCCTTGCAGGACTTGCTGCGGGCCACCGGCCAGTGGCAGGCCTTGCAGGATGACCGAACCGGCGCCGACGTGCTGGCCGCCTTGCACCTGCATGCTGACACCGAACTCATGGGGGCCGAACCGGCCGCCCGGTTTCTGTGGACCGAGCGGACCTTGAGTCTGGCCGAGTTCACCGCCTGGGTGCGCCAGGTCTTGGAGGCCGCCAGTTGTTCGCCGCAGTATCCGGTGGAAGAACAGGTGGTGATCGTGCCGATGAACCAATTGTTGGGGCGCGCCTTCGCGGCCCTGGTGGTGCCGGGCTGTGACGAGCAACGCTTGAACCCGGCTGCGGAGCCGCCCGGCCGCTGGACCGAGGCGCAACGATTGGCCCTCGAACTGCCGACCCGGCGCACCTTGCTGGCGGCCGCTGGGGCGGCCTGGCAGCACGCCCTGCAGTCCCCGCTGTGCGACGTGTTGTGGCGCCAAAGTGATGAGGCCGGCGAAGCCCTGTTGCCCAGCACGCTGGTGCAGTCCCTGCAATTGGCGGGCGCTGGCGCCACCGCTGCGGTCGACCCGAACTGCCTGCGTCGCGTCGCGTCAGTTCCCCAATACGGACCCCAACCAAGTGGCGCAGGACTGCCGATCACAAGTTTGTCGGCCAGCGCCTACGACGACCTGCGCACCTGCCCCTACAAGTTCTTCGCCTTGCGCCAGTTGGGGCTGCGCGAGGCGGACGAGCTCGACACTGAAGTTGACAAGCGCGACTTTGGCACCTGGTTGCACGAGGTGCTGAGGCAGTTTCACGAGTCCNNCTGGCGAGCGAGGAGTTCTTGCCCTTTGGCGCCGCGTGGCCAGGCGTGCGAGACGGCTACCTGAGCTGGTTGCAGACGCACGAGCAGGCTGGCAACCACTTCGAGCGTGCCGAGCTGCAACTCGATCAGGCCATCGGGCCTGTCAAACTGGTCGGCCGCATCGACCGGATCGACCGCCAGGCCAATGGGCTGACACTGGTGCTGGATTACAAGAGCGAAGACTTGAGCAAGACCCGCCAGCGCGTGGCCAATCCGTTTGAGGATACGCAGATGGCCTTTTACGCGGCTTTGCTGCCGGACGACGAATTGGCTGGCGCCTACATCACCTTGGGCGAGAAGCAGGGCACGGTCAAGGTGCCGCAGGCCGACATCGTGGCGGTGCGCGACGCGTTGATCGAGGGCCTCTTGCACGACGTCGCCCAAATTGGCCGGGGCGCCGCGCTGCCGGCATTGGGCGAACCGCCGGCTTGCGACTACTGCGCGGCACGTGGCTTGTGCCGGCGAGATTTCTGGGATGAATCGGGGGCGACGCTGGTTGCCACACCGGCGGTACGGACCGGTAGTTCCGAGACGGGTGGCCGCCATGACTGAGGCGCCTGCCTACGAACACAATGGCCAAAGCGTGTCGCGCCAGCGTTTCTACGCCCTGGCCTGCGACCCGCGGCGCAGCGTGGCGGTGGAAGCCTGCGCCGGCGCCGGCAAGACCTGGATGCTGGTGTCGCGCATCGTACGTGCCTTGCTCGAAGGCAGTGCGCCGCAAGACATTCTCGCCATCACCTTCACCAAGAAGGCCGCTGGCGAAATGCGCCAGCGCCTGCACGAATGGCTGGTGGCCTTTGCCAGCGCCACGCCTGAGCAGCTTGACGCCGAGTTGATTGCTAGGGGGATCGGCCCGCAGAGCACGCCAGCACAGCGCCAAGCGCTACAAAAACTGTATCAGAACGGGCTTGAATCCGGCCGCCCGGTGCAGATCCGCACCTTTCACGGCTGGTTTGCGGCGCTGTTGCGCATCGCACCCTTGTCGGTGCTGCAGGCGTTGGGCCTGCCCAGCCCTTATGAGCTGCTGGAAGACGATTCGGCGGCGGTGGCGCAGGTGTGGCGCCGCTTCAATCAGGGGGTGTTGGCTGACCCCGAGGCGCTGCAGGACTACCACGAGTTGGTGCGCGAGCACGGCCGCTTTCAACTGGCGCGGGGCCTGCAGGCCGCGCTGGCGAAACGGGTCGAGTTCGAACTGGCCGACGTACAAAAGGTGGTGGACCTTTCGGTGCAGCGCTTTGACGGTCAGTTCCCGGCTTTGGCCGGGTTGGACGAACCGCGTTCCCTGCTGTGGCGCTCGCCCGAACACCTGGTGCTGCAGGAGGCCGCGCGCGCGCTGGGCGCCGCGGCGCAACCTTCCTTCAGCGCCAAGGGCGTGGAGTTGGAGCGCGCCCTGAGCGATGGCGACGCCGCCGCGGTGATGACGGCGTTGTTGACGCTGGAGGGCAAGCCGCGCAAGTTTGGCGACAAGGTGGCGGGCATCGAGACCGTGCGCGAGGCCCAGGAGTTGGCACTGCGGGTGCAAGCGGCGCAAGCGCAACACCAGGCCTGGCTGCACCAGCAACGCATGGCC
>CXWL01007766.1_pt1 | contig 32217 bp, 32 predicted proteins | sample 590931 | NCBI WGS metagenome assembly CXWL01 (sample SAMEA3498368, study PRJEB10139) | groundwater metagenome | biome: water well; material: biofilm material | place: Germany | collected 2015-04-27
CAGCCCGCCAAGCGATGTTCCGAAAGCGACAAATCGGTCGATCTTCAATGTTTCGAGAAGGTCCTCAATATCCTGGAGGTAGGTGAGCGGCGCATAGCTCATCGGCAACTTCGAATAGGCGCTTTCCCCACGACCGCGCAGGTCGACGCAGATCATCCGCCAATTGCCCGCCAGCCGGTCCGCGACATGGGCAAAGTCGCGAGCATTACGCGTCAGACCGGGGATGCAGAGGATCGGCGGACGGTCTTCGCGCCCGGCATAGTCGCGATAATGCAGCCGCAAGCCGTCCTTTGACCACCAATAGCCATCTTCATATTGCGCACTGCCCGTCATCCCCCCCATATCGCGGCATGATCCGAACTCCGCAACCCGGCAGCTACCGGCCCGCCCGCGATATTCTTGAAATAGCGGACTTTGTCGCCGATCCGGTGGCGGGCGCGGCTTTTCCCGACACGAAATTGCGCTTCCGGAATGATCGCTGGGCGGAGACGGTGGGGCTCGCGGGGCTCGACGATGCACGATGGACTGCCCATTTCGGGCGCTTCAATCCGCTCGACGGCTCGCTCGATCAACCCTTGGCGCTGCGTTATCACGGCCACCAGTTCCGCGTTTACAATCCGGAGATTGGCGACGGTCGCGGGTTCCTCTTTGCGCAATTGCGCGATGGGGAGGGCCGCCTGCTCGATCTCGGCACCAAGGGTTCGGGGCAAACCCCCTATTCGCGCTTCGGCGACGGGCGGCTGACCTTGAAGGGTGCGGTGCGTGAAATCCTGGCAACCGAAATGCTCGAGGCGCTGGGTGTCAACACCTCGAAGACCTTTTCGGTGATCGAGACTGGAGAGCCGCTACATCGGGGAGATGAGCCATCCCCCGCTCGCTCCGCTGTCCTGTTTCGCTTGAGCCACGGCCATATCCGCATCGGCAGTTTTCAGCGGCTCGCGACGCTGGGCGAGGATGCGGCGCTCAAGCGGCTGGCGGCCTATGCGCTCGTCCGTTATTATGACGAACCCGATGGCGAGGATGCGCCGACCCGGCTGCTGGCCCATGTCACCGCGCGCACCGCCGATCTCGCGGCATCCTACATGGTTGCAGGCTTCGTCCATGGCGTCCTCAACAGCGACAATATCAACATTTCGGGCGAAAGTTTCGATTATGGCCCATGGCGTTTCACGCCGACCTTCGACCCCGGCTTCACCGCCGCCTATTTCGACGAGGGCGGGCTCTATGCCTTCGGGCGGCAGGCCGAGGCGATCCATTGGGATGTCGTCCAGCTGGCGATTGCGCTGGGCCGTATCGCCGATCAGGACACACTGGTGGAGGCGCTGAACACGTTTGGTCCGCTCTACCGCGCCGCGCTGGTCAGGCGAATGCTATGGCGGCTGGGCGTCAAGCCGCGCGGCGATGAGGCGGACATCGCCCTTGTCCAGTCTATCGAATCAGCGCTTGCCGAGAGCAAGGTTGGCATTGACCGGTTCTTCTTCGATTGGGCGGGCGGGCGGTTGCGCAAACCATCCCCGGCCGATGAAGGTTACGAAGCTGAGGCGTTCGCGGGTTTCCGCACCCTTATCGCCGCTTATGCTCCAGCGAGGAGCCTCAACCACCCCTATTGGTCGGGTGAGGGGCCAGTCTCGATGCCTATCGAAATGGTCGAGGCGCTTTGGGAGCACATCGCCGATCATGATGACTGGAGTTCGCTCGACGCGAAGATCGCCGAGATCCGCAGGATGGGATCAGCGCTGCGGGGTTAGGAGGAGCGGGTTGCTTGGACCCATCAGCCTTCAGTTCTTGCGCGGGCGCACCGGCTTTGCGGGCAGCGGCGGTGCTTGCGGCCCTGGCTGCGGAGGAGCCGCTCCGGGCTGGATTTGCGCCAGGCTGGCAGGCGCAATTGAGACACCGAACAGTCGCCACCGGCCCGCCGACCATTCGTAAACCAGATCGAACCCGATTGCTGTTGGCCGCAGCCCGAAAAAGCCGCGCAGCTGCATGACGGTTGGGCTGAGTATCTTGGGCGGAGCGGAAAAGGTCGGCGTCAACAACAGCGTATTGGAAAGATCGATCCCGCTCTGGCGCAGGCTGAGGAATGTCTGGGCAAGCGATGCGGAATCGTTGCGCACCTGGAAGCCGGTCGCGGAAAGATCGCGGAGCACCGAATAATTGCCTGCAAGATTGGCATGGTGCACCGCCGCCATCGTGCTCCACACCAGCTTGTTGAGTTCAAGCGGATCGGGAACCGGCACGCCCGAAACCTGTGGCCGGCCCGGGGCAGGGGCCTGCTGCGCGAGCGCGGGCATGGCCACAAACAGGGCGAGGGCAGAACAAAGGGCCGGAGCGAAACGCCCCGGCCCCTTGCTGCGTCGATGCCGAACGTCAGTCACTACCACGCAAACTGGAACCCGCCGCGCGCACCGACCTCGCCCGAATCGAGGCCAACGCCGATGCCAGCGGAAATGACCGCCTTGTCGCTGACCCGTGCCGAGAAAGCGGTCGTTGCCGCCGTCCGGTTCTGGTAATAGCCGATACCGCCTGAAACCGCGAACTTCGCGCCTGCTGGGACCGAAGGGGAGTCAAGGGCCAGGGCAATCGCGACGCCCTCATTCGCCTTGCGGATGTCCCGGCGATTGATTTCGGACAAGGTGAACAGGCTGCCGACCTGGCCCTGCAACGTGCCGATCTGGGCACCCTGCGCCGTCAGGCCCGATTGCAAGGCACCGATCGACGAGCCAAAGCTGCTTGTCGCAATCGTATCGCGGCCGACCGTGCCGTTGGCATCGACCGTCAGCAGGAAGGTCGGGCCTGCTTGTGCCGTCGTGCTGGCGGTCACGTCACCAATCGTGACCGAACTGCCCGTTCCGCCTACGACCACCTGATTTGCGCGCGTGGTCGTGGCACCAAAACCGACAGCCGTTGCTCCGGCAAAGGCAGACGTTGCGCCGGAGCCGAGCGCGCTGGCGTTCGTGGCGCTTGCGACGGCTGCGAAGCCAAGCGCCGATGCGTTCATGCCCGAAGCATTGGCGTTCTTGCCGATCGCGGTGGACTGGACGCCCGAAGCCATCGCCTGATGACCGGCGGCAAGGCTGAGATTGCCCGTTGCCGCCGATTGCCAGCCGAACGCCTGCGCGCCTGTCGCGGTTGCGCGCGATTCACCGCCGACTGCGGTTGAATGGTGCCCGGAAGAAAGCGCCTGATCGCCAAAGGCCGCAGCGTCTTCCGCCGTCGCCATTGCGAGGTTACCGATTGCGACGGAGGTGCCGGTTGACGGTGCGCCCGACGGGGTCACACCATTGGCGGTCACCGCGCCATTGCCGATAGCAATCGAACCGATCGCTGCGGCCATAGCCCCATTGCCGCCTGCAAAGCTGTTGTCCCCCGAGGCGATTGCCAGATTGCCGTTCGCCGTGCTGTTCGCGCCGGTCGCCTGCGCCTGGTTGCCCGTCGCGGTGCTGTTTGTGCCGGAAGCAACCGCGCTCTTGCCAATCGCGGTGGCGCGCACTGCCGTTGCCTGTGCTTGGTGTCCGACGGACGTTGCAAATTGCGCCGAGGAATTGGCCTGCCAGCCAAAGGCCTGAGCACCTGTCCCGGTCGCATCGGATTCGCCGCCAATCGCAGTCGAGTGGAAGCCGGAGGCATTTGCCTGATCGCCAATTGCCACGGCATCTTCATTTGTCGCGCTCGCCAGATTGCCGATTGCGACCGAGGTACCAAGTGATGCGGCACCTGAAGGCGTTGTGCCCTGCGCTGTGACAGCTCCATTGCCGAACGCTATTGAATTGATCGCCGCCGCATTCGAGTTTTGCCCGATTGCGATATTGCTGGCGAGCGCTGCTGTTGCAGAATCACCGACCGCAATTGCCGATTGGCCCATTGCCATTGCAGAGAGCCCGATGGCAACGGCGTTGTCAGTGGCCGCCGAACTGCCAGGTCCGATCGCGACAGTGTTGTCTCCCGATGCCGCGGCAAGAAAACCAAGCGCCGTTGAAAGATCGCCCGAAGCAGATGCCGCGCCGACGGCGATTGACTGGATACCGGCTGCGTTCGACCCAAATCCATACGCCGATGCCCCGAGGTTCGAAGCCGACGCAAATGCACCGGATGCGGTTGCTGCGCCGTTGGATGCGTTAGAGAAAAATCCGGTTGCCGTTGCAGAAGGTCCCGAAGCTGATGAAAACGCGCCGGACGCGGTGCTTTGGAGACCCGACGCAGTCGAATTGACACCAGATGCCGTTGATTGGTCACCGGTGGCGGAAGAGAGCGTTCCAATCGCGGTCGCCCCGATGCCGCCTGCGACCGAGCTCGCGCCTAATGCCGTTCCATCATCGAGAAGCGCACTGGCCAGATCGCCCACCGCAGTTGAGCCAATTCCGGATGCAACTGTATCCGAGCCAAAAGCGTTGGCACCAATGGCCGTCGCGGCCGCGTTCGAACCGACAGCATTTGAAAATTGCCCTGCCGCGTTTGATTGAAATCCGAAGGCCGATGAATCATCGCCTGTTGCGGAAGCAAGCGCGCCGTTGGCTGTCGATTCCAAGCCGGTTGCAGCTGAAAGCGCCCCAATCGCAGTCGAATTAGCCGCACTCGCAAATGCCTGATTCCCAAACGCAGAGGCAAATAAGTCGCCCGCCGTCGATGTTCCGCCCACCGCTGTGGAGCCATCTCCCAATGCCGTCGCCAGATCACCAAAAGCGTTGGAATCAAAGCCTGCCGCGAGAGCCTGACCGCCCACCGCAACGGTAAAACTGTTCACCGCCGCAGCGGCATTGCCAATTGCTATCGCATGAACCCCCGTTCCAGCCGCTCCCTGGCCCACGACAGTCGATTGAGGGCCGGTCGCCAGGGCACTGTCTCCAACAGCCGTGGCCTGATCGCCTGTCGCGGTGCTGTTGACCCCGCATTCGGTGCTTGCCGCTCCAGCGCCTACATTGCATTCCGGCGTAGTGTCCGCCCATACGGGTCCGGCGATCGCTATCGCCACAAAGCTGGCGGCGATGCGAAGTGTTGTGCGAAGGTGCGAATAATTCGGGGACATGGGGATGCTCCTGTTGGCTATGCTTGTCCAAGCTATATGGACGACCGGGCTCGATCGGATGCAGCGCGGCGCAAAAAAACAGGCGCGCAAGCCATTAAGAAATTGGCGAAATTGTCGTTTGCTCCCGAATATGACCGACGCGATGTTGCAGTGGCAAAAATGCGGGCCTAGTGGACGATCAACATGCCAGCGTCTGAAATTATTTCCCACGAACCCGCCACCGGAGCCGAATATTGGCGCGGGGCGGTGGGCGATGTCGATGCGGAGGTGGCCACCGCGCGCCAGCATTGGGCTGGATGGGCCTCACAACCGGTCACCGTCCGGATGGAAGCGATGCGGCGTTTTGCCAATGTCGTGCGAAGCAGGACGGATGAATTGGCCGATTGCATAGCGCGCGAGACCGGCAAGCCGCTCTGGGAAGCGCGCACCGAAGTCGAAGCCGTCATCAACAAGGTCGAGATTTCAATCACCGCCTATTCGGAGCGCACGCCGCAGCGTCGGCTCGAAGGCAATATGGGCGCGAAGATGGCCGTGCGGCACAAACCACATGGGGTTCTCGCGGTGCTTGGGCCCTATAATTTCCCGGCGCACTTACCCAACGGCCATATCGTCCCGGCGCTGATCGCGGGCAATGCCGTGGTCTTCAAACCTTCGGAAAAGACGCCTGCGACCGGCGCGATGCTGGTCGAATGCTATCACGCCGCAGGCATTCCCGAAGGCGTTGTCCGGCTGCTCATCGGTGGCCCCGACGAAGGGCGCGCGCTCGCCGGGCACCGCGATATCGACGGGCTGCTCTTTACCGGCTCGGCGCGAACCGGAGTCGCGCTCAACCGCCAGTTTGCCGATACGCCGGGAAAAATCCTCGCACTCGAAATGGGCGGGAACAATCCGCTGATCGTCTGGGATGCGGCGGACATCCAGGCCGCGGCGGTCATCGTGGTGCAGTCCGCATTCATGAGCGCGGGGCAGCGCTGCACTGCTGCCCGCCGCCTGATCGTGCGCGACGGCGCGCATGAGGCGCTGATCGATGCGGTCCGCAAGCTGGCCGACCGGATCATCGTGGCCGATCCGCATCATATTCCTGCCCCCTTCATGGGGCCTGTGATCGACAATGAAGTGGCGGATGGCCTGCAGGAAAGTTTCCTGGCGCTGATGATGAAGGGTGGCCAGCCGATCCGGCAACTCGACCGCCTTGTGGCCGATCGCCCGTTTCTCAGCCCCGCAATCATCGACACGACTGCTGTTGCCGACCGGCCCGATGCCGAGCTGTTCGGCCCGATCCTGCAAGTAATTCGCGTGGCTGATTTCGATGAGGCGCTGATCGAGGCGAACAATACCCGCTATGGACTTTCGGCATCGCTCGTCGGCGGATCGCCGCAGCTTTACGACAAATTCTGGGCTAATATCCGCGCCGGCGTGGTCAACTGGAACCGCCCGACCAACGGCGCGCCCTCCAACGCGCCGTTCGGAGGGGTCGGGCTTTCGGGCAATCATCGGCCCAGTGCCTTCTACGCGGCGGACTATTGCGCCTATCCGGTGGTCTCGACCGAAGAGGAGCAGGCGCGCGCCTCGATTGGCGTCGGGTTGAGGGACATCACCCAAAGCTGAACTAGCGTCCCTGCAACAAAGACTGGTTTGTGATTGCGGCCAGTCCACCCCAATTGCAGTGCATGGAAGTTTCACCCCCCCCTCCCAAGGGCCGGGTCCTGCTCGTTGGGGCAGGGCCCGGTGATCCGGGACTTTTGACGCTGAAGGCTGCCGATGCGCTCGCCGCCGCCGATGTGGTCGTGCATGACGGGCTGGTCGACGATGCGATCCTCGCGCTCGCCAATCCCGCCGCGCGGTTGGTTTCGGTTGCCAAGCAGCGCAGCCGCCATTCGGTGCCGCAGGACGGAATCAACGCCATCCTCGTCGCGGAAGCACGGGCAGGGAATCTGGTCGTGCGGCTAAAAGGGGGTGACCCGTTCATTTTCGGGCGCGGCGGGGAGGAAGTCGAAGCCTGCCGTGCGGCCGGTATCGACGTAGAAGTCATCCCCGGGATTTCTGCGGCGATCGGCTGTGCCGCCGAAGCGATGCTGCCGCTGACTCACAGGGATGCGTCGAGCGCGGTCAGCTTCGTCGCCGGGCAGTGCAAGGGGTTGACCGATCAGGACTGGTCGGGCCTTGCCGGCCGGGGCCGTACGCTGGTCATCTATATGGGTGTAGCAACCGCCGAGGACATTGCCGACAAGCTGATCGCCGACGGTGTTTCGCCCGCCATGCCGGTTGCCGTGCTCGAACGCGGGACACGTTCGGGCGCGCGGGCCATCCGCACCTTGCTTGCCGATCTGGGCGGGATGATCACGCGCGAAGCCGTGAAGAGTCCGGCCATCATCGTCGTGGGCGAAGTCGTGCTGCGCTCGGACGCCAAGGATCGGCTGGGCCAATTTGCGAAAATCGCCGAGGCGGTCGCATGATTATCCTGACCGGCAATGATCTCGCCAGCGGCGCCGTCACCTGGTGGGCGGGAAGCTGGTGGTCGCTCCATGTCGAGGACGCTGTCGATGTCGCGGAACAGGGCGAATCGATCCTTGCGCGTGAGGAAGGCGCCCGGCGCGTCAACGCGCCCTATCTGATCGATGCGATCCCGACGCCCGAAGGTCCGCGCCCCGCGCACATCAAGGATCGCATCCGTGCGCTCGGGCCGACGGTGCGCGTCGATCTGACATTGAAGCCCGCCGATCCCGATATCGGCCAATGGGTCATCTGACATGTACAAATATGACACTTACGACCAGGCGATCGTCGATGCCCGCGTGGACGAGTTCCGCGACCAGGTGAAGCGGCGTGTGACGGGCGAGATGACCGAGGATCAGTTCAAGCCGCTCCGGCTCATGAACGGGCTCTATCTCCAGTTGCACGCCTATATGCTGCGCGTTGCGATCCCCTATGGCACGCTCGACAGCCGCCAGATGCGGATGCTGGCGCACATCGCGCGCAAGTACGACCGCGATTACGGCCATTTCACCACGCGGCAGAACATCCAGTATAACTGGATCAAGCTCGAGGACGCGCCCGACATCCTCGCCGACCTCGCCACGGTCGAAATGCACGCGATCCAGACCAGCGGCAATTGCATCCGCAATATCTCGTCGGATCAGTATGCGGGGGCCGCAGCGGACGAAGTCGCCGATCCGCGTCCCTGGGCCGAACTGCTGCGCCAGTGGAGCAGTTTCCACCCCGAATTCAGCTACCTCCCGCGCAAGTTCAAGATCGCGGTGATTGCCGCAGACGAGGATCGCGCGGCGATGCGGTTGCACGATATCGGTATCCAGCTTGTGGAACGGAATGGCGTTCTGGGAGCCAAGTTCTTCGTCGGCGGCGGCATGGGCCGGACGCCGATGATCGCACCTGAGATCAAGGGCTTTGTCCCGATCGAGGATTTGCTGTCCTATTCGGAAGCCTGCCTGCGCGTCTACAACCGCCACGGACGGCGAGACAATATCTACAAGGCGCGGATCAAGATCCTCGTCCACGAGCTGGGTGCGGCGGAATATGCCCGCCAGGTCGAGGAGGAGTTCGCCCATGTGAAGTCGCTCGGGATCGATCCGCCAGCAGCAGAGTTGGAGCGGATCAGCGCCTTCTTCGCCCCGCCCGCGTTCGAGGCCGGATTAAGCGACACCGTCGACCGCAGTGATCCCGATTTCGCTGTCTGGCTCGACCAGAATGTAAAGGCGCACAAGCAGCCGGGCTATGCCATCGTCAATATCAGCCTCAAGCCTGTTAGCGGCATTCCGGGCGACGCCTCCTCGGCGCAGATCGACCTGATGGCCGACCTGGCCGAGAAATACAGCTTCGACGAACTGCGCGTGACACATGCCCAGAACATCGTTCTGCCGCATGTCGCCAAGCGCAATCTCTACGCCATCTGGCAGGCGCTCGATGCGGCGGGCCTAGCGTCGCCCAATCTCGACCTGATCAGCGACATCATCGCCTGCCCCGGGCTCGATTATTGCAGCCTTGCCAATGCGCGCTCGATCCCGGTTGCGCAGAAGATCGCGAAGCGCTTTGCAAGCCTCGAACGGCAGCGAGACCTTGGTGAGCTGAAGCTCAAGATCTCGGGCTGCATCAATGCCTGCGGGCATCACCATGCCGGGCATATCGGCATATTGGGCGTCGACCGGAAGGGTACGGAGAATTACCAGCTCTCGCTCGGCGGCTCGGGCGCTGAGGATGTCAGCCTCGGCAAGATCACAGGCCCCGGCTTCGATGAGGATGGGATCGTCGATGCGATCGAGCGGGTGACGGACAAATATATCGCGTTGCGGACAAGCGGCGAGCGTTTCCTCGACACTTATCGCCGCGTCGGCTTCGAGCCCTTCAAGGAGGCGATCTATGGGTGATCTCCGTTTCCGCACCGATGAGCCGCTCGAACAGCCCGCCGTCACGCTCGATGCGTTTCTCGACCAGTCGAACGCCACCGCCGTCCGGCTAGAACCGGACGAGGATGCGCGGCTGCTGATCCCGCATCTCGAACGGCTTGCGCTGGTCGAAGTCGCCTTCCCCAAGTTCCGCGACGGGCGCGGCTATTCGGCCGGACGGATCCTGCGCGAAGCCGGCTATACCGGTGGATTGCGGGCGCAGGGCGATGTCCTGGCCGACCAGATCCCGCTGATGCGCCGCTGCGGGTTCGACAGTTTCGCACCCGAATCGCCCGTCAATGAAGCAGTCGTGGCGGCGAGCCTTGCTCGCTACGAGCATGTCTATCAGGCCGCTGCCGATGGCGCGGTTCCAGTCTGGAAATTGCGTCATGGCTAGTGTTGCTGCCCGTATCGTCGACCGCATCGACACGTCCCCCCGTTACACCGAGGCCGACGCGATCCGCCTGAACAACCTGTTCCGCGGCCGCGACACAGTCGAGATGCTGACCGCGCTGATCCGCGACAACATGCTCGGCGAAGCAGCGATCGTTTCGTCCTTCGGTGCGGAATCCGCGGTGTTGCTCCACCTGATCGGTTCGATCGATCCGGCCGTCCCGGTGATCTTTCTCGAAACCGGCAAGCATTTCCCCGAAACGCTCGCCTATCGCGATACGCTGATCGAGAAGATCGGGCTGACAGGTGTCCGCAACATCACGCCAGACCCCGATCTTCTGGCGAAGAAGGACGAAACCGGCCTGCGCTGGTCCTATGATCCCGACGGCTGCTGCGAGATCCGCAAGGTGCTGCCGCTAGGGGCAGCGCTGGCCCCGTTCGACGCGCAATATACCGGCCGCAAGGCCTTCCAATCCTCCACGCGTGCGGCACTTCCGCGTTTCGAGGTCGAGGAGGGAAGGCTGAAGGTCAACCCCCTCGCCGATTGGGACAAGGCGCGGATCCAAGCCTATTTCGAAGAGCATGACCTGCCCCCGCACCCGCTGGTCGAACAGGGCTATCCCTCGATCGGCTGCGCGCCGTGCACGAGCATGGTCAAGCCGGGGGAAGACCCGCGCGCCGGCCGCTGGCGCGGCTGGGACAAGGTCGAATGCGGGATTCACGTGCCGGTCAGCGATCCCGACGACCCGGCGAATTTCCCGGCGTTTTGAGATACTCGATTGCCCCCACTATTGTCATTCCCGCGAAAGCGGGAATGACAGGGAAGGAGACAACTCAGTCCCGGTGCGCCGCCAGATGGGCGTCGTCGATATAGTCGCTGAAGCGGGTGATCTGCGCCTCGAACTTCAGTTTCACCTTGCCGGTGGCGCCGTGGCGCTGCTTGGCGACGATCAGTTCGGATAGCCCGAAGACCTTTTCCATGTCGGCGGCCCATTTGGCGTGATCGTCATGTGTTTTGGCATCGTCGTTCTGGTCGGGGCGCTTGGGCTCACGCGATGCGACATAATATTCCTCGCGATAGACGAAGAGGACGATATCGGCGTCCTGTTCGATCGAGCCCGATTCGCGCAAATCCGAAAGCTGGGGTCTTTTGTCCTCGCGCTGCTCGACCGCGCGGCTCAACTGCGAGAGCGCGATCACCGGTACGTTCAGCTCTTTGGCCAGCGTCTTGAGGCCGCGCGAGATTTCTGAGATTTCCTGCACGCGATTGCCGTCGGTCTGGCGCCCCGAGCCCTGAAGCAACTGGAGATAGTCTACCACGATCAGCCCGATCCCGTGCCGCCGTTTCAGCCGTCGGGCGCGCGTGCGCAGCGCCGCTATCGTCAATGCCGGCGTATCGTCGATGAACAGCGGCAGCGTTTCGAGTTCTGCGGCGGCGCGCGCGAGGTTGCGGAAATCCTGCTGCCCGATCTTGCCCATCCGCAGCAGTTCCGAGCTGATCGACGATTGTTCGGAAAGGATGCGCGTCGCCAGCTGATCGGCTGACATTTCGAGGCTGAAAAACGCGACCTTGGCTCCCACGGACTTGGCAGGATCGATCCCGTCTTCCTCGTCGCGGACCCAGCGCCGCGCCGCGTTGAAGGCGATGTTGGTGGCCAGCGCGGTCTTCCCCATGCCCGGGCGTCCGGCGAGGATGACAAGGTCTGAATGATGCAGGCCGCCGGTCTTGCCGTTGACCGAATCGAGCCCGGTCGTCACGCCCGAAAGGCCGCCGCCCGCGTTCAGCGCTTTTTCGGCGAGTTCGACCGCCATCCGCGTCGCCTGCCCGAACGTCTTGACGCTGCCCGCCTCGCCGCCGACCTCCGCGACCTTGTAGAGCGCGACTTCGGCGGCTTCGATCTGGTCCTTGGGGGTTTCGGCCTCGCTGGTATCGAGCGCACGGTCCGTCATCGTCCGGCCAACGGCAACGAGTTCGCGCAGCAAGGCAAGATCGTAAATCTGGTTGGCAAAGTCGCGCGCGCCGATCAGCCCGGCGCCGCTGCCCGTGAGCTGCGCCAGATAGGCCGGGCCGCCAAGCGTCTTCATCGCTTCGTCAGCCTCGAACATCGGCTTCAGCGTGACCGGGTTCGCAACCATGTTCCGGTCGAGCAGGCGCAGGATCGCGTCATAAACCCGGCCATGCACGGCTTCGAAAAAATGATCGGCGCGCAGTTTCAACTGCACATCCTCGGCAATCCGGTTGTCGATCATGATCGCACCGAGCAGCGCCGCCTCGGCCTCGACATTGTGCGGCAATTGCGGTCCCGCGTCAGCGGAATGAATCAGTCGGATCGGATCGGCCATGGCACTCCCTTTGGGGCAGGCGGAGCATAGCGCAAGGGCGGGAGAAAGAGAATGACGGGGATAAGTTGGCGGTGCTCTGGATTGTATGTCTGTTAACGATGGTGACCTCAACCGGTCGTCGAAAGTCGGCGCGACCCTCCCGCTGATGCTCTGCCTTGCGGTCCCGACCTGTGGACAGGCCTCAGAAAATCCCCATTGCCAGTCCCGCCGCCAGCATTGCACCCAGTTCGCGGCAGCGGGCGAGGTCGGTTTCGGCAATGATCTTGGGCGCAAGGATCGCCTCTGGTGTCTGCGCGTGGGTGCAGACGATCAGTGGTTCCGCGACTGGCTTCAAACGCCAGCCTTTGGCAATCCGCGCAATCTGGCGGGCAGCGCCCTCGCCGTCGGAGCCCGCGCAGATCATCGTCGCATAGGGCCTGCCCTCGATCCGGCCGAGCACCGGATAATAGGTGCGGTCGAAGAAGTCCTTCATCACCCCGGCCATGCTCGCGAGGTTTTCGGGGCAGGCGAAGAGATAGCCGTCGGCGCCCAGCAGGTCGTCCGCCCCGGCATCGGCGGCGCGCTTGAGAAGGATCTCGACGTCATCCCCCGCATTGGCCGCGGCCCGCGCCATCTGCTCGCTCCCCCCGGTCAGCGAGTGCCAGACGATGAGCAGGCGGGGCATCTAACCCATAAACCCGAACAGATGCCCGGCAACCTTGCGCATCTGGATTTCCTCCGCGCCTTCGGTGATGCGATATCGCCTGTGGTGGCGATAGATGTGTTCAAAAGGTTTGTGCCGCGAATAGCCCATCCCGCCATGGACCTGCATCGCGAAATCCGCTGCGTTGCAGACCAGCCGGTTCGCCTTGTAATTGCACATGCTGACCTTGTCAGACAGGCGGATCGCGACTTCGGGCTTGGTCATCCTGTCCATCTCGGCGGCCGTCTTGTAGATCAGCAGGCGCAGCATCTCGGCATCGGTCGCCAGTTCCACGAGCGGAAACTGGATCGCCTGATTAACCGCCAGCGGCTTGCCGAAGGGCTTGCGCTCGCGGGCATATTTCACCGCCTCGTCGATGCAATATTGCGCCGCGCCGAGCGAGCTTGCCGCCTGGCGGATACGGTTTTCGTGGACGAAATGCTGCGCGACCGCCAGGCCTTCGTCGAGTTTTCCCAGGATCGCACTCTCGGGCACCCAGACATTGGTGTATTTCACTTTCGGGTGGTCGGTCGGCATATTGAACGTCCACATATAGTCGCCGATCTCGAACCCCGGCGCATCGGTGGGCACAACAAAGCAGGTGATGCCGCGCGCCTTGCCATCCTCGCCGCTCGTCCGCGCGAACGTCATGACATGACTGGTATAGGGCAGGCCGGTCGTCCACATCTTGTTGCCGTTGATCACATAGCCGGGAACCCCGTCGCACATCTCCGGTACCGCGCGGGTGTCCATGTGCGTTGCGTCCGAGCCGTGATGCTCCTCGGTCAGCCCGAAGCTCCAGCCCATCTTGCCGGCAAGCATCTGCGGAATGAAATCGCGCTTCTGCTGCTCGGTTCCGAAATCGCGGAGCATCAGCACCTGGACGAGGTTGCCGACGATCGAGCTTTCGTTTTGCAGGTCGTTGTGGAGTCCGAGCCCCTTGGCCGCGAGGTGGTGCCGGATCACCGCCATCGCCAGGTTCGATCCGTCCTTCCCGCCATATTCCTTCGGGATGGCATAGCGATAATGCCCCGCCTTGTCCGCCACGGCCCGCATCTCGGCGAGCAGCGCCCACCAGTCGGCGCGCGGATGACCATCATTGTCCCAATCGGTGCGCGCATGTTCGCGGCGGTGATCGAAGAAGCGGATATTGTCGTCGCGCTGCTCGATCGGTTTGATCTCGCGCTCGATGAAATCGTCAAGCTCGGCGAGATAGGCAGTGATCTCCGCCGGGATTTCGAACAGCATGTCTCTCTCCTGTCTCGTTTGCGGAGTGTTGGCAGGATATTTCGGCGTAATCCAGCCCTTAAGACTGTAAACTGTGGTTGACGAATGCCGCACCGTCACCTATGGGAGGCGCATGGTCGAAGTCCGCCAGTCGGAAGAGTTCAGGCGCTGGTTCGATCGGTTGCGGGACATTCGGGCTCGTGCGCAAATCGTTCGCCGGATCGAACGGCTTGAAGCTGGAAATCCCGGCGACGTTGCCCCGGTCGGTGAGGGCGTGAGTGAAATGCGTATCCATTACGGCCCGGGATACCGGCTCTATTTCGTTCAGCGGGGCAGCGTGTGGGTCCTGCTCCTGTGCGGTGGGACCAAGGAGGGGCAATCGCGCGACATCGCTTTCGCGCTGAAACTGGCAAAGGAGGTTGACTGATGGCTCTAAAGACGACGCGTTGGGATATTACCGAATATTTGGGAAGCGATGAGGAGGTTGCGGCCTATCTGGAGGCTGTGTTCGACGCAGGCGACCCCGATGAAATCCGGGCTGCGCTCGGCCATGTTGCGCGTGCGCGGGGAATGACCGAGGTGGCGCGGAGCGCCGGGATTACCCGCGCGGGGCTTTACAAGGCGCTGGCTGAAGGTGGAAACCCCAGCTTTGCAACCATTGCGGCAGTGGTGAAGGCCTTGGGAATTCGGTTGAAGCTGGCGGCATAGCAGGGCTATTTCTTGTTGCGGCGTTCAAGCAGATCATAGACCTGCTTGTTGTCCGCATACACTTGCCAGAGTGATATTTTTCCGCCCAACACTACCACGCGCCAAGCGGCAGCGACCGTCCATGCGCCATCCGGAACGGGTGCCCCATTTTGGTACAGCGTGCCATGCGCACCTCCGCGCAACATCGCGTCCGAGCCTTCCGTGAGGATCTCGTCCAGGTCAATTCGATAGTCGGGAAACATCGCGAAATAGTGCCGCCACCCTGCGGTCATTGCGTCCGCGCCCACAACGCGACTGCCAAGCGAATCGACAAAGAGGTGATCGTCGGTCATCAGCCTTGCCAGCGCATCAACGTCATGTGCGTTGATCGCTTCGACGAATGCGGCGATCACTGTCTTAACTTGCGTCGCCGTCATGCCCCCCACAACTCCCGCGCTTTGCCAAGCGCCGAATATTTGGGCTGATCCGCCGCCAGCTTAGCCAGCGCTGCCTTTTTGAGTTTGGCCAACAGCCCCGGCGTGGCTAGCGTCAGGCGGCCCGCAAGGAGGTCGTCGGCCAACGCCTTGTCGTGGATTGCCGACGGGTCGCTGGCCTCGCGGTGCAGCATCCCGAGCGCGTTGAGCGCGACGGCGGTCATGAAGCGGTCGCGCCCTTCGGCCCGGGGCTTGATGTCCGTCTCCAGCCAGTCCGACAAGGCCTCGATCATTTCGATAGTGCTAGGTTCGCCCTGCCGCCTCAATTCGGGAGGCTCGTTGAGCCGGATCGGCAGCCGCTGGGTCTCGGGCGCATCTTCCTCGAGCAGCATGAGGAGGTCGACTTCGGTTTCGGATGCTCGCCTGCCGATCACCGCCCGTTCGAGCGTCTTGTCGAGCCCGGAGCGCCATATGTCGGCCATTTGCAGACAGCACAGGCCCCACCACAGGGTCGAATAGACCAGCCAGAAGCGGAAGCGGCCGGGATCGACCGTCGTGCCACTCTCGCGCTCGTAAGCCGTCCAGAAGTCGGCCAGTTCGCCCGCACCGAAGGCGGGGCGGTCGATATGGCCGAAGCGCCACGAATTGATGCAACCGAACGCCAGATCCTGATGACGATCGCCAAGATGGCAAAGCTCCCAGTCGAGCACGGCCGCAAGGCCGTCCGCATCGGCCATCAGGTTTCCCATGCGGAAATCGCCGTGGAGGAAGACGGTCGGGGCGGGATCGGGCAAATGATCCTCAAGCCATTTGAGCGCGAGTGCAAAGATCGGTCGGTCTCCGCCATATCCGGCGAAGCGCGTCTTGAGTTCGGCCACCATCTCCCCGGTATCGCGCGCGGGCAGGTGCGCGAAATCGGCTGTGGGGATCGTGTGGATGCGGGTCAGTTCGCGCGCAATGTCCCCAACCAGAGACGTGGGCGGATCGCTAAGGATATTGCCCGGGCTTACATCGGCTTCGATCCGCCGCATCACATAGCCGCTGCCCAGCCCGTCGGTGGAAACCAGTTCGCCGACAATCTCTGGCGCACACACCCCTGCCTTACGCGCCGCCCGGATAATGGCCGCCTCGACGTCATGCCCGAACGGGCGACCCTCCATGATTTCGGCCGATGGTGCGCGGCGCAGGACATATCCGGCCCCGCCCCAGTCGAACGACCAGCTTTCCATGTTGGCGCCGCCGGACAGCCGCCCGAGATGCTCGATGGGAAGGGCAACGCCACCCGCCATCCGGGCAAGCGCATGCACCAATAGTTGCGGATCGAGACTCATGGCCCACCGATGATAGGCCGCAAGTCATGAGACGCAATCCTGCTTGGCGGCTTTGCCGGACGGCGCGGTGCGCTATTTCTTCGAAAGCCGAGAGATCGCAAAGACCTCCATTGCGCCCGTGCCCCGCAAGGCCTGATCCATCACCACCATCGCGCCGTCCTCCAATGCGTAAAGCGTCCGCCCGATCTCTGTGCCGGGGTTGCCCCACACCACGATCAGCGAGGTGGCGTCGACCCGACCGCTCAAGTCATGGAGGTTGCCGAAATTGTCGATCCAGCGGCCGTCCCAGCGTTTGTCATCGCTTACGCGGTAGAAACCATGGCTGGTAAAGAGGATTGCGGGTTTTTCGCCCTCGCTGTTGACTGACACGGCATAATCCAGCGTAACGGCCTTGCCGCCAAGAATAGGCCTGACGGACAGGCTGACATGGCTCGGCCGCCCAAAGGATGTTCCTTCGCCCGCCCATTCCCCGATCATCCAGTCAAGCGATGCCGCCGCAGTCGCGACAGGTACAAGCGCAGGTCGCGACAGCGACGGGGTAGAAAGTGTGACGAGCGCGAGCGCGAGGCAGAGATGGCGCATCACGCCTGTTCCGACTGGAACAGCATATGGGCGTTGCCATCCGGATCATGGAATGCCTGCAGCTTTACCAGCCCGGGAATATGCTGGATGTCGCCATCGAGCTTGACCTTTTTCGCCAGCAGCTTCGCACGTGCTATCTCGATATCGCTGACGCCCCATGTAGGTGTTGCACCGCCGCCCTGAATCACCGTTTCCACCTGGCTGAGCCCGACGTTGACCTTGGCGACACCGGTCGAAAATTCGCACCAAGCGATGCCTTCGGCGCGGTAGAGCAAGGTGAACCCCAGTACATCCTGGTACCAGTCGATCGATGCCTCAAGATCCGTCACGCCCATCGCGCAGGTCAGTTCTCCGATATAGTCCATGATGTCCAAATCTCCCGGATTGCGAATCTGGTCTTGTTTGTATAGTTAGTTGATTATGTCGTCAATTCTCAAGCTGGAAGACATTGTCGCGCTTGGGCGATACCGCTGGATTGTGCCGGTGCTGGCCTATCTGCATGCCCGGCGCGGCGCGCGTTTTATCGAAATGCTGAATGGTCTGGGCATCGCCCGCGAAACGCTGTCGCGGACGCTCGACGCAGGGCTTGAGAAGGGGTGGCTGGTGCGCAACAATGGGCATGGTCATCCGCTGCGGCCCGAATATCTGCTGAGTGCGGAAGGCGAACGACTGGGCGGAGCATGTACGGCAATCGTAGCGATTCAGGCTGCGCTCTGCCTTCCGCCGGCGGCGCTGACTCGATGGAGCCTGCCGATCGTCCGGCTGCTCGCGGAGGGTCGTACGCGTTTCAACCAGATCGAAGGGGCAATGCCCGAAGCAAACCCTCGCGGTCTCACCCAGAGCCTAAAGGCGTTGGCGGGCTATGCGCTGATTACGCGCAGAATTGTCGACGACTACCCACCGCGCGCCGATTACGGATTGTCGGCCAACGGAAAGTCGCTCGCCCTGGCGCTCTGCCCCTAGAGGCAGGCCTCGAGCAGCGGTTGGTCGAAACCATATTGCCGTGCCTTGTCGAGCGTATAGGGCCGCAGGCCCATTGAGCGATATTCGCCAACGATCTTGCCGTCCGCATCTTCGGAGAGATATTCGAACTTGAACAACTCCTGCGTGACAATCACGGGGCCTTCCATGCCGATCACTTCGGTGATGTTGGTAATGCGCCGTGAGCCGTCGCGCAGGCGCTTCACCTGGATGATGAGATCGACTGAATCGGCAATCTGGCGCGATATGGCTTCCTTGGGGACTTTGATGTCGGACATCATGACCATGTTTTCCATACGGCCAAGGGCTTCGCGCGGGCTGTTGGAGTGAAGCGTGCACATTGAGCCGTCATGGCCGGTATTCATCGCGGCGAGCAGGTCGAAGCATTCGCTCCCGCGAATTTCGCCGAGGATGATGCGGTCGGGACGCATACGCAGGGCGTTGACGACGAGATCGCGGATGGTGATCGCGCCCTGGCCTTCGAGGTTCGCGGGGCGGGTTTCGAGGGGCAGCCAGTGCGGCTGTTGCAGGCGAAGTTCGGCGGCGTCCTCGATCGTGAGCACACGCTCGCCGGGGTCGATCATCTTGGATAGCGCATTGAGCATCGTCGTCTTGCCCGAACCGGTGCCGCCCGAAATGACGATGTTGAAACGGCAGGCGCCGGCAATCTTCAGGCAGGTCGCCATGCGCTCGCTCATTGATCCGCCCTTGGCCATCATGTCGAGCGTGATGGGTTTGGCGGAGAATTTACGAATCGAGATAGCCGTGCCGCGCAACGAAAGCGGCGGCACGATCACGTTGACGCGAGAGCCGTCTTTCAGGCGGGCATCGGCGAGTGGCGTTGTCTGATCGACGCGACGGCCGACCTGGTTGACGATACGCTGGGCGATCTGGAACAGATGGGCTTCATCGCGGAACTGGATCGGCGCGATGATGAGCTTGCCCTTCTTTTCGATATAGGTCTGTTCAGGGCCATTGACCATGATGTCGGTAATCAGCGGGTCGTTGAGCAATTCTTCGAGCGGTCCAAGGCCCAGAAGCTCATCGACCAGCACTTTTTCGAGCGCGAACTGTTCGCGCCGATTGAGCGTCAGCTTCAACTCTGCCAGCACCTCGCCGATGATCGGGCGAAATTCCTCCGCAAGCTCATCCTTGGAAAGTGTAGCGGCGGCCTCGGGATCGATGCGTTCGAGCAGGCGCGGAAGCACCTGCTCCTTGATCTTGTGAACCGAGGCTTCAAAGCCTTCGGCCTTTTGCTGCGGAGCGTCGAGCGCGTTTTCGCGCTCGGTGAGTCGCTGCATCGCGTCCATGTCTTTGGGTGCGAATGGAGGCTCGCTATCGTCTCCGGGCAGCGGAGCCGAATCGATGGGCGGGAATTGAGCGCCACCAATGGGCGCTTCATCGACGCGCTGGGCACCACCGCTGCCGCCGCCCTGCATCGGGCGCGCGACACCAAAGGATGGGCGGTTACCGCCCGGCCCGTTTGGCCCATTGCGTCGTCCGAATGCGCTCATTTCTCACCCTAGTCATGTGGCAGGATCGCACAGCGTCCCGTTACCTATCAGGGTGAATAGGCAGTAAACTTTGACAAATGCCTAATACAGGATCGGTTCAATCAAGATTGGGGCGCAGCCAGCGCGTGGCGGCTTCAATATCGACGCCCCTCCGTGCGGCATATTCATCACGCTGATCGGTTCCCACGCGGGCGACGCCGAAATATTCGGCTTGGGGGTGGCCGAAATAGAAACCGGAGACTGCGGCCGTTGGCAACATCGCAAAGTTCTCGGTTAGCGTGATTCCGGTGTTCTGGCTCGCATTCAGGAGATCGAACAGGATCGGCTTCAGGCTATGATCGGGGCAGGCCGGATAACCGGGCGCGGGACGGATGCCGCGATATTGCTCGCGGATCAGGGCTTCGTTGGTCAATTGCTCGTGCGAAGCATAGGCCCAGAGTGTGGTACGGACATGACGATGCAGGGCTTCGGCGAAAGCCTCGGCAAAGCGATCGGCCAACGCCTTCAGCAATATGTCCGAATAATCGTCATGCGCCGCCTTGAAGTGCGCGATGTGCGCCTCGATCCCGTGAATGCCGACGGCAAAGCCGCCGATCCAGTCCCCGTCATGGCTGATGAAATCGGCCAGACACATATTGGCCCGGCCTTCGCGCTTGGCAACCTGCTGACGCAGGAAAGGAATGCGAACATGGCTTTCATCGTCGAGATGGAGGATCACATCATCGCCTTCGCGGCGGCACGGCCATAGCCCTGCCACGCCCTTGGCGGTCAGCCACCTTTCGGAAACGATCCGGTCGAGCATCGCTTGCGCGTCTGCAAACAGGCTCGTTGCGCTTTCGCCGACGATCTTGTCATCGAGGATCGCTGGATAATTGCCCGCCAACTCCCAGGCGCGGAAAAAGGGTGTCCAGTCGATGAGTTCTCGCAATTCAGCCAGATCCCAATCGGCAAACACGTGGATGCCCGGCTGTTCAGGCGGCGGCGGCTTGTGTGCTTCGTCGATCTTGAAGGCATTGGCGCGGGCGTCCGCGATTGGCACAAGCGGGTTCTGGCCCTTGCCTTCACGTACCTCGCGGACATGCTGGTAGTCGGCGGCGGTGCTCGCAACAAAGGCTTCGCACTGGGTGTCCGACAGGAGCGTGGACGCAACGCCGACGGCTCGGCTGGCATCGAGCACATGGATGACGGGCCCGGTATAGGCGGGATCGATACGTAGCGCTGTATGCACCTTGGATGTGGTCGCCCCGCCGATCAGCAGGGGCACGGTAAAGCCCGCACGCTGCATTTCTTCGGCCACCGTCACCATCTCGTCGAGCGAGGGGGTGATGAGGCCGGACAGGCCGATCATGTCGGCATCATGTTCCTTCGCGGCGGCGAGGATGTTTGACCAGGGAACCATCACGCCCAGATCGATCACTTCATAGCCGTTGCACTGGAGGACGACGCCGACGATGTTCTTGCCGATGTCATGAACGTCGCCTTTGACCGTCGCCAAGATGATGATGCCCTTGGCCTTGGCGCCGGGTTCCTTTGCGGCTTCGATAAAGGGGATCAGGTGCGCGACTGCCTTCTTCATCACGCGCGCGGACTTGACGACCTGCGGCAGGAACATCTTGCCCGACCCGAACAGGTCTCCAACGACGTTCATTCCGTCCATCAAAGGGCCTTCGATCACTTCGATCGGTCGCGAAATTTGCTGGCGCGCCTCTTCGGTATCCTCGACGACGTACATGTCGATGCCCTTGACCAGGGCATGTTCGAGCCGCTTGTTCACCGGCCAGCCGCGCCATTCTTCTGCGGCCTTTTCCGCCGCCACATCGGTGCCCCGGAATTTTTCGGCCAGCACGATCAGCCGGTCGGTCGCATCCTCGCGGCGATCCCAGATCACATCTTCGCAGGCTTCGCGCAATTCCGGGTCGATCGCATCATACACGTCAAGCTGACCGGCATTGACGATGCCCATGTCCAGCCCGACCTTGATCGCGTGATAGAGGAATACACCGTGCATTGCGCGGCGCACGGGTTCGTTGCCGCGAAAGCTGAACGACAGGTTGGAAATGCCGCCCGAGAAATGGACGTGCGGGCAGCGCTTCTTGATCTCGGCCACGGCTTCGATGAAATCGATGGCATAACGCCGGTGCTCGTCGATCCCCGTTGCCACGGCGAACACGTTGGGATCGAAGATGATGTCCTCGGGCGGAAAACCGATGCCGGTCAGCAACTTGTAGGCACGCTCGCAAATCTCGACCTTGCGTTGCTTCGTGTCGGCCTGGCCCGTTTCATCGAACGCCATGACGACCACGGCCGCACCATAAGCCATGACCTTGCGGGCTTGCTCGAGGAACTGCGCCTCGCCCTCTTTCATGCTGATCGAATTGACGATCGGCTTGCCCGACACGCATTTGAGGCCCGCCTCGATCACGCTCCATTTGGAGCTGTCGATCATGAACGGCACGCGCGCGATGTCGGGCTCTGCAGAAATGAGTTTGAGGAAGGTCGTCATCGCATGATGCGCGTCGAGCAGGCCTTCGTCCATGTTGATGTCAATAACCTGCGCGCCATTCTCAACCTGCTGGCGCGCGACCTCGACCGCCCTGGCATAGTCGTCCGCCATGATCAGCTTCTTGAACGCTGCCGATCCGGTGACGTTGGTGCGTTCGCCGATATTGACGAAAGTGGCTCGATTTTCAGTCATGTTTTCGTTCAGGCAGCGAGGGTCATCGGCTCAAGCCCGGCCAACCGCGTGGCGATGGGTGGAGACTTCACCCGGCGCGGCGTCAGGCCTTCTATTGCCTTTGCTATAGCTGCGATATGGGCCGGGGTCGATCCGCAGCAGCCGCCCAGGATATTGACCTGCCCGTCTTGCGCCCAGTCGCGAACCAGCGCCGCCGTTTGCTCGGGTAGCTCGTCATATTCGCCGAGATCGTTGGGTAGGCCCGCATTGGGATAGACCATAATCAGGGTGTCGGCGATCTGGCTCAGCGCCTTGACATGCGGGCGCAACTGTTCCGCTCCGAACGAGCAGTTGAGGCCGATTGTAACCGGCTTTGCATGCCTTACTGCGTACCAGAAGGCTTCGACCGTGTGCCCCGACAGGTTGCGGCCTGACAGATCGGTGAGGGTCATTGAGAGCATCAGCGGCACGTCGCGGCGTAGCGCGTCCTGCGCTTCAAGCACGGCCATGATCCCTGCCTTTGCGTTGAGCGTATCGAACACCGTCTCGATCAGGATGAAATCAGCGCCGCCTTCCAGCAAGGCATCGGTCTGTTCGCGATAGACATGCTTCAGGAAATCGAAATCGATTTCACGGAAACCGGGATCGTTGACGTCGGGAGACAATGACAATGTCTTGTTGGTCGGCCCAATTGCGCCTGCCACAAAGCGTGGGCGCCCGTCTTCTGCCGCCTCATCGGCGGCGGTGCGCGCTATCCTTGCAGCCGCGAAGTTGATGTCTTGAACCAGATGCTCTGCCGCGTAATCGGCTTGGCTGATACGGTTGGCCGAAAAGGTGTTGGTCGCGATAATATCCGATCCCGCCGCAAGATATTCGCGGGTTATCGCATCGACGATGTCGGGCCTCGTCAGCGCCAGTATGTCATTATTGCCCTTTTGGTCGCGTCGAAGGTCGAGCGAGCCCCGATAGGCTGCTTCGCCCAGCTTGTAGTTCTGAATCTCGGTGCCGAACGGGCCGTCCTTTATCAGGAGGCGCTTTGTGGCGGCTGCGGTCAGTTCTGCGCGCGCGTTCATGTCCCGTCCCCTCTAACCGGTCGCAGCCCGAGCAGGTGGCATATCGCGTAGCTCAACTCCGCGCGATTGAGCGTGTAGAAATGGAAATGCCGGACGCCGCCTGCATAAAGCTTGCGGCACAGCTCCGCCGAAACCGTCGCGGCGACAAGCTGGCGCGCCGCGGGATGATCGTCCAACCCCTCGAACAGCCGCGCCATCCAGGGCGGGACGGCAGTGCCGCACATCGCTGACATGCGCTGGATCGCGCCGAAATTGCTGACGGGCATGATACCAGGCATGATTTCGGCGTCGATCCCGGCGGCTGCCACCTGGTCACGGAAGCGGAAGAAGGTCTCGGGCTCGAAGAAGAATTGCGTGATCGCGCGAGTGGCGCCCGCGTCGAGTTTGCGCTTCAGATTGTCGAGGTCGGCAGCTGCCGTCGCGGAATCGGGATGCGTTTCGGGATAGCAGGCGACAGAGATTTCGAAGGGTGCAATTGCCTTCAGGCCCGCGACAAGCTCGGCAGCACTTGCATAGCCGGCGGGGTGTGCCGCGAAAGGTGTTCCTGCAACCGCAGGATCGCCGCGCAGCGCAACAATGTGGCGCACACCCGCCGACCAATAGGCGCGCGCGACTTCATCGATTTCAGCCCTGCTGGCATCGACGCAGGTCAGATGGGCCGCGGCGGGGACATTGGTTTCACGCACGATACGCTCGACCGTCGCGTGCGTGCGCTCACGGGTCGATCCGCCAGCGCCGTAAGTCACCGAGACAAAGCGGGGCGCAAGCGGTGCAAGCGTCTGTACGGCATCCCACAGCGCTTCCTCCATCTTCGGAGTCTTAGGCGGGAAGAATTCAAAGCTGACCTGCGCATCGCCCGCCAGATCGGCAAAGAGCGGCGCAGCGAGTGCGCGGCGTGCCTCTTCAAACTGGGTCAGGGTGAGGTTCATGCTGCAACGACTTTCAACTGAGGTTCGGCGCGCCGCTTTCCGCGCCAGAGTTTGACTGTAAGGGTACCGCCCTCAAGCTCTTCGGAGAGATCGCAATCAAGGCCCGATGCCGCGAACCAGCCCGCAATCTGCTCGTCCGAAAAACCCAGTCGGGTATGGGCGTCCTGATCGCGCAACTCTTCTCGTTGATGCGGCGCAAAATCGGCGATCAGCAGGCGGCCTGAGGGAGACAGGATACGCGCCAGTTCGGCAATCGCGACTTCGGGGGCAGGAATGAAGTGCAAGACCTGATGCAGGATCACGGTATCGGCGGCGCCATCCCCAACGGGCAAACTCGCCAAGTCGCCCTGGCGAAGCTCCCACGTGGCGATAACGGTGTTGGCAAGCTTGGCTCGGGCCAGGCGCAGCATCTCCGGGCTGCGGTCGATCCCGATTGCGGACTGGGCGGTTCGTCCGAATAGCTCGATCATCCGGCCCGTGCCCGTGCCGACATCGACCAACCGACCGACCGACCGCTCCGATAGTGCCCGCGCCATCGCTGCCTCGACCTCGCTTTCGGCGACATGGAGCGAGCGGATTGCATCCCATTGCGCGGCATGGCTTGCAAAATAGCGCTCGGCAGAAGCGGCCCGATCGGCATGCACTGCAGCAAGGCGAGCCGAATCGGCTATGATCCAATGGTTTTCGCCATCGTCGGCCTGCCATTGGTCAAGCGCACGGAACAGCGGATCGACCCGCGCGGGAGCCCCTGGGCACAGAAAGGCCCAGCTCCCTTCCTTGCGACGGATCGCCATTCCGGCATCGCACAGGATCTTCACATGCCGTGATACACGCGGCTGACTTTGCCCCAGAACCTGTGCCAGTTCCCCTACGGACAGCTCCATTTTGCGTAAAAGTGCAACGATTCGCAGCCGGGTTGGATCGGCAAGGGCGCGGAAAATATCGAGCGGCGCAGACATGGCATTAGCATATAAAGAATTCTTTATATGTCAATATCCTCGAATTTGATGGGTTTTCGCGCCAGAATCCGGTGTGCGACAGACCGAAACAGCTGCATGAAGAATCCCGATTGCCAACAAATGAATGAATCGTTAGTGCCAAATCCCGCCGGTCCGGAGGGGCGTTATTGCCTTTAGCGCTGACCGCCGCTTTGTTGACCTAAACGGGAGGGATTACCCCATGAAAAAGACTATTGTTCTGTCACTTGTACTCGCCGCTTCGATGGGCCTTGCTGCTTGCAGCCCGAAAGCCGAAGACGCTGCTGCAAACGCTGCCGACACGATGGCTGCTGAAGCCGTTGAAGGCGCTGAAAATGCTGCCGATGCATCGATGAACGCTGCCGACGCTGCTGTGGACGCTACTGCAAACGCTGCTGCCGCCGCCGGCAACTCGGTTGATGCCGCTGCCGACGCTGCCAAGAGCGCCGTCGATGCTGCTGCTGACGCTGCCGCGAAGTAAGCTCGTTTAGCCTTCGGGCAAAACCGGTTATGGAAGGGCCGTACTCCGAAAGGGGTGCGGCCCTTTCTATTTGTGCTCGGGAGATAAATATGCACCGCATCGCGTTGTTGGCCCTGCCGTTGATGCTTTTTGCGGGTTGTGGAGGGTCGCCCAATGATCCCGGTGTCGGTGGCGTAACCAAGGCGGAGGCGGAGGCGCTTGACCGCGCGGCCGAACAACTCGATCAGCAACAACCGCCGCCAAGCGCCCCGCCAGCTGGCAACTGACCTAACAGGCAAAAGAAAAGGGCCGGAGGTTTCCCCCCGGCCCATTCTTGCATTCGCTTGAAGGCTTTGAGCTAGAAATCCATTCCGCCCATGCCACCCATACCGCCGCCCATGCCGCCCATCGCCGGTGCCTTGTCCTCGGGTGCATCCGAGATCGCGGCTTCGGTGGTGATCAGCAGGCCGGCAACCGAAGCTGCATCCTGCAAAGCCGTGCGCACAACCTTGGTCGGGTCGATCACGCCCGCCTTGACGAGGTTTTCATAGACGTCGGTCGCAGCATTGAAGCCCATCGTTTCGTCGTTTTCGCGAAGCAGATTGCCCGCAACAACGGCGCCGTCAACGCCCGCATTCTGGGCGATCTGGCGCAGCGGCGCTTCGATGGCCTTGCGGATGATGTCGATACCGCGGGTCTGGTCGTCATTCGCACCCTTCAGGCCGTTCAGGGCCTTGGTGGCGTAAAGCAGGGCCGTGCCGCCGCCGGGAACGATGCCTTCTTCAACCGCAGCGCGGGTGGCATGGAGCGCATCGTCGACGCGATCCTTGCGTTCCTTCACTTCAACCTCGGTCGAACCACCAACCTTGATGACAGCAACGCCACCGGCGAGTTTGGCAAGGCGCTCCTGGAGCTTTTCCTTATCATAATCGCTCGTCGTGTTTTCGATCTGCTGGCGGATCGCTTCGACGCGACCCTTGATCGCAGCGGCGTCTCCGGCACCATCGACGATGATGGTGTTATCCTTGTCGATCGTGACGCGCTTGGCCGAGCCGAGCATGGCAAGCGTGACGGTTTCGAGCTTGATGCCGAGGTCTTCGGAGATCATTTCGCCCTTGGTCAGGATCGCAATGTCTTCGAGCATCGCCTTGCGACGATCACCAAAGCCAGGTGCCTTGACCGCAGCAACCTTGAGGCCGCCGCGCAGCTTGTTGACGACAAGCGTTGCGAGAGCTTCGCCTTCAATGTCTTCCGCGATGATCAGCAGCGGCCGGCCCGACTGGACAACCGCTTCGAGGATCGGGAGCATAGCTTGCAGGTTCGAAAGCTTCTTCTCGTGGATCAGGATGTAGGGGTCAGTGAGTTCGACCTCCATCTTTTCCGGGTTGGTGATGAAATAGGGCGACAGGTAGCCACGGTCGAACTGCATGCCTTCGACGACGTCGAGTTCGAACTCGAGACCCTTGGCTTCCTCGACGGTGATCACGCCTTCCTTGCCGACCTTTTCCATCGCTTCGGCGATCTTTTCGCCGACGACGGTATCGCCATTGGCGGCAATGCTGCCGACCTGGGCGATTTCAACGGTTCCGGCAACCGGCTTGGAACGCTTGACGAGATCGGCAACGACTGCCGTCACGGCAATATCGACGCCGCGCTTGAGATCCATCGGGTTCATGCCAGCGGCAACCGACTTCATGCCTTCGCGGACGATGGCCTGGGCCAGGACGGTCGCGGTCGTCGTGCCATCACCAGCAATGTCGTTGGTCTTCGAGGCCACTTCGCGCACCATCTGGGCGCCCATATTCTCGAACTTGTCCTTGAGCTCGATTTCCTTGGCGACGGTAACACCGTCCTTGGTGATGCGCGGTGCGCCAAAGCTCTTGTCGATCACGACGTTGCGGCCCTTGGGGCCAAGCGTGACCTTCACGGCGTCGGCGAGGATATCCACACCGCGCAGGATGCGCTCACGCGCGTCACGCGAAAATTTTACTTCTTTCGCAGCCATTATCTTGTTCCTTCGTTAGAATTTGGGGAGAGACGGCTCAGGCGATGACGCCCAGAATGTCCGATTCTTTCATGATCAGCAGGTCTTCCCCGTCGATCTTGACTTCGGTGCCCGACCATTTGCCGAACAGGATCTTGTCGCCAGCCTTGACGTCGAGCGGCGTGATCTTGCCGTCTTCGGCCCTGGCGCCCGTGCCAGCGGAGACGATTTCGCCTTCCTGTGGCTTTTCCTTGGCCGTATCGGGAATGATGATGCCGCCAGCCGTTTTCTCACTGGCTTCAATGCGGCGAACGAGCACACGATCGTGCAACGGACGAAATCCCATTTGTATTTCCTCTTCGCTTGTGAATGCTGATTAGCACTCACATGATATGAGTGCCAACACAGGCGCATATGGTTATGCTCCTCCCGTGCGTCAAGGCGATGACGGGGATTTTTTGCACGATGCCGGCGCCAAAATGCTCGGCATCGTAACTTTTGTGCCTTTCGCGCGAACCAGAGGAATGCGAGACGCGCTGTCATGAAAACGGATGAGGCCAGCCTGCAGCGCCTGATGGCGCTTGCCCAGCGGGGCGATGGTGTGGCCTATCGCACCGTCCTGACCGCATGCCAGCGCTGGTTGTTGCGCTATTTTTCGGGCCGGATTGTTGCGGCTCAGGTCGATGATCTCGTGCAGGACACGCTGGCATCGCTTCATGCCAAGCGCGCCAGCTACGATCCGGAGCGGCCGTTCCTGCCTTGGCTGGCGGCAATTGCGCGCTATCGCTGGGTCGATCAGTTGCGCCGGACCTACCGCCAAAGGGAGGACGAACTCCATGACGAGCTGGTTGGCGATGATCACGAGGAGTCGATTGCGGCACGGATCAGCCTTGACCGCCTGCTGGGCTATCTGCCCGAGCGGCAGGCGCACGTGATCCGGCTGGTCAAGATCGACGGCCATTCTGTGGCTGAGGCTGCACTGCGCAGCGGCCAATCCGAGCCGCTGGTCAAGGTCAATATCCATCGCGGCCTCAAAAAGCTGGCCGCGCTGATTGAAAGCGAATGATGATGAAGACTGACATCGAAGCGCTAGTCGCTGATCTGCAACCGGTTCGCCCCGTGCAACCGCGCGGGGGCGCGCTGCTGGCCATTGCCGCTGCGGCAGTTGTCGCTGCGGTTGTGATCGCCTGGCAGGGATTGCGGCCTGATATTGTCGCCGGAAACCCCCATCCTATGGTGATGATGCGTGAAGGCATGTTGCTGGTGCTGGGCTTTGCCTCACTCGCAGCCGTTGTGGCGTCGGCCCGTCCGGGTGTCGGACAGAGCAGTGGCGGCTGGCGCTGGGCGCTTGCGGCGGCTTCGCTGTTCCCGCTGACCAGTATAGTGCTGTCGTTTGCGAGCGGCGGGTTTCCCGCAGAAGACCTGTATTCGGTCAACGGCCCGTGGTGCCTTGGCATCAGTCTGGGCGCCGGACTACTTGTCGGTGCCGTGCTGACGCTTTGGCTGCGCCGCGGCGCGCCAACCGCGCTCAACAGGATCGGCTGGCTGGTTGGCCTGACGGCGGGAAGTTTTGGCACTTTTGCCTATGGCCTGCACTGCGTCAGCATAACGGTCTATTTCGTCGGGCTCTGGTATGCCGGGGCGATAGGGCTTTCCGCGCTGATCGGTCGACTGGTGGTTCCCCGCCTGATCCGCTGGTAGCACACCCCTTGGTTTACACCTGCTGCGGCCTCGCCTAACGCACTCCCAGTTCCGGCCCAGTTCCGGTCATGTGGAAAAGGCGTTTGTGATGAAATTGGTAAAGGGCGCGTGGAAGCTGCTGGTCGGCATCAAGGATGGCTTGGTGCTGCTCGGCATGCTGCTGTTTTTTGGCGGACTTTACGCGCTCCTTTCGTCAAGTCCCAATCCCGACGGCGGGCAGGGCGGGGCGTTGCTGCTCGCGCTTGACGGCCCAGTTGTCGAACAGCGTGAAACACTCGATCCGCGCGACCTGCTCTTGGGGCAGGCCCCGATGGGCAAGCAATACGAGCTGTCGGAAATTCTCCAGGCGCTGAAAGCTGCTGAGACGGACGATGACATCAAGACGGTCGTGCTCGATCTCGACAGCTTTGCAGGCGGCGGGCACGTGGCGCTGNNCACGCAAGCGAAGTGTGGCTCGACCCGATGGGCGCGGCGCTCTTTGCGGGGCCGGGCGGTTCGCGGCTATACTATAAAGGGCTGATCGACCGGCTTGGCGTCAATGTGCATGTTTATCGCGCCGGAAAGTTCAAATCCTTCGTTGAACCCTACATCCTCAACCAGCAATCCCCCGACGCCAAGGCCGCGGATCAGGCGCTCGCGGATGTTCTCTGGACCAACTGGCAGGACAATGTCGGCAAAGCACGGCCCAAGGCCAGGATCGCGTCTTTCGTCGCCGATCCAGTCGCAGGCGTTCGTGCGGCCGGGGGCAGCCTCGCCAAGGCGGCGCTTGCCGCAGGGTTGGTAGACAAGCTGGGCGATCGCACGGCATTCGGCAAGCGCGTCGCCGCCCTTGCCGGTCAGGACGATGACGGTCCGGCGGGCAATTTCAACTATAGCGAACTCGACGAATATGTGGCGGCCCACCCAGCTTCAAAAAGCGGGAAGCAGATCGGCATTGTCACGATCGCCGGAAATATTGTCGACGGGGAGGCTCCGGCCGGCACGGCTGGCGGGGACACGATTTCTGGCCTCATTACGAATGCGCTCGCCGACAAGAATCTGAAGGCACTGGTGGTGCGGGTGGATTCACCCGGCGGTTCGGCGCTTGCATCCGAAAAAATCCGTCTTGCCATTGCCCAAGCCAAGGCCAAGGGGCTCCCTGTCGTCGTCTCGATGGGCAATGTTGCAGCGTCGGGCGGTTATTGGGTTACCGGGACGGCCGACAAGGTCTTCGCGGAGCCCTCAACGATTACCGGCTCGATCGGCGTGTTCGGGATCATTCCCACCTTCGAGGCGACGCTAGGCAAATATGGCGTGACCACCGACGGTGTGGCGACAACCCCTCTTTCAGGCCAGCCTGACATTTTGGGCGGCACCAACGCTTCAACGGATGCCCTGATTCAGGCGAGTATCGAGGATACATACGGCCATTTCCTCAGGCTTGTTTCTGCGGCTCGCAAACTCCCGCTCGAAAAGGTACGCGAAATCGCTCAGGGTCGGGTCTGGGATGGCGGCACGGCGCGCCAGCTTGGGTTGGTGGATGCGTTCGGTTCGCTTGATGAGGCCGTTGCCGAGGCGGCAAGGCTTGCGAAGATTGCGCCTGACAACGTCGCGCGCGTCTATCTCAAGCAGAAGCCTGACTTTTTCGCTAGCCTGCTGAGCGGTGGCGTCCATGTCACGTCGCCAGCCCGGACCGATATTTTCACCCGCATGTTGCGATTGCAGCAAGCACAGTTGATCGCGGGGCTGGGCGATGCCAAGGCATTGCTCGACGGGCCGGCGGTTCAGGCACGTTGCCTTGAATGTCCGCCAACTTCGCGCTTGCGCAACCCTGCCTCGCGCACAAACACCTTTACCGACAGGATTGTTTCATGGTTGATCTAAGAGCCGCCAAACCGGAAGATGCAGAGGCGGTTGCCGCAATCTATGCGCCCTATGTTGTGACCAACGCAGTCTCGTTCGAGACCAAGGCACCGACCGCCAGGGAAATGCGCGCGCGCATTACGGCGGCGGGTGACACTTATCCCTGGATTATCGCAAGCGAGGGCAAGGTGGTTCTGGGCTATGCCTATGCCAAGCCCTTCCGCCCCGGCCCGACCCACAGGTTCGGCGTGGAGATCGCGGTCTATACGGCAGGAGATCTGGAGGGGAAGGGCATTCGTCGTGCGTTGCTGGCGGCCTTGCTTGCGACGTTGACCGAACAGAATTTCACCCAGGCGATCTGCACGTTGATGACGCCAAACGACAAGCTGATCCAGCTATTCGAGGCGCACGGATTCCGGCGGGCGGGGGCCTATCGTGAGGTTTGCTTCAAGAACGGGCAGTGGAGCGATATCGGCCTGTGGCAGCGCGAACTGGCCGAGGCCGGAACGCCGCCCGATGAGATCAAGCCTTTCAGTACGACCGGGGTCATTAGCGGCTGGTCAGCATCTGTGGGACGGGATAGCCAGCCGGCGCGAAATGGCGAGCGCACGGAGGGTGAAACCCGGCAGGGCGCCCGCGATCGCCGCGGCGATGACCGGCAAGCCTGACCGGGCCAGCAGCACGAACAGGCCCGCCGAGATCAAGGCGTTCAGCACGGCGGGCGTAGTTCGCGGCTGAGGCTATCGACCGGCGCCCGCTTTCGCGTATCCGGCCAGCGCTTCGGCCATATGATCGAACAGGAGCCGGACCCGCGCCGTCCCGCGAAGATCTTCGTGCATCACCAACCAAACTTCGAGTTCAAAGCCGATTTCGGGCAGGACGCGCTGCAGCCGGCTGTTGCTGGCGGCGAGCGCGATCTGGCAGACGCCGATGCCAATGCCCGCCCGCACTGCGGCAAGCTGGACAAGGTCGCCGTCGGA
>CXWL01120512.1_pt1 | contig 32204 bp, 29 predicted proteins | sample 590931 | NCBI WGS metagenome assembly CXWL01 (sample SAMEA3498368, study PRJEB10139) | groundwater metagenome | biome: water well; material: biofilm material | place: Germany | collected 2015-04-27
GCACCAGCGCCAGTCTGGTCGATTACAGCGCCTTTGCCGTGCCCGCCAATGCGGCTAATCCCGATCATGTCTTTCAGGGGACGCTTACACTGACCAATGTGAATACTACCGGCAGCTTTACCGAAGTCGGCACCAATTTGAAATCATCGTATGTCAATCCCACCCATTTACCGGCCTTTACCTATCAGTTCATCCAAGACGGGACGCATATCTTTCCGGTCAAGCGTGGTCTGCTCACCACAACGCATGCCGACTGGTACTACATCCTGGAGCCAGGCAGAGTGTGGAAAGAAACTACCGATAATGGCTATTCACGCGTTGCCATCCCCTTCTCGCTGCAGGAAAATGGTGCGAACTGCACGCATAATGGGGTACTGAGCTTTCTCTTCAAGGCCGATGGCAGCATCAGCAAAGTTGCTTACCAGATCGCCAGTGAGACTTGCCAGTACTTCCAGTTCAATATGTGGGGTCTGGCGACGGCGACATATACACCACAGACCATTAGCGGCGCAGCAGCATCCATCACTGCCTATGAGGCAGAAGTGACAGCCCGTATGCCGACCAAACCCATCGCACAACTGGCGACCGATTTTCCTGCGGCGGGGATTACTGTCGCCAATATCGGCAGTGAACAGACAGCGTCATACATGACGGTGTTTGGCGTGGCCGTTGACGGCACCAATTACGTGGGTGGCTGTGCGACACGCTATGGCACTTACCCGTATTGTGATGTGTTGGACCTGCCATCCTATTCGGTATCAAAATCTGTTGCAGGAGCAATTGGTCTGATGCGTCTGGAGCAAAAATACGGCGGCATCCAATCCACCCTGAAAATAAAGGATCAGATCGCCAAATGCTCGGGCAGCCAATGGTCCGATGTAACCCTGCTCAACGCACTGGATATGGCCACCGGCAACTACACATCGTCAGGCTATGAGGTGGATGAGGGTTCTACCGCTGCTTTGAATAACTTTTTTCTGGTAGATACTTATAACGCCAAAGCTACCCATTCTTGCGCTTATACCCGCAAGGTCACACCGGGTACGCTCTGGGTTTATCATACTTCGGATAGTTTTCTTCTTGGCACCGCCTTAAATACGACCTATAAAGCCCTCGCGGGTAGCAGCAAAGACTATTACACCGACATGCTGGTTGAGGATCTGTGGAAACCATTGGGGATGAGCCCGACCACCTACACCACGGCGCGTACCATAGACACAGTTGCTTATCCGTTTACCGGTTACGGCCTGACCTTTCATCATGACGATCTGGTCAAGGTTGGCGAATTTCTTAACAAGAACAATGGCGCCATCAACGGCACCGCTATGCTCGATTCCATTTTGTATAGCGAAGCCATGCAAAAAACTGCAAACCGCGGTCTCGACGCCGGGGGCGTCAATGCCAAATATCAGCATGGTTTCTGGGCATGGAATGCGGCCAGTACCGAGACAGGCGCTGCGATATGCGCGAGTGCCAAATGGATACCGTATATGTCAGGTTTCGGTGGAATCGGCGTGGTCTTGCTACCAAATAATATGGTGTATTACTTTGTCAGCGATAACAAAGAGTATGGTTTTAAGAAAGCGCTGATAGAGCTCAATAAGATCCGTACTTTGTGCTAATTTTATGGCTGCCGGCGAATTGATCAATTGCTGGCAGCCGTTATTTCAAAAAATTCTTCATGTGTGAAAAACAAGGGTTCAAATGACTTTTTTTACTATAGCGGCAGTACAGATGCCTGTTTCGACGGTCAATGAGAATGTCAGCGTCATGCAGCAACAGCTTGATTCTCTGATGCGGCGTTTTCCGTCGGTGCGCATGGTTATTTTTAGCGAATTGTGTGCCTATGGCCCGGCAAAAACGCATGCTCAAGCCAGGGGTGGCGCTATCGAGAAAATTTTTTCTGAGATGGCTTTTCGCCATAATATCTGGTTGATCCCAGGCTCTACTTACGAGCGTGATGGCGAGCTGATTTACAACACGGCGCCCGTCATTAACCCACAGGGCGAGGTCGTGACACGTTATCGTAAGATGTTTCCTTTTTTGCCTTACGAAATAGGGGTCGAAGCCGGCAGTGAATTCTGCATTTTCGATGTACCTGAGGTGGGTCGTTTTGGGGTTTCGATTTGTTATGATAAATGGTTTCCTGAAACCACCCGCACCATGGCGATGATGGGCGCCGAAGTGATTTTGCAACCTACCATGACGGATACTATTGATAGGGAAATTGAACTCTCGATTGCACGTACTAATGCAGCAATCAATCAATGCTATTTCTTTGATATTAATGGTGTCGGTGAAGGCGGCAATGGCCGTTCGATTATTGTTGGTCCAGCCGGTGATGTGATCCATCAGGCTGGTGTAGGACGCGAAGTGATGCCGATAGAAATTGACCTGGCCAGGGTGAGGCGGGAGCGTGACAAGGGATTGATGTCGCTTGGCCAGCCATTGAAGAGTTACCGCGATCGATCGGTCAATTTTGCTTCGGCACAGAAGTCGGAAGAGATTGATCGCTACATGACCAGTCTGGGGCGATTACAAAAACCAACTTGAGATTGCCATTGCAGCCAATGACACCCGCTTCGCTGCGGTTTAGTTGGCTGCCTGGTTATTTTGCGCCTGATAGAAAATAGCAAAAAGTTCAGACTGAGAATTGATTTCCAGTTTGGCATAAATGTGTTTCTTGTGTGCACGCACAGTTTCTACCGATATCTTCAATTTCGCCGCAATGTTTTTTGACGAAAAGCCACTCAGCATGAGCTGACCAATTTCTACTTCCCGGCTGGTCAATTTTGGCCCCTTTATCTTGTTGATGGCGCGTTCAACGCCATCTTGCCAAGGCTTACTATTTGCTGCATCTGCCGGTACCTCGCTGTGTCCTTCAAAATGTTCGCGTTGCTGCATAAGCGCAATGACCCATGGCGCAATCATCGATAAAAACGCAATTTCCTCGGACTTGAATTTGCTGCCGCGCCCCATTGAGAAACAAAGCGTATGCTGGCCTTCACTGGCATAGTTGAATTGAATCTCGTCAGCGACAATATTCTTGTGAAAGTACATGCGATAGTAATCGGTGCTGGTGAAATTTTCCGGTGCAACTTCATCGAGAAGAAACAGGCCAGACTGTGAACGATCACGGCTGGCAACAAAGAAGGGATCAAAAAGATACAAACCATTCAGATAATCCTGAAACAGCAAGTCTACCGTGCCATCGGCCGTGGGATTTTCTATATATACCAGCGGTTTTTCATTGTTGGAAAAACGCAACACTACCCAGTTGTCAAATTCGATGAAACTATGGATGGTGCGTACCAGCAGTACCCAGAAATTGGGTTTATCGAGTGCCGCGATGAGTTGCGCTATCTGACGGTGTTGGGCCAGGTCCTGCAGCTTCAGATCCATGCGGAATGTCCGTTCTTTAGCTATTGATGAAATGCGCAATGACGACAATGGCAAGTGTAGATCATGTCGTATAAACGGGGGGCATGAATTTTTTTACCTAGGCACTTTTTACAACAAGTCCCTGCTCGACAGATACCGCATTATTTTCTCGGCGCAAGCGTCAATCCCAAATTGCGAGGTGTCTATGCTTAATTCGGGGGACAGCGGTGCTTCATACGCTGAACTTATTCCGGTAAAGTTCGGCAACTCACCGCGACGTGCCTTTTTGTACAAACCCTTGGGGTCGCGTTCTTCACATACATGCAATGGCGTATCCATAAAGATTTCAATGAATGGGACATCGCCAATTAACTGCCTGACCATCAACCTGTCCTTGCGAAATGGTGAGATAAATGAGGCCAGCACGATCAGTCCCGCATCTGTAAAGAGTTTGGCGACTTCACCAACGCGACGAATATTTTCCAGTCGATCGCCATCGGAAAATCCCAGATCCTTGTTAATGCCGTGACGTAGATCATCACCATCAAGGAAATAAGTATGTAAACCAAGCTCAAATAGACGCAGTTCAACCGCGTTAGCCGTAGAGGATTTCCCTGCTCCGCTTAATCCAGTGAGCCAAAGTACGAACGGTTGTTGCTTTTTTTGCTTTGCACGATCTGTCTTGCTCACTGAGTTTGATACTAACTTCATGCCATTTTTCCTTACATCTGCTGAAAAAGATGGGCGTGGTTGCGGCTCACTTCCAGTTTTTCCGGATGGCCTTTCAGCTGTATCAGCTGCCTGCCGCGAAAATCGCGCGTGACTTCGGCGATCGCATCTACCCGCACCAGCGTGGAGCGGTGGATGCGCCAGAATTCGTCTGGGTCGAGTTCGTCTTCCAGTTCCTTGAGCGACTTGCGGATCAGGAATTCGGCGTGCTCGGTTTGTACCCGCGTATATTTTTCGTCGGAGCGGAAAAACAGGATTTCCCTGGCGCTGATCATGCGCAGGCTGCTGCCTACACTCGCTTGTATCCATCGCAGGTAGTCAGGCTTGCCACCCTGGCTATGCTGCATGATCTGCCTGAGCATGGTTTCGATCTGATCCGCTTTGGCGTCGTCGGGCGCCGCCTGGCCGGCAAGCGCGAGTCTTTGCTTGAGCCGTTCGCAGGTGGTGTGCAGGCGTTCGGCATCGACAGGCTTGAGCAGGTAGTCCATCGCGCCGTGCCTGAACGCCTCTATCGCATATTCGTCATAGGCGGTGACGAACACGATCTGCGCTTGCTGCGAGAGTTGCCGCGCCGCTTCTATGCCGCTTTTGCCCGGCATGCGGATATCGAGAAAGATGATATCGGGCTGATGCATCTCTGCCTGCTCGATCGCCGCAATGCCATTGCCGGCTTCGGCGACGATCTGCAGTTCTGGCCAGACCTGTTTTAATCGCGCGCTCAGCTGGTCGCGCATAGGCGCTTCGTCATCGACGATCAGGGCAGTTGGACGCGTTGTGGCGGCAAGGGTCATCTGGTACTTTCTATTTATCCTGGGTCTGGTCAGCGTCGTCAGAATAAGGTAGCCGTATGCTGACCTTGCTCCCGCCGTCCTGCGGCGCTTCAACGATCAACTGCGCCTTTGTGCCGTACAGCATTTTCAGGCGCTCACGGATATTCGACAAGCCTATACCGTCATCCGCATGCATGTCAAAGCCCACGCCATTGTCGCTGACTTCGACCTGCAAGTCGCCCCCGACGGTGAGGGCCCTGATATGGATATGGCCGCCAGCCAGCTTGGGTTCCAGACCGTGCTTGATGGAATTTTCCACCAGGGTTTGCAGCATCATGGAGGGAAATTCGGCATACGTGAATTCGCCAGGCACATCGACGCTGACCTGAAGCCGCTCGCCCATTCTGGCCTGCATGATCTTCAGGTAGGCGCGTGACAGTTCCAGCTGCTGGCCGAGCTTGCCGCTGCCCTTCTGGCGCATTTGCGGCATGGCGGCGCGCAGGTACTGGATCAGTGCGGCATGGATGCTGGCCGCCTTGGGCGGGTCGGTTTCTATCAGCTGGCCGATCAGCGCCAGCGTGTTGAACAGGAAGTGCGGCTCTATCTGCGCCTGCAAGGCGGCCATTTGCGCTTCCAGCAGGCGTCGTTCCAGGCTCTCTACGTCGGCCCTGCTGGTGGCAGCCCTGGCTGCAAGGTCGGCTTTGCGCTTGCCGCCGGCTAGAATTTTGATGGCGACGGAGCCCCAGAAAAATACCGAGGCCAGCGGCGCGAAGCCGGCGGGGCCCAGCAGGGCGAATACCAATATTCCGGTAATGATGAGGATGGTCCAGGAGACCACCGCGACCCAGTCGACGAAACGCCACCACAAGACGACTATGGTCTCGAAGAGATCGAGCGTGAAGGCCAGGACTTTATTGTTTTCTGCTTGACGCATGATGGTTCTCGTTTTCAGTTTCTGCTCATTGATTAATCGATATGCCCTGATGGGCTGGCCTCTTGCACCTCATCTGGTGCATACAGTGACGCATTCTTTGGCGGCGACTCAACGAGAAACACGATGAGTTTATACACTAAGAAAACGAAGAACAAGGTCAGCGTCAGCGGCAGTACGGTGAGAAATATCGCGCAGACCAGGCACGCCAGCAGCAGCGATGGCAAGGGCAGGCGCATCAGGTATTGCAACAGGTCGCCGGCGATGTCGATAAAATCATGCGCGGCCTTGCGCAGCGTTTGCCCTATCGATTGAAATTGCGTCTGTGTCATTTTGTGGCTCCTGTCTTGGTGGTGAATGTCTGTTTTCGATGAATGGACTATATGCCCCGACACTAAGGCTCGCCAGCGGCTTGCGACCAACGGCAGCGGCATCAGTTTGAATGGCGGGAGCAAGCGATAAGCGGAGTGGCATACAATGTCGGCTGTCCTCACTTTCATGAGCATTGCCGTGCAAAATCCATTTCCGAAATCCTCGTTCCGCCCTGCCATCGTGCCCGCCGTCGCGCTGGCCCTATTGCTTTGCGCCTGTACCCCTAAATTTGACTGGCGCGAGGTGCGCGGCAGCGATGCGCCGTTTATCGTTTTGCTGCCCGGTAAGCCGGCGTCCTCGTCGAGAGAAATGCAGCTCGATGGGGTGATGCTGAAGATGCAGATGACGGCCGCGGATGTCGAAGGGGTCAGTTTTGCGGTGGGGTCGGCCAGGGTCGACGATGCCAGCAAAATACCCGGCGTGCTGGCTGCCATGCAAAAGGGCATGCTGAGCAATATCCACGGCATACCGGATGAAAAACAGAGCGGCAAGGATATCGTTGCCTTCGGTAATTTACAAAACGGCCAGCCGGTCAAGCTGGTAGGCCGTTTCGTCGCGCGCGGCGCCTGGGTATATCAGGTAATTATTATCGGCAAGGAAAAATCCCTGACGCCCGAAGTCGTGGATACCTTCATGACCTCGTTTAAAACCAGCTGATGTTCTGAACGGAGCCTGGCAGCCCAGGCGAAGCGCAAAAGTCCGGATAAGGCATGCCTACCACGCAACACCCATGCGCCCTGCAGGGCTGACAGGCTGGCAAGGCGCATGGATAGGGCGCTGCAGGCCGGGGGCAAAATGCGTTTTTTGCGTGGATAGGCGCCGGCGTGACAGGCGCGGGCCTGGATGGATGCGGTTTGTCAATTTTTCTGGAAAGGGCGCTGTTCTGGCGGCTTTTTAGGATTATCATTTGATGAAGTCCGCGCCATTTTTCTAGCGAAATTGACAAAATCAGGAGAGAAATTCATGTTAATCACATTTACATCCAAAGCTGCGGGCGAAGTCACCATGTATAAGGAACACGCGCGCCGCATCCTCGATCTGCTCGGCAAGGACGTCAACCGCGGCGTCATTACTGCGCAAGAAACCGCCGGCGCGATCGCGACGATAGAGGCCGCGATCGCCGAAAGCCGGGCTCACCCTGTCACCGAAGAAGTGGCACGCGATGTCGATGCGCATCACAATGCCGACGGCGACGATNNTCATGACGGCGCATATAGTGAACACGATAGAGTTTGCATTGCAGGCGGCCGATGGCACCGCGCTGTTTGTGCGCGACTGGCCGGCACCAGCTGCGCCGGACGCAAGCGCGGCCGCGCGCGATGGCATCGTCATCATGCACGGCCTGGGCGAGCACTGCGGGCGATACGCGCATGTGGCGCGGTTTTTCAATGCGCTAGGGTTTGCCGTACGCACCTATGATCACCGCGGCCATGGCAAATCTGGCGGCGCGCGCGGCGATGTGCCCGATCATGAGGCGATGTTGCGCGACGCCCGCCTGGTCATCAATGACTTCAGCAGGCAACTGCAGGCGCCGCCGCTGTTGCTGGGGCATAGCATGGGCGGCCTGTTTGCCGCCCGCTTCGCGGTCGCCGGGCTGGCGCCCTTGCGCGGCCTGATACTTTCTTCGCCGGCGCTGGCGATACGGATGTCGGGCTTCCAATCTGCCCTGCTGAAAGTGCTCAGCCTGCTGATACCCGGTGTCGGGGTGCCCAATGGCCTGCAAACCCGCTTTTTATCGCACGATGGCGAAGTCATCTACGCTTACGAAAACGATGCGCTGGTTCACGGCCGGGTCAGTGCGCGCCTGCTCGACAGCATGCTGCAGGCGATGCGCTACGCGCAGGATCACGCCGCACAACTGGCGATCCCGGTACTGCTGCTGGTGGCGCAAGACGATCATCTGGTCGATCCGGCCGGCAGCCGGGCGTTTGCCGCCCGGCTCGCGCCGGCGCTGTCCAGCGCGATTTACTATGAAGACTTTTATCACGAAATCTTTAATGAACTCGATGCGACCCGCGTGTTCGATGACCTGCGCATCTGGCTGGCGCAGCAGCACTTCACCCCATAGTTCACCGCTTAAGTCACATCATAGGTCACGCCATCGTGCGCTGGTTACTCTTAGGGGCGCTGCCAGCGTCGGGCGCAGCGAACCGTAGCAATCCGCCTGAGGCTGTTACACTAGCGGCCGCGCCGTCGCGCACTTGTTAAAACGAAAATACCTATGCTTCCACCTTCAAGAAAAACCCTGACCAAACCAGCTAAAACTAGCCAGGCCGCCAAGCCGGGCAATAGAGCGAAACCGGGCAGGCCGGCCAGTCCCGGCGCTGCGCCGAGATCGCAGGCGCCCGCTCCCGCTCCCGCTGAACCGCAGTTGCTCGACATCAAACCTGATTCGCTTGCCTTCAGCCTGATCGGTGCCGCCCAGGCGGTCGCGCTGGTGCTGGAGGGGACGGCCTTGCCGCAGGCGCTGGCCAAGGTGTTTGCNNGAGCCGCAACTGTTATACAGCCTGCTGTGCTGCGCGCTGACCCTGATCGTCAAGGTCGAGGGCGAACAGCCGCCTTACGAAGATTTCATCGTGGTGGATCAGGCCGTCAATGCGGCAGCCTCCAGTGCGCACATGGTGTTTGCCAAAGGCATGGTCAACGCGATCTTGCGCCGCTTCCTGCGCGAGCAGCCCGACCTGATCGCCACCGTGATGAAGCAGGCCGGCGCGGCCTGGAATTATCCGCAATGGTGGGTCGATCAAACCAAGGCCGCCTATCCGCAAGACTGGCAGGCCATCCTGAAGTCCGGCAATCAGCCACCACCGCTGACCTTGCGCGTCAACCAGCGGCAGATTTCCGTGGCCGATTACCTGAGCATGCTGGAGCAGCACCAGATGGCGGCCACCCGGATAGGCCCGTATGCGGTGCGGCTGGCCAAGCCGGTTCCTGTCCTGCAGATACCGGGTTTTGCCGATGGACTGGTGTCGGTGCAGGACGCCGCGGCCCAGCTGGCGGCACCTTTGCTTGATGTGCAAGATGGCATGCGCGTGCTCGACGCCTGCGCCGCCCCCGGCGGCAAGACCGGCCACTTGCTGGAAACGGCAAAGATTGAATTATTGGCACTCGATTCCGACCCGAAACGGGTGGAGCGCATCCATGAAAACCTGAGCAGGCTGAAGCTGTCCGCCAGCGTCAAGGTCGGCGATGCCGGCAAATCGGGCTGGTGGGACAAGCAGCAGTTTGACCGTATTCTGGCCGACGTGCCGTGTACCGCATCAGGCATCGTGCGCCGGCATCCGGATATCCGCTGGCTGCGCCGCAAGCTCGATGCGGTGCAACTGGCGGCGACATCGGCAAGGCTGCTGGACAACCTATGGCAGATGCTTAAGCCGGAAGGCAAATTGTTATTGGTGACCTGCTCGATCTGGCCGGTGGAATCAGAAGCGCAGGCCGCGGCGTTTGCTGCACGTCATGGCGCGCTAAGGCTGGATGCACCGGGACAATTGTTGCCACAGTTGGATGGCAACAACGATCATGACGGTTTGTTCTACGCTTTGTTCCAAAAACCGGCAGTCTGAAACGGGTTTCACGTTATCATGATGATCACCCCTGCATGATGTAGGTTACCGGTTTCCGTTTTTACATGATCAGACACTACGCACATTTGTTCAGCAAGCTCTTGCTGACGTGTTTTCTGATGCCGCTTGCGCTAATCGCCCTGCCGCAGGGCGAGGCCTGTGCGGCGGAAGTAGAAATCACCACCGCCAGGCTGGAGTCGTATGAAGATGGCTACCGCATGGTGGCGGCTTTTTCATTTGAGCTCAGCCGTAGTCTGGAAGACGCCATCGCCGGAGGAATCCCTGTCTATTTCACCACCGAAGTCGAGTTGACCCGCCCTCGCTGGTACTGGTTTGACGAGAAAAACATACAGTCCGCGCAGACTGTGCGTATCGCCTACAACATCTGGACGCGCAAATACACGGCGGCGATCAATGGCGGCGTGCAGCAAACCTTCGCTACCCTGGACGAGGCCATGGCGCTGGTATTGCGGCCCCGTCGCTGGCAGGTGACAGACAAGGCCGGCCTCAGTGCCGGTGCCACTTACAATGTGGCGGTTCGCCTTAAGCTCGATGTGAACCGCCTGCCCGGACCGTTTCATATTACAGCGCTCAACAATGGCGACTGGCGCCTTTCTTCCGACTGGAAGCGGTTTACTTTCAAGGCTGATGAAAAGTGACGAGGTTCTTGCGGTATGCATTGACGGTGGGCGGTGCTCTGATGAGCATTTTGCTTTTCTTTCTCACCACGGCTTCTGAAAATTCCGCCCGTTTCGACCAATACTATAGCTGGCTGCTGGTCGCCAATTCGGTTGTCGCGTTTGCCTTGCTGGGGCTGGTTCTGGCCCTGTTGTGGCGGCTGTTCAGCCGCTACCGTACCCGCGAGTTCGGCTCACGCCTGATGACCAGGCTGGTGTTGCTGTTCGCCCTGGTCGGAATCTTGCCGGGTGCGGTGATCTATGTCGTCTCCGTGCAATTCGTCACGCGTTCGATTGAATCGTGGTTTGACGTCAAGGTCGAGTCGGCGTTGGGCGCGGGGGAGAACCTCGGGCACAGCGCGCTTGAATACACGCTGGCCGATCTGAAAGGCAAGGCCAGAAACATGGCCTCGCAGTTGTCAGAACCCTCGGACACCTCGTTGTCCCTGCGCTTGTCCCGCCTGCGCGAGCAAATGCAGGTGCAGGAAGCCACCATCGTCAACGGCAAAGGCAGACTGATCGCTACCGCAAACGCCGACACCAGCGTGCTGGTGCCAGAGCCACCGACTGCCGCAATGATCCGCCAAGCGCGGGTCCGCATGTTTGGCGCTACCGAAGGTGACGCCGAGTTGCACGGGCCCGAGGAGAGTGCCGATACCACCACGACCGGCGCGCGGCGCACCATCTTGCTTTCCGAGCCGGTGACCGCCTTGCGTTCACGCGTGGTCATCGCATTTCAGGTGTCGAACAGCGGCATGTCCCTGCAAAATGATTTCGTCTTCCTGCAATTGCTGCAGCCGGTGCCCACCACTTTGGCCAGCCAGGCCGAAGCCTTGCGCAGCGCCATCGTGGAATACCATGCGCGCTCGCTGGGGCGCAACAACCTGAAGCAGATGTATATCTTTACCCTGACCCTGACCTTGTTGCTGGCGATCTTCGCCGCGATTACCAGCGCCTTCCTGATTTCAGGCAAGCTCGCCCGCCCGTTGCTGTTGCTGGCCGAGGGTACCAAGGCGGTCGCTGAAGGTAATTTGTCGCCGCGCCCGATCGTCACCACCGCCGACGAACTCGGTAGCCTGACCCAATCCTTCAATACCATGACGCGCCAGCTATTTGACGCAAGGGTCGCCGTCGAGAAGAACCGCAACGAACTGGAAAATGCCAAAGCCTATCTGGAATCGGTACTGGCCAATATGTCTGCCGGGGTGATGGTGCTGGATCAGAGCGGTAATCTGGTCACCTGCAATGAGTCAGTCGAGCGTATTTTGCAGCGCAGGCTGGAAACCGACATTGGCAAGCCATTGGCAAAAATAGATGGCATGGAAGCATTTGCGATCGCCATCGACAATGCGTTTTCAGAACAGCATGCGCATTCGGCCGCCGGCGGTGAAGACGAAAACATGCAACATTGGCAGCAACAGATAGAATTGCCGCGCCCGCTTGCGGGCAAGCCAGATGAGACCAATATCGATGGCGATCAGGGCATTACCTTGCTGGCGCGTGGCTCGCATTTGCCGGTGGCGCTGGGGATAGGCTATGTGGTGGTGTTTGATGACATCAGTAACATCATCTCTGCCCAGCGTTCTATCGCCTGGGGTGAAGTGGCGCGCAGGCTGGCGCACGAAATCAAGAATCCGCTGACGCCGATACAGCTGTCTGCAGAACGCCTGCAAATGAAATTGCAGGACAAACTGGATGAGGCTGACGCTGCCATTCTCAACAAGAGTACCAGCACCATCGTCAATCAGGTGACGTCGATGAAGCGCATGGTGGATGATTTCCGCGATTACGCCAGGACGCCGCCAGCGGTACTGAGCCCCTTGAACCTGTCGGCGCTGATTGATGATGTGCTGCATCTCTACATGTCAGGCGATGGCCGCGACGCCATCCATTTGAATCTCGCCCCCACGCTGCCGGCTGTCATGGGCGATGCCACGCAATTACGTCAGGTCATCCATAATTTGCTGCAAAACGCGCAAGATGCGATCGCCGACAACGCCAAATCCGATGTGCCGCCGCGCATCGATGTGGTCACTGAAATTGTGCGCTACACCAGCGCCGACAAAACCGATCGCTCAGCGGTCCGGCTGTCTATTATTGATAACGGCAGCGGGTTTTCCAGCAAAATTCTGGCTCGTGCTTTTGAGCCGTATGCGACTTCCAAGCCGCGCGGCACAGGTTTGGGCCTGGCGATGGTCAAAAAAATCATCGATGAGCATGGCGGTAGAATCGATATTCAAAATCGTAGCGATACAAACGGTGCAAAAGTATCGGTTTTACTGTTAAAGTTAGCACCGGATTTATAATGCGTTGTTATTCATTGGTGTTGGCGCCTTAATGCAGTCAAATCTTTAGCTTCCGCAGAGGAGCATAGTTTGAATAAAATAAAAGGGTTGTGAGGGTAGAGTTATGGCAAACATATTGGTCGTCGATGACGAAATGGGAATCCGGGAATTGCTCTCGGAGATTTTGGGCGATGAGGGACACGTCGTACAACTGGCAGAAAATGCCCAGCAGGCCAGAACCGCGAGAATGGAAGCACGGCCTGATCTGGTCTTGCTCGACATCTGGATGCCGGACACCGACGGCGTCACCCTGCTCAAGGAATGGCAACGTGACGGCATGCTGACCATGCCTGTCATCATGATGTCAGGTCATGCAACCATCGATACCGCAGTAGAAGCGACCCGCATCGGTGCGCTCAATTTCCTGGAAAAACCGATCGCCCTGCAAAAATTGCTGAAGGCGGTACAGCAAGGCCTCACGCGCGGCTCGGAAGTGGTGCGTCCAGCCATTCCCAGCATGCGGGTAATGGGCGGTGATCCACAGGCACATCTCAATAACCCGGTTGCCAATGCATTTAGCTCTTCAGCAGCCGTGTATGACGCCAGAAATACGTCATCGACATTAGCGATGGCACCGGTGAGCAACAGCCCATTCTCCAAGCTGTCATTTGAATTGCCATTGCGTGAAGCGCGCGACGCTTTCGAGCGTATTTATTTTGAATACCATTTGCACCAGGAAGGCGGCAGCATGACGCGGGTGGCAGAAAAGACCGGCCTGGAACGTACCCACCTGTATCGCAAGCTCAAGCAGTTGGGCGTGGAATCGGTGAAATACGCCAAACGCGGCGAATGACAACAGNNCTACTGAAATTTCCCGCAGATCAAACCAAGGCCGTCATCCTCGAAGGCCTGCCCGACGGCGCCAATGCGTTGCCAGAATTGCCCTCACTTCAGGTCCACAGAATTGCCCCCGGCTGTATGTGCTGCATAGGCAATCTAGCCTTGCGCGTAACGCTTAACCGGGTACTGCGCCATGCTCCTGCGATGTTATATCTCAGCCTTTCCAGCACAGAGCATGTAGAAAAAATCATCCGATTTCTACAACAGGCTGCCTATCGGGATTTGCTGACACTCGATCAGCACATACAGATCCCGGCAAATTCGTCCGGCGATTAAAGCTAGCTGTCGCCATGCCGTAAATATTTTCATGGCTCTTGAAATAAACTCTTCGCGCTACCATGTTTCAACAGCGGGCATGCATAGACCGAAAAGCACTACCTGAGAGAGGATGCAAAATGAACCTTATTTATAACAGCGATCACTACAGCGTCATCGAGTTTGGTGCTGATACTGAGCATGAAACGATGCGTTTCGGCGGTTACGAAATCACCGACAAGGCGGTGCGCCGCGAATGGTTTATTGAGGGTGCACTGGCATTGAATTTCCGCAAAGATGTGCATGAGCTTATTGCAAGTGAGCCAAGCATCGAAGAAATCGATGATTTTCTGGGACAGTTCGATCCGTATATGGCGCAATCGGTGCTGTTACATTAAACCCAGATTTCCATTAGGCGCACCTGCGGTGCTATTTGCGTGCTGACGGCGCATTTTCGGCTACTTTTGCTGCTCTTCGTTGCCAATAGCCAGCTATTGGCGCCTCATTCGCATCAAAATTATCTCGAAAAGTGCATCCGTCATCAGCACAAATCCTAATGGAAAATCTGGGTTAAATGCCAGACTGGTCGCCATCCTGCAGTATTAAAAAGCGTCGCGCCATCTGCGGCGCTTTTTTTATTGCGCGTGAGGATAGATGGCGAGGCGGCCTGCTTATTGCGGCGTAGATCAGACCCACGTACACTAAGTGCCAGTGCCATTTAGGCACTTCAATTTGAACTCAATCTCAGCCCCATGAAAAATACCCTGCACGACTTTATCCGCAGTTTGCCCAAGGCAGAATTGCATTTGCATATAGAGGGTTCCCTGGAGCCCGAATTGATGTTCGCGCTCGCGCAGCGCAATGGCATCACTTTGCCTTACGCCTCGGTGGACGAAGTGCGCGCAGCCTATGATTTTAGCGATCTGCAGTCGTTTCTCGATCTNNGCGACCGCCACCGTTTTTGCCGGTATCGCCCGCGCATTGCGCCAGGCCAAAGCGGAACATGATTTTTCCGGCAGCATGATACTGTGTTTCCTGCGCCATTTGAGTCAGGAGGAGGCATTCGCGACATTGGAAGCGGCATTGCCTTTGCGTCTAGACTATGCCGATCTGTGGAACGGCATCGGTCTCGATTCCGGTGAAATGGGGAACCCACCGGAAAAATTTGCGGCGGTATTTGCCCAGGCCCGCGCACTCGGCTTTCATCTGGTTGCCCACGCCGGAGAAGAGGGGCCGCCGGCCTATATCCATAGCGCACTGAAGGTGCTGGAGGTGGAACGGATAGATCATGGCGTACGCGCCGAGGAAGACGAAGACCTGATGGCGGCTTTGATCCGCACGCAAATGCCGCTGACGGTATGCCCGTTATCCAACCTGAAACTCTGCGTGGTCAGGGATTTGCGCCAGCATAATCTGGCCCGCATGCTGCGTGCCGGCTTGTGTGTGACGATTAACTCTGACGATCCCGCCTATTTTGGCGGCTATATGAATGCCAATTTCATCGCAAGCGCTGATGCGCTGGATTTAAGCAGGGACGAATTAATTCAGCTGGCGAGAAACAGCTTCAAGGCTTCATTTGCGCCCGAAGAAAAAATACAGCGCTGGCAGAACGAAGTCAGTGACTATCAAAAAAATCACTAAATTCACGGCAGGAAACTTCTTCCTCTGGCATGTCTGGCGAGGTGGGTCGCTCATGCATCCTTGCCTGTGCGCAAAGAATCAAATCTTCAGGCAAAAAAATAGCCCGCAAAGTTTGCGGGCTTAAATCCAAACCTTAGGAGGTGTTGGAGGAGACAGGTGTAACTTTATCGCAGAGCAGCATATTTGTATGCTTTATTATTGGCATGTCAGTTATTTGTTTTGTGAATGTCTTTTTGTGATTTTATGAGCCACGGCCTTGATACTAAGTAGGGGGAGTCGGCGCTGGTTAAGTTTTGAGGCAAAAAAAAACCCGCAAACTTTGCGGGTTGAAATCCAAACCTTAGGAGGTGTTGGAGGAGACAGATCAACTATATCGCACTGCAGCAAAAATTTCTATACTTATTTTTGTATATCAACCATTCAAAAAATGTATGTCTTGTTTTGCCTTGTCTGGGCAGGTACATACCGCTGTCCGCAGTGGCTTTGCAAAAAGCAAAAAAAAGCCCGCGGCCTGTTGGCTGCGGGCTAAATCCAAACCTTTTGGAGGTATTGGAGGAGACAGGAGTAACTATACTGCAATGCAGCAAATTTATCTCCTTTATTTTTCCTATATCCTCTATTCCCAAAGCAGATATCTCTTTCTCCCTATTCAGGTCTGGCGCTGAATGCGCGTGGTTTGCCCGGGATTGGGGCGCTCGTAAGGCGCAGAAAACATAGAACGGCAAAAAAAACGAAACCCTCCTTGCCAGGCAGATGCAAGAAAAGTCACCGGGAATGCATTACGCTAAAATACAGTGTCAGCAAAAACCAAGAGCAAACCGGAGACAGCAATGAATTTGATTGATCCCATCCTTAAATTTCATACCGAGATACAGGAGATCCGGCGTGATATTCATGCCCACCCGGAACTCTGTTTCGAGGAGCATCGCACCTCAGCTGTCGTNNCCGCGCGATAGGCTTGCGCGCCGACATGGATGCCTTGCCCATGCAGGAAATCAATAGCTTCCCGCACGCTTCCCGGCATCAGGGGAAAATGCATGCCTGCGGACATGACGGGCATACCGCAATGCTGCTGGGCGCCGCGCATTACCTGGCGACGCATAAGGAATTCGACGGGACGGTCTATCTGATTTTTCAGCCCGCGGAAGAAGGCGGCGGTGGCGCCAGGCGCATGATAGAAGACGGCCTGTTTACGCAATGCCCGATGGATGCGATTTTTGGCATGCACAACTGGCCCGGNNTCAAAGGCAAGGGCGCACATGCCGCGCAGCCGCATAAGGGCATCGATCCGATTATGGTCGCGGTACAGGTCGCGCAGAGCTGGCAGACCATCGTCAGCCGCAATGCCAGCCCGCTGGAATCTGCCGTGCTGTCTATCACGCAAATCCATTCCGGCAGCGCGACCAATGTGATACCGGATGAGGCAAGCCTGATCGGTACCGTGCGCGCTTTCAGTAACGAGATGATAGATCTGATCGAGCGGCGCATGCAGAGCATCGCTGAGCATACGGCGGCGGCCTTTGATGCGCAGGTGCAGTTTGAATTCAAGCGTAACTATCCGCCACTGATTAATCATGCGCAGGAAGCGGCTTTTGCCGCCGATGTGATGCGCACTATTGTGGGCGCCGGGCGGGTCGACGCGCAGGTCGAGCCGACCATGGGCGCCGAAGATTTCGCCTTCTTCCTGCAAGAGAAGCCCGGTTGCTATGTGTTTATAGGTAATGGCGAAGGCGAGCATCGCGCTATCGGGCATGGTCTGGGGCCATGCAATCTGCATAACCCCAGCTATGATTTCAATGATGAGCTGCTGCCGATAGGCGCGACCTACTGGGTACGTCTGGCACAGGCCTATCTGCGCTGAACAAACAAAGCCTGGATTTTATATACTCCCCGGAGGTATTTTTGAAAATCGCCCGTTTATGTTGCGTAACAGGTAGTTTTATTAAGAATACCCCGGGAGTATATTGATCCGCTAGCGCAACGCCGGCAGTCGGCCTAAAAGACTTATAAACTTAAAACTCTTCCCAGTCGTCCGCAGCCTTGGGCTCAAGTTTTTTTGCGCCGGCGGGCTTCGCGCTGATCTGGGCCGGAGCGGGTTTATTGCCTGGCTTGACGGGCGCAGGCCTGGCCGGTGCTGTTCTCAGCGGCGCTGCCTTTTGCACCTGCGCCGCACCTGGCATCAGCTTAAAGACATCGAGCGAGTGGGTCAGAAGTTCTGCCTGCTCTTCCAGCGACTCTGCGGCCGCGGCGGCTTGCTCGACCAATGCAGAGTTCTGCTGCGTCATTTCATCCATTTGCCCTATGGCCTGGCTGATTTCTTGAATACCGGCGCTCTGTTCCTGGCTGGCAGCGGTAATCTCGGTCATGATGTCGCTGACCCGTTTCACCGAAGCGACGATCTCGTCCATCGTTTGACCGGCCTGGTCGACCAGCTGCGAACCGGCATGCACCTTATCGACCGAGTCACCAATCAGGGTCTTGATTTCCTTGGCGGCTGCGGCACTGCGTTGCGCCAGGTTACGGACCTCTGAGGCGACCACGGCAAAGCCGCGGCCCTGTTCTCCGGCGCGTGCCGCTTCAACGGCGGCGTTCAGGGCGAGAATATTGGTCTGGAAAGCGATGCCGTCAATCACGGAAATGATATCGACAATTTTCTTCGATGACTGGTTGATGTCGGTCATGGTGGCGACCACCTGGCTTACCACCTGGCCACCCTTGACGGCGACGCCTGATGCGGATTCAACCATCTGATTGGCCTGGCGCGCGTTGTCGGCATTCTGTTTCACGGTATCTGTCAGAGCCTCCATCGAACTGGCGGTCTCTTCCAGGCTGCTCGCCTGCGATTCGGTGCGGGAAGACAAATCGGCATTGCCTGAGGCGATTTCCGCGCTCGCCACCTTGATCGTTTCTGCCGAGGTTTTAATATCCGACACCATGTTTTGCAGCCTGTCCTGCATTTCCTTGAGTGCCGCCAGCAGGCTGGAACTGTTACCGCCATCCATCTCGATTTGCATGCTCAGGTCGCCGGCCGCGACTGCCGCCGCAATCTCTCTGGCGTATTCGGGCTCTCCACCCAGTTGTTGCCAGATGGTGCGCACCACAAAGAATGAGACTATGCCCAGCACCAAAGTCAGGATGATGCCCGCCAGAATCATGGAGTACAGGACGTTGCGCACATTGTTGCCGCTTTTCTCTACGCCTGCCGCGAATTGCTTTTGCGCCGCGTCGACGGTCTTGCTTAAATCTGTTTCCAGTATTTTGAGCGCCGCCTGCATCTGGCCTATCGCCGCTTGCGGCTCACCCTGGTCGACGCCCATCATGATTTTCGTCACGCTCAGCGCCGGTGCGTAATACGCGTCAAACTCATTCGCGAGCCGGTCCGCCAATCCCTGCTGGCCGGGAACCTCGCCTAGCTTCTTGAATTTTTCACGAACTTTTTTGGCATTTTCTGCGATCGTATCCAGGGCTTTCTTATCGCCCTCGCCAACCGCCTGCTTGAGCGCATCCACAAAAGCCTGCACGTCATTTTGCAATATCTTTGATCTGTCGAGAACTGGATAATCGATGTTTTCCGTGGTTTTGATCGAGGTAATGGCGGTGGTGGAAAAAAACACGCTGACCGCCAGGCCAACGCCGAAAATAATGGTGGAAACAACAGGTAAAGCCCAGATTCTGCGTTTAATACTCATCATTTATCCTTGTTAGACTGACTTGCGAAAAGAGAGTTGGAAGGGGAAATTGCCTCCCTTCCAACCGATACAATACGACTTAATGCAAAGTCGTGACAACTTTTACCGTTCCATCTACCGCTGCTTTTTCGATGTAGCCTATGGCATTCGGGTCGGCGGCGACCGCTTTTTTAACCGCGTCGCTGGAGGCCAGCTCTTTGGGCAAGGTGCCCTTGCCAGTGAAGACCAGTTTGGACCAGATGGCTTTCACTTGCGAGGCTTCCTTATCGGCCAGTTTTTTATAGAATTCCGCGCGGATGGCCGAGCCTTCCGGCTGATCGACCGGGGTGAGTGTCGTTGATTTTCCTAAAAAATACTGCGACGCTTGTTCTGCCGTCAATTGCGCCGCTGCATTCTTGGGATTGACCACGATGACGACTTCCGCCAATGTGGGAATGGCAGCGCAGCAGAGCGTGGCGGCCAATACGATTGCCTGAGAATTTATTTTCATCTTGGCCTCCTTAGAATACAAAGTCTATGCCAGCGGCAATGACATTGACCGGACCGGTAAAGCCGGGTTTTGCGTTGACGAATGTTCCTGAACGGCTGGTTGGTGTGTATCTGTCATACTGGACTTTTAAGGCCGCAGATTTATAGAAATCCCAACGCAATCCGACACTATTGCTGGTTTGAAGCGGTGCCGCGGATGCATAGGCATTTGCACCAGCGCCCAAAGCAAGCAAAGGCCCGGAAGTCGGCACGCCGGCAACAGTGCGCGGACTATTCTGAGTTGCTGAAGCGTGCGTCACGTAAGGGAGGAGTTTGCCAAAACGATAGCCGAACATGGTGTACCACGAAGTCGTGTCCTGAATCGCCAGACTTTCGGATTTGCGTTTGCCGTACTCACTTTGCACGACAAAATTCTTCCAATCCAGGCCCAGGCCAAAAGACGTGAATGAGGCTTTGGTATCGTTGACCTTAACGCTGTTGGCGGCATCAAGATAACCATACTTGCTCAGCCCGCCTACGACGGTGTTCAGTCCTACCGAATTATCCACCGTGACTTTGGTATCCAATCTGCCGAAGCGGAAGGTGAATGGACCATGTTCGGCGACCAGGTTGATGCTGACCAAATTTTTAAATTTGGCGGTGAATCCGGCGGCACTGTCGAACTCCGATTTGCCCACCGCCAGTTGCCCGGTGAATGTGGTATCGCCGAATGAGGTTTGGCCGATAGCATCGACACCATCGACTGTCTCTAGCAGCACTTGGGTGTACATCTCTACCGGTGGACGGATAAACGTATTGGCGTAGCCGACGTTACGATAGTCAGAAATCATATAGACCGGCAAGCCGATACGACCGGCGCGTATGGTGAGGTTGTCAGAAACTTTCGCTTTGGCAAACGCCCAGGTGAGTTCCGCACTGTAATCGTCGGTAACATTTTTGCGCACCAGCCCTTGTCCTGTTACGGACAGCCATTCATTAAATTTGCCGGTAGCCTGGAAACCGAAATTCGAATCGACACTGTTTTTCGCGTCTGTTTTTACGCCTCTTAACTGATTCGGGCGGATAAACTCGGCATCATCTGAATTCGATTTGGTCAGCGCTACCGTGCCAAAACCGCTGAAAGTAAAAGCGGGCATGCTGATGAAGTCTTCTGCATAGGCAGAAGAGATAGCTAGAGGCAAGATCAACATTGCCAGAACAGGTTTCAATTTCATGTTTTCTCCTTGAAAAATACGGTTTGCCACTCTTTGGGCGGATAAAAAGCAATTGCCTACCTGCGACATAAAAAGGGGTGCAAATAAAATCTGAAGACAAATAGAAGATTCTAGTGAGCAACAATGCGATTAAAAACAATCCTCCCCACGCATAAGTAAAGTGTATGCCACGGCAATCTTTTAGCAAGGAAATTTAGTTGCCGATCAGCTTTTTTAGAGCAATTAAGCAACATTGAGTAACAATTTTTAACAATTCCCGTGATGCAGAAATTTCCCCGCCGGGCGGATCAGCGTGTTAATTGACGGTAACGCCGCTTGATGCGATACCATGGTGCAAATTTTATATTATGGCAATAAATCCAACGATGATAGACAGCATGAATTTCAAGATATCTCCATGGCGCTCTATTAACACCAGGTTAACCCTGCTGAGCTTGTTGATTTTTTGGGCGGGCATCTGGTCGCTGACCATCTATGCGGAACATACGTTGCGCCAGGATATGCAGCGCATTTCGGGCGAGCAGCAATTCTCGACGGTTTCTTTGGTGGCGGCACAGGTCAATCAGGATATGTCCGAGCGGATGAATGCCCTGCAGGAGATTGCGGCGGGCATCAGTCCGGTGATACTGGACAATGCCAAAAACCTGCAATTACTTCTGGAGCAACGCCAGCTTTTACAGCATTTGTTCAATGGCGGTGTCGTCGTCTGCGACGCGGATGGCACCGTCATTGCCGATGTTCCTCTCAAGGTAGGACGCATAGGCACGAATTATCTTGATGTCGATTCGGTGTTCAATGCCATCAAACACGGCAAGGCCAGCATCGGCCGTCCCATCATAGGTAAGAAATTGCAGGCGCCGGTGTTTGGCATGACGGTGCCGATACGCGATGGCAAAGGCAAGGTAATCGGCTCCTTATCGGGCGTGACCAATCTGGGCAAGCCCAATTTTCTGGACAACATTACACAAAATCATTATGGCAATACCGGCGGTTATCTGCTTACCATCCCCAGCGAGCGCCTGATTGTCACTGCCACCGACAAGAGTCGCATCATGCAGGAGCTGCCGGCAGCTGGCATCCATCCCATGCTTGACCGCTTCAATCAAGGCTACGAGGGTTCCGCTGTTTTCCATAATCTGCTCGGTGTCGAAGTATTGTGTTCTGCCCGGCGCATTCCGGTATCCGGCTGGATGATAGGCCTGACGCTGCCAACCGCAGAAGCTTTTGCGCCGATTCAACATTTGCAGCGCCGCATTTTATTGGCGGCGGTGTTTCTGACGTTGCTGATCGGCGTGATGGCATGGTGGGTTCTTCGACTGCAGTTGGCACCGCTACGGATAGCGGCCGCAGCGTTGAGCAAAATTTCAAAAGACGAATCGCCATTGCTGTCGCTGCCAGTCTCCAGGCCTGACGAAATCGGCCTGCTGATCAATGCGTTCAATCAGCTGTTGACGACGCTGCAGCAACGAGAAATCGCCTTGCAGCAAAGTGAACATTTTGTGAAACTGATCGCCTTCAACATTCCGGGGATGGTCGGGTATTGGAACCGTGATTTGCGCTGCACTTTCGCCTGTGACGAATACCGTATCTGGTTCGGCCGGACAATCGAACAAATGCAGGGCATCGCCATGCAGGACTTGCTTGGGGAAGAACTGTTCCGGAAAAACAAGCCTTATATTGAGGCTGTCTTGCGAGGCGAAAATGTGCAATTTGAGCGCATGTTGACAAGGCCGGATGGCACAAGCGGTTACACCTGGGGGCACTACATTGCACATCAGGTCGATGGCGTAGTGCAGGGTTTTTTTGTGCTGGAGTCAGACATAACCGCTCAGAAAAAAACCCAGACAGCGCTGCGTCAGAGCGAGGCCCGGTACCGCCGTCTGGCGGAAGATATGCCGCTGTCCGTTGCCACGTTCTTGTCGGATGGCACATTGACCTACGCCAATAACGTCCTGGCGACCTCAGTCTCGATAGCAAGGCGCGATCTGGTCGGGACAAATTTTTTCAATTATTTGCCTGCCGGTGACCGGGCCCTGATCCGGGAAAAGCTGGCCGGACTTACCCCTGAAGCGCCGATAGAAAGTCATGAACAGCGGTATGCGCTGCCCGGAGGCCGCGAAGTCTATTATCGCTGGACCAATCGTGCGTTTTTCGATGCAGCGGGGGCGCTGGTCAGTGTGCAGGCGGTGGGGGAGGATATTAGCGCACGCAAGCGTCTGGAGCAGGAGCGCGAGCAGTATTTCAGTTTCTTCCAGTCGTCCGGCGACCTGTTGTGCATCGCTGATCCTTGCGGTTATATTAAGCGTATCAGCCCTTCTTTCACGCGGTTGACCGGCTTTGAAGAGAGCGAGCTGGTGGCCAAGCCCTTGATGGATTTTGTTCAGCTTGAAGACAGGCAGTGCACTGCGGATGAAATGACGCTGCAAATTCAATCCGGACCGACCCGGCATTTTGAAAATCACTATGTCTGTAAGGATGGCAGCATTGTGCTGTTGTCGTGGTCGGCATATTTTGACCAGCTTAGCGGCCTGACGTATGCTAGTGCCCGTGATATCACCAAATCGAGACAGACTGAGGACGCACTGCGTGAAAGTCAGACGCACAACCAGGCGCTGGTCAGTGCCATTCCGGATATCATTTTCACCAACGCCAGAGATGGTGAATTTCTCTCGGTGCATGCCTCGGACCCAACCATGCTGTTCTTCCCGCCTGAGCATTTTCTGCATAAAAAAATCGAACAGGTCTTGCCGCACTCGATTGCTAATCCCATGATGAGAGCGATCATCGATGCCATCGATACGGGTATCGTGCAGCAGATACAATATCAACTGCCTGGCGATTTTGACCGGGAAAGGATATTTGATGCCAGGGTGATTGCCAGCGCCGATGACACTGCCATTACCATCGTGCGTGACATTACCGAACTCGAGCGTGAGCGGATGCGGCACGAAATCCAGCTTTACCGCCGCTTGCAGACCAGTGAACAAGGTCTCGCGCTGGCCTCGGATGCCGCCAAGCTGGGAACCTGCCTTCACGATCTGGTGCTAGATGTCATCTGGGCGTCCGACCATTGGCGCAGCCTGTATGGTTTTACTGCCGGGGAATCGCTGACGATGGCCGTGCTGCTGGACAGAGTGCACCAGTTTGATCGCCAGGCCGTTCGACAGGCTTTTTCCGACAAATCACGCGGCGCCGATAAGTGCGAAATCGAGTTTCGCATTGAGTTGCCGGATGGAGGCATACGCTGGATAACGTCAGTCGCGCGGATCGAGTGTGACCCCGATGGCAGGGCTATCCTCTATCGGGGTGTGTCGCTGGACATCACCGGACGCAAGCAAACGGAACTGGAATTGCAGCAAAAACGCACGGAGGTGGTACATCTTTCACGCATGGCGATGCTGGGTGAGCTGTCAGGTGCACTGGCGCATGAACTGAACCAACCACTCACGGCGATTCTCAGTAACGCACAGGCGGCCCAGCGCTTTCTGGCGCAGGATACCGTCGATCTCGATGAGCTGCGTGACATCCTGTGCGATATTGTGGATGAAGATAAGCGTGCCGGCGAGGTGATCCGGGGTCTGCGCCAGATGTTCGACAATGGCGACATCGTGCACCAGAGCGTTGACATGAACGAACTTGTCATGGAAGTGAGCCACATCCTGCGCGGTGACATGATCAATCATGGCGTCAAGATGCAGATGGAGTTGGGCGCCGAAAATCCGGTAGTTAACGCTGACCGCGTGCAGCTCCAGCAGGTGCTGATTAATCTGCTCATGAACGCCTGCGATGCGATGGAATCGNNTGTTCGACTCTTTCTATACCACCAAGGAGCGCGGGATGGGCTTAGGTTTGTCTATCTGCCGCAACATCGTCAATGCCAGCGGCGGGGAACTCTGGTGTGAAAATAATGACGGGCGGGGCGCTAGTTTCCACTTCAGCATGCCATTGCAGGTTAAGGTGAACGCATGAGCATCACGCCCCGGGTATTCCTGATCGACGATCAACCGGCAGTGCTCAAGGCGCTGTCGCGTCTGCTCGGTTCTGCCGGCTATGCGGTGACCTCATTCGGTGCGGCGCAGGATTTTCTTGCTAGCGACAATACCGCGGCAGCCGGTTGCGTGGTGCTCGATCTGGCGATGCCGGGCATGAACGGGCTGGCGGTGCAACTGGCCCTGAAGGAGTGCGATAGCGTCTTGCCTATTATTTTTTTGACTGGCCACGGCGATATCGACACAGGGGTACGCGCCATGAAGCTGGGCGCCTTTGATTTCCTTACCAAGCCTGTCGACGATGAAAGACTGCTTGCCGCCGTGCATGCGGCGTTTGAAAGAAATGACCAGCTACGTAGCGACAGGGCAGAGCGCGATGACATTTTGCAACGCCTGGCCGGGCTTACGCCGCGCGAGCGCGAGGTGCTCTCACTGGTGGTTGAAGGCAAGCTGAACAAACAAGTGGCGGCCGATTTGGGTACGGTAGAAAAAACCATCAAGGTGCACAGAGCCAGGGTGATGACTAAAATGAAAGTTCGCACGCTGGCCGAGCTGGTACGTCTGGCCGACAAAGTCGGCATCCGTGGCGCATCCCTTACAGAATAAGGAGTCGTCAGAGATGCCACACTCCGGTTGTTGGCATTTTATTCACTGGACTCCTGTTGTTTCTTTAGAGCATTAGACCAAGGTCCAATATCCCCCCATTCGCAGGTCGCGTAGCTTCCTGCCTATGCCAAAAATACTTCCATGGGTTGCCGTTGTTGATGATGAAGAGCCGATTCGTCGCGCCTTGCTGCGCCTGCTGCGTTCGGCTGGAATCAGGGCGCGCGCTTTCGTGTCCGGCGCGGATTTTCTAGCCTCGCTTAATGCCAGCCAACCCTATTGTGTGGTGCTTGACCTGAATATGCCGGAGATGTCGGGATTTGATGTACTGCTTAGCCTCAAGCAAAGCTCGGCGCAGATCGGCGTCGTCGTCATTACCGGACATCATTCGGCCGACATACAGGCCCGCGCCATGCTGGCCAAACCGCTCGCCTATCTGCGTAAACCTATGAACGACCAGGCCTTGATAGACGCCATCGGGCTGGCATTTTCGCAAGTGAGCCAGAGATGAGCCGCGCCAGTATTGATCATGGCTGAAAAGCATTAGCTGATCGGCAAATTCTTAAAAAACCATACGGTAAGACTAAAACTTTGCTGATTTTATCGAATAACGGAGAAATGCAATGAGTACAAAAAAGATGAAGGTAAGCACCCGCTTGAGCGCAGGTTTTGGACTTGTGCTGTCGCTGATGATAGTCATGCTCGTCATTACACTCATGCGATTCGCCGAAATTGGTGCGGTGGCCGACAGAATTATCGAAAAGGACTGGGTAAAGGCGGAGGCAATCAACACCGTGGACAAATCGACGCGCGCCAATGCCCGCGCCACTCTCGAACTGTTGATCGCGACCGACCAGACGCAGGTCGCCAAAATTTATGAACGCATCAATATCAACAAGAGCGCGATCAACGACGCCATCAAAACGCTGGAGACATTAATTTACAAACCGGAAGGCAAGGACTTACTGGCCAAGATTAAGGAAACCCGTGCCAATTTTGTCGCCTCATTCACCAGGGTCAGCAAACTCGTAGAAGAGAATAAAAAGGACGAGGCGATCAGTCTGGTCAACGGCGAAACCTTACCTGACCTGGCTATCCTTCAGCAACATATCGACAAGCTGACAGAGTTGCAGAAAAAAATTGTCACCGTCAGCGGTGCCGAGATCAAACAAGACATCAGCGCCACAAGCGCCCTTCTTCTTACCCTGGGTGGCCTTAGCTTGCTGGTCAGCGTGATCGCGGCGTTTGTCATCACCAGAAGCTTACTGAAACAACTTGGCGGTGAACCCGATTATGCGGCGCATATTGCCGAGCGGATTGCCACCGGCGATCTGGGCGTAGAGATTGATACCAAACCGCACGATCAGACCAGCCTGCTGGTGGCGATGAGAAGCATGCGCGACAGTCTTGCGCATATTGTCAGCCAGGTGCGCACCGGCACCGACACCATCGCCACTGCGTCAGCCCAGATTGCCGCAGGCAATCTCGATTTGTCATCACGCACCGAAGAACAAGCCAGTTCGCTCGAAGAGACCGCATCCTCCATGGAAGAGCTGACTTCTACCGTCAGGCAAAACGCCGACAACGCCCGCCAGGCCAACCAGCTGGCGGTATCCGCCTCCGAAGTCGCGGTCAAGGGTGGCAGTGTGGTCGCGCAAGTGGTCGATACCATGGACATGATCAATGCCTCATCGAAGAAAATCGTCGACATCATAGGCGTGATCGACGGGATCGCTTTTCAGACCAATATTCTTGCCTTGAATGCCGCGGTGGAAGCCGCCCGCGCCGGCGAACAGGGGCGCGGCTTTGCGGTAGTGGCTACCGAAGTGCGCAGTCTGGCACAACGCTCGGCTGCCGCAGCGAAAGAAATCAAAACCCTGATCAGCGATTCGGTAGAAAAAGTCGATATCGGCACCCGGCTGGTCGATGAGGCAGGCAGCACCATGCACGCCATCGTCTCCAGCATTACCAGCGTGACCGATATCATGAGCGAGATCACGGCAGCCAGCCAGGAACAGACTTCAGGTATCGACCAGATCAATCAGGCCATCGCGCAGATGGATGAAGTGACACAGCAAAATGCCTCCCTGGTGGAAGAAGCGGCGGCCGCAGCGGCGTCGCTGGAAGACCAGGCCGAGCATCTGTCAGAAGTGGTCAGCATCTTCAAGCTCAATGACGGGCATACCAGGGTCAGCGGCGCACCGGCACAGACAGCTTCGGTCCGGCTTGCGGCAAGCGGCAATAGCGCAAGCAATCAGAAAGCGCCCAAGCTGAGGGTAGTGAGCCAGGCATCTCCTGCTGCTCGCACCAACGCAAAAAAGATCGCCAACACGTCCAAAGTCATCGAACAGGAGTGGGAAGAGTTCTAGGTCAAGCAAGCGGTTTCTTCTCAGCCCCTAATTTTCAGTGTCGCAGCAATTTGTTAGTCAATCCTTAGCCAATAAAAACAGTGATTTTTTTTGTAGTTTCCCCCCAAGAGTAATAATAACCAGGGTCCTACCATGCGCAATAATCTGCCGGTCACCAATCAGGAATATGTCCTGCATGACACTGAAACGATAGTTTCCAAGACTGACCTTCAGGGCAATATTACCTATGTCAATGAAGCCTTCCTGAGCATCAGCGGATTTTCTGAAACAGAATTGATCGGTGCGCCGCAGAACATCGTGCGTCATCCGGACATGCCGGTGGAAGCCTTCGCAGATTTTTGGCGCACCATTAAGGAAGGTAAATCGTGGACTGGCCTGGTCAAGAATCGCTGTAAAAATGGCGATCATTATTGGGTAGAGGCGAACGCCGCGCCGCTGATTAAAGACGGCCAAATGATAGGTTTTACCTCCATCCGGGTCAAACCCACGAGAGAGCAGGTTAAGGCTGCGGACGCGGCCTATCGCGCCATTAAAAATGGTGACAGCAGTCTGGAAATCCGGGAAGGCGTGGCCTTGCGCCGTTCGTCATGGAATAAGCTCAATTTCTATTCGCGATTATCGATTGCGACCAGATTGATCAGTTTCGTCAGCCTGATGATATTGCTGTTCGCTTGCATGGCGCTGCTGCCTTATTTTGGGCGTGTCGACAGCAATCATTCCAGCACGGCACTGACCGTAGAGCTTGCTCTGCTGGGCATCGCGTTGGCGATATTTTTTGGCGTCAGCTGCTACAAGATGATCGTTCCGCCACTAGACCAGGTGCTGCACGACATCGAACTCATGAGTTCAGGCGATTTGTCGGGGAAAATTTTATCCGAAGGAAATAGCGAGATCGGCAAAATGACGCAATCCCTGCGTGTGCTGCAGACAAACATCAAGCTACTGATAGGGCAGATCAAGCAATCCACCGGGCAGGTCAGCCAGGGCGCGAATGAAATTGCGCTTGGCAATGCCGATCTGTCCGGGCGCACCGAATCGCAGGCCAGTTCTCTGGAGGAAACCGCCTCTTCCATGGAAGAGCTGACCACGACTGTCAGACAAAACGCGGACAATGCGCGCCAGGCCAGCCAGCTGGTGATCGGTACCGCGCAAATTGCCGAAAAGGGCGGACAGACAGTGGCAAATGTCGTCAATACGATGGGGGCGATCAAGGCCAGTTCAGGAAAAATTGCCGACATCATAGGCGTGATTGACGGCATTGCGTTCCAAACCAATATCCTGGCCCTGAATGCGGCCGTNNAGCGCCAATGCGGCGAAAGAAATCAAAACCTTGATCAGTGATTCGGTCGAGGCCGTGGATACCGGCGGCAGACAGGTCGATGAGGCCGGCAAGACCATGACCGAGATAGTCAATGGCGTGAAACGCGCGGCCGACATCATGCGAGACATTACCGTCGCCAGTCAGGAACAAAGCGCTGGTATCGAGCAGGTCAACCAGGCGGTCACCCAGATGGATGATATGACGCAGCAAAACGCAGCCCTGGTCGAGCAAGCTGCAGCCGCGGCCGAGAGCATGAAAGCACAGGCGGTCGTATTAAGTGAGCTGGTGAACTCATTTAGTCTAGTGCGGGGAAATGCGCACGCTAAGGATGCGGGTCCCCTCACCCGGGTAGTGGCAGCCGGGCAAAAAAATCCGGTTGCCCTTGCGCAAAGCCGGCTTAAGCGTCTTGCCTGAGCCTGTATAAAAGCCCTGGTCTGAACAGTTCCGGGGCATGGGAAGAAAAATCTGCCGCCATGCCGTATCAGACATTAAAAAACGAATGAGTTATTCTGAGATTTTCGATATGAAGAGTTGGCACAAATAACATAGTTGTCTACATGAGAAAAAAACATACGCATCCATACCAGACTGCTGCCGGACTGATTTTGCTGGCGCTGGCCGGGCCTTTATTGTGGTGGGTCTCGTCGCCGGCGCGGCAGCTTGTCTTTGAGACCGGGCAATTTGTGTTCTGGCACAGTGCGCTGGAAACCTTCGCTATCGTGGTCGCCATGCTGGTGTTTGTTACCGGCTACCGGGCGATTTTGTCGGCGCGGAAAGGGACCGTGATGCTGTTGGGTATAGCTTTCTTTGGCGTCGGCTTGCTCGATTTCCTGCACACCATGAGTTATGCCGGCATGCCTGATGCGCTGACGGTTAACTCCTCGCAAAAATCCATCTTTTTTTGGCTGTCCGCGCGACTGCTCGCTGCCAGCGCATTGCTGCTGTATATCGCCGTGCCTGGCGTGCCGCGTATCGGCCTGGTTAAAAAACGACTGGCGCTGCTGGCGATGCTTGCCGTGACAGGCATAGTCGCCTGGGTTGGCGTGTTCCATATCGACAGCGTCCCGGCGCTATTCATTCCAGGACAAGGATTGACACCCTTGAAAGTGACTGTGGAGTGGCTGATCATCACTGTTAACGTGCTGACGCTGGCGGTGCTGTGGAGGCGCCGTCAAGCATTGGTCAATGAATGCGTGATGGCACTGGCGTTTGCGGTGCTGCTGTCGGCGATTTCAGAACTGTTCTTTACCATGTTAGGGATCATCGACAAGGACGCTGCGAATGTGCTGGGACATTTGTACAAAGTTGCCGCTTACCTTTACCTCTTTCATGCCACCTTTAACGAAGCTTTGCGCCGCCCTCTGGAGCGATTGGATCTACAGCACCTGAGGGAGAAACTGATACTGAGCGCATCGCCGGACGGCGTTTTGTGGGTAGACCAGAACGGCTGTATTTTGATGGCCAACCCTGCCATGACTACGCTGACAGCTTATGCCGTGAATGAGATGGTCGGACAAAATGTAAGCATGTTTTTACCCGAGCATTTGCGCGCCCGTCACGCACAGTCGATGCGCAACTATTTCATGGCGCCGCTTCCGCGTGCGATGGGATTGATGGATTTGAAATTATTGCGTCGTGATGGCCAGATGCTGCCGGTAGATATCTCTCTGGGGCACTGGGAGGATGACGATACGAGCCATGCCATTGCCTACATCCGCGACCTGACCGAACGCAAAAAATTTGAAGAGTCCCTGCGGCATCAGGCAACCCATGATGAGCTCACTGGCTTGCCCAACCGCACGNNTACGCCGCTTTGCTGTTGATCGATCTGGATAATTTCAAGACGCTCAATGACACGCTCGGGCATGATGTCGGTGACTTACTGCTCAAGCAAGTGGCGAACCGCCTGGCCTTGTGCATGCATGACGGCGACACCGTGGCAAGACTGGGCGGAGACGAATTTGTCATCGTCCTTTTAAATCTGCATACCAGTGAAGTGGATGCGGCTTCGGGTACCAAAATTGCCGCAAAAAAAATCCTTGATACCCTCAATCAGAGCTACCAGTTTGGCGACCGTATCCACAACAGTTCGGCAAGTATCGGTGCCACCCTGTTTCGCGGCCACGCCGTCAACATTGAGAATCTGATGAAGCAGGCAGATATCGCCATGTACCGCGCCAAGGAGACCGGGCGTAATGTCATCCGGTTCTTTGATCCGACCATGGAGACCGCCTTGTTGAAGCGAGTCACGATGGAAAAAGACCTGCGCGATGCGATTGTGGCGCATCAGTTCGTGCTGCACTACCAGGCTCAGGTGGAGGGGAAAGGGCAGATCACTGGCGCGGAAGTGCTGCTGCGTTGGCAGCATCCGGAGCGCGGTATGGTTCCCCCCATGGATTTCATCCCGCTTGCCGAAGAGACCGGCTTGATTTTGCCCCTGGGTCGCTGGGTGCTGGAAACGGCCTGCGTACAGCTGGCGATCTGGGGGCATCAGGTCGCCACCAGCGAGATGACGCTGGCGGTGAATGTCAGTTCCCGTCAATTCAGGCAGCCCGATTTTGTCACGCAGGTCCTGGACATACTGAAACAGAGCGGCGCCAATCCCCTCAAGCTCAAACTGGAGCTGACCGAGAGCCTGCTGGCAGACGACCTGGAACAGATTATCGAGAAAATGCTGGCATTGAAAGCGGTCGGTGTCGGTTTCTCGCTTGACGATTTCGGCACTGGTTACTCTTCGCTGTCTTACCTGAAAAGACTGCCGCTGGATCAGCTGAAGATCGATCAGTCCTTTGTGCGCGATGTGCTGACGCACCAGAACGACGCGGCAATTGTCAGAACCGTGGTGGCACTGGCAGATGGGCTTGGGTTGAGCGTGATCGCCGAGGGGGTTGAAACCGCGGAGCAGATGGGCATACTGGCAGCTGCCGGCTGCCATGCCTATCAGGGCTATCTGTTTAGCCGGCCGTTGCCGCTCAGGGCCTTTGAGGCTTACCATCAGTTCGTGGCGAAGCGCAGCGTGCCGGAAA
>CXWL01093396.1_pt1 | contig 32193 bp, 34 predicted proteins | sample 590931 | NCBI WGS metagenome assembly CXWL01 (sample SAMEA3498368, study PRJEB10139) | groundwater metagenome | biome: water well; material: biofilm material | place: Germany | collected 2015-04-27
ATTTTTTTGTCATGCAACATTCTTTCATGAAAGAATGTTGCACTTGGATTTAGAGCGCGCCCTTGCCCTTGGCCACCATCGAGCTGAAAACCGACACTACCCAAAACATCGAGGATGCCGTCAAGCAGTACAAATATGACCGCTCGCCGGTGGATATAGCCACCCGGCAGCCGGAGCCGCTGCTGTCGTTTGGCAAGCGCGCTTTGGTGCACTTCGCGGTGAGCACGGATGAAGTGCGCATGACGACCCGGCTGGCCGGAGCCGGTACGCGCTTTTTGCCATTCAATCGCGGCACGCCGGATGGTCAAGGCGGCGCGGGTGCGGGTAATGCACCGGATGAGAAATTGGGTTATGCGACTGGTTATCTGTGGCACGAAGTTTTTCAGCGCGATGCGTTTCTGGGCATCGTGGGCAAGTTTTTGGCGGTAGAGGTGAAAGAACGCAAAGAAGCCAATGGCAGGAAGAGCTATACCCCGTCATTGCTGTTTCCGCGTTACCACCAATGGAACACTGTGAACGTCGTGGTGAAAGCCACTTTGGATGAAGACGTGGGGCAAACTTATCTGGTGCAGCATTCCGCCGGTTCGGGCAAATCCAACACCATCGGCTGGCTGGCGCATCGCTTGGCTTCGCTGCACGATGCCCAAGACCAGAAGGTGTTTAGCAGTGTGATTGTGATTACGGATCGGCGCGTGCTCGATCAGCAATTGCAGGACACCATCTACCAGTTCGACCACCAGGATGGCGTGGTCGAAAAGATTGATGAGAACAGTACCCAACTGGCCAATGCGCTGGACAAGGGCAAGCTCATCATCATTACCACGTTGCAGAAATTTCCGTATGTGCTGGACAAGGTGGGCGCGCTGGGCGACAAGCGTTTTGCGCTCATCATCGACGAGGCGCACTCCAGCCAATCGGGCATGGCAGCGGTCAAGCTGCGAGAGGTGCTGACCACCGACGGCAAGCCGCCTGCTGGCTCTGCTGAATTGCAGCCGCCGGATGACTATGATGAGGCGGCGGCAGAAGTTGCCGAGATGACCGATGAGGATGTGCTCATCAAGATCATGGCGTCGCGCAAACGTCCGCCAAATGTGTCGTATTACGCATTCACCGCCACGCCCAAGCCCAAGACGCTTGAGCTGTTCGGGCGCATGGGCGAAGACGGCACACCACACCCTTTCCATGTTTATTCGATGCGCCAGGCTATCGAAGAGGAATTCATCCTGGATGTGTTGCGCGGCTATACCACTTACGATTTTGCTTTCAAGCTGGAGCAGTCAGCCGATGACAAGGAAGTGAAAAGCGGGCGGGCGAAGAAGAAGCTGTTTCAGTATGCGCAACTCCATCCGACCAGCATCGCGCAAAAGGTGACGGTGATCGTGGAACATTTTCGCGAGCACGTTATGCCGCTGCTGGGCGGGCAGGCCAAAGCGATGGTGGTGACGGATAGCCGGTTGGCGGCGGTGCGCTACAAAAAAGCGTTTGATGCCTACATTGCGAAAATGAAGTATGCGGACTGCAAGGCTCTGGTGGCGTTTTCCGGGACGATTACCGATGCCGAGAGCCAGGTCTTCAAAGCCGACGAAGGCAATCTGAACGACAACAAGGAACGCGATGACGGCATCAAGATGGCATTCGACACGGAGAGCTATCAGGTGTTGATTGTGGCTTCCAAATTTCAGACCGGATTCGACCAGCCCAAGCTGGTGGCGATGTATGTGGATAAGCGGCTTGAGGGAGTATTGGCCGTGCAAACCCTGTCGCGCCTGAACCGTATCTACCCCGGCAAAGATAAAACCTTTGTGCTGGATTTCCGCAACCAGCCCAAAGACATATTGGAATCATTCTTGCCGTTTTATCGCACGGCCAAGTTGTCGGGCATCACGGATCGGAATCTGGTGCACACGCTGCGCGCAAAACTGGATCAAGCGGGCATCTATCTTTGGAGTGAGGTTGAGGTTTTCGCCAAGGCATATTTCGATCCCAAAGGGAAACAAGCATCCATCCAACACCCGTTAAAGCTGGCGCATGATCGTTACAAAGAGCGCAAGCCGGAAGAGCAGGAATTGTTCCGGGGCGATCTGTCGTCCTATGTGACCGCCTACGATTTCCTGTCGCAATTGGTGAGTTACGACGATGCGGATTTGGAGCGCTTACATGCGTTCGCGAAATGCTTGTTGCCGAGGCTGCGCGGCAAAACCGATGGCGGCGATACCTTGGAAGGGGCTGCGCGTCTAGCGGGGTACATCGTCAACAACCCGAAAGAACATAAGCTGAATCTGGACGGTGGTGAAGCCAAGCCGATGAAACCGATGGGGCCGGGCGGCGGTGAGCCGTGGGATGACCCCAGCGCCAGACTGTCAGCTATCATTCAAAAAATGAATGAGGTTTTTTCTGGCAACCTGTCGGATGCGGATTTCAGGGGTTATGCCACCACGCTGATCGGGAAAATGGTAGAGGATGCGACGCTGCAAGAACAAGCCCAAGCAAACGATACGGCGGAATCCTTCAGCAACGGTGCTTATGAGCAGAAATTGACGGGCGCAGTGGTCGATGCACTGGAAAGCCACAGCGCGATGGCAGATCAGGCGTTGAAACATCCGAAAGTGTTCAAAGGCCTTGCCAGCTTGCTGCTGGATGAGGTGTATAGGCAGTTGAGGGAAAGAGCGGAGGTGTAACTTTCTCCATGATGAAGCGCCGCGTCGAATTTAAAAACATCCAGCGCGAGATTTACCACTTCCGGTTGCGCCTGGCGCTCAGCCTTGGGTTTGTGCTGGTCATGCTGCTGCTGTTGCTGGCGCGTTTCGTCTATTTGCAGGTGGTGAAGCACAGCCATTACCAGACCCTGGCCGAGAACAACCGCATCTCGGTGGTGCCCATCGTGCCCAACCGCGGCCTGATACTGGACCGCAACGGCGTGGTGCTGGCGCACAGCTATTCTGGCTACACGCTGGAAATCACCCCGAGCAAGGTTGGCGACCTGGAGGCCACCATCGAGCAGTTGGCGCAGATCGTGGAAATCCAGCCCAAGGATAGAAAACGCTTCAAAAAGCTGCTGACGGAAAGGCGCGATTTCGAGAGCCTGCCGATACGCAACCGGCTGTCTGACGAAGAAGTGGCGCGGTTTGCCGCGCAACGCTACCGTTTCGACGGGGTGGAAATCAAGGCGCGCCCGTTCCGCGAATATCCCTACCGCGAGCTCACCTCGCACCTGATCGGCTACATCGGGCGCATCAACGAAAGCGATATCCAGCAACTCGAAGAAGACGACCGCGCCGCCAATTACCGGGGTTCGGATTACATCGGCAAGACCGGCATCGAGCAAAGCTACGAAACGGAGTTGCACGGCAAGACCGGCGTCGAGCAGGTGGAGGTGGATGCGGGCGGGCGCGGGGTGCGCGTGCTGTCGCGCGCCGCGCCGGTATCGGGCAACGATCTGGTGCTGACCCTGGACGCCGCCTTACAGGAAATCGCCGACCGGGCGTTCGGAAACTATCGCGGCGCGCTGGTGGCGATAGACCCGAACAACGGCGAAGTGCTGGCTTTTGTCAGCAGGCCGGGCTACGACCCCAACTTGTTCATAGACGGCATAGACGAGCAAAGCTGGAGCGAGCTGAACAATTCGCCCGACGTGCCGCTGAACAACCGCGCGCTGCGCGGCCAATATCCGCCCGGCTCCACCATCAAGCCGTTCATGGCGCTGGCCGGCCTGCATTACGGCAAGCGCTCGCCCGCTTACACCATCAGCGATCCGGGCTACTACACCCTGCCGGGCAGCGCCCACCACTACCGCGACTGGAAAAAGGGCGGGCACGGCAGCGTGGATCTTTTCAAATCCATCGTCGTTTCGTGCGACACGTATTACTACGGGCTGGCCACCGAACTGGGCATAGACAACATACACGCGCACCTATCGCAGTTCGGCTTCGGCAAAAAAACCGGCATTGATCTGGAAGGAGAGGCCACCGGCCTGCTGCCTTCGCAGGAATGGAAGCAAAGGCGTTATCAGCAGAAGTGGTACGCGGGCGACACCGTATCGGCGGGCATCGGCCAGGGCTACGATCTCGTTACGCCGACCCAGCTCGCCTACGCCACGGCGATACTCGCCAATGACGGCATGGGCTACCGCCCGCATCTGGTGCGGCAGGTACGGCGCGCCGGCGATAACATTGCAGCCGTTCAGGAAGCTCCGCTGGATCACGATTTCAAACCCAACCCCGAGCACCTCGCGCTGGTGAAGCGCGCCTTGGCTGCGGTCATGCAGCCGGGCGGCACCGCTGCGGGGGCGGGGGCGGGCGCGCCCTACGGCATTGCGGGCAAAACCGGCACGGCGCAGGTCATCGGCATGAAGCAGGGCGAACAATATATCGAAAGCCAGGTGCAGGAACGGTACCGCGACCATGCCTGGTTCATCGCGTTTGCTCCGGCCGACAAGCCGAAAATCGCACTGGCGGTGCTGGCGGAAAACGGCGGCCACGGCGGTTCCGTCGCCGCGCCCATCGCGCGCAAGGTGCTGGACTACTATCTGCTCGGCAAGGTGCCGCAACCGCTGCCCGCCGTGCAGGATGAGGAGGAGCATGATTAGCGTAAATCACGCGCAGCGAGATCTTTCTTGCCCCTCACCCCTCACCCCCAGCCCCTCTCCCCGCTNNGGGGAGAGGGTGGCCGCAGGCCGGGTGAGGGGTCAGGCATAGCGAGTTTCATAATCAGGGGTGGTGTTTGCCATGATCGTTAGGCAACGGCTGTGGCCGCGCGTGTGGAAGCGCTTCACCCTGCATCTCGACCCGGTGCTGCTGGCGGCGCTCGGCCTGCTGATGCTGACGGGGCTCGCGGTGCTGTTCAGCGCCAGCGACGGCGACTGGGGGCGAGTGCTGAAGCAATCGGCGAACATGCTGGTCGCGTTCGGTATCCTGTGGCTGGTGGCCAACCTGCCGCTGCATTATCTGCTGCGCACCGCCGTGCCGGTTTACGTCTTCGGCATGGCGCTGCTGGTGGGGGTGGCGCTGTTCGGCGAGATCAGCCACGGCGCGCGGCGCTGGCTGAATGTCGGCGTGGCGACCGTCCAGCCTTCCGAGCTGATGAAAATCGCCGTCCCGCTGATGATGGCGTGGTATTTCGAGAAACACGAAGCCACCCTGACGCTGAAAAATTATTTTGTGGCAGCCTTGCTGCTGCTGATTCCGGTGCTGCTGATCGCGCGCCAGCCGGACTTGGGCACCGCCTTGCTGATTTCCGCCAGCGGCTTCTATGTGCTGTTTCTGGCCGGCTTGAGCTGGCGCGTGATGGGGGTGCTGCTGGCTATCGCCCTGGGCAGCGCGCCAGTGCTGTGGTCCATGCTGCACGACTACCAGCGCCAACGCATCCTGATGCTGTTCGACCCCGCGCAGGACGCCTTGGGCAAGGGCTACCACACCATCCAGGGCACGATCGCGGTCGGCTCGGGCGGGGTGCTGGGCAAGGGCTATCTCAACGGCACGCAGACCCACCTGGATTTTTTGCCGGAGCGCACCACCGATTTTATCTTCGCGGTCTATTCCGAAGAGTTCGGGCTGCTCGGCAACCTGATCCTGCTGGGCATGTATCTTTTTGTCATCGTGCGCGGCTTCATCATCACCGCCGAAGCCTCCACCTATTTCACCCGCCTGATGGCCGGCTCGATCACCCTGACATTCTTCACTTACGCCTTCGTCAACATGGGCATGGTGATCGGCATCCTGCCGGTGGTGGGGGTGCCGCTGCCGCTGGTCAGCTACGGCGGCACATCCATGGTTACTTTGCTGCTGGGCTTTGGTATGCTGATGTGCATCCATACGCACAAGAAGCTGGTGCAGACCTGACGATCATGGCGCAGCCACCCCGAATGATGAATTGCCTGCACCCGATCCTTGACGACGTAGTTGGTGGGTTTGTAGGTGCGAATTTATTCGCACAAGCAATAAGTTATGTGCGGATAAATCCGCACCTACAGCTGCGTCATAGCCCATTGAAATTACTGAGTGTCATTCGCCAACTACGTTTTATTAGGATGATCGTTCCCTCACCCCCTTTCCCACTCTCCCGAAGGGCGAGGGGTACAGTTCGTCGCTATGCGGCAATTCCCGTTAACAGGGTGTTGCAAGCGATATTTCCCGAAGGAGTTTTGATGAACAAGCAAACCGGGATGATTCTCGTTGCGGTAGCCCTGCTCGCCGCTTGCAGCACCACGCCGGTGCGCCAGCCGGAGGTGCGCAGTTCGCCCGCACCGGTGGCCGATTCTCAGCCGGCACCGACCAAAGCTGACACCCCGCCCGCGCGCGGCGGCTATCTGGAAGGCGATGGCCCCGGCCAGGAAATTCCGGCCAATCTCGACACCACGCCGGACGCCGTGCCGAAAGCCGAGCCGCTGCACCGTTACGCCAACCGCCAGTACGCCGCGCTGGGGAAGACTTACACCCCGCTGGCCGCACCCGGCAATTACAAGGAGCGCGGCATCGCCTCGTGGTACGGCAGGAAATTCCACGGCCAGCGCACCTCCAGCGGCGAGGTCTACGACATGTACGCCATGACCGCCGCCCATCCCACCCTGCCGATACCCAGCTATGCCCGCGTCACCCACCGGGCTTCCGGCAAATCGGCGGTGGTGCGCGTGAACGACCGCGGCCCTTTCCTGCACGGGCGCATCATGGATCTTTCCTACGTTGCCGCGCACAAACTGGGCCTCGTCGGGAACGGCAGCGGCGAAGTGGACGTGGAAAGCATCGTGACGGATACAGCCGTCATGGCGCCGCTTGCAGACAGCGAGCCGCTCAAGATTGAGCCGCTGCTGCCGGAACCTGTGGCAAAAAACGCCGTTCCCGCCGCAGGCGCCCCTTCCGGAGCAGGCAAGGTGTACTTGCAGCTCGGCGCGTTCAAGTCGCAGCAGAGCGCAGAAAGCTTTCTGGCGCGTATGCACACCGAATTTGATGGCAGCGGCAGGCAGGTCGGTCTGTTCACCAAAGATGAACTGGTGCGCGTGCAGATCGGGCCTTACGCCAGCCAGGATGAGGCGCGCGCCAATGCGGAGAAACTGCAAAAGCGCCTGGGATTCAGACCGCTGGTCAGTGTGCGTTGAGCCAGCGCGGGACGGGATAACATGAGAAAGAAGAAAAGACCGCTGCGCGTTCCGGTGACGCGCGGCCTGAAGGATATTTATTCCATGGACATGCGCATGGCATATCAGGCCGCCTGCCTCGGACAATTTAACGTAACGGCTTTTGGCCGTCTGGCGGCGGCCATTTCGGTAGTCCGGGCCGCGCTCGAACGCCACCATACCAGGATTCCAGATGCAATTCCCACGCTGGATGAGGCCATAGATATTCTGCAAGCAGTGCGAAGCAAAGGGGATGCGACCGGGTGCTGGGAACTGGCCGAGAGTGATCGCCAGGTTGTCTTGAGCGGCATAGACATGGCGGAGCAGAGCATCGGCACGCTGGATGTCGCCCTGCTCGCGCAAACGGCAGCCGCGCTGCTCCGCAGCGTCAGCAGCCCGCAGGGGGAAACGCCACCCGGAAATGAACGCGCCTAACGATCATGGCGCAGCCACCCAGAATGATGATTCGCCTGCACCATGATCGTTCCCTCACCCCTGTTCCCCCTCTCCCAGAGGGCGAGGGGTACAGTTCGTCGCTGCGCGGCGATTCACGTTAATGGGCATGGCCAGTAGCCATCTTTGATTATGAGCTTGCTGCCGCACATCACGCTAGAAACCGGCGAGTCGCCGCAGCACAGCATCATCTGGATGCACGGGTTGGGCGCGGACGGCGAAGACTTTGTGCCCGTAGCGGAAGATATGTGCTTGCCGGTGGCGGTGCGCTATATTTTTCCGCATGCGCCGATGACACCGGTCACCATCAACGGCGGCTATGTCATGCGCGCCTGGTACGACATTGCCGGAACGAACATCGCCGCGCGGCAGGACAAGGACGGCATCCGCGCTTCGCGGCTCGCCATCGAAGCGCTGATCGAGCGGGAAAAACAGCGCGGTATCGCCACAGAAAATATTTACCTTGCCGGCTTCTCGCAAGGCGGGGCGATTGCGCTTTACACCGGCCTGCTCCACACGCAACGTTTGGGCGGCATTCTCGCTCTCTCCACCTATTTGCCTCTGGAGGAAACCCTTTCGGACAAAGCAGGCGAGGGCGCAGGGTGTCTGCCCATCTTCATGGCGCACGGGCGCGACGACACGGTGGTGCCGATCGAGCTGGGCCTGGCTTCAGCGAGAAAATTGAATGCGCTGGGTTATCGGCCAGAATGGCACGAATATGCCATGCAGCATTCGGTATGCGCGAAAGAGGTGCGCGATATCGAAATCTGGCTGGCGCAACGGCTATTGACGCTTCCATAATCTTAAAAACCGCAGTTGGCGAAGAACACTCCGGCATTTCAACGGGTTGTGACGCATCTGTCGGTGCGGATTTACCTCGTAGAGGTTCTTGCACCCTTTGGGTTCCCATTTTTCGTTACAAAGTGCCATAACAATCACCGTTACCATAACGTGATTGGGTGGGGGAGATGGCAAGACCTGCGACTGGACAAGCCTTTATAGAGGCGGCGCAAAATCAGATTGCGACCGCAAAGTCGGTTGATGTATTGCGTGCGGCGCAAGCGCTGCTTTTGCCATTAGCGTTTGGGCTATCACTGGAGCAGACAGCCGCGGCCATAGGGTTGTCCAAGAGCAGAGCTGGGAAACTGCGCACACGGTTTCAACGCATTGAATTGGGGATCGAGCAGCCCAAGACCAAAGCGGGACTGCGTAGGCGGCCTTCAAGCAGGCGCATTGCCCGGTAGATCGCCCGGTCCTCGCGGGCCTGCCTCGTTGTGATGATAGAATCCAGAGCAGCCATGATGCATACCTCCAAGTAGGTTGCGTTGTGGTTAGGGGCTGCCCGGTGTTCGTGCACTGGGCAGCCCCGCTTTCCCTGAACTTACCGCTTCAGGGGTGCGGTTTTCTACGCGGTGGCTTTATCGCCAATATCCTTTGCAATTCTTTCTTTGCATTCCTCGCGCTTACACGAACGGGCACAACCACATGTGCGCCACGCAGCATATCTCCCTCTTGTGTTTTTGCTGCGGGGTACTGTGACCGCAACCAGTCTGCAAGATCAACATCAAGAAAAACCCAACGCTTGCCAGGCTTAACACCCGGCACTTCCCCGGCGCGCGCCTTGGCCTCAAGCGTGTGAGGATGCAAATGCAGGAAGGCGGCGGCCTCGATGAGATTAAGCGTTTTCATAAGCACAGCAGCTCGGTTTCTATGCGGCCTTGAGTTGCTGAATGTGGGTGTAATCGCCCTGTTGCTCCAGCGCCCACACGTCCGCAGCCTGTTGCATCCGCAACCACAGCCCCGCGCCATTGCCCAGCAGCTTGCCCAGGCGGATCGCCATATCCGGCGTAACCGGGCGGCGTTCGTGCAGAATTTCGGACACGGTGCGGCGCGATACGCCCAGCCGGTCGGCAAACTCGCCTTGCGTGATCCCCAACTCCGGCAGCACATCTTCCCGCAGGATAGCGCCGGGGTGCGTTGGTTTGCGCGTTTTGCTTCGTAGCGATTTCATCAGTGATAATCCTCCAAGTTCACATCCAGGGCATGGCCACCTTCAAACTTGAACGTGATGCGCCAATTGCCGGATACCTTCAAGCTCCAATAGTCCTTCTTGTTGCCTGTCAATTTATGCAGTCCCCACCCTGGAATGTTCAACTCTTCCGGGGCTTCCGCTTCATCAAGCGCATCCAGCATCCGCCCTATCCGGTCGCAATGCTGTGCGTTCAGGCTGCTACGATCATCATGCCGAAAGAACCTTTCCAGCCCTTTGTGTTTGAAGCTCTTAATCATGGCGCATTGTAACCCGATAAGTTACATTGTCAAACTGTAAGAATCGCCCGGTTTGCGGGGCGGCAGTGAATAAACTTTGCGCGGCATTTTTCAGCGCCCGGCAACGAAGCGTTGCGGCTTGCAGGGCTGCCGGTTGCCCGCATTGCCTTTTGTCGCCATCGTGCAGCCCGCGCCCGCACTGGCTTTGCGCCCGCCCCGAGTTTTGCAAAGGTTTTTCATTCGCAGACTGCACGGCATTGCACGGGGTTGCACAATCTGCCCCGACTTGCCCCGACTGTTTTTAACGTGTACCGGATGAGAAACGGCATCATCAGGCAGCGGAATTTGCCCGCAGCGGGATCACTTCCGCACCGGCTTTCAGCTTATCCAGATAGTCGGCCCATAGCTGCATCATCGCCCTGCGCTCTTTCAGAAACTTGGTACGGTTGTATGCGGTGCCCAGGGTGTCCGGTACTTTGTGGGCGAGCTGGTGCTCGATCACTTCCGGCCTGACGTGCAATTCCTCATGCAGGATCGTCCGCGCCATCGCCCGAAAGCCGTGCCCGGTGATTTCGGTTTTCGTGTCATACCCCATGCGCCGCAGGGCCGCGTTTACCGCCGCCTCGCTCATTGGCCTGCCATTAGTGCGCGCGCCCGGAAACACGTAGCGCCCGCCCCCGGTCAAGGCGTGCAGTTCCCGCAGGATGGTTACCGCCTGCGTTGCCAGAGGCACGGAATGCTCGGTTTTGGTCTTGGTCACGAAGTAGCGCCACTCCGCTGCATCCAGGTTGAAGTCGGCCCATTCCGCTTTGCGCAGTTCGCCAGGGCGCACAAACAGCAGCGGGGAAAGCAGCAGGGCGCACTTGACCGCAAAGGTTCCCCGGAAGGCATCCATGGCGCGCAGCAATTCGCCCACTTTGACCGGGTCGGTGATGGCCGCGAAGTTCCCGCCCTTGGCCGGTGGAAGCGCGCCGCGCAGATCGGCGGAAGGATCGCGTTCCGCCCGGCCCGTGGCAACGGCGTAGCGGAACACCTGCCCGCAGTTCTGGTGCGCACGGTGCGCGGTGTCAAGCGCGCCACGCGCCTCGATCCGGCGCAGTGCGGCAAGCAGTTCCGGCGCGGTTATCTCGGCGATGGGCCTGCCCCCCACCCAAGGGAACACATCCTTTTCAAAGCGCTGGATGATCTTGCTGGCGTGGCTCGCCGCCCAGCCGGGGGAATGCTTGGCAAACCACTCGCGGGCGATTACCTCGAAGCTGTTTGCCGCCCGGCCATCTCTGGCGGCTTTCGCGGCTTTGCGGTTTTCGCCGGGGTCTACGCCATCGGCCAGCAGCTTGCGGGCATCGTCGCGGCGCTGCCTGGCATCCTTCAAGCCCACTTCGGGATAAGTGCCAAGGGAAAGCAGCTTTTCCTTGCCCCCGAAACGGTACTTGAGCCGCCACCACTTCCCCCCGGCAGGGGATAGCAGCAGGAACAGCCCTTTTTCGTCAGACAGCTTGACCGGCTTTGCGCCGGGCCTTGCGTTCTTGATTGCGGTATCGGTCAGCGGCATGGGGGTAACTCCTTGCGGTGGCAAGTCAGCTACCCCATAAGTCACCCCCCACTTACCCCCGGATGTCAATGGATGAGGGTGTACTGCGCAGGACAACAAAAAACCCGCAAAGCTATTAACTGTGCGGGTTTCGTGGACTGCTTTGGACTGCTTTAGACTGCCAATTGGTGGGGCAACTGCTATCGAACATTCCGCTGGAAGCTGCGCCATTGCTGGCTTTTTAAAATTATCCATAGCGATATGCCCCCAATTATGCCCCCGGACGTTGCGAGCCAGGGGCCATGCAGGGGCGATTATGCGGCGCGGCGCAATTCGTAATCCGCTATCAGCACGTCCGCAGGCAGCTTGAGACCTTCCGACAGCCGCCGGATCATCGCCAGGGTAAGCGGGCGGGCGCGGTTCAACACTTCGGCCACGCGGCCACGGCTGCCGAGGTACGGCTCCAGCTCCTTGCGGGTCAGCCCGCGCGTTTCCATCGCATAGTTCAGGAAATCTATGGGGTCAGGCGCGGGGATGGGGAAATGCCGCGCTTCGTATTTTTCCACCAGCATGGCCAGCACTTCCAGCCTGTCCGCTTCGGGTGAGTTGCCGGGCGCGTCAAACAGCACCTCGATCTCGCGCAGCGCGGCCCGGTATTCGGTTTTTGTCCTGATCGGCTTGAGCTCCATGGCTATATCTTTCCCGCGTTCAGCGCGTCATATTCCGCATGGGTTCCGACAAAGCGGATGAACATGATTCCCCGGTTGTAATGCACCGCCACGATCAGGCGGTAATCGTTGCCCTTGATGTTGAACACCACGCGGTTGCTCCCCACGAAGCTGGCGTTGCGGTGCGCCGCCTTTATGTCCGCCGGGGTTTTCCAAGCCGCCCGGCTGGCGTCGGCATACCAGGCGCGCAGCGGTGTTTCCGCCTGCGGGTGTTTCGCCCAGAAATCGCGCAACGTGCTGACGGCTATCACTCGCATGGCGGCAATGTATCATGCTCCCGCTATGGGTGCAACGGTATCGCTACCCCCAGTGTCGCCCCGGTTGCGCCAGATTCAACCAGCCGCACCTTTCCCTGTTCTTTGAACTCGCAGCACCGCAATGATGTTCCTCCGCCTTGTATACCTGTACCAAAGGGCAATAGACATTGTTGCGGAACTATGCCAAGGTTCTTTTCCACAGCTTAAAAAACTAAAGGCGCAGCCCATGACAAAACTCATTTCATCCATTGCACTGTATGCACTACTTGCGACTAGTGGCGCAGCTCAGGCAACGTTAATTGAACAGGACTTAGTGCTGGGCTCAGGAGATAAACTTACCACATACGACACTGACACTGGGCTAAATTGGTTAGACATCAACCTTACTTTTGGATTGTCTTATAACCAAGTGCAATCTGGCTATTACATCAATCTTGGATTTAGGTACGCAAATGAAATGGATATTAGCAATCTGTTTCAGACCCTAGCGGAGGAGCCAACCGGAGCATTTGTCGGGGAAATGTTTAAATTAGGCACCCCACATGCAGGTGGTGGGGGCCGATATGACTTGGAGGGTATGTTTGAAGATTCTACAGGAAGCCTGTCGATAGGCTGGCTGAGATACTCTCTATCAACGATATCAACGGGTATGCAAAACCTGCAACCATTCATTCCCTCTGGTGTCGACTTACGCGATTATATAAATCCAGGGACTTATGGAACCCAAAGTTGGTTGGTAAGAAATGCGGTTGAGCTACCGCCTCCACCTATCCCCGAACCCGAAACCTACACCATGCTGCTGGCCGGTCTGGGCTTGCTGGGCTTTACAGCGCTGCGCAGAAAATGGGTTGGCAGGCAAACCGCATAGTTGCTGCTCGCAACAGTGAGACTTCAACATCCCTCAACCCTCACGGCCAGCCTTTTTCAACATCGCCCACCCTTGGCAAACATCAAGGTTTTTTTTAACATGTTCAGCCCGTAGACTGCAACCTTGCTGTAACGAGATTTAATTCAAGCCAGTCCCTTTAACCTTCAAAAGCAGATAAAGCCCATCCTTGCAAATTAACGTGAAAAGAAATACAAAATAACAGGAGGCAATATGCAGCAACAACCAAGTGTATTAAATGTGAAATTTCCAATAATTCGCACAGCCTTTTACTTACTTATCTACTCCATGACGACGGGATGCGCCACATCGGATTTATTAGCATGGGAGGCGCAAATAAAATCAGGGCAATGCGCGGATGCGTTGAAAACAGTTGATAGTATGAACACAGAGTTTCAGAATAAACTGATGATGAAGGGTGCAGTCTATAATGACTGTTATCAAGACTTGACTAAAGCTTATGCTTATATGACATTGGCTGCTCGTTATGGTCAACCAGTAGCGATTGAATATTTAGTGGAACGTGGTCAGCCAGTTCCACCTGCTGATCTTGCCGGAACAACAAAACGACAACTAACCCTTGGCGAAGCTGCCTTGCTAGGAATATCTCAAGGAATTGAAGATTACAACAAGAATCAACCGCCACCGTCTTCCCCTATTCATACAGATATAGATTGCCGACGAACATCAAAAGACAATGTTAACTGTAGAGGCTACAGCCGTTAGGATGTCCTGATTTTGCGGTGGCCACTGTAACCTTGCCTTGCGAACGCCCTTATGCCTTTTTTGGCATCTGGCACTCAATACGCGCCCGCGCGCCTGCGCGGAATGTTCAGAATTCGCTCATTTCTGGTATTACTTCCCCTGTTGCTGTGATGGTGCGCGCCTCATCCGCCCATAGCAGTCTTGACGCGCGCCTGCGCGGAACGCTCAATGTTCCACCTGGCCCACCCCGCCCTCGTCTTACGAACTATTGTTTCCAGATTTTCCGCCTGGCTTTCAACACCCGCGCGCGAGATTCGTCTATTAAAGAATTTTGATATTCCGTAGCCCAAGCCGCCGTGCTATGCCCATCAGCGAAGCATTCGCATAGGCATCGTGTTCCGCCTTCAATCGTTCAAAGGTGCGCCAGTGCATCCCCTTGGGTTTCCATCCTAGCGGATTCAGAATGCCCGGCTTCCATCCAAGCCGCCGCCGGATCGTGTCCGCCCGCCGTGCCGCTCGATCATCATCCGTTTCCCGCTGGCACGCATAGGCCAGCTTGTGACAATGCCGACAGGCAAAGATTGAACCACCGAAGAGAACCGCCACGCGCCGCCCGCACCCTTGCGCCGGGCAGCGAAACCACGCCCTCCGCCCGCCGAGATTGCAGGGCATCCATTCCAGATAGACGGGGTATTCCACCGGTCGCCATTCGCCGCTGTTGCTTCGGCTTCGGTAGTTGAGAATCACGCGGTCAGCTTCTGCCCGCATCTGGATGGATGACACCTCTTTGCCGTCCACCGTCCAATGCCAGCCGGAGGCCCGGCCCGGTGTCAGCAGGCCATCGCGTTGCAGCCGCCGAATATCCAGCGGTCGCATGTCGCTTGTCGTGTTCTTTCCCCATCGTCGTCCGCTACCGTATCCGCCCATCGTCGCGCCCTCTTGGATTTCCCGAAATCATTTGGCAAGTTGCACAGGTATCACCGCCGCCGATCCGCCGGAATCGCCCGCCGTTACCGGTTTTTCGGCGGTTTCCAGTGCAGGTAGTTTTTGCGCCAATTCCGCTGTCCGCCCTCGCCAAGCCTTCACGGTCTTTGAGGGCCTTCTCTTACTGCTGCACATTTCCGGTAATGGCCCGGTCGCCCGCTAATATCAACTGGTCAATCGCCCCAGCAAGGCAGTTGTCCCGCTTCCGGTGACGCTCAATCGCAGCAAGCGCGTCAGGGCTTGGCGCGTAGTCAATCCGCCGATGAGTGGCACGGTATTTTTGCACCCGCGCCCTTGACGTAACCTTGATGTTCATTTTGTCGCTATTCATTTCCGGTAACTCCTTTTTCTGATAGTAGTCTTGACGCGCGTTTGCGCGGAATGTTCAGAGTTCGCTCGCTTCCGGTATCGCTTCTCGTGTTACCAGAGTAATACGCGGCCTCATCCGCCCATGGCAGTCTTGACGCGCGCCTGCGCGGAATTTTCCGCAATCCACCTGGCGTGCCCCACCCGCATCGCCGCAATCGCCCTGGCCTTGCCTTCCGGTGTTTTCGCGCCGGTGGACAGCCCGCCGTGAAATTTGCACTTGCCGCCATGATGAAGGTCTTTGCTGCGGCAACGTTTGCCGGATCAAAACTGCGAAGCTCATCACCGTGCTGCACGTCCCCGATAAAATGCACCCGCCGCAAATCGGCACCAGCGGCAAGTAATCGCGGCACCAGCGTATCCTGCGCGCTATCCTCGCCGCTCCAAATCAATACGCCGCCGACCGGTGCGCGCGTGCCATCAGGGAAGCGCCCGCCACTGCTCACCGTTGCCGCCAGTGCGATTGCAATAGTGGTTTTACCAGTACCGGCCTGTCCCGCGAAAATATGAAATTTTCCACGCGCCAACCAGCCATCCCATAACCAGCGGATAGGTTCGGGCTTAATATCGGCGGCGCAGGTTATCCGCACCACGGGCAAAGGCGCGAATGATTCCTGCATTACCGCATCGAAAGCGGCTTGTGCTCCAGCATCACGGGCATTCATAGCTGCACCTCTCCGGCCATGTTTTTCAGGATGGTGTTTTTTGGAATGTCCATTGCGAAGGCCAGCAGACTGCGCGGGTTCACCTTCAGGATTGCTTGCGCCAGTTCCAGCACCTTGCCTGCGTCTTTATCGCGGTAGGTCAGCATCACGTCCAGCCCGGCGAGGTAGCGCAACTCCAGATCGTCAAACGGCACTGCATCGGCAGTGACGATACGCGGAAATAATCGGCCTATGTTCCATTCAAAAGTAACCACCACAGAATTGGGAGGCACTTGTCCGGCAAGACGCAGACCCATAAGCTGCTTACCAAAGGCCGGGAAGCGTTTCACAAACCGGGCAGCGTGGTTTGCATCACTACGGGCGCGCAGCAACGCGCCTTTTTCTTTTGGGATGGTTTGCATCGCCGCGCCTCACTTTCCGGCTTGTGATGCAGCGATGCGGGATTGCGCCCAAGCCTCTACGTCCGCCGCGTTCCATGCGGTGCAGTTTTCAGACAAGCGGATCGGTTTTGGAAAGGTGCCTTTTTTTACCCATGCCCAGATACTTGAGCCGGACACGTTCAGGCGAGCTTTGAGTTGCGGCAGGCGGTAGAACTGCGCGGGGTGGGGTGAGGTTTGTTGCGTTGCGTTACCCATGTTTGCATTCCTTTGGATTGCCCGAAGCCACCCTGTGCGGCCTCGTATGGGTTCACAATTCTAGTCACAAAAATTTGTTTGTCACGTTACGCTAATCAGCGATTACCGTAACCTTTTTAACCCCCTCTGTTTCGGCGATAGCAATTTAGACATGTTCAAACCTCGCTCTCGAAGTAATTCGTAAGCCATTTCAAGAGAATCGCTTACAGCCTTGTGCTGACGATTCCATCTTTTTTTGATTACGGGTTCAGACAGCCCAGTTTTTTCTACTACTTCAAATTTTGCATTTTCAAGGGTGCTTCCATTGAAGCGGCGCTGGTATTCCACCGCCATCGCGGTAAAAAATTCCTCATACTCCTGTTTGCGCTTTTGTGCGGGCGACAATTTTTCACCGCGTTTGCGCGGGCTAGATTCCTCCAGAATGCTTTCCATCGTTTGCAGGCAGCCAGCAAGAGATTCCCGCGTTTCTTGCGGCAGAACATCAAAGTTGCGGAGCGAATCTGCCACAACGGTTAGCAGTCCCAGCATCGTTTCTCGATCCCCTGCCTTGATGTTGTTTTTCACCATGCCGAGAGTTGGGAATATGCCATTCAATCGCTCCTGCTCTAACTCTTTCAAGCGCTCCGATGCCTCGCGGTATCTTTTTTCGCGCAGTTGCTCTACAAGTTCAGTGTTGAGTTTTTCGGCCATAGCGCCCCTTCCTCACTTGCCCCTCAAATAGAACCCACGCCAGCGGGTAAGGGTTGCCCGTCTTCGCCCCGTCGGGCTAGGCGTGGGTAATTCGGATTATGCGCGTAGCGGGATCACTTCCGCCCCGGTCTTGAGCTTGTCCAAATAGTCCGCCCATTGCTGCATCATCGCCCGGCGCTCTTTCAGGAACTTGGTGCGGTTGTACGCGGTGCCCAGGGTGTCCGGTACTCGATGGGCAAGCTGGTGTTCGATCACTTCCGGCTTGACGTGCAGTTCTTCATGCAGGATGGTGCGCGCCATTGCCCGGAAGCCGTGCCCGGTGATTTCGGTCTTGGTGTCGTAGCCCATGCGCCGCAAGGCGGCGTTTACCGCCGCATCGCTCATCGGCCTACCATTGGTGCGCGCGCCCGGAAACACGTAGCGCCCGTCCCCGGTCAAGGCGTGAAGCTCGCGCAGGATGGTAACCGCCTGCGTTGCCAGCGGTACGGAATGCTCGGTTTTGGTCTTGGTCACGAAGTAGCGCCACTCCGCCGCATCCAGGTTGAAATCGGCCCATTCCGCCTTGCGCAGTTCGCCGGGGCGCACGAACACCAGCGGGGAAAGCAGCAGGGCGCACTTGACCGGGAAGGTTCCCCGAAAGGCATCCATAGCGCGCAGCAGTTCGCCAACTTTGGCCGGGTCGGTAATGGCCGCAAAGTTCCCGCCCTTGGCCGCCGGAAGCGCGCCTCGCAGGTCAGGGGAAGGGTCGCGCTCCGCCCGTCCGGTTGCGATGGCATAGCGGAACACCTGCCCGCAGTTCTGGTGCGCACGGTGCGCGGTGTCGAGCGCACCCCGGTTTTCGATTCGGCGCAGCGCGGCAAGCAGTTCCGGCGCGGTTATCTCGGCGATGGGCCTGCCCCCCAACCAGGGGAATACGTCCTTTTCAAAACGCTGGATGATCTTGCTGGCATGGCTCGCCGCCCAGCCGGGGGAATGCTTGGCGAACCACTCGCGGGCTATTGCCTCGAAGCTGTTCGCCGCTCGTTCGGCCTTGGCGGCTTTCATGGCCTTTTTGTGTTCGCCGGGGTCAATGTCTTGCGCCAGCATTTTGCGGGCTTCCGCGCATCGCTCGCGGGCGAGGGTGAGGGGAACATCGGGATAGACACCCAATGCCAGCCGCTTTTCTTTGCCAGCATAGCGGTATTTGAGCCGCCAATACTTCGAGCCGTTGGGCATCACCTCAAGGTACATTCCGCCGCCGTCCGCCCTTTTGTAGGGCTTGGCTTCTGGCTTCGCTTTCCTTACCGCCGGATCGGATAGTTTCATGGCATCACCTCGATGGGGGCATCAAAAACATGAAGGGGGCATAAGTGCGGGAATTATGGCCCCAAAACTATCAAGATTGCAATAGACGGGGAAAGACGGCAGAAAACAAAAAACCCGCGAATCACTTGGATTAACGCGGGTTTCGTGTACTGCCTTGGACTGCTTTAGACTGCTAATTGGTGGAGGCAACTGGGATCGAACCAGTGACCCCTTGCTTGTCGAGCAAGTATTCTACCGCTGAACTATGCCTCCGGATGCAGGGGCGAATTATAAAGAGAAACGGCTCCGTTAACGAGCACTTTTTGCGGCGTCACGAACTCAATATTGGGTCGAAGCATAATTATCAAACCGGGTGTATTCGCCCCGGAAGGTCAGGTCTACCTTGCCGATCGGGCCATTGCGCTGCTTGCCAATGATGATTTCCGCCTTGCCCTTGTCGGGCGAATCTGGGTTGTAAACCTCGTCGCGGTAGATGAACAGGATCAGGTCGGCATCCTGCTCGATCGCGCCGGATTCGCGCAAATCGGACATCATCGGGCGCTTGTTGGGACGCTGCTCCAGGCCGCGGTTGAGCTGCGACAGCGCCATCACCGGCACTTGCAACTCCTTGGCCAGCGCCTTGAGCGAGCGGGAGATTTCGGATATTTCGGTGGCGCGGTTTTCGGTGGCTTTGCCGGAAGGCGCGGACATCAACTGCAAATAGTCCACCACGATCAGCCCGAGGCCGCCGCACTGCCGGTGCAGGCGGCGCGCGCGCGAGCGCAGCTCCAGCGCGTTCAGCGCCGGGGTTTCGTCAATGTGAATGGGTGCGTCGTTCAGCCGCCCCAGCGCGTGCGTCATGCGCGGCCAGTCGTCGTCCATCAGCCGCCCGGTGCGCAAGGTGTGCTGGTTGAGCAGCCCGACCGAGCCGATCATGCGCATGGCCAACTGGGTGCCACCCATTTCCATGCTGAAGATCGCCACCGGCTTGACCCCTTCCAGCGCCACATGCTCGGCGATGTTGATCGCAAAAGCGGTTTTTCCCATGCTCGGCCTTCCGGCGACGATGACCAGGTCGCCCGGCTGCAAGCCGGAGGTCATGGTATCGAGATCGGTGAAGCCGGTCGCGATGCCGGTCACATCGCTCGCGCTGTCGCGCCCATGCAATGTCTCGATGCGCTCCACCACCTTGATCAGCAGCGGGGGGATGGGAACAAAGCCCTGACGCCCGCGCTCGCCCGCCTCGGAAATTTCAAAAATGCGGCTTTCCGCCTCGTCCAGCAACTGGTCCGCATCGCGCCCGCCCGGATTGTAGGCGCTGGTGGCGATGTCGCCGCCAGCCTCGGCCAACTTGCGCATGATGGCGCGCTCGCGCACGATTTCGGCGTAGCGCCGGATATTGGCGGCAGACGGCACGTTCTGCGCCAGCGATCCCAAATAGGCCAGCCCGCCCGCTTTGTCCAGCTCGGCATGGCTCTCCAGCGATTCGGCCACGGTGATCGCATCCACCGGCTTGGAAAGTTCGGTCAGGCGCGAGATATGCCGGTAAATCAGGCGGTGTTCGAGGCGGTAAAAATCCTGTTCGGTGACCAGGTCGGTGATTTTGTCCCACGCGCTGGCATCCAGCAGGACGCCGCCCAGCACGGATTGCTCCGCTTCAACCGAATGGGGGGGGAGCTTGATCGCGTCGAGCTGCGGGTCTGCCGGGGGGATAAAAAAATTCTGCATGGCGCGAGATTACGGGTAGCGGGTCGGGCGGAGCATTTTACCACCCGGAGTCTGGCTGCCGGAAAAACTCCGCAGGTTGCGCAAGGCCAGCAGGATCAGGGCGCGTTCGCGGCGATGAACGCTTTCAGTTTCGCCACATCGGCACCCATCACTTCCACGCGCTGCGGCAGGCTTTCGATGCCCGCCAGCGCCTCGGGGCGCACCGGTTCGCGGCCCAGCGCCTCGCGGATGGTTTCCCCGAATTTGGCGGGCTGCGCGGTTTCCAGGCAAATCAGCGGCAGGCTTGGTCGGCGCTGCTCCAGCCCGACCTTGATGCCGTCGGCGGTGTGGGTATCCACCATCACGCCATATTCCTCCCACAACTCGCGGATGGTCTTCAATCTGTCCTGATGGGTGCTCTTGCCGGAGGCGAAACGGAATTGCGGCAGCGCATCCCAATAGGGCGTGTTGCGGATATCGAATGCGCCGCCAATCTCCACCTTGCCCCAGAATTCCCGCACCTTGGCCGCGTCGCACCCGACCAGATCGAACACGAAACGCTCGAAGTTGGAAGCCTTGGAAATGTCCATCGAGGGGCTGCTGGTCTGGTAGGTGTGGTCGGTGCCGCGCGGGCGGTACGCCCCGGTGCGGAAGAATTCGTCCAGCACATCGTTTTCGTTGGTAGCCAGGATCAGTTGCCCGATGGGCAGGCCCATCATGCGCGCGATGTGGCCGGCGCAGATGTTGCCGAAGTTGCCGGATGGCACCGAGAACGCCACCTGCTCGTCATTGGATTTCGTCGCGGCAAAATAGCCTTTGAAGTAATACACCACCTGCGCCGACACGCGCGCCCAGTTGATGGAATTGACCGTGCCGATCTTGTATTTGGCCTTGAAGGCGTGGTCGTTGGACACGGCTTTCACCATGTCCTGCGCGTCATCGAACATGCCGGTGATGGCGATGTTGAAAATGTTCGGGTCTGGCAGCGAATACATCTGCGCGCGCTGGAAGGCGCTCATCTTGCCGTGCGGCGACAGCATGAACACGCGGATGCCGCGCTTGCCGCGCATCGCGTATTCGGCGGCGGAGCCGGTATCGCCCGAAGTTGCGCCGAGAATGTTCAGCTCGGCGTGCTGCCGTGATAGCGCATACTCGAACAGGTTGCCCAGCAACTGCATCGCCATGTCCTTGAACGCCAGCGTCGGGCCGTTGGATAGCTCCAGAATATGCACCCCCGGCTCCAGCGTGCGCAGCGGCGTGATGTCGCGCGCATCGCTGCCGTCGCGGGGGTAGCAATACACCTCGGGCGTGTAAGTCCTGGCGATGATGCCCTTCAAATCGTCCGCCGGAATGTCGGTGATGAATTTCGACAGCACCGCGTAGGCAAGGTCGGCATATGAAAGGTTGCGCCAGGCATCCAACTCGGCGCGGCTTACCTGCGGGTACTGTTCCGGCAGATACAGACCGCCATCGGGGGCGAGACCGCCGAGCAGGATTTCGGTGAAGGTCTTGGCGGGGGTGTTGCCGCGCGTGGAGAGATAGTTCATTTGCGTTTCCTTGCCGGCCTAAATGGTTGCGTAGCGTGCGCGCTGCTGCTCGACAAACAACGATTGCTGATGCGCATCATGTTTCACTGCAATTTCGCGATAACCAAAATTCGTAATCAATGCCTCCAGCATCGGATGCCTCAACTCTTCTGCCGCACCGACATGGTAGTAATGTGCTTTGGTAAAAACATGAAATCTTTCAGAAGCCCAGTTCTTCTCAACTTGCACATTGGTTCTGAATTCATTGCTGTGCCAAGTGGAAAGAATGAATTTGCACGGCAGGCTGACGAGCCTGTCGGCCAAATCCAATTCATCCTGTTCTGACCACCCGTTGAAATAGTCTGTATGTCGCCCGGCGTAAGGCGGATCCGCATAAACGATATCCTCTTGCCGTGCCATAGCGACCGACTCTCTGAAATCGGCAACCCTGAACTCCCAATCCGAGACCGACACCACCCTTGAAATATTTTGTACTTGATTCACGATTTTAGTGATGTAGGCTGGAGCGAACCTTTCCGGCTTGCGGCAAAACGGGACATTAAACCGACCGGAACGATTAAAACGCATCACCCCGTTGAAACATGACCTGTTCAAAAAAAGAAAATCGAACGAGTTGGGAGAATTATTGAAACGCTCCCTCACCTCGTAAAAATAATCCTCGCCGAGAGCAAGCAACCGCTCACCATGTTCAGTCAAGAACTCCCTTACGCCAGGCGACGTCAAGCGGCCCGACTGAATATCCTTGTAAAACTGGATGATGTGAATGTTCGAATCGCACAGCAAAGCCCGTTTGGGCTGGAGATTCAATGCAACCACCGCAGAACCGCAGAAAGGCTCTATCCATTGTCCATCGGGCAACTGGCCAACCATGTTCGCAATCTCGGACACCAGCTTGGTTTTAATGCCCTGGCATTTGATTGGCGGGACGAGTGGGGGTGAACTCATTGCGCGTCCTCGCCCGCATCCGACTCATCATCGCCAAGCGAAGCAATGTCTTTTTCATACTTACGCAACGCGTCGACTCCGCGTTGTTTATATTCGAGGTAGGTTTTCAGGTTGGTATATGGACGCCCAATATCCATGGCATTAGCCATATCCCTGGTCAAATAGAACATCCAGCAATCGTCGTAAACTTCTTCGCCCAACTTCGCAAAAACACCCGTTCCGTTGATCAGTTGTCCAATCTTCAACGCAGAACCGATGTTCTTGGTATTCCCGCTCCCCGGTCTTGCTGCCGCAATACGGTATTTTGGTTGTGCGAAAAACTGGAAATCCTTAATGACGGATGGGATCGTTTTGATGTCTTCCAGAGCGTACTGTTTTCTTTCGTCTATCGCATCATCCGTCTGCGAATAAATCACGCCCAGAACGAAATGCCCTTCGTATTCGCCATAAGGATACAAAGTATTTTTCCGGCTTTCGCGATTCCTGAAATAGCCGGTAAATGCCCCCAGCGTCATGCCATTTATGTTCGCCTCATCTACGCGATAGGTACTCTTTATGTCGACAGCGAATTTCTTACCGGACTTCCTGTCGATGAACGTAAGATCTGGGTAGAAATTTTGCTGCGGTGAAAGCTCGATTTCCAGACCATGCTGCTTCCCGAACTCCACGAACATCGGGAAAAGCAACAATTCAAGAACCTTGGAAACAATCTTGGTATCAACAGAAATAGTATAGATGCGCTGGTACACATCAATGAAGCCCTTGATGATCCAGTCACCTTCGTTGGTCGCCACGGCAGCGGCAAAAGACTTGGCATGAGACTGCAAGTGCTTCAGAAATTGCTCCGAGGTCATGCCGCTCTGCTTTGCCATTATTTCCCCAACTCTTCCATGCGGATGCACGCCACCTTGCCCTTCACCACCAGCAGCTTTTCGAGCTTTGCAATAGCCGAGTTGATACGTCATTCGCGCGTCTGGTGGGGAAGCAAAATCCGGCTCGCCTGATCTTCACATCTATGGGCGTTTGACGCGCAATTTGTGTTCGGTCAGCACGACAAAACAGCCCTGCCAGTTACTCAACTCTCCGGCTACCGCAGAAACTTTGTCCAGCAAGGCCTGTGCGGCAGGTTCGCGCAGGCGCACCAACAAAATACCGCCATGCGTGCCCGGCGTGAATTTCCTCATATCCGAAAAATCCAGGTCTTGCGTTATCAGCAGACGGCCTTCGGCTTGCGCGGCGCGCCATATTTTCTCGTCTGCCTGCCCTGCCAGCTTTTCGTCAAGCACGGTATCCGCATCATGGCCCTGCGCCAACAGTGCGTGCTTAAGCCGCACTGGCATATTTTCATCCAGCTTGATCCTCACGCAAGCGCCGGTGCAGCCGGTAACGGCAAATCCTCTTCCGCTGACACGGCGGCAAATGCGAGAACAGCCTTGACCGATTCACGGCTCAAGGAAGGAAAGTCGGCAAGGATTTCATCTATGGACATCCCGTCTGCAAGGCTGGCCAGCACTGTTCGCAGAGTTACGCGGGTTCCGGCAATCACGGGTTCCCCTCCGCAAACATCGGGGTTGCTGACAATGTATGGATGGTAATCAAATGGCATTCCGGTTCTCCTTTCGCGGGAATGACAAACCTATTTCCCCAGCTCTTCCATGCGGATGCGCGTCACTTTGCCCTTCACCACCAGCAGCTTTTCCAGTTTTGCGATGGCCGAGTTGATGCGCTTTTCGCGCGTCAGGTGGGTGAGCAGCACCAGGTCGGCTTCGTATTCGCCCTCGCCCGGCTCGCGCTGGATCATGGCATCTATCGAAATTTTTTCGTCGGCCAGCACACGCGTGATGTCGGCCAGCACGCCGGGCTCGTCCTCCACGCGCAGGCGCAGGTAGAAGCAGGTTTGCACTTCTTCCATCGGCAGCACCGGCAGGGCGACTAGCTGGTTGGGCTGGAACGCCATGTGCGGGACGCGGTTCTGCGGGTCAGCGGTGTGCAGCCGCGTCACGTCCACCAGGTCGGCGATTACCGCGCTGGCGGTAGGCTCCGCGCCCGCGCCCTTGCCGTAATAGAGCGTGGCGCCGACCGCATCGCCCTGCACCAACACCGCGTTCATCGCGCCCTCGACGTTGGCGATCAAACGCTTGGTCGGCACCAGCGTGGGATGGACGCGCAACTCGATGCCGTCGGGGGTGCGGCGGGTGATGCCCAGCAGTTTTATCCGGTAGCCGAGCTGCTCGGCATACTTGATGTCTTTCGCATCCAGTTTGGATATGCCCTCGATATGGGCGCTCTCGAACTGCATCGGCGTGCCGAACGCGAGCGCGGAGAGGATGGTGATCTTGTGTGCGGCATCCACGCCCTCGATGTCGAAAGTCGGGTCGGCCTCGGCGTAGCCCAGGCGCTGCGCCTCTTTCAGCACGGCATCAAAGCTCAAGCCCTTGTCGCGCATCTCGGACAGGATAAAGTTGGTGGTGCCGTTGATGATGCCCGCGATCCATTCGATGCGGTTGGCGGCCAGCCCCTCGCGCACCGCCTTGATGATCGGGACGCCGCCCGCCACCGCCGCCTCGAACGCGACCATCACGCCCTTGTCCTGCGCGGCTTTGAAAATTTCGTTGCCGTGCGTCGCCAGCAGCGCCTTGTTGGCGGTGACCACGTGCTTGCCGCTGGCGATGGCCTTCAGCACCAACTCCCTGGCCACGCCGTAGCCGCCGATCAGCTCGACGACGATGTCCACTTCCGGGTCGGTCACCACGGAAAAAGCGTCGTCGGTCACGCGGCACGCGCCCTGGGTGACCTTGTTGGCGAGTTCCAGATTCTTGTCCGCCACCACGGTGATGCGGATGGGACGTCCGGCGCGGCGCGCGATTTCCTCCGCGTTGCGTTGCAGCACGGCGAAAGTGCCGCCGCCCACGGTGCCGATGCCGAGCAGGCCTACGTTGATGGGTTTCATAGCTTAACCATGTGAAAAGTGAAAGGTGAAAAGTGAAACGTGCAGGCGGAATGTGATCATGTTTCTGCGTTTCACATTTCACCTTTCACGTTCACAGTCTTATTTGCCATATCGTTTGCGGTAATACTCCAGAAAACGTGCGATGCGCCCCACCGCCTCGGTGAGGTCGTCCGCGTTGGGCAGGAACACCGCGCGGAAGTGATCCGGGTGCGGCCAGTTGAAGCCGCTGCCCTGCACCACCAGCACCTTTTCGGTTTCCAGCAGTTCGAGGATGAATTTCTGGTCGTCCTCTATCGGGTACATTTTGGGGTCCAGGCGCGGAAACAGATACAGCGCGGCCTTGGGCTTGACGCAGGTCACGCCGGGTATGGCGGTGAGCAGCGAGTGCGCGAGATCGCGCTGCTTGCACAGCCGCCCGCCGGGCGCGACCAGATCGTTGATGCTCTGGTAGCCGCCCAGCGCAGTCTGGATGGCGAACTGCCCCGGCACGTTGGAGCACAGCCGCATCGAGGCGAGAATGTTGAGGCCGTCAATGTAGTCCTGCGCGTGCTTTTTCTCGCCCGACACCACCATCCATCCGGCGCGGTAGCCGCAGGCGCGGTAGTTCTTGGACAGGCCGTTGAAGGTGACGAACAGGATGTCGTCGGCCAGCGAGGCGATCGAAGTATGCGTTTCGCCGTCGTACAGCACCTTGTCGTAGATTTCGTCGGCGAAAACGATAAGTTGGTGCTGGCGCGCGAGGGCGATGATTTCCTGTAGCAGGGAAACCGGGTACAGCGCGCCGGTCGGGTTGTTCGGGTTGATGAGCACGATCGCCCGGGTGCCGGGCTTGATCTTGTTGCGGATGTCGGCCAGATCCGGAAGCCAGCCGCTCTGCTCGTCGCACAGGTAATGGCGCGGTGTGCCGCCCGCCAGCGTCACCGCCGCCGTCCACAGCGGGTAGTCCGGTGCCGGAATCAGCACTTCGTCGCCGGTGTTGAGCAGGCCCTGCATCGCCATCACGATCAGCTCGGAGGCACCGTTGCCGATGAAAATATCCTCCAGACCCACGCCCGCGATGCGTTTCTGCTGGGTGTAATGCATGATCGCCTTGCGCGCCGCGAACAGGCCTTTCGAATCGGAATAGCCGGAAGCGTCGGCGAGGTTGCGGATCACGTCCTGCTGGATTTCTTCCGGCACCTCGAAGCCGAATGGCGCCAGGTTACCGATGTTCAGCTTGATGATGCGGTGACCTTCTTCCTCCATCTGCCTGGCGCGCGCCATCACCGGGCCACGGATGTCGTAGCAAACGTTGGCGAGCTTGGCGGACTTCTGCACGGGGCGCACGATGCCAGGATCGGGTTGCTTCACGAGATTCCTTCTTAAGGCTGTTTCAGCGTCATGCGAATCCGGTAGAATCCGCCCCAACCCCCTGAAACTGCGGGCTGCAAAGGCGGCAATTCTATCCGAGCGCGCCCCTTGCGGCAAATGGAACCCCCTTGAAACTGCACCTTGACACACCTGCCGCCAAGAATGTTTTTACCGCCCACGGGACAGGCTATGTCGCGGTCGGCGGCGAACGCCACGAGCGGCCCATCGTGGTGGCGGCAGAAGCAATTTTTACCGACTGGCAACCGCCCGGGTTCGACGTGCTGACCGAAGCGCATTTCGATTATTTTCTCGCCTTGAAACCGGCGGTGCTGCTGTTCGGCACCGGCGCGCGGCAGCGTTTCCCGCACCCGAGCTTGTACCGGACACTTATCGCCGCAGGCATCGGCATAGAGTTCATGAATACCCCCGCTGCCTGCCGCACCTACAACGCCCTGCAGGGCGAGGACCGCAAGGTCATCGTGGCTATATTTCCTTAACCAAACAATCCATTAGTCTTACTGTGTCAAATTCGGCAAGCCCCTGCGATAATGGCCCCATTCCATACCGAAGGGGAAGCAATGGGAAATCTGGCGGAGTTTGAGGGTTATCTTGAGCACCTGTGCGAAGTTTTGGGAAATGTGGATCGGAGTGTCGGCTTGAAAGACTACTGCCGGGGATTGATGCTGCCTATTGCGCGCAAGAGCGTCGAACCGCTGGCGGCCTGCTCCGACCCGTTGCATGTGGGGGCCAAACACCAATCGCTGCACCATTTTGTGGCAAAGTCCGCGTGGTCTGACACCGCTGTCATGGGGCGCGTGCGCGATTGGGTTGCGCCCGTACTCGGGCTTGATGGCGGGAGCTACTGGATCATCGACGACACGGGTTTCCCGAAGAAGGGGAAGTGTTCGGTTGGCGTCGCCCGGCAATACTGCGGCCAACTGGGTAAACAGGACAACTGCCAGGTGGCAGTCAGCCTGTCGCTGGCGAGCGAGCGGGGCAGCATTCCCATCGCATACCAGCTCTATCTTCCCAAAGACTGGGCGGAGGACGCGGAGCGCCGCCGCGCAGCAGGCGTTCCCGACGACATCGCATTTGCGACCAAACCCGAGATCGCCTTGGCGCAAATGCGCCTGGCCGTTGCTGCGGGCGTTCCCGCAGGCGTGGTGTTGGCGGATGCGGGGTATGGCGACGAGACGGCCTTTCGTGACGGCATCACCGGAATGGGTATGATTTACGCTGTCGGCATCCGACCGGCCACCACGGTATGGGCGCCGGATACTGCGCCGCTGCCGCCCAAGCCTTGGGCCGGTCGCGGCATACGCCCGACGCGGCTGCGCCGGGAACCGGGCAATGCACCGGTTGCGGTGAAAGCGTTGGCGATGGCGTTGCCAACGCAAGCTTGGAGCACCGTCTCGTGGCGGGAAGGCACCAATACCGAGCTGTCTTCCCGTTTCGCGGCGGTGCGGGTTCGCCCGGCTCACCGGGATTACCTCAGATCCGAGATGCGTCCGGAAGAATGGCTGCTGATCGAGTGGCCGGAAGGTGAGTCCGAGCCGACAAAACACTTCCTCTCCACCGCCCCGGTCTGGGCCACATTGGCGCAACTGGTCTTTGTGGCCAAGATGCGCTGGCGCATCGAACGGGACTACCAGGAACTCAAGCAGGAGTTTGGCCTCGCGCATTACGAGGGGCGGGGCTGGCAAGGCTTCCACCACCACGCCACCTTGTGTATTGCCGCCTACGGCTTTCTCGTTGCCCGGCGCCTCAGTCATGGCGGCTCCAAAAAAAACCGCGCTCGACCAGAAGCGCCTCCGTTACCCGCGGATTACGTCCCTCGCGGAAGCCGGACGGGCGCAGCGGCATGTGCCGGACTCTATTCCGACGCTGCGATTCCTCATCGCGCAAGCAATCGCCAGCGCGCTTCAGCGATGCCCTTGCTGTTGTGGGGGTAGACGTGTTTTATGACACAGTAAGACTAGCAGCCTGTCGGACTTACCCCCCGAAATCTGCGAAAATCCCCTCATCAAACTTAACGGGCACGGTTATGGCATTTCACCCGATAGATCGAAGCACGAATTACCTGCTGCCGCCATCGGTGCAGGAATGGTTGCCTGAAGCGCACCTGGCGCGCTACGTGGCTGATGTGGTCGAAGGACTGGATTTATCGGCGCTGGAACGTGCGTATGCGGGCCGTGGCAGCGATGCCTACCATCCGGCGACACTGCTTTCGTTGCTGATTTACGGCTACGCCACCGGCACCTTCTCAAGCCGCAAGATCGAGAGGGCGACCTACGATTCGCTGGCGTTCCGCTATATCGCCTGCAACCGGCATCCGGATCACGACACGCTGGCGACTTTCAGGCGGCGCTTTGGCCAGGAATTTCAAACCGCCTTCGTCCAGGTGCTCCAGATCGCCCGCGAGAACCAGCTCTCGCGCTTTGGCACCGTCAGCCTGGACGGCACCAAGATTCACGCCAATGCCAGCCGGCATAGTGCGCTGTCATATGGGCACGCCGAGAAGATCGAAGCACAATTGAAGGTCGAAGTGCAGGAACTGCTGAAATTGGCTGAGGCGGCAGACCAGTCCGAGGTACCGGATGGCGTGAAATTGCCCGACGAGATCAAGCGCCGGGAAGACCGGCTCGCGGCGATAGCGGTGGCGAAAGCCAAGATTGAGGCACGTGCCAAGGAACGCTTTGAGTGCGAGCAGTCCGAATATGGAGCCCGGATGGCTGGCCGTGCGGCCAAGGAGGCGGCGACAGGAAAGAAATCGGCTGGCAAGCCCCCGAAGCCTCCCGAGCCAGGCCCGCGCGCAGACGACCAGATCAACCTGACGGACGAAGAGTCGCGGATCATGAAAGTTTCCGGCGGTGGCTTTGATCAGTGCTACAACGCGCAGGCGGCGGTTGACACCGAATCGATGTTGGTCCTCGCCCCGCACGTCACCCAAGCCTGCAACGACAAAGAACAGATCGAGCATATGGTGACGAAGGTGCGGTCAAATCCGGAAGGACTGAACCGGCCCGATACCTGGCTTGCCGACACCGGCTATTACAGCGAGAAGAATGTGGCAACCTGCATCGGGGCCGACATCGAGCCGCTGATCGCCGTCAAGCGCGACGAACACCATCCGGGCTGGCGCGAGCGGTTCACCGAACCTGCGCCGCTTGCAGAAAATGCCACTCCGGTTGAGGCCATGAAACACAAACTCAAGACCCGTGCTGGGCGCGCCGCTTACGCGCTACGCAAACAGACGGTGGAGCCGGTGTTCGGCATCATCAAATCGGTGATGGGCTTCCGCCAGTTCCTGTTACGCGGATTGGAGAATGTCCAGAACGAATGGACGCTGGTTTGCCTCGCGTGGAATTTGAAGCGCATGGCCGCATTGCGTCCGCAGTAGGGAAATCAAGGAGGAATCGTGCGTCTTTTGCGAAAAATCAGCCCAATTCGGCCTAATCTGCCCCGCTTTTGCTCGGTTGATGAGTTAAGTCCGACAGGCTGCTAGTCACTTTCTTTTGCTTCGCCAAAAAGAAAGTAACCAAAGAAAAGGCGACCCCGGTTTACCGCCGCTTCGCGGTTCCCTGCGTTGCTCGACTGGTCAGGCGGCTGCGGAACTCGCGCTACGCGCTCAGACAGTCCTCGCCGAAATCCCCTGACCAGCCTGCGCTACTCGGCGGCGCTCAGGGGAATACAAAGCAAAATCCCAAAAGCTTAACCGCAGAAGTGGGCACGACGTACCCACTTCTGCAGCACCTATCCATGCGTAGCGCGAAGTGCATAGTCAAAATAATTCGACTCCGGTACATTGGAACCTTAGCAGGCTGCTGAAAAACCCCAGCCTTTGCGCAGCCTGATAAAATCGCATCATCAAAAAAACGGGGGGATTGCGATGCGAGGGATAGACGTTCAACCGAGGAATCTGTTCAGTTACATCCAACCGGAACAACGCGTACCGATGGATCACCCGCTACGATCAATCCGCAGGATGGTTGATGCAGCACTTGTTCAGATGGACGAGCTATTTTCTGGCATGTATTCGGAAACCGGACGCCCTTCAATTGCGCCGGAGAAACTGCTGCGTGCACAGACCCTGCAAATTCTGTACACGATACGCTCAGAGCGGCAATTGGTAGAACAAATAGATTTCAATTTGCTGTTTCGCTGGTTCGTGGGATTGGAACTGGACGACGAAGTTTGGGATGCTACCGTGTTCTGCCATAACCGTGACAGGCTGCTAACGCACGAGGTGGCAGAGATGTTCTTCGAACAGATCAAGGCGCAGGCCAGTGCGGGCGAGTTGCTGTCGAAGGAACACTTTTCGGCAGACGGTACCTTGCTGGATGCAGCGGCATCGATCAAGAGTTTCAGGCGCAAAGAGACAGACGGCGCCCCGAGTGGCGGCGCAAAGTCCGACGAACAAGAACCCGGTAATCAGGGGCGTAATGTGGAAGTGGATTTTCATGGGGAGCAGTTCAGTAATGCCACGCACCAGTCTGCCACGGATGGCGAGGCCAGGCTGTACCGGAAGGCCAAAGGCAAGGAAGCGAAGCTGAGCTTCATGGGCCATCTGCTGACCGAGAACCGCAACGGTTTGATCGTACAAGCCAGCGTGAGTCAGGCAACAGGAACTGCGGAGCGTGAAGTGGCACTGACGATGCTGGATGCGGAACTGAAAACGGGCCGGCGGACATTGGGCGCGGACAAGAACTACGATACCAAAGCCTTTGTGGCGGACTGCCGCAAGCGCCGCGTGACGCCGCATGTGGCGCAGAAGAAACATACCGCGGTCGATGGCCGCACCACTCGCCACGATGGCTACGAGATAAGCATCAAGAAGCGCAAGCAGATCGAAGAATGTTTTGGCTGGATGAAAGACATTGGCCTGATGCGCAAATTACGACATCGCGGGAAGTTGCTGGTGAACCAGCTATTCCTGTTCACGGCAGCGGCCTATAACCTGGTGCGGATGAGGCGATTATTGGCGTAGCGCGCCCGGAATCCGCCTAAAAGGCGGAAAAGCGGGGAATTCCCCGGAAAACAAGTCCGTTTGGGGCGCTGAAAATTGAAGATTGGCTGGAAAAATCATCCGCACGGGCGGGTAAGGGAAAATGAGTGAGTCTTTTTCAGCAGCCTG
>CXWL01008185.1_pt1 | contig 32192 bp, 30 predicted proteins | sample 590931 | NCBI WGS metagenome assembly CXWL01 (sample SAMEA3498368, study PRJEB10139) | groundwater metagenome | biome: water well; material: biofilm material | place: Germany | collected 2015-04-27
CGAAAAGTCTTCCTAATTGGGGTGAGGGAAAAGGGTAATCCTGACAACCTTTGCTTGCACACTGATGTACGAAGAAATCTCCCGCCAATGGCGGGAGATTTTTGCTTTTGGGTTTCATGTATAATCCCCGCCTATGAAAAAATACATTGCCTTCCTGCGTGCCATCAACGTGGGCGGGACGAAGATCATCAAGATGGAAGACCTGAGAAAGATGTTCGAGTCTTTCGGCTGTGTCAACGTGCAGACCTACATTCAAAGCGGAAATGTGATCTTCGAGGCAAAGGAGTCTGCTGGGCTGGAGGTGAAAATAGAAAAGCAGCTTGAAACAGCGTTGGGCTACAAAGTGGAGACCTTCCTGCGGACGATGGATGAAATTGCAAAGATCGCCAGCAAGCCTGTCTTTGAACCGCAGGGCGAGGAAACACTGCACGTTGTCTTTCTGCGAAACCGTCAGGGTGTGGATAAAAAATCGGAGCAGAATCTGCTGTCGCTTAAGAGTGAGGCGGATGATTTCGCCATCAAAGGCGGCGAGGTTTACAATCTCCGCCGTGACAGGGATAAATCCGTTTTCAGCAATAATTTCATCGAGAAGGTTTTGAAGACCGAAGCAACCACTCGCAATATCACCACCCTGCGAAAGATCGTGGAGAAATTTGGATAGGAACGTATGAAAGCCATTCGATTTGTCGGCGTGAAACAACCTTTGGAAATGCAAGAAATCCCAATCCCCGAAATCGGCGGGCGGGATATTTTAGTTAAAGTCAGGGCTGCGGGCATCTGCCACTCCGACGCGCATTACCGCGCGGGCATCTCTCCTGTGCGCCCCGTGCCGCTCACGCTGGGNNATCACTGCTCCACAGGCAATGACCAGTTTTGCGAAAAAGTTTTAATGCTCGGCCATTACATGGACGGCGGTTACGCGGAATATATTTCCGTGCCTGCGCGCAACGCCATCCGCCTGCCTGATGAAATTCCTTTCGAGCAGGGCGCAACGTTGATGTGCGCTTCGGCAACTGCGTTTCATGCTTTGCGAAAAAGCAGATTGAAAGGCGGCGAGCGTGTTGCCATTTTCGGCGCGGGCGGGCTGGGACAATCCGCTGTGCAGCTTGCCAAAGCCTTCGGCGCGCTTGAAGTCTATGCAGTGGATATCAACGAAGAGAAGTTAAAACTTGCCGCGCAATACGGCGCGATTCCTGTCAATTCAAAATTGGTTAACGCCGTGGATGAAATCAAAAAACTCACCCACGGCAAAGGCGTGGATGTTGCCATCGAAATGATCGGGCTGCAACAAACGATGAAGCAGGCCGTTCAAGTTGCGGGCGTGATGGCGCGTGTGATCATCGTCGGTCTTTCCAACCAGCCGCTCGAGATCGACACCTACAACGAGTTACTTGGCAACGAAGTGGAACTGATCGGCTCGAACGACCATCACTTGCAGGAGCTTCCATTGCTGGTTGAAATGGCGCGCAAAAAAGTTTTGGACACCTCCCGCATCGTCACGAAAACCGTCCCATTGGATGCGAAGATGGTCAACCAGGTTTTGGATGACCTGGAAAAATTCAGCGGCGATGTGCGCACCGTCATCGTTCCCGCCTCAGTCTAACTGACGATTGATTCTGTTTCGACGATATATAATACCCACGGTCGCAAATTGTGCTTTCCACCTTTTGAAAAAGCGCAATTTGTGACCGCGCTGGGTATAATCTCCCCCCGAAAGGGACTCTCTTCATGACAAGCGACACTGCAGCTATAAAATTCAACCCAAAACGAATCCTCATTGCCTTGCTTGCATTGGTGGTGGTGATCGTCGGCTTGAGCATTTATGGGCAAAAAATTCGGTTCTTCGGCGTCGCAGACATCCGCGGCCCATGGCATGAATTTTTGATAGACCAGCTCATGCAGAATTTTTATTTGGACGCAGAGGGGAACATCAGCACATTCATCAACGCCCTGTTGTTATTCATCCCCTCGCTTTTGCTCGCCGCCATTGGCGCGTGGAAAACCTCGGGGAAAGATAAATTCAGGTTTCACTGGGTCGGGCTGGCGTTGATCTTCCTTTTCCTTTCAATGGATGAAGCTGCCGTCATTCATGAGAGCATGATCAAACCTATGCGCGCCATTGTGGGGGCGGAGGGCTTTTTCTATTTTGCGTGGGTCATCCCAGGCATGATGATGGTTGCGCTATTTGGGCTGGTCTACCTCATGTTCTTTTTACACCTGGAAAATAAATTCAAAATCCTTTTCCTTTTTTCGCTGGCCGTCTACATCAGCGGCGTGATCGGCGGAGAAATGGTCAGCGGGTACTACGCTTCGAGCATCGGTCAGAAAAACTTCACCTATGCCGTGGTTGCAAGCCTCGAAGAATCCATCGAATACATCGGTTGCTCCCTGATCGTCTACTCGCTATTAAAATACATTGAACATTACCTGCCCGAAGGAATTACATTCAAAACCTCATGATCCCAGATCGCGTTGTTTCGCTCATCGAACTCAAACGCAGCACAGGCGAGCGCGGCACACGTAAATTTATCGCCTTCAACGGCATCGTATATGATGTCACCGATTGCCCAAAATGGCGGCTGGATATGCACGAATGGCTGCACTTCCCCGGGCAGGATCTCACCAGCGAACTTCAAGATGCCCCCCACAATGAAATTGTTTTTAAACATGACTGCGTGAAGGTCATTGGCAGGTTGGAAAATTAGAACGTTCAACCATTTAAACCCACAAGGAAACACATAACCATGTCTTCTCTCAAATGGTGGCAAACCGCAGTTTTTTATCAAATCTATCCGCGCTCGTTTGCCGACGGCAATGGCGACGGCATTGGAGATTTCAAAGGCGCAACCGAAAAGCTCGATTATCTCGCCGCCCTCGGCGTGGACGCGATCTGGCTCTCGCCGCACTTCCCCTCCCCCAACTGGGATTGCGGCTACGATATTTCAGATTATTGCGATGTTGCGCCTGAATATGGCACATTGCAGGATTTCAAAACCTTCCTGGATGAATCCCACAAACGAAACATCCGCGTCATTCTGGACCTGGTGTTGAATCACACCTCCGATGAGCATCCCTGGTTCGTTGAGTCAAAATCCAGCCGCGACAATCCCAAGGCAGATTGGTATGTTTGGATGGATACTCTCCCCTCTCCCAGAGGAGGAGGGGCCGGGGGTGAGGGCGCTCCCCCCAACAACTGGCAATCCTGCTTCGACGGTGACGCCTGGACATACTCCCCCGAACGCAACCAATATTATTACCACTTCTTTATGAAGCAGCAGCCAGACTTGAACTGGCATAATCCCGCTGTCAAACAAGCCATGTGGGATGCAGTCCGCTTCTGGCTGGATATGGGTGTGGATGGTTATCGCCTCGATGCCATCGGCACGATCTTTGAAGACCCGAATCTCACGCCACATTCCGCTCCTATGAATCTGGCCGAACTACGCCGCTTCTCCGAGCTTGCCCAAACGCCCCAAGAAAAAGAACTCAAGGATAAACACTGGTCTGACATGTTTAAGAATCAATGGGGGCAGGCGGGCATCCATGAGTTGATGAAGGAGTTGCGCGCCATCCTCGATGAATATGACGGCGACCGTATGCTCGTCGGTGAAGACGACAATATTGACTACATGGGCAATGGCAGCAATGAACTTCACCTCGTCTTCAACTTCCCCTTGATGCGTGCAGAACGGATCACGCCTGAACACATTCGCAAAAATCAGGAGGAAAGGCTGAAACAGTTGACAGCTCTTTCCGAAGTACAAGGCTGGCCCTGCAACACGTTGGGAAATCACGACTGCTCCCGCGTCTACACCCGCTTTGGCAACAAACTGCACGGGCCTGAACTAGCTCGTTTACACGCCGCGCTCGTGTTGACCTTGAAAGGCACGCCTTTCCTCTACAACGGCGAAGAGATTGGCATGACCGACTATAAGCTGACTGATATTTCACAGGTGAAGGACACAATGGGTTCCTGGTATTACCATGCCATCGTCACAGATATGGGCGTGCATCCCGATGAAGCCATGCTCCGCACCGCAGAAATGACCCGCGACAAAAACCGCACGCCCATGCAATGGACCAGCAGCCCGAACGGCGGATTTTCGCCCGCAGATGTAAACACCTGGCTGCCCGTCAACCCGAATTACAAAGACGGCATCAATGTTCACGATCAGGAAAAAATTCCAAACTCTCTTTTAAATTATTACAAACACCTTTTACGGATTCGCAAAGAATCCCCCGCCTTGAAAGAGGGAGAGTACACTCCCCTGCGCAATACAGCAGAAGATCACTTCGCCTTTCTGCGTCAATCCAGCGGACAGACAGTTTTAGTTGTGCTGAATTTCTCTGAAAACTCGCTTGAAATGGATTTCACTCAGGAAAAAGAATTCAAGAATGCGAAAATGAAATCCATCTTCTCCAGCGCTGAAAGACGGACTGGCGAGATGATGCCGAAGTTCAAGGTCAGCCCGTTTGAAGTGTTCATCGCGGAAGTTATTCGTGAGTGAATATTCCGCGATAAAAGCAAAACCCAAAATATTCGCAACCCTGTGCGGACGCATCTTCCGCGATGCCGACCCACAGTATTTCCCATCTGCCGAGCACCGCGGGCGGACGCTTCTCTTTTGCACAAATGCCTGCCTGGGCGCTTTCCTCGCCGACCCGGATATTTTTTGCAAAGTTCATAGAAATTCGGAGAAAACAGTTTCAAGGTTGAAGGTTGAAGGTTGAAGGTTGATAGTTAACAGTGTCATTCTGAGCGGAGCGAAGAATCAGTACTTCACGAAAATGTTTCGGAGTAGCGGCTTCAGTCACTTATTAGCCGAACGACCAAAGACTCTGGCGCTCCAAAAATAAAAAACCTTAACGCCAAGACGCCAGGACGCAAAGAAAAATAAAATTTTGGCGCAAAAATGCAGCTTTTGCCCCAAGAGCGCGAAAAAGCGAGGTTCTTTTTTAAAATCTTTGCGCCTTCGCGTTAAAAAATTGACCTTTTGCAGTGGTCTTACCCAAGCCATTACTACGTTTTCGTGATCTACTGAGAATCTCTGATTTCAGGGGGAGAGACCCTTCGCTCAGGGAATCATGGTGAGGCACGTAAGGTAAGTTAAAAGTTTTATCGGTACGCTGGAGAAAAAATGATCCTTCCGAGCAAGGCAATTGAATACGATAGATACGAATTCAAAAAGTGGGAACATCACGATGCCGAAACCATTGTCGAGACGCCCGTCTCCCTAACCGTGAACGGCGATGTATGGATCACATTCATGTGTACGCCCATCCATTTGGAAGCGTTGTGCGTGGGATTCCTTTTTAACGAAGGCATCATCCACAGCATGGACGAGGTGGCGGATGCGCGAGTGTGCGAGCATGGCGATAACGTGGATGTGTGGCTGAATCACCCCGCGGAACAGCCGACAAACTGGCGCAGAACATCGGGCTGTACGGGCGGCGTGACGGCGGTTGACTTGTTAGCGAAGCCGAATGTCAATTTTGGAATGAACAGGTTCCAGGTCCAGCCTGAGGCGATTATGGAATTGGTCGAGAAGTTATTTGAGTCGCAGGAGCTTTATCGTGACACGGGCGGCGTGCATACATCCGCATTAAGTGACGGCGAAAAAGTTTTGGTCGCCGCCGATGACATTGGCCGCCACAACACGCTGGATAAAATCGCGGGGCTGTGTTTGCTGAAAAACATCTGGCCTGAAAATCGCATTCTCATCACCACGGGGCGCATCAGTTCCGAGATGCTGCAAAAAGCCGCCGCGTTGAATGCGCCCATTTTGATCTCGCGCACCTCCCCATCGTCGCTTTCGATTGAGATGGCGGAGCGCTATGGAATTACGCTGATCGGGTATGCGAGGAAGCATAGGTTTAATGTGTATTCAAACGCGCAGAGAGTTGGACTGTAAAGATACCGTCCCGAAGGTTATCTGTCAGCCGCTTTGATGGATGAAACCTTCGGGACGTTTTTTTTGTTATATCTGATTGTGAAATTTGTCACTATATTGAGGGATAATCATCCCACCAAAGCATGAGCAATGAAACTTACCGAATTTCACACGATAAGGAATAATTGCAACGGAGCAAAAGCATGACCAACAAAAAAATTATCCACCGCCCCATTTCAGCGGAGATCGAGGAACTGGCCCGCGAGCACGGGAATGATCCCGAAACCGCGCTGGAGTTGTTGAAGGAAATTCAATCGCGTCACTCCGCCCTGACAACTGCTTCCATTACCGACGCCGCTCGCGCGCTGAAGCTGCCCCCCAGCAAACTGTACGGCATGGCAACGTTTTATTCGATGCTGTCAATTGAGGAACGCAAAAGAGTTTTGCGCGTCTGTGATGGGCCAGTGTGCTGGTTAAAGAAAGCGACAGTGGACGATGGACAACAGACCGTAGAAGCCTGGTCGTCCATGGTCGATGGTCAATGGTCTGTCGAGCGGGCATCCTGCCTGGGGTTGTGTGACCGCGCGCCTGCAGTGTTAGTGGAGGATGAACAGGCGGGGCCTGTGGAAGCGAACGAAGCGAACAAAGTTTGCGAAGGCTGGCGCGGAGTTCCAACCGATTACAGCGAAGTCCGCAAAGGGGAAGTGCGGGTGATGACGGCGTTGATCGGGAAGATTGACCCTGACTCGATTGATGATGCGCTTGCAAATGGGGTGTATGGCGGACTGAAGTCCGCGATCCTGAAAGAGCCGATGGCTGTTCTCTCCGAAGTGGAATCCTCTGGCTTGCAGGGACGCGGCGGAGCGGGCTTTCCTGTGGGTCGCAAATGGCGTTTCGTCGCCAGCGAAAAGCGGACTCCGCGCTACATCATCTGCAACGCGGATGAATCCGAGCCGCTCATTTTCAAAGACCGCGTATTGATGGATACGAATCCGCATCAGCTTGTGGAAGGCATGACGATAGCAGGATACGCTTGCGGCGCGTCTGAGGCGTGGGTTTACATCCGCGGGGAATATGAATTTCAGGCTCGGCGGTTGGAGCGGGCAATTGAACAGGCAGAGTCAAAAAATCTGCTTGGCGAAAATATTTTAGGGACAGATTTTTCGTTCGGCATCCATGTTCATCGCGGCGCGGGGGCGTACATCTGCGGCGAAGAAACAGCGTTGATCGAGTCACTTGAAGGCAAACGCGGCGAGCCGAGGCTGAGGCCGCCGTACCCACCCACGTTTGGTTTCCGCGGACAGCCGACGGCTGTAAATAATGTCGAATCGTTTTGCGCGGTTCCACATATTATTAATCATGGCGCGGAATGGTGGCGCAATTTGACGAGCGACCCAACCCCAGGCACGAAAGTTTACATGGCGCTTGGGCATGTGAAGAATCCTGGTTTGTTTGAAGCTCCGTTTGGGCTGACGTTGCGCGAGATCATCGAAGATTTTGGCGGCGGGATGCTGCCTGGCTCGCATTTCAATTTTGCGTTGTGCGGCGGCGCGGCTGGAACAATTGTGGACGAAAGCCTGCTGGACACTCCGATTGATTTCGCATCTTCGCAAAAAGGGATTTCACTGGGCGCGGGATCATTTTTGATTTGCGATCAAACTGTTTCACCTGTTGCGTTCCTGCGTGAGTTATTGCACTTCTTTGCGGCAGAGTCTTGTGGAAAATGCACTCCCTGCCGAGTTGGGACATGGCGTTCGCTTGAAATTCTGAACCGCATGGTTTCGGGTAATGCTCAAATGGGCGGTGTGGATGAGTTAAAAGCCCTGGCCGATCTGATGCAGGACTCATCCTTTTGCGGACTGGGGCAGAGCGTGGCAATACCAATGAAATCTGCGTTGACGCATTTTGGCGCGGAGTTTGGGAAGGTGGAAGGGTTGAAGGTTTAAGGTTGAAAGGCGAACTATGGTCAACTTAAAGATTAATGGAAAAGCAATATCTTCAGAAGCAGGCAAAACCGTTTTGCAGGTTGCAAAAGAGCATAAGGTGCATATCCCAACCTTGTGCTATCACAAAGACTTGAACCCAACTGGCAATTGCCGTATGTGCATTGTGGAAGTCAAAGGCTGGCGGGCCCTACCAGCCGCGTGCGTCACTCCCATTTGGGAAGGGATGGAAATCGAAACCTCAAGCGAAAAGGTGATGAAAGACCGCAAGCTGACCCTGGAGTTAATGCTGGCAAATCACCCCGTAGACTGCATGACTTGTGACGCCGCGGGTGAATGTGAATTGCAAGACCTGGCTTACGAATACAAGGCGCAAATTCCAGCCTGGGGCGCGAAGGGGACGCGCTACCCCGTGGACAGCGACCCCAATCCCTTCATTCGCGTGGATATGAATAAATGTATTTTGTGCCGCAGGTGCGAATCCGCCTGTGCGGAAATTCAGGGACGCAACGTGTGGGGCGTGGCAAAACGGGGGTTTGAAGAAGTCATCGTAGCGGGAGCAGGCGTCCCGTTGTTGGAAGCGAGATGCGAGTCGTGCGGGCAATGCGTGGCGTATTGTCCGACGGGGGCGTTATCCAACAAAATGAATTACGGCATGGCGCGGGCGCATCAGGTGACTAACCCTTCCAGGGCGCTTCGCAGAGTCGCCACTACTTGTTCTTACTGCGGTGTGGGTTGTCAGTTTGATTTACTGGTGAAAAATAATAAAGTGATTGGCGTATCTTCAAACCCGAATGCGCCCGTCAACGGGATGGCGTTATGCGTAAAAGGACGATACGGCTACGATTACATTCATCATCCAGATCGGGTGGTGAAGCCGAGGGTGAGAAGGTATTTGTTGGAGGGGAAGAGTAAAAGAGAGATTAGAGAACAGAGATTAGTCGCTAGTTCTCCAGTCTCGAATTCCTGGGGTTGGGTAGAAACAGACTGGGATACTGCGCTTAATATTGTTGCAAAAAAGTTCAGCGGCATTCGCGCAGAATTCGGCGCAGACGGCATGGGCTTTCTCACATCCGCAAAATGCACGAACGAAGAAAATTATTTGATGAACAAACTGGCGCGACAGGTCATTGGCACGAATAACATTGACCACTGCGCCCGTCTCTGACACTCCAGCACGGTGGCCGGTCTGGCCGCCTCCTTCGGTTCTGGAGCAATGTCCAATTCAATGGATGATGTGGCGAAAGAAGCAAAAGCGTTTTTCATCATCGGCTCGAACACCACCGAGCAGCATCCCGTCTTCGGGGCGATGCTTCGCCGCGCGGTGAAATATCGCGGCGCGAAACTTGTGGTGGCGGACCCACGCAAGATTGATATCACCGAGATGGCAACCTTGCACCTGCGTCAACGACCAGGGACGGATATTCCCCTGCTCAATGGCTTGATGTACATCATCCTTGAAAAAGGCTGGGAGGATAAATCCTTCATTGACGAGCGCACAGAAAACTTTGATGAGTTCAAAGCCACCGTGATGCAATACCTGCCTGAAAAGGTTTCACAAATTACAAACATCCCTGTTGACCAGCTTTACGAAGCCGCGGAGATTCTCGCCTCAAACAAGCCGACGGCTGTCCTGTGGGCGATGGGCATTACCCAACACATCGTCGGAGTCCGCAACGTGATGGACCTCGCCAACCTGCAAATGCTATTGGGCAATATGGGCAAAGCGGGCGGCGGAGTCAATCCGTTGCGCGGACAAAATAATGTACAAGGCGCATGTGATATGGGCGGATTGCCGAATGTATTCCCTGCCTACCAGCCGGTAACATCGCGTGAAGTGATCGGGAAGTTTAGCGCTGCCTGGGGGTTGAAGGTTGAAGGTTTGAAAGTTGAAGGCAAAGACCTGCAACCTGCAACCTTCCAGCTTTCAAACCGCATTGGCCTCACCGTCACCGAAATGATACCTGGCATTCTCGAAGGCAAGATCAAATCGCTGTACATCCTCGGCGAAGACCCCGTTATGTCCGATCCTGATACGAAGCATATCCGTCATTGCTTTGAAGAAATTGATTTCCTCGTTTTGCAGGAAATCTTCCCTTCTGAAACGGCGGCGTATGCGGATGTGCTTCTGCCCGGCGTCACCTTCGCAGAGAAGACTGGCACCTTCACAAATACGGAGCGACGCGTGCAGATGGTGCGCAAGGCGATTCCCACACAAGGAGACGCGCGGGACGATTGGTGGATCACAGCGGAGATCGCGAAGCGAGTGATCGGTAATCAGTTATCAGTGGACAGTGGGCGGGAGATTGGCGAATCTGCACCCTGGGCAAAGTGGGATTACAAGGATACTTCTGCCATTATGGATGAGATCAACGCGTTGACCCCATCCTATGGCGGAATTACGCACGCAAGGCTCGAAGCAGGCGAACGTCTGCAATGGCCATGCCCAACGCCCGACCATCCCGGAACGCCCATTTTGCACACCAAACAATTCACGCGCGGCAAAGGGAAGTTCATGCCGATTGATCATGTACCGCCCGCCGAAAAACCTGACGATGAGTATCCGATGGTGATGAGCACAGGCCGCGTGTTGTATCACTGGCACGGCGGACAAATGACCCGCCGCGCACAAGGCTTGATGCAAGTCTATGGCGAATCGCTGATCGAAGTAAACCCCGACGATGCGGTAAAACTTGGATTAAATGGAAAAAGCAAAGTTCGCATCACTTCACGCCGCGGAAGCATCGAAGCCCAAGCCTGGGTAACAGACCGCGTGCCGCCGGGCATGGTGTATGCCAATTTCCATTTTCCTGAGGCCTCGGCCAATGAATTGACACACGCCTCGCTCGACCCTGTGGCGAAAATTCCCGAATACAAAATCACCGCTGTGAAGGTAGAACTCGTATAATATGCTCAAGACATCTTGAGCGTTTGAAACCAAATAATCATCCAAAGGAGAACCAAACCATGACAACGGTACGAAAACTGCTCGAAGCGAAAGAGAGCGCAACAAACTTTTCAGTGGAAGCGACCCAATCTGTTTTGGAAGCGCTCAAGGTGATGGCAGAAGCGCAGATCGGGGCCATCCTGGTCACTGAGAACGGAAAGATCATTGGCATCTATACCGAGCGCGATTATCTCTTCAAGGGAGAACTCGAAGGGCGGGCCGCAAAAGCCACCCAGATCAAGGACGTGATGGTGGCGCGGATGATCACGGTCACCAACAGCACAACGGTGGATCAGTGCATGGCGCTGATGAAACAATACCGCATCCGCCACCTGCCCGTCGTTGAAAATGACCAGCTCATCGGTCTGGTTTCGATGCGCGATGTGATGCTGGCCGCCATCGAAAACAAGGAAAGCGAAATCCGCGGATTGGAAAATTACATCATGGGGTCTGGGTTTCATTCGTAACTGCTTGTAGTTCAACACCGTGCGTGAGAGGGACACCGCCATCATTGGCGCGTGTCCTTTTTTATTGCATCCCTGTCGCAAAGCAAAAGGATATTCCAGTCTGCTGGTAAAATCGCAGGCATGTCTTTGAACAAAACCTTCCTGACCGTTTTCCTTTTTACAACCCTGCTTTCCTCCTGCGCGCCTGCCGAACCCACGCAAGTGATCTTCCCAACCTACGATCCCTTTTTGCCGATCCAAAGCGATGCGCCGGTGCAGATGGAAACCGCAGCTACAAACCTGCCCGCCGTTCCCACTGCCACACGACCGCCCACCCCAACACGTGTGCCGCTAACCATCTCGCCATCGGTATTGGGCATCTCCAGCCAAATCATGGGCACGCCCACCCCGGATGATGCGCGCATTCTGCCAACCCCGCGGCAGGAATCGGAACAATACGCTGTCCAACCTGGTGACACTCTCGGAGACATTGCCCAACGATACGGCATCAGCCTTCAGGATTTGATGAACGCCAACAACATCAGCGACCCGAACCTGTTGGAGGTTGGCGCAATTCTCAGGATACCCGCGCCAGTTCCGGGCGAGGCAGGAGCCGCCCTCAAAATGATCCCAGACTCGGAACTGGTCTATGGTCCCGCAAGCGCCTACTTTGAGATTGGCAACTTCATCCAAAGCCAGAACGGCTACCTCGCCAGCTACACAGAGGAAGTCAACGGCACTTTTATATCGGGCGCTGAAATTATTGAACTGGTCGCGCAAAACTATTCCGTCAACCCGCGCCTGCTCCTCGCATTGCTTGAATATCAAAGCGGCTGGGTCACCAACCTCACCCCCATCAATGTATCCTTCCCGATGGGTCTGGCAGACGACAACCGCTACGGCCTGTACCGTCAACTTGCATGGGCGGCAGACACCTTGAATCGCGGCTATTATCTCTGGAAAGCGAACGCGCTCTCCACGTGGGTATTGAACGATGGAACCGTCATTCCCATCGACCCCACCATCAATGCAGGGACAGCCGCCATTCAATATTTCTTTTCAAAATTCGACGACCGCCCAACCTGGGAAAGGGACGTTCACGAAACTGGCGTGATCGTGACCTACTTTGTATTTTTTGGAAATCCATTTAATTACGCCATCGAACCGCTTGTCCCTTCCACGGTTTCCCAGCCTGCAATGAGCCTGCCTTTCGGCCCATCTGAAACATGGTATTTCACCGGCGGCCCCCACGGCGGCTGGGACTCAGGTTCGGCATGGGCCGCCATCGACTTTGCCCCCCCCGGCGAAAGCGGAAGCTGCAATACAAGCCCATCCTGGGTCACTGCCATGGCAGATGGTTTGATCACACGCGCATCAAACGGCGCAGTGATCCAGGATTTGGATAACGACGGCTACGAACAAACAGGCTGGGTAATCCTGTACATGCACATCGCCGCCGAAGACCGCATCACAGCGGGCGAATATCTCTTCGCCGGCGAGCTTCTCGGCCATCCCTCCTGTGAAGGCGGCGTATCCAACGCAACCCATGTGCATATCGCGCGCAGATTCAACGGCGAATGGATCGCGGCAGACGGCTCCATTCCATTCAACCTGAACGGCTGGGTCTCCAGCGGAGACGGCAATGAATACAACGGCTTTCTCACCCGCGGATCGCAAACCATCGAAGCCTGGGATAGCGCCAACGAATTCAATTTGATCTCACGCTAATTCACCCGCCCTTAATCTAAGCAGATATAATCAGCCAAACTTATGCAGCACATTTCCGTTCTTCTCGTCATTCTTTCGTTGACATTATCCGCCTGTGGATCATCCCCTCCCATTTGGGGAATTGCCCAAACTCCCACGCCTGCTCTTTCCAGTTCAACATCGCCTCTTATCGACCCGTTTGCTGTTCAAGACGACCCGGTCATTTTCCCCACCTCGACACCTCCCGCAGTAACCGAAGCAACCGTCACGCCTGCCCCCACACCAGACGGCGCAGCCCCTGTCATTGAAGCAACCTACACCCCGTCGCTTGATGCCGCGCCATTCCTGTATTACGCCCAAAGCGGTGATATGCTCCCCGCCATCGCCAAACGCTTTGGAGTAAATGAATCCGAAATCACCTCGGATGCAGACCTGACAAAGACAACCCTGATAGACCCCGGCACTCTGCTCGTCATTCCAAACAGGATCAACGAACCCGCCACGCCAAACATCCAGATCATGCCAGATGCAGAGATCATATTCTCAGTCGCCGCCACAAACTTCGACGTTGAAGGGTTCGTCAAAGAGCAGGGTGGTTATCTCGCCAGTTTCAGGGATTACCTCGGCTCCACAGGCTGGATAGAAGGCCACGCCGCCATTGAACGCCTCGCCATCGAAAACTCCATCAACCCGCGCATGATCCTTGGCCTGCTCGAATACGAAAGCCGCTGGGTCAGCGGGCAACCCATAGACCTGTTACATACCGATTTCCCCATGGGCTTCAATGACTATCACTACAAGGGCATGTCTGTGCAAATGGTGTGGGCCATCAACACCATGTCCATTGCATATTATGGCTGGCGCGCAGGCACCATCACCCACCTTGAATTCCCAGACGGGTCAAAACTCCGTTTAGACCCCCGCCTCAACGCCGGCACGGTTGCCATTCAATACCTGTTTTCGCGTCTTTACAACCAGGCGCAATGGGCGCAGATTATCAACCCTGATTCTGGCTTCCCCGCCATGTACACAGAAATGTTTGGCGATCCCTGGGCGCGCGCCGATGAAGTGAATCCATTATTCCCACCCGCGCTAACCCAGCCTGCGCTTACGCTTCCATTTGAACCCAACGTCCAATGGAATCTCACCGGCGGCCCGCACAACGGCTGGGGACAGATCAACCCCAATATATACGGGCAATCCCACAGCGTTTTCTCAGCCATCGATTTTGCCCCCCCCACCAAAAGCGGAGGGTGCGGCGCAACCGATACCTGGGTGGTGGCCGCCGCCCCCGGCCTGGTGGTACGCTCGGAGAATGGCGCAGTCATGGTTGACCTGGACGGCGACGGTTACGAACAAACCGGCTGGAATCTTCTTTACATGCATATGGCTGCCAAAGGCCGAGTCCCTGCTGGAACCTGGCTGGAGTTGAATGACCGCATTGGGCACGCCTCCTGCGAAGGCGGCGTTTCCACTGGCACGCACCTGCATTTTGCAAGAAAATATAACGGCGAGTGGGTCACCGCAGACGGCCCCATCCCATTCATCATGGACGGCTGGCGCGTTGTCGCCGGCGAAGCTCCATACAAAGGCAAACTCGTCCGCGGCAATGAGGAAGTTATCGCAGACCTGCTCGGACAAAGCTGGTCAAGCATTATCCGCGATGAAGATGAATAAAAGAAAAATAAACTTTCGGCAAATATTCACAGTACTGATAAGCGCCGCCCTCCTGATCGTTTCCTGCACCGCGCCTGCTTCCAACTTAAACACAAACCTCACCCCGGCATCAGGCCTATTGCAGGATGCGTCAAGTTCGGTTTCCAACCCAACCCCTCTACCCACCCGCACAACCTTCACGCCTGGTGAACTGGTGAACTACACCGCACAAGCAGGGGATTCGCTGCCCGCACTGGCCCTGCGCTTCAACACAAGTATGGATGAAATCCTGTTCGCCAACCCCCAAATCCCGCGCGATGCCACCACCATGCCGCCCGGCATGCCCATGAAAATCCCGATATATTATCTAGCGCTGTGGGCAAGCCCGTTTCAAATCATCCCTGACCACGCCTTCGTGGACGGGCCGACAGCGTCCGGTTTCAATACATCCGCCTTTGTCGAGTCTCAGCCTGGCTGGCTAAAGGAGTATCGCGCCTACGTGGGTGGAAAAAAACGCTCAGGCGCAGAAATGATTGATTACGTAGCCATCAATTACAGCATCAATCCCCGCTTGTTGCTGGCCATACTCGAGTATCAAACCGGCGCGTTAACCCAGCCCAACCTGTCCGAAACAAACCAAATCCTTGGAATCTCGCGCAAATTCTGGGAAGCCCCCTACCTTCAACTTGTGCTTGCCGCCAATATCTTAAACAACGGTTACTACGGCTGGCGCAGCGGCCGTCTGCTTGAATTTGAAGACGCCGGCAACATCCTCATTCGGCCTGACCCCTGGCAAAATGCAGGCTCTGTTGCGATGCAGTATTACTATGCAACTATTTTTTCAGGGGATGAATACGCGCTCGCTACCGGACCCGTGGGGCTGGTTCGAACTTACACAGATTTATTTGGCAACCCGTGGGTTGACTCCTACACTCACATCCCCGGCAGTTTGCAGCAACCAGATTTTATGCTGCCCTTTCAATATGATCAGGTGTGGTCATACACAGGCGGGCCGCATACAGGCTGGGGGACGGGAGAGCCGCTCGCCGCAATAGATTTTGCCCCGCCCAGCGAAAAATCAGGGTGTGTCAAAGCAAAGCCTGAAAATTATGTCACCGCCATGGCAGACGGGCTGGTTGTGCGCTCCGGCGCAGACGGCGTCGCGCTCGACCTGGATCAGGATGGGAATGAGCGGAGCGGCTGGGTCATTTTTTACCTGCATCTCGCCACGGAAGAACGCGCTCCGCTTGGCACAACATTAAAGGCAGGCGACAAAATTGGCTACCCATCCTGCGCAGGCGGGCACGCAACCGGGACTCACGTTCACATCGCGCGAAAATATAACGGCGAATGGATGCTGGCAGACAGCGTTACCCCCTTCGCCATGAACGGCTGGATGGCACACAATGGCAGCCGCGAATACCTGGGAACGCTCACAAAAGGCAGTGAAATCGTCACCGCCTGTGATTGTGGCTCTGCCTTCACAGCCATTAGCGGAAGTTATCCTTAATCCAAAAATTCTGGAGTTCATCAGCAAGCTGACGGACTCCAGAATCGTGAACACTGATAATCACTCCAAAATTACATCGGGCACAAATTTTTCGAGATTCTTTTTCGAGATGCCGCCAATCCACATCAGGCGCACGGTCCCATTGCGGTCGATCACGTAGGAGCTGGGCAGGTTCATGGTATTGAATTTCTGCTGGGCCTCGTAATCTTCATCCAACCAGATGGGAAAGGTCAGGCCGAACTCATCCACAAAAGGCTGTACAACTTCAAGGGCTTCCTCCTGGTTTATGGCGATCAATTCAAAGCCGTCGTCTTTATACTTTTCGTAAAAGGCCTGCAAGGTTGGCATTTCCTCCCGGCATGGCGGACACCACGTAGCCCAAAGATTGACCAACACTACCGTGCCGCGATAATCAGCGAGGGATACCTGCCTGCCAGAGAGGTCTTGCAGAATCAGCTCAGGGGCGGGAAAATTTACTTTTGCAGGAACAGTTGAAAAGTCCTGGGTGGAGGCGGTTTGTTGATCCAACAGAATAAAAAACATGACGCCCACGGTAAGAAATCCCAGGCCAATCGACATCAAGGCAAAAACTCGAGCGCGGGAGGATGGAACACTTGTTGTCATTGATATTTTCCGTTTTTGTGCATAAGTTCTGTACTTATTTCACAAAGTATAACCGACGAAAAACATCGCTCAATAATTAACTGATGTTACGCAGTTTTGCGTGTTTTAGGGTCATGTCGCCCTGAGCGATAGCGAAGGGTCTCTACGANNCGCTCCGCTCACATCGTCCCGATGTCCTTCGGGAGGGAATCATGGGCGGTGCGTAAGGTGAGTAATTAAAGGACAAATGTCATTCACTTTAGGATATATGATACTGGTAACTTGTCCAGACGTTGATTAGTATGCAATCAAATGCTGGACATACTTCCCATCATCCCACTTTTTCAAGGATTCGACGCCGGGCAAATAGCGTCCATGAAACCTCTTTTCGAGGAAGTCTTTCGCCCTGCGGGAACAGTGATCTTTGAGCAGGGAGATCCTGCAAAATTTTTATACCTGATCCTGCACGGAGATGTGGCAATTCGCTATAAACCGTACGACGGTCCGCCCATCAACCTCACCCGCCTGCACGAAGGTGAGGTTTTCGGCTGGTCGGCGGTGATTGGAAGTCCGAGATATACTTCCAGCATTGTTAGTGAAACGAATATCGAAGCGATTCGCATTCAAGGAAATCATCTCTGGATGCTTGCAAGGGAACACCCCGAAATCGGGAAGACGATTATCAACCGGCTTGCGCTCATTGTCTCGCCCCGCTGGGAAAATGCCCATGCGCAGATCCAATCTCTTATGAATTCCAACCGCGTGTAAATGAAAAGGAGCTACCNNTGACCGCAATGGAAATGATCGGACAGGAAACCCAGCTTAGGCATCTTATCGAAAATTTGAATGCGTACATCGAGCAGTATCATGGCGGCACAGTGGACTTTGTTTCATTTCATAACGACACGCTTGAAGTCAAACTTGGAGGCGCATGTTTGAACTGTCCGCTTTTACCGTCCACCCTGCATGGCTGGGTGGCAGGGACTGTGCGTCAGTTCTTTCCGGGCGTGAACGTGGTTGAAGCAAAATAAAAAAATACCGGGGGCAGGTATAAAAAATCAACATCCCCGCTTTGCAGCGGGGATGTTGATTTTCGATTCGTTGTTATTTACCCGCCTTAAAATACCGCACCAGCACAAAACCGCCCGCGGCGATTAGCGCAATTGCCCAGATGTAATTTGAAAAATCCAAAAGCGAGGCGATTCCCAGGAAACCCATAATTCCCAAAACCAGCGCGGGCCAGTAGGCCCAGCTCATCTTTGCCAGCGCCGCAACCAGTAAAAATGTGACGGCCAGGCCAAAAAAGAAAAAGCCAGCGGTTTGAAATTCGCCAATTTTTTCGGCAGCGATAGTGACTCCCGCCAGCGTGGACAATACCCCCGCAGGGATCAACGCCCACCAGCGTTCGGCCATGTTGGTGAAAGACACCATGAAAAATGCCAGCCCTATGCCGCCGAGGAAAACCGCAGCGGCATATTCTTCAAAGCGCAGGGATGCAATCACCACAAGCGCGAGCGCCGTCAACACCCCGGCGGGAATCAGCGCCCACCATCTGTCATTGCGGCTGGTGAAATAGACATACCAGAACGAAAGCGCGATGCCTCCAAGAAATATCGCGCCGCCAAAATCCTCCAGCGAGTTGGGAAGGATGATGAGCACGCCGAGGGCAACGAGGGTGAAACCGGGAAAGGCGCTCCACCAATGCCCGCCAAAAAGCAGGGACAAAAAAGCCAGCCCGGCGGCAAGGAACGCTCCGCCCCAAAAAATATCGGNNAATCGCTTCATTTCAACACCTTTGATTTATTTAATTCACCTTACGCAGCCCACAGCGGCAAGTTGAATCCCTTCCCAGGAAATCTAACGCAAAGACGCGAAGGCGCAAAGCGAAACAGAACTTCGCGTCTTTGCGGCTTGGCGTTAAAATTTTAGGCAAGGAGTTCTTCCGTGCGTACAGTGAGGTATTTAATTCTCACAGATACCGCGCCCAGGCAGCAGGATCACGCCCCAAAACAATTGATTGCGGCGCATGTTATTCGCCTTTGTTGCGAAAGGTGCGATACAACCCGCTGCCGAGAACCCATAAACCAAGCAAAATGAGGAGGATGGCAGGACCAAAATTACCAAGGATTTCCCATCCGCCGAGGAAGGAGGAGAAGACGAGGAACAGAACTGCGCTGATCACCATGAGGTTAAGTCCGCGCTTGAGGTTTTGCCCTGTATTCTCGCCGAGCAAGCCCTGCAGAACCGTGCCCACGCCAACAAAGCCAGGGATGAGCGCCCACATATAAGACCAGGATTCATAATTGCCGCTGGTCTCCTGATAATAAAAGATGCCGCCCAACCCCGCCACAATGGCGGCAGGCACGGAAAGCCCGGGCGAGCCAAGCACAAGCCCGATGATGAAAATCCCGCCGCCGATCAAAAGCATGTTCATCGGCCATTTTGTGTAGGCATCAAAGAAATTGTGAAAAGCGGGCAGGGTTTTATCCAAGAGGAACCACGCGCCAAGCAGGATAAGAATAACGCCTAGCGCAAGTTGGGAACGACCTTGTTTGTTCATATTTCATTCTCCTGTATTATTGGTTTTAGTACCAGTTTATAACGTTTCAATGGAAAAATCAAAATCCTTTGAGACATACGAAAAAAAACGAATTTGGTTTCACCGGCGCGTACCAACCCACAGACCAAATTCGGCGGGTTCACGTCCGCCACGCAGGCGCGCGATCCACGGGCGGAGCATCCAGCGCACCCCATAAAACAGACGGATATGGCGCCAGCGAATTTTCAAGGTTTCGCCAAGTTCATCCATCCGACGGTAGGTGAAATAGTTTTCGTTCCTAAGCGAATCGGAAGCGAAGCCGTAACGTGAAAGAAAACCCGCCTTTCTTTCCACAACCATCTGCGCGCCGGATTCCACACTGTGATAAACGGGGGAATCCATAATAACGATCTCTCCATGAGACGAAAGGACGCGCAAGGCTTCGGCAAGCGTTTCGTTATAGTTTTCAGAATAATGAAAGGATGCGTTGTAAATCACACACGAAACAGCTCCATCTGGAATGGGCAGACGTGTAAACTCCGATTGGATCGGTGTAAACGGATGCTCGTAAAACTTCCATGCACCGAGTCCATCCTCCGCATTGACCAGCAAATCCACGGCAAAAACTCCATGCCCAAGCGCGGACAAGCGATTTGAGAGCCAGCCATTGCCCGCGCCCATATCCAAAATTTTTTGCGGGGAATGCAGCAACGACTTCAGTCGTTCAAAACTCGCGGCGCGGATTTTCCAATCCGCGGTGAAATTCCCACCCAGGTCTTTGAACGGCAAAGCGCGGTAATAATTTGCATCCAGTGAGCCGCGCTTCTCGAAACGGCGAACAGCCTCATAATCCGCGATGAAGCGGGCATAATGGGATTCACGTTCTGGTAAAAGAAATCTCCAAATGCCATCCACGCGGCGAAAGATCAATCCATCTTTTGAACAACGCGCTTCATCGAACGAACTATCGAGTTGAGTTTTGCAACGCGGGCAAATAAAGCTCATTCCGCTCCCAGCACATCCACGCACGCGGCATAGACGATTTCAAGTGAGCGCAGAATATCATCCAAACGATCAGGGACGTGCCACTTGTATTCCGCGAGGCTGTCCATGCCAATCACAACCGAAGCCGTCCGTATCCCACGCACTTTTCCAATTGTGAATAAACCCGCCGATTCCATTTCCACGACTTTAACGCCTTCCGATTGATATTGTTTGATTTCTTCGAGCGTCTCGCGATACGGCGCATCGGTCGTCCACGTTGAGCCGATGGAACACGCCGCGCCGCGTGCGCGGATCGCACCTGCAAGTTGATTCGCAAGTCCATCATCGCCATCAATATATTTTTCATGCGGCAAATAATGATGCGACGTGCCTTCATCGCGCAGTGCGCGGTTGCAAACCACAATATCACCCGCCTTAATATCGGGCTGTAAAATTCCGCCCCAGGTCATCGTCACCATGCGGCGCGCGCCCATCACAACTAGTTCCTCAGCGAGTTCAGCGAGGATGGGCGAACCGCCGCCAAAACCCGTCAACACAACCGCGCCGTTTTTTTTCACCTCATCCACATCCGCATTCATGCCGCCGATTCGCCGCACAGGGATCTTCCAGCGCATCCGTCGCGGCAATCCGCGCTCGAGGCAAAACAAAATGCCGTCAAGTTTTTGAAACTTCGGCATTCGCCTAAGATGCCTGCGATATCCGACAATATCCCCTGCGCTCAACAACGATTTCAAAATTTGTTTATCGGGATAATTTGGAAAACTCATGCCGCCCTCCATTGTAAAATAAAATCATGGCTTGCAACAACTCCGCAACGAGCGCCGAACTACATGCGCCCACAGCGCCCATGCGCGGAATCGACAACAGGCTACATGCAATCAAAACAACCAGGCTTATCGACGACGCGCGCAAAACTGGCGACTCCTTTTTCATTGCGATAAATTTCAACGTCATGAACGTGTTCGCCGTGTAGGGGATTAACACCCACGCCAGGATCTGCATCGCCGGGACAGACGCCTCATACCCCGCTCCAAATAGAATCCTCGTAACAGGCATCGCCCACACAGACAAAGCCGCCGCCCCGATGACCGCGCCCAAAATCAAGAATTGCAGTAACGATTTCCCCGGCACCGCCCGTGATTTGCTAAGCAAATCAGGCAGGTGTGGTCGTTCCCCGCCCACACGACTGAAGTCGTTACCACGCGCCATCTCTGGATACATTGCCGTAAAAACCGCGCTGTGCCCCGTCTTCGCAGCTTCGACAGTCTTTTGCGCCGCAGAGAAAATTCCCGTTACTGCCGGGCCGCCAATTGTCGAGAGCATTAACACGCTCGATTTCTGCTGAAACATGGCAATCACCGTCAACACTGCAAGCGGAGAACTAGCCTTTAAAAGATGGGAAATATCCTTCAAATCAAACCGCCAGTCCGCCCAAAAACCTCCCACCTTCCAATGACAGATTAGCGCACCCACCAGTGCGGTAATAGATTGAGCCGCTAAAAGCAGGAAAGCCAACGTTTCAACTGCCGTATTCGGACCGACAAATATCCAAACGGGGATAAATTGCAATATCGAGCCTGATAAATTAAGCCACATATAAGCATCCATGAATTGTTTGCCGCGCAAAACACTGGTAAACACAGTAAAAAAGGACAGGGGAATTAAGGCGAAAACATAAAAGCGCAAGGCATTTGGGCTTTCCGTCAGAATCAGCGGGGCGAGAAACCACGTTACCGTAATAAAAAGAAGGGACAAAGCCAATTGAACAGCCAACGCCGACGGAAGCGAAGATAAATCATCATGCACGGCAATTTCGCGGATTATAGACATATCCGTGCCAAAAGTTGTAAGCATGTTGCCGATGAAAACAACCGCCGCAAGGACCGCGTACTCACCGAACCCCGCGCTTCCCAACCTGCGCGCGAGGAGGATGGTAAACAACGCCGCCATTCCCTGCGTGCCAACGCGGGCGGCCAATAACCAGATACTATCTTTTGCTATTTTCATCGAAACGAACCGACAAAATATAAAAATCACCCCACTCACGCCAAAAGCGCCGAGTGGACAATCGGTCATCGAGCCAGGCCAGGGCGCGGTAAAGACGCGGGTTTTGCCTGGCAAGATTCCTGCTTTCGGCAGTCGGCGTAATGACGGAGAGTCCTTCCAGCTCGAGGAATGAATAGTCAGGGCCAAACCACTCAAGCACTTTGCGCGGCGTGAAATAATAAACGTCAAAATACAATCCCTCAAGATGGGAGCGCGTCCCGTTTTTTGAGAGGCGTCGAAACGCAAGCCGAAAATTTCCGCGAAAGATTTCAGCCATCTCCCAGAGGCAGGTGGGAGGCATGAGAACCCATATGACAAGCGCGCCAGGTTTCAAAATGTGCGGCAGATTTTTTATAACAGGGGTCAAACCTGGGATGCAATTCAAACCGCCCAAATCCGAAAAGACGGCATCGAAGGGCGCACCTTGCACTTCTTTCAAATTTGTGAAGGAACATTGTTGAAACGTGATCCGATTTTCCAACCCCAAATTTCTCACCTTATCCTGCAAACGCTCCAACATGCCAGGTGCAATATCGGTTGCATGGACGTAATAGCCGCGTTGAGCCAGCGCAACTGCATCCGTGCCAGTGCCGGCGTTTAGTTCGAGAATGCGCGAACCACGCGGCAACCACCTTTCGATGTGACGATAAACTTTTTCGCGCATCCGCGTCAAATGCGGATGGTCTTCTGCAAACGAATCGTATTTTTCAGCAGTACGTGAAAAAGCCTCGGCAATGACAGGGGTTTTTGAACTACTCATTGGCACTGTTTCTTATCCTCCTCAACTTCATTTCGCTCCACATCATACCAAGCAAATAATACGGCGTGCGGACAATTCCGCGAAGGTCATTTTTTCGCCATGCGCGGCGCAGGCGGAATTCGTGATGGACTCGTCCATGCAAAACGCGATAGAACTCCTGCGGAAACGGCCCGCGGTAAAGCATGGCAAGGTCGTTGGAGTCGACCCAGTTTTGTTTCTCGCCTAATTCCATTTTTACACGCTCGAAGAATTTTGTCCCAGGTAAAGGATACGAAACCGAAATACCGATGTCATCGGGCGCGCACTCGCGCACCATTTTCAAGGTCAATTGCACATCGTCCCAGGTTTCGCCGGGGTAGCCGAATTGCAAGAAGAAGCCAACTTCGATTCCGTTTTTGTTCAGCAACTCGGCGGCGCGGTAAATATCTTCCACTTTATCGCCCTTGTCCATCGCGTCCAAAATTTTCTGCGAGCCTGATTCTGCGCCGAGCCAGACAGTTTTACAACCTGCATCGGCAAGCGCGCGCGCTGTTTTTTCCGTCACTAAATCGGCGCGCTTCAAACATTTGAACGAAATGACCGTATCGTTCTCGCGCAACAACTCTGCAAACCGTTCGACCCAATTCGGCTTCAACCCAAAAATGTCGTCGGCAAACCAGATATGGTCTGGCGCAAAATTCTGCTTCAACCATTTCATCTCCGCGGCCACATTTTCAGGCGAGCGTGAATTGTACCGCTGTCCCCAGATCGGCTTGGCGCACCAGTTGCAATGATACGGGCATCCGCGCGTGGTGACCATGTTCATCGAATAATAGCCATGCCTCTCCAGCCAGAGCTTTTTATATTTTGATATGTCTATCAAATCCCAGGCGGGGAAGGGAAGGGCGTCTAGGTTGGTGATGTCGGGGCGGCGAGGAGCGCGGAGAATTTGAGAATTAGAGGATTGGAGATTAGAGATTGGAGACTGGTATGCCAGACCAAGGATGGTCTCAAGTCTCGCTTCCTTCTTACCCGACAACTGGTCCAGTAATTCCCCAAGCATTTCCTCCCCTTCGCCGAGCAGAACATAATCCGCGCCCTTTGCGAGATATTCGGCGTAATGATCGGTTGCATCCGCGCCGCAAAGGATGACGGCGCATCCGCGCTGCTTTGCCATGTGAATCATCGTGAAGGCGGCTTCGCGCATCCGCAGCAGGCACATCTTGGAGAGGTAATTGAAGTTATCTTCAAAAATGACCGCGTATCGAGGTTTGTGTTCATCCAGTGACTTAGCCCAATCCTCCTCTGACTCGGCCAGCATGGCATCGAAGAGCGCCACATCGTACCCTTTTGCGCGGATGTAACTTGCGGCGTACAACGTCCCAAGCGGCGGGTAGGGCAGCATGGCATCCCAGAGTTTGGGGTCGAAGCGCAGGTAGTAGGATTGGCCGAAGAGGATTTGAGTCATGAAGCCCTCACCCTGAGGGAGAGGGAAAATAGCCGTTCTTCAAATGCCTTCAACGCCCAGGAGCCGTGGTGATCGAAGTTTCCCTGGCAAACATCGGTGGAGAAATTTGTCTCTGCGCCGTAGCCTTTTTGCTTTTTGAAGCGGGCGATCTTGCGGGACATTTCCCAGGATTCAAAGAAGTCGCCGAGTTTGCCGTTGAGGAGGCTTTCGAAAATCGATGGTTTCGCGTTTTCCGCATCGTGATCCTTCGCTCCGCTCAGGATGACAAAATTGGGCAGGAAATCATTGACCCACACATTGGCTTCACATAGTTGACAAAAAACATCCGCCCCACTGACAAATACCATTTGGGCGAATTCGCGCGCGGTGTACATATTTCTCGCATTCCATTCCAGCGCGTTTTCCGAGACGATGACATTCGGGCAGATGACATCGCCTAACAAACGCGCCAGCCTGCCGAAAAGCAAGGCAAATGCCCGCGCTGTCCATACGCGGCCAGGTTTGGCGACCAGCATGTAATCCATGTCTCTGTTTTTGGAGAGGTTGAGCATGGCAAGCGAACCTGTCAACGCCGCCATGCGGATGAACGGCAGCCTGCCGAGAATGCGTCCATAAAACAGGGCGCGGCGATATGCCTTGTGGGAATTTTCCCTGCGCTGATTGCGAATATCGACAATCTCGGCGCGGTCTGCGAGAAAATAATATTCGTGCTTTGAAACAACGCCATCCATTTTTTCAACGCACTCGCGCACATCCAGTTTTTCAGCGGAAATGGTGAGGAAGCGATGCAATTCGTCAATTGTCAATGGGTGCTCAAAAATATCCGAATAGGCCAGCGTTTCAAGGATGGCGCATTCGAGGCTGGAAATATTCACGGGTGCGGGTTTGGTGTCCAATGCCAGGGCCAAGGGAATGTCCTTTAATCAGAAGCAGGTTTAGGGCGGGGTGCGAAGCGGGCAGAGATGGTTTGCAGGAGAGTCAGGCCTGAGGTGAAGAATAATCCAATAGCGAAAAGAAATGCGTAGATCATAATCAGAAAATGATTCGTGCTCCATGCAAACCATGCCACCCAAATATTAAACAAGGCCAGCAGGAACTCGTAAAAAATGAGGATGTCAACTTTAACTTGATAGCGATTGGAAAGCCACGATTGCGCGCGGCGGGTGATGCCGTATTTGGGAGTGCGTTCAAATGGGACGGCGTGTTTTTGCATGATGTGAAGCGCGGCGCGCAAGGTGTTCAAGACCAGTCCCGAAGAAAAAATGGACATGAGAAAGATCAGCGGCAGGGAGAAAAACCAGCGCCTGCGAAGAAGCTGTTGGGCGGCCACAAAATACATGGCGGGCGCAAAAACCAGGAAGTTCATTATCAAACCAACGCCGACAGGCGCAAGCAAGGCGGGATATTTTGTCGCAAACACAAGCAGGAAGGGGTAAAGAATTATCAAAACAAAAGTGAGCAGATGCAGGGCGTACCCCGTCAGATGAAGCGTTGCCTGAAACTTGCGGGCAAATGAAAAATCGGAATTCCAAATGATGGGAATGTAGCGAATGGCGCATTCCAAACTGCCGCGCGCCCAACGATATTGCTGGCGGCGATACGCCGTGAAACTGACGGGCAGTTCGGCAGGCGCTTCAACATCCCCGGCATAGCGCGCAGACCAGCCGCGCAGAAAAGCGCGATAGGATAAATCCATATCTTCGGTAAGTGTATCCGCCTTCCAGCCGCCCGCATCCACAACAGCAGACTTGCGCCACACGCCCGCCGTGCCGTTGAAATTAAAAACATAATCGGTGTTGGCGCGCGCAAGCTGGTCGATGGCAAAATGCGCGTCGAGCGAGAATGATTGAAGCAGGGTCAGCAGAGAATACTCGCGGTTCAAATGTCCCCAGCGGGCCTGCACAAAGGCGACGCGCGCATGGTCGAAACGCGGTAAAACGCGGCGGAGAAAATCGGGGTTGGGCAGAAAATCCGCATCGAAGATCGCAAGAAAATCGCCCTTCGATTTTTCAAGCCCATTGGCAAGCGCGCCCGCTTTGAATCCCTCACGGTTTTCGCGATGGAGGTGAACGACATCCACGCCGCGCGCCTGCAATTGTTTCACCTTTTCAGCCACAAGCGAAACCGTCTCATCCGTCGAATCATCGAGGACTTGAATCTCCAGCAAGTCAGGCGGATACTCTAATGCGGCAGCGGATTCGATCAGTCGCCCGGCAACATACCATTCGTTGTAGATCGGCAATTGCACGGTAACGTGAGTCCATTCATCCAGCGCCGCTGGCATGGGGCGGGATAATTTTTTGCGTTCTTTCAACCCCGTCAACGCGAGATACATCATGTTGGAGATATAAATCAACAGCGCCGCCATGGCAAGCGAATAAGCGATCAAAACAGGCGCAAGGATGATTTGAAGAATATCCATCTACACCGCCGTTTCCAACGCGGCAGAATACAGCCCCCATCCAAGCCATTGCCAGATGCGCCCGTACGAATAAGACCAGGTGTAATAATCGAAGAAGCCGACCACCGTCATCGCGAGCAGGAGCGCAAAAGCGCCCATCAGCGCAGGCCGCCGCGAAAATAATTCCCAACGCAAAACAATCGTCACAAAAGGGATGGCAAGCGCCAGCAAATAAAACATTCCGCCCAGCACGCCCGTTTCCATTGCCACAGTCAAAATCGCATAATGCGGCGGCTGAAAATTCAACGGGAATTCAATAAAGCGTTCCTTCATCGCAAGCGGCGCGGCGCCCAGCCCGATCCCAATCGCCGAGTGTTCCACAAATAGCGTATTGCCAGCCTCCAGCAAAAACGCGCGCTCTTTCATCGGGGCATCCTGCGCCACATTCGCGGAATTCACACGCGATTGAAAAAGTAAATTATTTTTTTGGATGAATGGCGTCACGATGAGCAGACTCAACATCCCAAGCAGAATCACACGTTGGACAGAATCCCATCTCCGGGCAAACGCCTCACTCCCGATCATGAAACTGCCAGCCACGAAAAAGCTTAACCAAGCTGACCGGGAAAAGGTCATCACCAGGGCTGGGAAGCACAGTAGAAACACGATGGATGAAATAATGCGCGCGCGCTTATTTCCATAAAGAATAACTGCCAGCAAAAGGACAAGTCCGAAGGCGAGACAGCCGCCGAGAATGTTTGGGTGGTCGCTCAGGCCATAGCCGCGCAGGAAGCGGAACCCGTTCCCAAAGATGACGCTAGTCCCTGAGTCGGCTGGGTTAAGAGACAACTCTCCAAAATCCTGCAATCCCAAAGAGCGTTGAGTCGTCACCTGCAAAACGGCAATCAGCGCTTGAAATAAAATTTGCGCGCCCACAGGGACAATAACCCAAGCGGCTGATTTAATTTCGTTGACGATAAATAAATAAAACAAAAGCAACGGGACAAAGCGCACGGCATGATACCGCGAGAGAATCCCATCCACACTGCCAAAGACAGAAACCCAGCCAGCGATGGTCAAGCCGAGAAGGCTGATCCACATCAACGAGGGGCCAACTCTTAATTTGCGCGGGTTTATTAGCAAAGAACAGGCCCAAAACAAAAGCAGGTAAAGCATGGACAAGTCGCTTGCGAAGAGCAGGTAATCTGTGTAATCGGAATAGAGCGGGAAAAATGGGCGCTGCCAGATCACCAAACGCCAGCGGAATGGGATGGCAAAAATCGTCAGCGCGAAAAACAGACGCGCGCCAACAATAAAAAAACGAGACAAGCGATCTTGAAAAGACGATACCATTAATAATCAGACCATAATAATCTTATTTGTAATTATACCCAGTACGGTCACGAATTGCGCTTTTTCAAAGCGGGAAAGCGCAATTCGTGACCGTGGGTATTATATAATCTCTGAATGACTTTGAAACTTGCCATCAATGCCCGATTTCAGCACAGGCGCATTACAGGCGTGGAACGATACGCGCATGAAATTTCCAAACGGCTGACTTCGGCAAAATACTTCATCGCGCCAGAGCATCCGCTTGGGCAGGTNNTTCTCTGGTCGCCTGCAAATGCGGGGCCGTGGCTCGTAAAAAAGCAAGTCGTCACCATCCACGATGCCAGTGTATTTGACCACTCTGAATGGTTCAATCCCACTTTTGCGGCATGGACGCGGCTTTCGTGGAAAATCCTTGCAAGGCGGGCCAGCGCAATCATCACTGTGTCGGAATTTTCAAGGCAAAGATTGAAGCATCATCTGAATCTGCCTGATGAAAAAATCCATGTCATTTACAACGGGGTCGGCGAGCCGTTCGAGCCGCAGTCTGCTGGGCGGGTAGAGGCCGTAAAAGAAAAATATGGAATCAAGAAACCATACTTCCTTTTTGTTGGGACGCTGGAACCGAGAAAAAACCTGAACTTTTTATTGAAGGCATGGGAACAATTGAATTTGAAAACACACGAGTTGTTTTTAGCTGGCGCGGAAGGTTTAGTATTCTCGTCAGTGAGTCATGCTAAAAGCGTGACCTGCGTCTTGGATGAAGATTTGCCTGCTTTGTATTCAGGCGCGGCAGCGTTTGTCTATCCATCATTGTACGAAGGCTTCGGCCTGCCCGTGTTGGAAGCCATGGCATGTGAGACGCCTGTGATCACTTCCAACACAACGGCATTTCCAGAAATATTTGGCGATGCCGCTTTGCTGATAGACCCCGCCAAACCAGAAGATATTACCCGCGCCATGCAGGAGATTATCGAAAATAATTCACTTGCCAACACCTTGCGCGAGCGTGGAATGAAAAAAGCCAGGGAACTTTCGTGGGAGAAGTCCACAGTGAAAACAGAAACCATCTTCGAGGGTATTGTATGAAACTTGCCATCGTCCATGAATGGCTGAATATCTATGGCGGGTCTGAGAGGCTGTTGGTGGAGGCGTTGAAATTGCACCCGCAGGCGCAGCTTCATGCGCTCATTCACAACAAACAAAATCTCATTGGCACGCCGCTTGAAGGCCGCGATGTCAAAACATCATTCCTGCAAAAAATTCCGCGCGTCGAGCATTTGTACCGCGGGCTGCTGCCGATCATGCCGTTTGCCATCGAAAGCATGGATGTCCGCGAGTACGATGTGGTCTTGTCCATTTCGCACGCGGTGGCGCACGGCATAAAAACTCACCAGGATCAAATCCACATTTCATACGTCTGCACGCCGATGCGGTATGCCTGGCATTTGCAGGATGATTATTTGCACCTGCATCATTTGGACAAGCCCCTGATCGGGGCCGCCGCTCGCTTAACCCTGAGCCTGCTCCGCCGTTGGGACAGAGTTTCCGCCGCCCGGGCAGACCACCTGCTCGCCATCTCACAGTGGACAGCGCAAAAGATTCAACAAGCCTGGGGAAGAGAAGCGCATGTCATTTACCCGCCCGTGGATGTGGAACGATTTTCGCCTTCAGAAGAACGGGATGATTTTTACATCCACGTTTCGCGGCTGGTGCCGTATAAAATGACGGCTGAAATCATCCGCGCATTCAACGAATTAAATCTCCCGCTTCTCATTGTCGGCGACGGGCCTGAAATGCCGCGCCTGCAAAAGCTGGCGAAGGAAAATGTCAAACTGCTGGGGCGTCAATCCGATGAGGTCATTGCCGATTTGCTCAACCGCGCGAAAGCTTTTGTGTACATGGCTGTTGAAGATTTCGGCATTGCGATGGTGGAGGCACAGGCGGCGGGGTGCCCCGTCATTGCGTATGGCAAAGGGGGCGCGGTGGAAATTGTCAAAGATGGAGAAACAGGCCTATTGTTTCAGGAGCAATCGTCCCGTGGTTTGAGCGAGGGGGTTCTTCAATCCAAAAAAATAAAAATAAATAGCAGGGCCGCGTCTGCAAACGCGGCCCGCTTTTCATCCAAAAGATTTCGTGAGGAGTTTTTGAGTTTTATGGAATCGGTTGTGAAATAATAATTTTATTTGCCTTCCCTGCACCATTCGATGGTGGCGCGCATGGCTTCTTTGAGCGGTGTGCCTTTCCAGCCAAAGGCTTTCTCGGCTTTGCTTGAATCCATGATGAAGGGCTTGTTCCATTCGTAGAGCATTTCGACCGATTCGCGCAGGGCAGGAATGAACAAGCCAAGCACGTTCATCATCATTTTTCCAGCCGCCATGAACTTGACCTTCTGCCCAAGAACTTCTTCCATGATCTTGACCAGTTCTGCCTGTGTGACGGGCGCGGGAGATGGCGTGAACCAGACCTGGCCGAGGGCTTCTTCGCGTGTGCCGAGGGTTGCGAGCAGTTTTCCAAAATCGGCTACGTAGGAGAAGGTGTGGGGCTGATCCATGCTGCCGAATAAGTTGACGGATTTTCCAGCAAGGGCGGGGCGTATGGCGAAGGAAGTTACCGCGGAATCATCGGGGCCAAAGAAGTTGGAGGCGCGGCCAATTGCGGCGCGGACTTTGCCTGCGCGGTGCGCGTCCATGACGGCGGTTGCCATCTCGCCGCGGATTTTTCCTTTTTTGGAATGCGGCTGGTAGGGCATGTCTTCGCGGATGGGCTGGCCGTTCGTGTCGCCGTACATGTAGAGGTTGTCGCCGGCGATGAATTTTGCGCCATTGGCGGAGACGGCATCAAGAATGGCTTTTTGCATGGGCGGGAATTTCTCGGCCCATTGGTGGTAAAGCGGTTGGGCGCATTGATAGACCGCCGCCGCGCCTTGGGTGACTTCGATATTGCGATTGACATCGTAGGCGTCGCCGCGGACCACTTCCACTTCAGCGGGGATGCGGGGGTCGGTTTTGCCCGAATGGCTGACCATGCGGACTGACTTACCGAGCCTGACTAATTCGCGCGCTGTCCATTTGGCGAGCGCGCCTGTGCCGAAGATTACGTGCAGTTCATTTTGTGACATGATTTTTTTCCTTTTATTCGCTTATATATTGATTGACCATGGTGGCAATTTCACGGCGGAAGACTTCGCCGGGGTCGGTAAAAAATGAGGGAAGCTGGCCACCCAACTCGAGCATCACCAATCCATGCACGCGGCACCAGACGATGTATGCCAGATACAACACCTCGGTTTCGGTAACGCCTTCGGTATATTGCTTCCACGCTTCAAGCATGGATTTTAGTTTTGGCGACAGTTTGGCGAATCCTTCGAGCCGCAGTCTGCCTTCGTTATAAAGAAGCTGAACGGTCTGAATCAACGGCAGGAGCGCCCAGGCAGAGGCGGGCAAAGTGGTATCTTCGGGGGCGTCGTAATCGGGGATGGGCGTGCCGAAGATGAGTTGATATCGTTGTGGGTACGTCACTGCCCAATCACGATAAGCGATGCCAAGTGTGGAAAAACGCGCTGCGCCGTCTTTCTCCGAGGCGGTGTCCAAAGCGGCTTTTTGCGAATCCCCCAGCGAGGTGTACGCATCCACGATGAGCGCGGTGACGAGTTGATCGCGGTTGGGAAAGTAGTTGTAGATGGCGGGCGCGGTGATCTTTAACTCGCGGGCAATGGCCCGCAGAGACAGGGCCGGCGCGCCGAATTCGGCGATCTGCTTCCAGGCGGTTTCCTTGATGGCTTCCGAAAGGTTTGGGATCTGTTGCTTTTTGCCGGGTCTGACCATATTCTCTCCTTGTTTACTATACAGTGTAAATATACAGTGTTTATTTATTTATGTCAAGGGGCGAGCTGTGGGCGGGTGTGGACTAAAGTTTCGGAGAAATAGGAGTAAGATGAGGAAAAGGAAGAAGGAGGCAGC
>CXWL01128570.1_pt1 | contig 32189 bp, 35 predicted proteins | sample 590931 | NCBI WGS metagenome assembly CXWL01 (sample SAMEA3498368, study PRJEB10139) | groundwater metagenome | biome: water well; material: biofilm material | place: Germany | collected 2015-04-27
GATATGTTAGGAGTAATTTTTTATGAGCAACGCAGTATCGTGACGGAGTTTGGATTTATAGGGGTTCCCTAATGCCAGTTTGCCCAACTTCCGCGCCTTGCTGGCGATTTCGCACGGGCTTCATGTTTCAGCCCGTAGCGGATCGGCGTCCCCTTGTGGAACATTTGAGCGAACTCTGATTTTTAGCGCTACAGGCTTTTCCATTTTGGTTTTGGCTCGCCCAGTTCAGGGTCTTTGTGCCACTGCCTGAAGCTGTGTAGCACGATCGGCAATATTGTTCATAAAGTATGTTTATTACGTTAACTGTGAACAACTCAATGCGTTAACAATGAACGATTATTNNTTGTTTAGTGCAGCCACTTGTGAAACAGCAACTATCGTTTTTGCTTATTTGCAAGTGAAAATCTCGCGCTAAGGCAGCGGGGAATTTGACTGGATGAATTACAACCTTAAGGAGTTTTATTATGAAAGCACGTATTTTTGCAAGCATCATCATCACTGGCATCCTGGCATCTTCAGCGGCACAAGCTGGTTCAGCGATTACTGTCGAGGAAATCAATGCCAGCTATTTAAACCCCAGCGTTACCCGCAATGCGGACGTAAGTAACTATCTGGCGACCGTATCACAGGGGCAACATATCGCACAGAAGCCGACATGCAATTTGCGTGCGGTTGTGGTGAAGAACGATTACAGCGCCGTGAAAGCACTTTTCCCCAAGGAGCCATCCATCGGCAATTATCTTGCACAATCGAGCACACAATACGTCTGCTCATAAACAGGTTTTTACCGGGGCAATAATTAAGTTACGGGCGTGAAAAACAGTTGTTGATAAAGCTGGAATGATTGGCGCCCGGATGATTCTTCCCTGATCTTGCATGTAGGATCCCTCCCTGCTTCTGCAGGTTCTAGCCCCTCGATATTTTGAGGGGCTTTTTTTTAGGGGTGGCTTATCGTCGGCTGAGTTAATGCGGCTCTATTAATGTAATGGGCACATCTAAAAATTGGCATAAGTTCCAAACAGCGTGCAACACTACACTAGGATTATGCCTGTTGCATGGCGCTTGAGAAGTACATCTGCTCCATTCCCGGTTTTCCGTGCCAGTAGCCGTTGCAGGCGGCTTCCGGCATCAGGTTTTCCGTTTGCCGCATGGCGAGTTCGGGGCTTATTCGCCGATCCATGCAGTCGCGGAACAATTGGGCAATTTCTGCGGTATGTTCGGACTGCGGGCTGATGCGCACCACGTTCACGCCGAGATCGCGCAACGCGTCGAGGTCACCGATCAGGTTGTATACCAGGGCGGATTGGGTCTGGATGCCGTTGATTACCAGAAACGGCTTGCCTTCGCGGGTGCGCATGGTTTTACCGTCAGGGTCGTCAATACAGAGGAAGCGGCAGTCGTCCTTGGGCAGGTTGTGAAATCGCGCGGTGAAGCAGCGCGAAGAAAAAGCCAGGGGCAACCTGCCGTATGAAAAAACCTCGGTTTCCAATCCTGCCGGGCGTGCCTGTTGCAATGGAAGCAGCGCCTTGCCCGACATTTCCAGCGGCATGACCCAGCGGTATGCGCCGAGAGCGGCCATCATGCCCAAGGTCTGCGGGTTGTAGATGTTGAGGTAGGGGCCGGCGATGAAGGGGATGCGGTTCGCCAGTTGGTGCACTGCTCCCATATCATTGGCTTCCACCGCGAAATCACCGTTTCCCGTGATCCTGCGCAAGGTCTTCAGGTCGGACTCGGATTCGATCAGCGTCAGGGTGGAAAGAACCACTTTCTTGCCTGCATCGGCAAGCATTTTTGCCAAATCCATCCAGTCGGCCAGGCGCGTGATATGCCGCCGGGAGCAAACCGTTTCTCCGAGATAAACGATATCTATCGGAGCGGCGGCAATTCCTTCATAAAATTCCCGCAGTTTTTCCTGTGGCCAGTAGTAAAGAAGGGGGCCGAGTGCAAGCTTCATTTGAGTTTTAACCTTAGTTTTGGAATGGCCAGCCGTTAGTCCTGCGGGCGGCCAGGGCTCGTGGGGTGCTATTGGGTAACCGCTAAATGGGTATTATTTCCATGGCCGATGATAGGCGCCGAGAGTGTGCTGCTGGCCCTCGGAGACTTTGCCCAGCGCGGCAGTCCATGACGGCTTGACGGAAAAACTTTTCGGGTTTTTCGCGCAGTGGTCAATCGCTTCGCGCCACACGCGTGTAACCTGCGCCACGTAGGCGGGGCTTCTTTGCCGCCCCTCGATCTTGAGGCCGCGCACCTTGATGCGCAATAGTTCCGGCAACAGTTCCAGGGTGTTCAGGCTGGCCGGCTCTTCCATGGTGTAGTAGGTTTCCCCTTCCACCTCGAAGCGCCCCTTGCACAATGTGGGATAACCGGCATTTTCATCATCCGCATAACGGTCAATCAAAACGCCGTTGAGGCGCGATTCCAGGCCATTTTCGGTTTTCTCCCAGCGCACGGCCTTGGGCGGTGAGCATACTCCGCAGTTGTTGGGGGATTCGCCCGTGACATAGGAGGAAAGCGAGCAGCGCCCTTCGGCCATGACGCACAGCCCGCCAAAGCCAAACAACTCAAGCTCCACCGGCGTACCGGCGGCCAGTTCCTCGACTTGGGCAAATGACAGCACGCGCGGCAACACTGCCCGGCTGACGCCAAAATGCTCGTGGTAAAAATTGATGGCCTCGTAATTGGTGGCGGAGCCCTGCACCGAAAGATGGAGGGGTACCTGGGGGTGGGTCTTCATGGCATATTGCATGAGGCCGGGATCGGCCAGGATGATCGCGTTCATGCCCAGATCGGCGGCCTGGCCAATCGCGTTTTTCCAGCGCCCCAAGCCATAATCCTGCGGATAGGTGTTGAGCGCCAGAAATACTTTTGCGCCTTTTGCATGGGCGTATTCGACACCTGCGCGCGCATTGGCCGCATCGAAATTAAGCCCGGTGAAGTTGCGGGCGTTGGTGTCATCGCGAAAACCGAGATAGACACAGTCTGCCCCGTTGTCCACGGCGGTTTTCAGCGCCGGCAGGCTGCCTGCCGGGCAAACCAGTTCCAGTTTATATTCATGCGGCATAAGGGATTTTCTCCTGGTCAAATGATAGGCCGGCAAATTCGCCCTGGCGATGGCCACGGCGTTTCAGTTCCAGTTCGATGCCATTCAGGATATTCCATTTTTGCGAGCACCAGGAAGGGGCAAGCAAAATATCCTTGGATGCAGTGCCGGTAACGCGATGGTATACGATATGGGGCGGCGTGCGTTCAATCAAGTCGGCTGCAATATTGATGTAATCCGACATTTCCAGCGGCTTATATTCGCCGCGCCGCCATTCGGCGGCCAGCATGGTGTTTTTGACCACATGCAGCGGGTGTATTTTAAGGCCATCCGTTCCTAATGCAAGCACGGTATCAAGCGAGGCGTGGTAGTGGTGCTCGGTTTCGCCGGGAAGGCCGATAATCAGGTGTGTGCAAACCGGAATCCCGCATTTTCTTGCGGCCAACACCGTTTTTTCGTATTCCTTGAGGCCGTGGCCGCGGTTCACCCGCCTGAGTGTTTCGTCGAAGGCCGATTGCAGGCCGAGTTCCAGCCATACCACCAACCCGCGGCGCTGATACTCGAGCAACAGGTCCAGCACCGCTTCAGGGACACAATCCGGGCGCGTGCCGATGGACAGGCCTATCATGTCCGGTTCGGACAGCGCTTCTTCGTAGAGCGCCGCCAGTTCGGCGACATCGGCGTAGGTGTTGGTGTAAGCCTGGAAGTAGGCAAGGAAGCGGTGTGCGCGGGTGCGCTTTCCTATGGCGCGTTTGCCGCACTCGATTTGTTCGGAAAGCGAAGGAGGAGTGCGTCCGTTCGGGCTGAAGGAGGCATTGTTGCAGAAGGTGCACCCTCCCATACCCTTGGCGCCATCACGGTTGGGGCAGGTCAGCCCGGCATCAAGCGCAATTTTGTGCACACGCTCGCCGTGCTGTTGCAGCATATGCTGCCCAAAGGTATAAACATAGTCAGAAAGCGCCATTGGCCAGTGGTTTCTTAAAAAGATTTTTTAAATCCGGCGCAATTCGTGCGGAATGGCCGGTGCCAGGATCGCCCGCAACAGCGCACCGGTTTTGGCAATGGTATTTATTTTACCGGCTCCTTGTAATCCGGATTCTTGTAACAAAAACCAATATGTTTTTCAGCATATTCGCGGCATGACTCGTAGTCGTAATATGTGCATGAGGTAGACCATGTCACCACACAATAAGGCATATCCGTCGTGTCTTTCCGGTCAAGCACACAATCCCATTTTTTCTTGACGGCTTTTTTGCATGCTTCGTAAGAAGTGTGCGAGCAATCATCCGTATGAATTAACCCGTCAGGTGATTTCGAGCAAAACGTATCTGCGAGCGCATATTGCGGAAGCGATATGGCAATACCTAACAGCAGGCGTGCAAAAATTTTATTGGCTTGCATGGCAATTTCCTTGACGCGTTGTCCATCGGGCGCAGCTTATTAAATATTCCGGCCCGTTACATTTGGCTGTTATGAGCGATAATAATTCCGCTCGAAACCTGAAGGGAAGCAACTTTGGCAGAAACATGCTCCGGATTGAATATGTGTTTTACACTGGTAAAACAGTGTAGTTTGGATGGCGCCATTTTACACGACAGTTGGCAGAACTTGATACTCTGTCCGCCCCATTTCAAATTGACCCGCGTCTGGTTTGTTGAAAATGTATGCCACCCATTATTGCCATTGACGCCAATATGCTATTAACAACAGGGTATATTCCATGAACATTCACGCAAGAATAACTGTAACCGTGCTGATGGTTCTATTGTCGTTGCCGGCGAGAGCGCTGGACGGAAACGATCTCATGGCGGGCTACAATTCGTACAAGCGAGTATTGGCCGGAACTGCGGTTGACTCTGATGCATATAATGGCGGGTTGTTCGATGGCTATGTCCGGGGTGTCTTCCATTCTGCTGTTGGTATTGTTATTTGTGCGCCTGGTGAAGTTAAACCCGGCCAGATACAGGAAGCGGTAGGGCGGTACCTGGAATCGCACCAGGCTTACCGGCAGATCTCTGCCGTCAAGCTTGCCACGATGGCGCTTATGCACACCTTTCCATGCAAATAAAAAGTCAGGCTTGCGGCCAACATTTGTGAGAATTGGTGCCCCGTATCCGGGTCAGTCCAGCAATAGTTTGATATCATGAACGAGAGCATCCGCTCCCAGCCCATAGCCCGCAAGCAGGCGCAATTTTCCGGATGGGTCATACATAAAGGTTCCGACCGAATGATCTATTGTGTAATTACCGGGGCTGGCGCCGGGTTGTTTGTTATAAAAAAGCTTGTATTCCTTGGCGGTTTCCACAGTTTGCTCCGTCGTGCCATAGAGCCCGATGAATTTTGGATTAAATGCCGGAACAAATTGGGCCAGGAGTTCTCGAGTATCGCGCTCGGGATCCAGCGTTATAAATAGAACCTGCACCTTATTGGCATCGGGGCCGAGACGTTTCATCACGAGCGCAAGCTCCATCAGTGTGCTCGGACAAACATCGGGGCAGTGCGTGTATCCAAAAAACAATACAACGACTTTGCCTTTGAAGTCGGATAGTGTTCGCGGTTTCCCCAGATGGTCGGTCAGCCGGAAATTTTTTCCGGAATCTATTCCACTAATGTTGGTGGCTTTAAATGGTTGCCCCGCCTCAGGCTGTTTGCAGCCGTAAAAAGATGTGATGGACAGCCACATAACTAACAGCCATAGAAACTGTCTGATAAATGCTGCGTTTGGTATGGGGTTGATGCACGCGACCGCAGGATTTTTGTTTTCCATAGTGTTATTGCCCAGGTTTCTCGCGCTCGTGCGACGCGGTTCTGGCTGCGTTGCGTTTGCGGCATTTTGAAATAGATAATTCAAGTAAAATAGCTGCCAGCCAGAAGCATTCATTGTATCCGCAGCACGGCTATAACGAGAGTTCATTTTAATCACACGCGGATTATATCCGCGACTTAAGAACGTACGAACCATCGCCATGAACCTGTTTTGGGTGAAAATCATTCATGTCTCTTGTGTGACGGTCAGTTTCACACTGTTCTTTCTGCGCGGGATATGGTTGTTGCGGGGGTCGCCCACCATGCGCCAGCGCTGGGTGAAAATAGTTCCGCATGTTACGGATACGCTGTTGCTGGCGAGCGCTATTGCGCTTGCCATCGGCATCCGGCAATACCCCGGCGCGGATGCCTGGCTCACCGCCAAAGTGGTCGGCATGATGTTTTACATCGGAATCGGCATGGTGGCGTTCCGTTTCGGCAAGACGCTGCGAACAAGAATCGCGGCGTGGGTGGCGGCGCAACTGGTATTCGTTTATATCGTAGCGGTCGCTCTCACCCACAATCCGTTGCCGCTCCCCACGCTATAAGCTGGGCGTAGCGACATAAGGGCTATTTTCCCCAACACGTCCGGGTAAGCTGCGGTAAATGAGCGGCCAGACCGGCAACGTCAAATTCGGCTTGCGCCGGTGCGCTGTTGAACGGAGTGAATTCGAACATGAATTTCTGGGATTGGGCAAGCTGTTTGACCAGTGCGGTTGCGTCGCGCGTGGAAGCGGAAACCGCCTGATTGGTCACCTCACGCCAGCGCTGGGGGAAGGGTTTGTTGCCGTCAAGCTGGATGCGCACGATTTGCTGGTCAACCATGGTTACCTCCAATGCCATTCCCGTTTCAATGTAAACTTCCACTTTTCCCTTTCCGCATTGAATGGTCAGGATAGGGGCTGATGTTTTCATCCAGCCCTTTACGGCTTTTTCCGCTTTAAGCGACAAAGCCAAAGATTCTTCCCCGATCGAAGGTGCGGACAAAACCTGCCACTTGCCGGATGATTGCGGTACGGTTTCAGCGGCAGCCGGGGTAGCGCAAGCATATGGCAACAGAATGACAAAGGCGTACAGGGCAACCTCTATAACAGGTTTGCAGGCCGCTATTCGTCCGTAGCGTCCTTGAATATGGGAAATATGGGCGAGATGCACAGGGTTAATCCTCAGTTTTTCGAGAGCAACCAGTGTACCGCAAGAACAAGAAAATGCGGCTTGTACTCCCGCGAGATTGGACTCGCCTATAAATTAGGCAACACTTGGCCGAAGGTGGTAAAGGTTCCTTGGGTAGTGCAGCCCATTTTGACGAAAGTTGATATACATCAAAGAAACTTAGAGCGCAGGCAACGAAAATTGTCCCGCTAAATGTTGTACCTGAAATATACCTATTACCATTAATTCTGAAATCCGGGGAGTTGACTGATGGAAGCAATAAAACAGGATGGGATCGAAACAGCAGCCGGTGGGCAAAGAACGCGGATGTCCAACGCACGCATGGTTTTCATAGGCGCGATGGCTCTAGCGGCTTTTTATATGGTTTGGGGTATTGCCAAAGTAATTTCGTAAGTTGATTATTTGTTAAACTTTTTTAGTTATCGTGCCAGGGAGGCTATTATGTCAAATGAAGAAAATTTTAGACCAACTGTTTTGCAGCGCATTCTCGATGACATCAATTTTGTAATGATGTTGGGATTGGTGGTGCCTACGGTGTTTTACACCCTGTGGGGAGTCATGGAAGTCGTCACTATCCCGATGGCCAAGTAACCTAAATTCAGGCAGGAACTATTTTAATTTTTATTTTTTAAGAGGGGGCTTCAATGGGTTATTCATTTACACCGCCAGCAAAGAATTGGGCGACCGAGCCGATCGAGCGCACCGAAATCCTGTGGATCACTATCGCAGGTTTGTGGTGTCTTTTCATGTTTGGGTGGATGATTGCCTGGCACTGGATCGGCAACCAGAACATGTCCAATGAGGCATACAAGACTTTCCCGGATGTTTACGCCAAAAAAGTCGAGGAGTTCACCAAGAAATATACCGTGCGCCAGGATGCAAGCGACCCCAACTTGCCGGTGGTGGCACCGCCTCCCGGCAGCGATGTTTACGTGGCGGCAAGCCTCTGGCAGTTCCGCCCGGTGCTGGAGTTGCAGAAAGGCCAAACCTACCGCATACACATTTCCTCTCTGGATTGGGTGCATGGTTTTTCCCTGCAGCCGGAAAACATCAATTTCCAGGCTTACCCCGGTTACGAGCAAGTGATAACCATGACGCCAAACAAGTCTGGCACTTTTGGCATCGTGTGTAATGAATATTGCGGCATTGGCCACCACACCATGCTCGGCAGAATTTACGTTAAGGAGTAGGAAATGGCTATAACAACTGCACAATCTCCCTTTCGCACGGACCCGCTGACCGGTCTGCGCATTGACCTGACCGCCCAAACTTTGGTGAAAACCAATGCGGTGCTTTCTGTTGTGTTCTTGCTGGTCGGTGGAGCTGCCGGCCTGCTGGTCGCCTTGACGCGCTGGCCGGCGGTGCATTTGCTGCCCGCCGATCTGTTCTACATGGCGCTTACCGCGCACGGCATTGTTGCGCTGATGGTATGGATCATCTTTTTTGAAATGGCGGTGCTGTATTTCGTAGCCTCAACCATACTTAGTTGCCGGTTGGCGGCGCCAAAAATGGCCTGGACGCAAGTGGTGCTGATGACCGTTGGCGCGGCCATTACCGCCGTCGCGATTCTGCAAGGCAATTCCAGCGTCATGATGACGTCCTATGTACCGATGAACGCCGCCCCGCATTTTTACTTGGGCTTGATCTTGTTTGCGGTGGGTGCGTTAATCGGTTGCGGCGTATTCTGGGGCACCCTGGTGATCGCCAAGGAAGAGAAGACCTACGAAGGCTCGTTGCCGCTGACGGTGTATGGCTGCATGGTCGCCACGGTGATCGCGGTTTTCACCATCGCCTCGGGCGCCATTATCCTGATCCCGACGTTCCTGTGGTCGCTGGGCCTGATCAAGAGCATAGACCCGATGATGTATCGCGTTATCTGGTGGGGGTTCGGGCACTCGTCGCAGCAAATCAACGTGGTTGCCCATATTACGATTTGGTACACCGTCGCTGGCTTGGCGTTCGGTGCCAAGCCGATGTCGGAAAAAGTAAGCCGTACCGCTTTCCTGCTGTATATCCTGTTCCTGCAGTTGGGTTCGACACACCACTTGTTGTCCGATCCGGGATTAAGTTCGGCATGGAAGATCTTCAACACCAGCTACATGATGTACCTGGCGGTGCTGGCCAGCCTGATCCATGGGTTGACCGTACCCGGTTCGATCGAAGTGGCTCAACGCAGGAACGGCCTGAACAACGGCTTGTTCGAGTGGTTGCGTAAGTGCCCGTGGGGCAATCCGGTGTTCTCCTCCACGATCCTGTCTATTATCATTTTCGGCTTCATCGGCGGGATTACCGGGGTGGTGATGAGCGTGGAGCAAGTCAACATGATCATCCACAACACCATCTATGTGCCGGGGCATTTCCACGGCACGGTGGCGGGTGGCACCACGCTGGCTTTCATGGGCCTGATCTTCTACCTGATTCCGGTGTTGTTCCAGCGCCAGCTTATCATGAAGCCGTTGGCAGCATTGACGCCTTGGTTGTTTGGTATCGGGATTTCGATATTCGCGGTCGCCCTGATGGGTGCGGGAACGCTGGGTGTGCCTCGCCGCCACTGGGACATCTCTTTTGCCGGCCAGGCGCTGGGCTTTGAGTGGCCCGGCTTGGCGCAAATGATGATGGCTCTCGGCGAAATCGGTGGCGTCATGTCGGTGGTGGGCGGCGCAGCGTTCTGCGTGATTGTGGTGGGCTCCATCCTGATCGGCGAACCGGTTCCCGCAAATGCCAAGAATATCGTGGCACCTCCGGCCGATGCGGGCGGGCACAAGGAGATCGGTATGGGCGGCCTCGAAGCACCGGGTACCTTCGTTCTGGCCATGGTGCTGTTTGTAACTCTCGTGCTCTACTACTTCATCAACTTCAAGTATCTGGCCACCCTCTGGACATTGTCCTGATGGAGGCAAGTTGACCTAAGGCGTGCCAAAACGGTGGGAGGTTTTTTCTCTCACCGTTTTGGAGTTAAGGGCACAAGGTGTGGATGTTTTACGCACAACCACTTGGGGTTTTGTATATGGGAACAGCGTATATGGGAACAGCTATTAAACAAGTTACCGATTTGTTCAAACTGAGAATCGGTATCGTCATCAGCTTTACGGCAATGGCTGGTGTGGCGGTAACGCCGGGTACGCTGGCAGGCTGGAAAATTGCGCTGTTGGGGCTGGCGGTATTGGTCTCTTCGGCGAGCGCGGGTGCATTCAACCAGTATGTGGAGCGGGACATTGACGTGCGCATGGCGCGCACCAGGAAGCGTCCCTTTGTCACCGGTGCGCTTAAGCACGGCCCGTTCTGGCTGTGCGTGATACTTTTCATGCTGGCTGGATCAGTTTCGGCGGCGGCGGTGGCGCTCAATGCCGTCTCGGCATTATTCGTGTTTCTGGGAGCGTTTTTCTACGCCGTGGTTTATACGGTATGGCTGAAGCGCCGCACTTGGATGAATATCGTGATTGGCGGGCTGGCAGGCAGCTTCTCGGTGCTGGCCGGCGCAGCGGCGGTCAATCCGGAACTGAGCTCGCAAGCGCTGATTCTGGCGGCAATATTGTTTTTATGGACACCGCCGCATTTCTGGAGCCTGGCGATCGCCTATCACAAGGATTACGATGCCGCAAAGGTGCCCATGTTGCCGGTGGTGGTCGGTGACGAACGCGCGGCACGCATTATTTTCGGCAGCACCGTGCTGTTGGTGGCAACTTCGCTGATGCCGGTTTTTTTCGGCATGGGCTGGATTTATTTCATCGGCGCGGCAAGCGGCGGAGCCTACTTTCTGGCGAAAAGCGTGAAGCTGGCGCGCGCTCCCAGCCGTGCAACGGCGATGTCGTGTTTCCATGCTTCGCTCATGCAACTGAGTTTACTGTTGACCGCTGCGATGATAGACGCATCTTTGTAACTTCTGCCGATGCGCCTATTGTTGCTGTTGGGCCTGTGGTGGATGGCGGGAGCGACGTTTGCCTCAGAGGGAGACGTTCAACCCGCAGCACCCGCCAGTTTCGATCAAAAATCCGCGTTGCAATTCAGTCAAAGTGTAGTCGGCCAGCAGGTTGGCGACTACACATTTCTTGATCGTAATGGGCAGACGATCAGATTTTCCAGCTATCGCGGCAAGCCGGTGCTGGTGAGTTTTATTTATACCGGCTGTGCGGAAGTATGCCCCGCCACCACGCAGTTTCTTGCCAAGGCAGTCAAATACATGCAGGCGGCGCTTGGCGCCGACAGTTTCCAGGTGGTGACTGTCGGTTTCAATGCACCTTGGGATTCACCGCAGGCGATGCGCGATTTTGCTTCACGGCAAAGCATCAAGTTGCCGCATTGGGAGTTTCTGAGTGCGGATGCGGCGACCATGAAAAACTTCACGCGCGATTTTGGATTTAGCTACGCCTATTCGGTCGCAGGCTTCGATCATATTTCCCAGCTAACCATTATTGACCAGGAAGGCAAGGTTTACCGCCAGGTATACGGTGATATCTTCGACCTGCCTCAGATGGGGGAGCCGCTAAAAAAACTGGTGGGCAACGTGGAAACCCAATACCCCGGATGGGAAGGCATGAGCAACCGCATTCGTTTATTTTGCACAATTTATGACCCCAAAACGGGAGCCTATACCACCGACTATTCGTTATTTGCCGGCATGTTTTTCAGTGTGGTGATGATTTTTTTCTTCGCCGCATGGATTATCCGTGAGTGGCGTCGCGTCCTGCGCCGCAAACCCCCCAATGCCAGCGAGGCTGTTTGAAATAAAACCACCCCGGCTATTCTGCGCTCAGTTCTGAGCCCACGCAGTTGCGCGATCATAATCGCTTCGATCAATGCCATGGTTTGTATCCGCAGGGTAGTAAACAAAAATTGCAACTACGCGGACGGGCTGTCATAATGCCAATAGATATATTATTAATACATCTTTTGTGAGACGGTCAATTATGAGGTGGTCATGATCAAGTTGATACAACGCGTTGGGCAGAACCTGTTGCTGCAAGTGGAAAAAAGGTTCAATGCCGTATTCGGGGCGGAGTTGAATCCTATGTACCAGCTTGGCGCCATTACGTTTTTTCTGTTCTGGGTGGTATTGATAAGCGGATTTTACCTTTACGCCTTTTACCGTACCGGAGTAAACGAAGCGTATTCTTCGGTCGAGCAAATCACGCACGAGCAATGGTATTTGGGCGGCATCATGCGCAGCCTGCACCGCTATGCCTCGGATGGCATGGTGATTTTGGTGCTGGTGCATATGGTGCGCAATTTTGTGATGAACCGCTTGAGCGGATTCCGCGCCTTTTCTTGGCTTACCGGCATCCTGTTGCTGCTGCTGTTAATTGTTTCCGGCATCAACGGTTACTGGCTGGTGTGGGATCAGCTTGCGCAATTTATTGCCGTGGCCAGCTCTGAGCTCCTGGACTGGTTGCCGGTTTTCGCCTCCCCTCTGGTGCGCAATTTCCTGACCCCGGACAGCGTCAACGACCGTTTCTTCTCGCTGCTGTCTTTCATGCATTTGGGCATCCCGCTTGCGATGCTGATTTTCATCATGGTTCACACGCAACGGGTTAGTGGAGCCAAGACCCAGCCTTCCAGGCAACTTGCGGTTGGGTGGGGCCTGACGCTACTGGTGCTGTCGCTGGTTAAACCGGCCTTGAGCCAGGGGGGGCAGGCTGACCTAAGCACAGTTGCCGCGCAAGTCGAGCTGGACTGGTTTTACATGGCCATCTATCCGTTGATATACGCCTGGCCGCCGGGCCAGTTGTGGGCGCTGATCGGTGGTTTCCTGGCCTTTCTCCTGCTGCTGCCGTTGCTGACGCGCACCAAACGTGAAGGTTTTGAGATAGCGACCGCGCCGGGCAGGCACACCTTTACGGCCAAGCCGGGCGAGACTGTATTGGAGGCGGCGTTGCGCCAGGATGTCCGTTTGCCGCATGTATGCCGCGATGGCGCCTGCGGGGCTTGCAAGGGCGCCATCCTGCACGGGACGGTGGATTACGGCGTGTATCAGGAAGGGGCGTTGAGCGAACAGGAGAAACAGGCAGGTAAGGCGTTATTCTGCTGCGCCACTCCGCTGTCCGACCTGGAAATTGAGTATCATGAAAATGAAGCGATGAAACAGGTGCCGGTCAAGATCATGCAATGCCGCGTGCATAAGATGGTGCGCGTGGCGCCGGATGTGATGATGCTGTATTTGAAATTACCGCAGGGTGGCAGGCTGCAATTTTTTGCCGGCCAATATCTGGATATCTTGCTGGATGATGGCGCGCGCAGAAGTTTTTCATTCGCCAATGCGCCGCACGATGACGGGCTTATCCAGTTGCACATCCGCCATGTGCCGGGGGGACGGTTCACCACCCATGTATTCACGCAAATGAAAGAGGGCGACGAACTGAAATTCGAAGGCCCGCTAGGCTCTTTCTTTCTGCGCGAGGAAAGCGACAAGCCGATAATTTTTGTGGCCGGAGCCACCGGTTTCGCACCCGTGAAAAGCATGCTGGATCATGCCTTTTTCACCGGATCCAAGCGCCGTATGCTGTTGTATTGGGGGGTGAGGATGCGCAAGGATTTATACATGGCTGATTTGCCGGAGCAGTGGCAGCGGGAGCACGACAATTTTACCTTTGTTCCGGTGCTGTCCGAACCTGGCCCGGAGGATGAATGGCAGGGCCGTACCGGCTTGGTGCATGAGGCCATTTTGCAGGACTTCCCGGATTTGAGCAATTTCCAGATTTATGCCTGCGGCTCGCTTTTAATGGTGCGGACAGCGCGCCCGTCTTTCCTTGCGCAAGGGTTGCCGGAGAATGCCTGTTTTTCGGATGCCTTTACCATGTCCACACCTAAAGCTGCACCTGTTGCGGAGGTGCAGCCATGAACCAGCAGCTCAAGTATCTGGGGCAAGGTTTAGCCTATGCGCTGTTTGCCGTGGTGCTGGGGTATTTCTCCACTTCACCCGAGTACAAGCACTTGCCGGCGGATTACGCCCTGGTCAAGCTGAGCTTTAACCATGCCGCGCAACGCAAAAAACCGTGCCACGAGCGCACCGATGCGGAGCTGGCCAAGCTGGCGCCCAATATGCGCGTGCGCAAGGACTGCCCGCGCGAGCGTTCCGACGTGGTGGTGGAGCTGGAAATGGATGGCAAGCAGTTGTACCATGTCGTTTTGCCGCCGCCCGGCATGTCGCACGATGGCGCCGCTTCGCTATATCGCCGTCTGCCGGTGCCGGCAGGAGCCCATCGTTTCGTGGCGCGCCTGAAGGATAAGGAAGAAGGCGATTTCAGCTTTGTGCGCGACGAGACCGTCACCCTTGCCGCCGGCAGGGTCATGGTGATTGATTTCAAGGCCGATGTCCCCGGTGCCCCCGGTTTTATGTTCAAGAATTAGGACGATGATGACTGTTTCCGTTGCAGCAAAAAATTCTTACGATGCGCCGCCCGATGTGGGCGGCGCATACGCGTTACCGACGCCGCATCAGGCCAGCCAGCGCATGGCCGGCGGCTGGATGTGGCTGAGTTTTGCCGCCCTGGTGGGCGCGGGAATTTTTGCGCTGCTGGTCGTGCTGGCGCGCACGCCTTACGTGTCCGATCTTTTCCCCTCGGTGGATTTTTTCCGCAGCGCCCTGGTGGTGCATGTGGACTTATCGGTGCTGGTATGGTTTTTTGCTTTTGCTGGGGTGCTGTGGGGTGTGGCTTCCCCGCCCAAGTGGATGCCGCTCGGATGGGTGGCGTTGCTGCTTGCGGTAGCGGGCGTGCTGGTGGTGGTGGCTTCACCGTTTGTCAGCACTGGCGGGCCGCTCATGAACAACTATATTCCGGTGCTGGAAAACCGGGTGTTTCTCACGGGGCTGTTCCTGTTCGGTTGCGGCATAGGATTGCTCGCCCTGCGTGGCTTGCTGACCATTCCCCTCACCGGCTTTGGCGCGGACAGGAACGGTGGGGTGCTCTGTTTTGGCCTCTACACTGCGGCGGCGGCAACGACCATGGCGCTTGTCGCCTTTGCATGGGCCTTTGCGACCATTCCATTTTTTGTGCAGGGCCTGCCTTATTATGAGGTGCTGTTTTGGGGTGGCGGCCATGTGATGCAATTTGCCTACACCCTGTTGATGCTGGTGGGATGGCTGTGGCTGGCAGCCGAATACGGCGCACCAATACCCTTATCCCCGCGCGTGTCACTATTCATGTTTGCCATCGGGTTTGCGCCGGTTCTCTTTACGCCGCTGATTTATGTCCTGTACGAGACCAATACCAGCGCCAACATGGAGATGTTCACCCAGATGATGAAGATCGGCGGCGGGCTGGCGGTCATGCCGGTTGGGCTGGCGGTGGCGTTTGCCATGTGGAAACGCGGCTACCCTGAGCCCGAAATGGGTCCGGTATTCGCGCACTTGCTGTGCTCGCTGGTTTTATTTGCCGTGGGAGGAGGAATCAGTTTCCTGATCAAGGACAGCAATACCATCATCACCGCGCACTACCACGGCACCGGCGGGGCGGTGAGCCTCGCCTTCATGGGGATGGCTTTTGTGCTGCTGCCCAAGATGGGGTTCCGCACACCTGATTTGAAACTTGCCAACTTGATGCCCTATGTGTACGGCGTGGGGCAATTGCTGCACATCATCGGATTGCTGTGGTCGGGCGGGTACGGCGTGCAGCGCAAGGTCGCGGGGGCAGCACAGGAGCTGCACAGTTTCGGGCAGATCGCCGGAATGGGGCTGATGGGAATCGGTGGCCTGATTGCCGTGGTCGGAGGCCTGATGTTCCTGTTGGTGGTGTTCCGCTCGATGAAGGGGCGAACACATTAGGGGACCTCTATAAATCCAAACTCCGTCGCGATGCTGCGTTGCTCAAGAAATTTTAACNNGCGCACTAAAATTTCTTTCGCGCCTTGCCTCGCTTAGGATTTTGAATTTATAGAGGCCCCCATTAGGCAACCGTTGCGCTATACCCCCCGGCTTTCGTGGCATTCGCTGCGATTTTTATCGATGTAGTGCATGGAATGCGCAAATATCTACAAAACGTATTGCTGCGCCTGGAAAACGTATTCAACACGCCATTTGGCCAGGCGTTGAACCCTTGGTACCATCTCGGCGCGATTACCTTTTTTCTGTTCTGGGTAGTGGTGGTAAGCGGTGTTTACCTCTATATCTTTTACCGGACCGGGGTGCTGGAATCCTACCAGACAGTCGAAGAGCTTACCCATGAGCAGTGGTACGCCGGCGGCGTGATGCGGAGCCTGCACCGCTATGCTTCCGATGGCATCGTGGTGACGATGCTGCTGCATATGCTGCGCAACTTTATCGGCGGTCGCTTTCACGGGTTCCGCTGGTTTTCCTGGGTGAGCGGGGTGCTGCTGATCTGGCTGGTTTACACTAGCGGCATCAACGGCTACTGGATGGTGTGGGACAAACTGGCGCAATTCGTCGCGGTGGCCACGGCGGAGTGGTTTGACTGGATGCCGCTGTTCAGCCAGCCGCTGGCGCGCAATTTTCTCGTGCAAGGCGATGTCAACGACCGGTTCTTTACTCTGTTGTCGTTTGCTCACATCACCATTCCACTGGTGCTGCTGCTGTTCATGTGGATACATACCAAACGCATGAATCATGCCGAAACCAACCCGCCCCTGCGCCTTGTGGTCGGTATGCTGCTGGCGCTGCTGGCGCTGTCGCTGATCAAGCCGGCGTTGAGCCACCCACAAGCCGATCTGGCGCTGGCGCCCGGCGTGATCCATCTGGATTGGTTTTATCTCTGGTTGTATCCGCTGATTTATGCATGGCCGCTGGGCGGGGTGTGGGCGCTGGTTGGAGGAATCACCCTGCTGCTGCTCTCGGTGCCGTGGCTTTTCAAGCCGCGCGCGCGCACCGCAGTGGCGGAGGTGCATCTGGACAATTGCAACGGCTGCGAACGCTGCTTTAAAGACTGCCCCTACTCCGCCATCGCAATGCACCCGCGCGAGGATGGAAGGCCGCACGCATTGCAGCCGGTGGTGGATCCCAACTTGTGTGCGAGCTGCGGCATTTGCGTCGGCGCCTGCCCGTCCTCGATGCCGTTCCGGAGCAGCGAGCTGGTGAGCGGCATCGAATTGCCGCACCGGTTGCTGGTGACGCTGCGCGCTGATACCGATCGCGCGCTGGCTACGCTGAGCGGGAATGCGCGCGTCATGGTGTTTGGCTGCGACCGCGCTTACGATGTGCGCAAGTTGCAGGCAGAAGGCGTGGCGGCATTGTCGTTCCCCTGCATCGGCATGCTGCCGCCGGCATTTGTTGACTACGCGCTGCGCGCTGCGCATGCCGACGGTGTGCTGATTGCCGGCTGCCGTGAAGGGGACTGCCAATACCGGCTGGGCATCCGCTGGACAGAACAGCGCATGGCGCGCGAACGGGTGCCGCATTTGCGCCAGCGCGTGCCGCTCCATCGAATCGAGTACTGCTGGGCTGGTGCGCGGGACGACGAGCTGGCGCGCTCGGCGCTTGCCAGTCTGCGTGCGCGGATCGTGCAATTGCCGCGTGAAACAATTCCGGAAGGGGAATAAACCTAANNGCAATGCGTTGCTCAAGGTTCGCCACCCACCAAAAAGGTGGCGCGGATGAGAAAACCAACTCATGGATAATCCGTGTGCAGCCGTGTTAACCGGCGACTTGCAACTTGTTGCTTAGCCGGATGGCTATGCAAGGCTAATCCGTGGCTGAACTGCTTTTTATAGGATAAATCAGCGTCCGCGCAGCCGATAGTCTAGCGTCACCAGAATAAGCAGCAGGAATGCCGCTATGCCGTTATGCGTGAGCACGAGAAAGAGCGGCAGACTGTAGGCTACAGCGCCGATTCCCAGCGCGATTTGCAGCATAAGCGCAGCGATTAACAGCATACCGATGCTACGCATATTTTCCCGCAGCAAGCGGGTTCCCAGCCAGGCAAGGTAACAAAATACCAGCGGCGCAAAGAAACGGTGCGTCATGTGCAAGGTCTGTTGCGCTTCGCCCGGTGTGAAATTGCCGCCCTGTGGTGCATTCAACACCTGAAACGGATTGAAGGCCGCCAGTGACGCATGCTGCAGCCACTCGCCGCAGCCGGACAGGCTGGCGCAACTGGAAGCGGCAAAATTTGCGCTGACCATGCCCCCCAGCGTTATTTGCGCCCCGAGCAGCGTCAGCCCCAGTAACACCCAACCATGCAGGCGGGAAGAGATGGCAGGTTGCGGCGTATACCCGAGATGCAAACGCCACAGCAGCGCCAGCATTCCCAGCCCACCCAGCAAGTTACCGAGCGCAACCGCAGGCAGGCGCGCATCGTGTGTCCATTTGCCGAGCACGGCGAGGAAGGTGGTCAGCCCCAATAATGCCAGCACAACCGGAAAATCGCCTGGCGCCGCTCTGCGGCGGCGCCAGGCGAACGTGGCAATAACGAGGACAATGAACCCCATGCTGCTCGCCGCAATGCGGTGAGTGGTGTTTATCCAGCCGGGGCGGGGAGGGGCGAGGCCAGCCAGGGTGCGCCCATAACATGCGGGCCAGTCGGTGCAGCCCAGGTCGGCGCCGGACAGGCGCATGTGAGCGCTTAACAATATGATCACCACCATCAGCATGAAGGTGAATAGCACCAAACCGTGAAATGCGCGATTGCCGTCAGTCATGCTGCGTTTTCCATGGCTGGCGGCCTGTCGCGAATCGCTGCTGATCGGGTGTTGCCGCAGGTAAAAAATGACTGACGGGCAAGTTAATTGTATAAGGTAAACATCTGGGAAGTAATCAGCGCCAGGGTCATGATGATGGCGAAGAAAACCAGGCTGCGGTATTCGAATCGTCCGCCATATGCTTCTTCGGCGCGGTCGAGCAGCCAGTCCGAAATGAAATAAAGGCTAATGCCGACAATGGTGTAATAAAGGTATTCCATAATTTGCTGGGGCAGCTCAACGTGCAATGCGGATGGGCTATATTATAACCAGCGACTTGGCTGGTGTCTTGTGACAACCTGGTCGAATGGCTGGTAGTTTTGTTTGGCAACTGTTTGAGGTATGGCGCGCTCCTGCGGCCAAGTGATGCACATCAAAGCAGTTCACCCAATTTGGCGCGTAAGGGCGAAAAAACAAATCTTTGACCGGGTTGTTTTTGCGCACTGTTCCGCACAAAAAAACGGCGCGCCGATAAAACAAGTGGCGCGCCTGCCGTGTTACAACAAACTTATGCAGTTACGTAAAACGCTTGCTGCTTTTGTTTATTGCCGGGTTTTACTTTCCGGTCAGGATGAAGCCGATTGTTTCCTTGAGTTCTGCATCCGACATCTTGCCTTTTTGCGCTGGCATCGGCATGGTTCCAAATGCGCCGGATCCGCCATCAATTACTTTTTTGGTCAGCTTGGCTTCAGCGCCGGCATCACCTTTGTATTTTGCGGCTATTTCATTGAATCCGGGGCCGACGACTTTCTTGTCCACGGCGTGGCAGTTCATGCAACCGGCCTTTTTGGCGTTTGCCAATCCGTCGGCAAACACGGGTGCGCTGAAGAAGCAAGCGGTAATTCCAGCAATGATCAAAGCTCTTTTCATTTCAATTTCTCCTAGGGTTAAAAATACATCATTTGAACAATCACAACACAATCACGGCAGCCTGAATTTAAGCCGGTGGCATTTTGTGGCAGAACACCCCTGTCTTGTTTGATGTAAATCAACTTTCAACAGGACAACAGCACCGGAAATATCTCCTTTCGTTGATACGTATTCAGGTAGAGCTAGTGAGGCGACAACTACAAAAACTGCGTCGCTATGCCTAAAACGAAGCTGTCGGTTTTTCGTTGACAACATTTCGGTCTGCCATGAAATATGCGGGTCAGGGGCTGCACGATTGCCGCCGGAAGTTTTGCCCGGTCAAAAAGAGGGTTTTGCATTTCCCGAACTGATGCGCTGGAATAACCTCAAGCGGCGCGTGTCTATCTTTCCTTCTTCAGCGGCCTTATGCAGCGCACAGGCCGGCTCGTGCATGTGGCGGCAGTTGTTGAAGCGGCAATGGCCGCGATAGGCCGCAAACTCCACAAAGCCTTCCTCGATGTCGCCGAAAGTCAGGTGATGCAACCCGAATGCCTGTACGCCGGGGCAATCAATCAAATGGCTGTCCGCGTTCAGGTGATACAGGCGAGCGTGGGTGGTGGTGTGCTTGCCGGAATCCAGGGCAGACGAAATCTCTCTGGTGGCCGCTTGCGCGCTTGGCTGCAATGCGTTGATGAGGGTGGATTTACCCATGCCGGATTGCCCCACCAGCACGCTGGTATGGCCTTGCAACAGGGGGAGCAGGGCTGTGGCGTCCTGTCTTGCCGAGAGTTCGATGACGTTGTAGCCCAGCTTGCGATAAGGAGCGAGTTGCAGGCGCGCAGCCTGGGCTTGTGCGGTGAGGTCGCACTTGTTCAGCACGATAAGCGTTTCCAGTTGCTGGTCGTGCGCGGCCACCAGGCAGCGCGCCAGCAACTCGTCGTCGAAGGAAGGTTCGGCTGCCACCACCACGATAAGCTGGGTGACGTTGGCGGCGATGAGTTTTTCGCGCCAGGCATCGGAGCGGTAGAGCAGGGTTCGCCTGGGCAAGATTCTTTCGATTACACCTTGCGCGTCACCGGTGCGCTGAATTTCCACGGTATCACCGCATGCCACCTCGCTTTTTTTGCCGCGCGGCACGCATTCAAGCAAGCTGCCATCGGCCAGTTCCGCCAGATAGTGGCGGCCGAAGGCGGCGGTAACTTGTCCCTGGAGTGGCGGCTTCAAATCTTGAACAGCGCATCCACCTTGGCGGCGCAGATGAAATCGTTTTCCGACAGGCCGTTGAGGGCATGGGTGGTGTATTCCACACGGCACTTGTTGTAGTTTACTGTCAGGTCGGGGTGATGGTCTTCGCGGTGTGACAGCCATGCAACCGCGTTCACGAATGCCATGGTCCGGTAATAGTTGTTGAAGTCGAAAGTCTTGCCGATGCGGGAACCGTGCAATGCCCACCCGTCAAGCTGCTTCATCAAGGTGTTCATTTCATCCTGCGGCAGCGGCGGCATGCCGCCTTCGCAGGGCTTGCATTGCCTGGCTGCCAAACTGCATGCGGCTGCCATGGTGTTTACTTGAACTTGTAGTAAAGCTGGTTGAGATAAGCGCCGAGGTGCTGTTTTTCTTGCGAGGTAAGAGTTTTGCCGATAGCGCCGGAGCACATGACCATCTGCTCAACCATTCTTTGCGGGTCTGTCACCTTGTGGTCAGGGCGCGTGAAGATGGCGCTGCCGTCACCGCCCATTTTGCCGATATGGCAACTGTTGCATTTGTACTGGTCAAACAGTTTCTTGCCGGTTTGTGCATCGCCGTCCGCAAAGGGAGCGGCTTGCGCGCAGGTGGTGCCGTACAGCAACAAAAAGATGGCGATGATTTTTTTCATGTTAATGCTCCTTTCAGGTGGGCGATGCGCGCCAGCGCGGGTGGGTGTGAGTCGTAAAACGTGGAGTACAGTGGATCGGGGGTTAATGTCGCGGCATTGTCCTGGTACATCTTCACCAGCGCGCTGCTCAGGTCATGGGCGTCGGTTTGCCGTGCGGCGTAGTCATCCGCCTCGAATTCGTGCTTGCGCGAATAGTGGCTCGTCAGCGGGTGCAGCAAAAAACTGAATACCGGCAGCACCAGAAAGAACAGCAGCAGCGCCAGTGCGGTGGAAGGTGCGGCTACGCCCAGCCCCTGATAGAACCAGCTTGCCTGCATCAGTTGCGCCAGCAGCCACAGGAAAGCCAGGCTCATGGCAAAGGTGAACAGGATGCGCTTCATGATGTGGCGATGTTTGAAATGCCCCAGTTCATGCGCCAGCACGGACTCGATCTCGGCTGGCGTCAGCCTGGAAAGCAGCGTGTCAAAGAACACGATCCGCCTGGCCTTGCCGAAGCCGGTGAAATAGGCGTTGCCGTGCGAGCTGCGCCTGGAGCCGTCCATCACGAACAGGCCCTGTGCGGTGAAGCCGCATTTCAGCAGCAGCGCCTCAATGCGCGCCTTGAGGCTTTCGTCCTGCAACGGCAGGAATTTATTGAACAGCGGCGCGATGAAAGTGGGGTAGATGAACAGCAGCAGCAGGCTGAACGCCACCCACACGCCCCACACGTACAGCCACCAGTTGCCGCCCATACGCTCCATCAGCCACAGCACGCCGGACAGCAGCGGCAATCCGAGCACGGCGCCAAGCATCAGGCTCTTCAAGGCATCGGCCAGATACAGCGCCAGGGTCATCTTGTTGAAACCGTAGCGCGCCTCGATGACAAACGTGCGGTACAGGTCGAACGGCGTTTCCAGCAGGGTAGAGAGCAGCAGCACCAGGACGATGGCGGCCATACCCTGCGCGAGCGGGCCGGTGAGAGTATGCAACCAGAAATCGGCAATCCACTGTATCCCGCCGCCTATGGTGAAAGCGAGCAACAGCGCGGCATCGAAAAGCNNGCGAGATGACGCCGCGCAAGCCACAACCTGACCAGCGTGGTCAAAATCAACAGGGTGACAAACACGGCGGAAAATTGAAAAGCGGTCATGGTCAAGATAATGTGGGTGGCATCTTTGCGTGCCGATATGACACAATAAGCACCTTGGAGTTCTGGGCGCGACGAGGATTATGGCACAAAATCAAAACCATCTTGTCTGGATAGACCTGGAGATGACCGGGCTATCCCCGGATACCGACCGCATCATCGAAATGGCGATAGTCATCACCGACAACGAACTGGAAACCGTTGCCGAAGCGCCGGTTCTGGTAGTGCGCCAGCCGGACAGTGTGCTGGACGGCATGGATGCATGGAATAAATCCACACATGGAAAATCCGGCCTCATTGACAGGGTGAAAGTTTCCACGCTGGATGAAGCCGCCGCAGAAATTCGGATGCTGGAATTCCTCAAGGAATACGTACCCGCCAAAACCTCGCCGATGTGCGGCAATTCCATCTGCCAGGACCGGCGTTTTCTCGTGCGCTGGATGCCGCAACTGGAAGAATATTTCCACTACCGCAACCTCGACGTAAGCACGCTCAAGGAGCTGGCCAGGCGCTGGAAGCCGGAAGTGGCGCAGGGGATCAAGAAACACGGCAAGCATGAGGCGCTGGCCGACATCTATGAGTCCATCAACGAGATGAAGCACTACCGCGAATATTTTATTAAGCTCTGAGAGAGCTTCAAAAAATTCGGATTTTGTTATTGAGCTTCCCTCGGTTTTTCGTCTTCCAATGGGCGGGGTGTGCATGGCCTGATTCTGCCTGTGTAGTGTGGAACTTATGCCAACGGTCAGCGCTGCCTTGCAGGTCGGGCTAATTCTAATGCGCGTTCATATTGAGACTAATAATCTGCGGCCAAGCAGTGATGCTGCGCACGGATTCCGTATTTGCGGCAAGTTTCGGCAGGCCGGATTCGAGTTGGCGGGTGACCCCGGCCAAATCTGCAAACACCCGGTTGGGGAATTCTTTTTCGCGCAGTTCATCCCAGATATGCTCTTGCGGGTTAAGTTCCGGCGCGTAGGGCGGCAAGCGGAGCAGGCGCACGTTTTCCGGCACTGCCAAGTCTTTACTCACATGGGAGCTCGCCCCATCCACCACCATGATGATGAAGTCATCACGGTGCGCCTCGCTCACATGGACGAGGAATTCGCTCATGCGCGAGGTGTTCATCTGTCGACAGATCATCCAATCCAAGGATTGAAGGGGTCGTGTTCGGATTAAATTCGCGCCCCGCAGCAGCGGGGTATGATTCGTCACCTGGATAGCTTTGCTCTTATCCAGCTTGGATTCCGACGGCAATCAAGAACGGCGAATACCAAGACAGCATCGTCAACGACACGGTAATACACGGCAAATGGGAATCGTTTGGGGAACAGCCGATGGTGACCCGGCACTACGCGGTGCATCCCCGCAAAATAGGCCAGCGAGTCAATGTCGGAGTAAAGCGTATCAAGGAAATATGTGCCGAGGCCATCGGCTTGTGATTCGTAGAGCCGTTAACCTTCTTCAAGATCGTCCTCTGCAACGTTGAGGATTTTTATCCTCATGAGACGTTTTTCTTTATTCTTTCCTTGGCTTCTTCCCGGTTGGATACAGTTATCTTGCCTGCATCCAGGGCGGCCTCGCGATCATTGAGAACGGCTTTATGCCAGGCCGGGGATTCCAGACTGTTTTCGTTGCCGATCATGTCCGCCCAAAGCATCTCCATCAAATCCAGTTTTTGGGTGAATGAAAGTTGCGCAATGGGAACGTCGAGTCTGTTCATCATATTTCCCCTTTCCCATGACTAACGCACCAACTCAGCCGGTACAGTTATAGCAAGTAAACTGGGTGAAATGCAAGAAGCAATCGGGACTCAGAAAGCAATCGGGACTCAGACCACGATATCACGGTGAATATTGGCACACTCCCGCCTGCGGGAGAGGGGGCGAACGAATTGCTACGCAAGTTTCACGTCACCGACAGCCTGCGATTTCCCCGCCGATGCCCGTATAATCCACGGTATTTGGTGTTGCCGTTCGGGAGTTTGCAGCATACGCCGCAACCGGGTTTTGCCTGTTGTTCGCACCATGCAGAAATTGCTCGGGCACCCGGATGATTTCACTCGACCATGCGGCTTGCCTTCTTTGCTTTTCTCAACTGCCGATTTTAACCAGTCAAAAAACTTGAGCGTTTCCCCAGACCCGCGCCATGAATACCGCCACCACTCCCGCCGCAACTGATTTTGACGCCATTTTGCAATGCACGACGCGCGGCAGCCGTTATGTGCAGCGCCTGCTCGACAGCGATAACGAGCTGCTGCCGTGGCTGCGCGCGCACTACGCGCAACCTTGCGGCGCGGAGGCGATGGCGGCGTGGCTGGCCGCCATGCCGGTGACTGACGAAGAATCTCTGTCACGCGCGTTGCGCCGCCTGCGCAAGCAGATCATGCTCAAGCTGCTGGCACGCGACTTGGGCGGCCTGGCCGATCTGGATGAAGTCATGGCCTGCATGACGGCGCTGGCGGAACTGACTGTACGGTATGCCCAGGTTGCGGTCATGCAGTCGCTGGTTGCGCAGTATGGCCAGCCGGTTAGCGCGGCCAGCGGAACACCGCAAGAGTTGCTGGTGGTCGGGATGGGCAAGCTGGGCGGCGGCGAGCTCAATGTCTCTTCCGATATTGACCTGATTTTCATCTATCCGGAGGATGGCGACACCAGCGGTTCGCGCAGCATCAGCAACCACGAATTTTTCTCCAAGCTTGGCCGCCGCCTGATCAGCCTGATCAACGATGCGACCGAAGAGGGTTATGTGTTCCGCGTGGACATGCGCCTGCGCCCCTATGGCGACAGCGGCCCGCTGGTCATGGGTTTTGCGGCGCTGGAGGAGTACCTGGTCGGGCAAGGCCGCGAGTGGGAACGCTACGCATGGATCAAGGCGCGCGTCGTTTCCCCTGCCGAAAGCCCTGCCGAAAAAGAGCTCATGCAACTCGCGCAGCCCTTCGTGTTCCGCAAATATCTCGACTTCGGCGCCTTCGAATCCATGCGCAAGCTGCATGCGCAAATCCGCCAGGAGGTGCAGCGGCGGGATCGCCTCAACAACATCAAACTGGGGCCCGGCGGCATCCGCGAGATCGAGTTCATCGCCCAGGTGTTCCAGTTGATACGCGGCGGGCGCGATGCCAGCCTGCGCATCCGCCCCACCCTGCAAGTGCTGCGGTTACTGCGCGAAAACGGCCAGCTCGCGCCGGAAGCCGTGGCGGAACTCAGCGCGGCTTACGTTTTCCTGCGCAACCTGGAGCATCGCCTGCAATACCTGGACGACCGGCAAACCCAGGATTTGCCGGAAAATCCGGACGACCAGGATCGGGTGGCGGCGGGCATGGGCTACCCGGATTACAGCGCGATGCTGGAACAACTGGACCGGCACCGCGCACTGGTCAGCGGACAATTCACAAAAATTTTCAGCACCCGGGACAGCGGATCACCGGATGACGCACAGCAGGACAGCGCGCTGTGGCGCGAAAACATGCAGCTTGAAGAATTGCGCAATGGGCTGGGCGAACTGGGCTATGCCGACGCCATGAGCCTGGCCGAACGGCTGCTGCATATCCGGGACAGCGCCCGCTACCGCCAGTTGCCGGAAACAAGCCGGCAACGCATGGACCGGCTGATCCCGCAATTCATCAAACTGTGTACGGTGCCGGACAACCGCGACCAGACTTTGCCGCGCGTGCTCAACCTGGTGGAAAGCATCAGCCGGCGCGCCTCCTACCTGGCCTTCCTGGCGGAATACCCGCAGGTGCTGCAACGCCTGGTGGGTATTGCCAGCGCCAGCGAATGGGCGTGCGATTACTTGATCCAGCACCCCATCCTGCTCGATGAGCTGCTGGATGCGCGCGAAATCTACCGCGCGCCGGACTGGGCGGCGCTCGATGCCGCTCTGCGGGAACAACTGGAGGACTGCGGCGCGGACATGGAGCGGCAAATGGATGCGTTGCGCCAGTTCCAGCACAGCCAGATATTCCACCTGCTGGCGATGGACTTGCAGGGCCTGCTGCCGCTGGAAAAACTGAGCGACCACCTCAGTGACCTGGCCGACCTGATCCTGCGCCATGTGCTGCAACTATGCTGGCGCGATGCGCGCAAGAAACATCAGGAGCAGGCGCAGTTCGCCATCATTTCCTACGGCAAGCTGGGCGGGCGCGAACTTGGCTACGCTTCCGACCTCGACCTCATCTTCCTGTATGACGATCCCCACCCGGACGCGGCGGAAATCTATGCCAGGCTGGCCAAGAGCATCAATACCCTGCTGAGCAGCTACACTTCGGCTGGCCGCCTGTATGAAATTGACCTGCGCCTGCGCCCGAATGGCGCCAGCGGCCTGCTGGTCAGTTCCATGCCCGCGTTTGCGGAATACCAGCAGCAACATGCCTGGGTGTGGGAACATCAGGCACTGACCCGCGCGCGCTTCAGCGCCGGTGATGTGTGCGTCGGCGAGCAGTTTGAGGCCATCCGCCGCGAAGTGCTGTGCAAGCCGCGCGACCTCGATGCATTGCGCCATGAAATCGTGGCGATGCGGCAGAAAATGTGCGACGAACACCCGAACAAAAGCGAGATGTTCGACATCAAGCACGACCGTGGCGGCATGGTGGACATCGAGTTCATGGTGCAATTCCTGGTGCTTGCCTATGCGGGTTCACACCCGGAATTGACCGCCAACAGCGGCAACCTGGCGCTGCTGAAATGCGCCGGTGCGCTGTGCCTGATAGACGCACGGATGGCAGAAGAGGTATGCAACATTTACCGCCAGTTGCGCGCACTGCAACACAAGATGCGATTGAACAACCAGTCGCCTTGCCGCGTTAATGCGGCAGAAATTGATACCGCGCCGGTGATGGTGCTGTGGGAAAGGCTATTGGGGAAGGGGCAGGCAGCATAATTCTGGAAACGACAGTTGGCGGTTTTGTGGGTGCGAATTTATTCGCACTGACAATGAACTATGTGCGAATAAATTCGCACCTACGAATGCGGCATCATGCGCCGCGCAAACAGACCGGCGCCCAGCAAGCCGACTTGCGGATTGGTCACGATGTGCAACGGCAAGGTTTCGAGCAACCCGGTAAAACGCCCCTTATCCAGAAAAGCGCGCAGGAATGCCCCCTGCTGCATGGCTGCGGCAACTTTTGCCGCGATTCCCCCTGCCACATAAATGCCGCCGCGCGGCAGCGCGGCAAGCGCCAGATTGCCCGCGAATGCGCCATAAACCTGGAGGAACAAATCCAGCGCCATGCGCGCGACAGGCTCATCACCCTGCTGCGCAAATTGCGTTAACGCAGCCGCAGCATCCCCCTCCGCCATCGCTGCAACAAGCTGCGCCGATGGTGCGTCCCGGCCCGTGTCGCGCAGAAACTCGAAAATTGCCGCTATCCCGGGGCCGGAAACAATGCGCTCATAGGAAACATGGCCGTGGCGCTCCCGCAAATACTGCAACAGTTCATGTTGGGTGGCATTGAGCGGGGCAAAATCCATATGCCCGCCTTCGGAGGGATGAACCGCATAACCATCCGCTTGCCAGGAAAGCCACGCCACCCCCAGCCCGGTGCCCGCCCCGATCACCACGCGCACGCCCTGCGCCTGCGGCTTGCCTGCCTGCAAGGCCAGCAGGTCGGCTGGCTGCAATGCCGCAACACCCATGCCCACGGCCTCGAAATCGTTGATCAAGGATACGCGGGGAATGGCAAAGCGCGCAGCCAGCGCATCCGCGTCCACCTCCCACGGCAGGTTGGTCAGTTTCACCCGCCTGCCGGAAATAGGGCAGGCCAGCGCAAGACAGGCGGCGGCGATACCGGGCGCCTCGGCCTCGCGCAAGAATTCATCCAGGATTTTCGCCAGCCCGGCGTATCCGGCGCTGGGGTAGGATTTTTGCAGCAATATAGCTCCATCCGCCGCGCTGATCCGCAACAGTGTCTTGGTGCCGCCGATGTCGCCTGCAAGATAAATTTTCATGGTTGCCAGCTATTGCCTAAGAAAAATATTCCGCGCCAATATCTCGGGCATGGTGCAACACCCGAACAACCAGCAAACCATCATTATCGTGCAAATAGAAAACGATATACGGCGTGCGAGTCGGAAAGCTACGCAGCCCATCTGATAATTCCGGTCGCATCCTGCCCATCTCAGGCTGGCTACCCAATAGCAAAACCGTTGCATGAATGGAATCCAGCGATTCATCTGTCGCCACAGGATTTTCTTCCGCTACGTTTAACCACAGATCCAGAAGATCGGCCCCCGCTGAATTGGTAAAGCGAATGCGGGGCATCAGGCAGCGGTTTTGCGGGTTTTCAGTAACTGGCGGCCTTGTTGTTTCAGGCTTTTAAAATAAATTTCTTTTACTCGCCCATTTTTTACGTCGTTCAAGCCCTTGGCAATATCCTGGCGCAAACTATCAAGCTTGGCCGTTTTAACCTGCTCATAGGCCTCGAATAGCCGCAACGCCTCACGGATCACTTCGCTTGCGGAACCATACATGCCAGACTCAACCCGCTGGCGGACACGCGCCTCTAATTCGGGTGGTAAAGATACATTCATAGACATGGCAAATCTCCCAAAGGAATGTTCGTAGCAGTATGGCAGTTCATGTCACAACTTGCCATATTTTTGCAAACTTCGCACCAAAGTATCCCCTCCAAAAACCATGCCGCAATATCCAGGCCAACAGCAAAGGCAGGTTGAAGCGGGCCATGCGTGCTTGGCTAAAATGCCACCTGCCTGTACTTCAGTACAATAGCTTTTGCTAATGAATATGCTATATGGCCGCGCGCACTGTTCCCGAACCCGCCGGACGGGTGCCCGCAAAGAACAACGCCGCGTAATCCAGGTTTATGTTCGATGCAAAACGGGAGCTCAGGCTCCCGTTTTGTATTACGGCAGGCGGAACGCAACGCGGTTCCGCCGTATGGTTCTGGATAATCCCTACTCTTTTACTGGGAGATGGCCTATGTATATATATAGGCATATAGGCCAAAAAATATTCCCAAAATGTCCTCAAGTACAATTGTTTTTATTGCAATGATTTGGTAGCGTGTCCCCGTAGATTTTTCAAACGCCCCCAATTTGGGGGCTGCAATCCGAAAACAAAAATAAACACGGATCGCATCCAGGGCATCTCTAGAAATCCAAAGTTCCAAGCAAGACAAGGCGCGAGCAAAAAATTGCGACGCGGCATATGTTGGATATGTGAGGAGTAATTTTTTGTGAGCAACGCAGTATTGCGACGAAATTTGGATTTCTAGAGATGCCCTTCACTCTGGTTAAAGGAAACACCATGCGCCATTTCTTGAACCTCCGCACGCTGCTGCCGTGCCTCGCCCTGCTGCTGGCGGGCTGCGCCCCTTCCGCTTCGCCCCCCAAATTCACCACCGAATACCAGGCCGTGTTCATGGACAACGGCCAGGTATTTTTCGGCAAGCTGGAGCAGGCGGGCGGCGACTACCCGCTGCTGCGCAACGCCTTCACGGTGCAGAGCCAGGCCGACCCGGCGACCAAGGAAGTCAAGAGCGCGCTGGTGCGGCGCAGCATCGAGCTGCACGGCCCCGACTACACCGTGCTCAACGCCAAACATATCGTGGCGATCGAGCCGGTCGCCGAGAATTCGCGCGTGGCGCAGGTGATCAAACAGGCGGGGTCGCAGGCGGCGAAGCCATAAGGGGAAATAGCGACGGACAGATTCCTTTTCCTTGAACCCCAATTGTCCTTTAGAAAAAATGGGAGCAAAAAAGCCGTTCGTGGTGAGATTCTTGTCGAAGCCTTTGCCAACATGCTGATTTATATAGACAGCATTTCGACAAGCCCAATGCGAACGGATTTAATCCGTGCTTCCCTAAATGCCCCGCATACCTGTACTTCAGTACAATGGTATTTGTTAATTAGTATGCTGTATGATTGCGCGCATTATTTCAGAACCGCTCAACAAGTAGTGATTTGGCGCGTCGCCAGAAGTGCAGGGTAGCCGCAGCAGGACATAAGAAATAACGAAGGACAATTTTACTAACAAAAAAAGGGGTAATTCCATGACCACGAAATCTGGCATCAAACCGCGCAGGCGGCTTCTGAATCTGGCGGTATTGATGGCGCTGGGGGGCGGCGCACTGGCGCCCGCTTCCGCCTCGGCGGCGGCCTTGTATTGGGCGTGCGGCAGCAACGCATGGAATGTCTCCAACAACTGCTGGAGCACCACGCCCGGCGGCGCCGCCACACCGTATCTTCAGCCAGCGAATGGGGACAGTGTTTTTCTTACCCAGACGGACGCCACGAACCGCTCGGTTAGTTTCCAGGGCCCCGCATCTCCGGTGTCGTTGAACAGCCTGAGTATTGACGCCACCGGAACCGGTACGATGACGCTCTCGCAATCATCTATTATCTCCCCGCTGACGACATCATTTGAGTACGTCGGCATCAACGGAACGGGCACCCACACCCAGAATGTCAGCGCGAATACCGTCGCCGGCAGCCTCTACCTTGGCTACAACAGTGGCGGCAACGGCACCTACAATCTGGGCGGCGGCGGGTTGTTCCACGGTGTGTTGTCCGGAAGCTTCGAGTTTGTCGGCTACTCCGGCACCGGCACTTTCAACCAGACCCTCGGCACGAATACGGCCACCAGTCTCTACCTTGGCGCCAACATCGGCGGCCATGGTACTTACAACCTGAGCGCGGGCAGCCTGTCGGCGGCAACTGGCGAATATGTTGGTTCGTCCGGCACCGGCGATTTTATCCAGAGTGGCGGCACGAATACGGTTAGCGGCACCCTCAACCTCGGCTACCTGGGCGGAAGCAGCGGCGCCTACACCCTGAGCGGCACCGGCAGCTTGTCGGCAAGCAGCGAAATCATCGGTCGCAGCGGCACCGGCGCCTTCACCCAGAGCGGCGGCACGCATACCGTGACAAACAACCTTACTCTGGGGCAGAACGCTGGCAGCGGCGGCACTTACACCCAGAGCGGCGGCACGCTGAATGTCGGCAACATCATGGACGGGGCGGGCGCCAGCACCTTCAATCTCGATGGCGGCGCGCTCAACCTCACGGGCAGTTCGATTGCTCTGGACTTCTTCAACATCGGCAAAGCTGTCGGCTCGAACGGCAGCTTCACGCTGGGCAGCGGCCAGACGCTCGCGGCCGGTTATGAATACATCGGCCACTCCGGCGATGGCGCACTCACCCAGAACGGCGGCACGCATACGGTCGGCAACACCCTCTTCCTGGGCTACAACAGCGGCAACAACGGCAGCTACAACCTGAGCGCAGGCAGCCTCTCGACCTCCACCAGCGAAATGATCGGCGTCTACGGCACCGGTGCCATCAACCAGACCGGCGGCACGAATACGGTTGGCATCCTCGACCTGGGCTACCGTAGCGGCAGCAATGGCACTTACAATCTGAGCGCAGGCAGCCTGTTCGCAGCCTATGAAACCATTGGCGCTGAGGGCAATGGCACCTTCAACCAGAGCGGCGGCACGAACACGGTCAGCAACATCATCTTCCAGCTTGGCAGGGACATCGGCGGCAACGGCACCTATAACCTGAGCGGCGGAAGCCTGTCGGCAAGATATGAGTCCATCGGATTATCCGGCACCGGCACCTTCAATCAATCCGGCACATCGAGCCATACAGCCAGCGACCTCTACCTTGGCACTGACAGCGGCAGCAACGGCACTTACAACCTGAGCGCAGGCAGCCTCTCGGCAGCCGATGAAACCATCGGCA
>CXWL01003939.1_pt1 | contig 32165 bp, 22 predicted proteins | sample 590931 | NCBI WGS metagenome assembly CXWL01 (sample SAMEA3498368, study PRJEB10139) | groundwater metagenome | biome: water well; material: biofilm material | place: Germany | collected 2015-04-27
GCCTACGGGATCGCACGGTGAGATTCTTGTACGCGGTCCGGGGCTGATGAAGGGGTACTATCGCAAGCCGGAAGAGACCGCAAAGGTCATTGACAAGGACGGATGGTTTCATACCGGCGACATTGGACGGTTCGATGAGCACGGTTTTTTAGCCATCACCGGGCGGCTCAAAGAGATGCTCATCATCGGTGGAGAGAATGTTTTTCCCCGGGAAATAGAGGCCGTGCTCGAGCAGCATGAAGGCGTTTTGCAGGCGGCAGTCATCGGCATCCCGGACGGAGTTCGCGGCGAAGCGCCGATTGCGTTTGTGCTGCCCAAAAAAGAGGCCACGATTCACGAAGACGAATTGCGGAACTTCGCCCGGCAGCGTATCGCGGGCTTCAAAACGCCCAAGCGGGTGATCGTGCGCGAAGATTTGCCGACGGGCCCGACCGGTAAAATCCTGAAGCGTAAGCTCCGCGAGTTTTATGATTCGCTTGATTCAAGTCATTAAGAAGCGTCAAAACTTGCAATGCGACGGCATATTATTGATCCTGCCCGCACCATCCGCATCATCGTCACATCCGCCAAATTCACCCGGCTTGCCGCCCGCTTCCTATCTTACGCTTGAATGACGGATGGTTGGTTGCGGTCGAGCGTTTGGTCCGCGCTTGTCGTCGAACGAGCTTTGGGGGAGGGGGAAAGATGTTTCGCATTCACTTTGCCGCTGCACGCGCGCTTTGCGCTCTCTTTTGCATCGCAATTCCATGCGTGATATCCAATACGGGGTGCGGGACCAGCGATGTGCTCCCACCGCCCGGCGACGGACCCGTGGACCCGGGCATATTACCGTCCGAGATCGAAGAACCGATCGATGACGGGACTCCCGATGGTGACACCGACCCTGATGAGCCGGTGGTCGTGGAGCCGCCGCAAAATCAACCACCCATTGCGAACGCTGGCGCGGACCAGACCGTGATGGAAGGCGAACGAGTGACACTCGATGGCACGGCGAGCAGCGATCCCGACGGAGACGACCTGACGTTCGAGTGGACTGCGGCCGGCGACGCGACCGTTTCGCTGGAGGACGAGCGTGCGGCGGTGACGGGCTTTACCTCACCCGGTGTCGATGCGGACACGGTGATGGTATTCACGCTCCGCGCCGGTGACGGCGAAAAGGAAGCACGGGATACCGTGCAGGTTCTGGTGCGTGCGCAGGCCCAGGCAGCATCGGTGGGACCGGAGGCAAATGCAGGCCCGGATCAAGCGGTGGAAGCCGGAGTTCTGGTGACACTCAGTGGCACGGCCAGCACCAGCGGCGAGGGTGGAGTCCTCACCTTCGACTGGTTCCAGACCGCGGGCACTCCGGTCGTGCTCAGCAGCACCTCGGCGAGCGTTACCACATTCACCGCGCCGTCGGAGGCGGCGGCCGGTCAGTTGATCTTCGAGTTGACGGTGTCCGAAGGTGATCTGGCCGACGTGGACGAAGTAGCCGTAATGGTGGCTGCTCTGGTTGTCATTTCCCCTCCGGGTGGAGGTGGCCCGCAGCCGCCCACTGACAATTGTCCGAACGATCCCAACAAGACGCAGCCTGGCGCATGCGGCTGCGGCGTGCCCGACACGGACAGTGATGGCGACGGGACTGCGAACTGCGTGGACGGATGCCCCAACGATGCAAACAAGATTACGCCCGGATCGTGCGGTTGCGGAGTCGCCCAAACGGATACCGATGGGGATGGTACTGCGAACTGCGTCGACGGTTGTCCAAACAATGCTCCAAAAATAGCACCGGGAGTTTGTGGTTGTGCGGTTGCTGACACCGATTCGGACGGAGACGGAACGCCAAACTGCACGGACGGATGTCCAAACAATGCTCCCAAAATCGCTCCGGGCGTCTGTGGCTGTGCCGTCGCTGACACCGATTCGGACGGGGACGGGACGCCGAATTGTATCGACGGGTGTCCGAGCAACCCCGCGAAAATCGCGGCCGGAGTGTGCGGATGCTCGGTGGCGGATACGGACTCTGACGGAGATGGAACACCGAACTGCATTGATGGTTGTCCGACGAATGCTGCGAAAATCGCGCCAGGCGTTTGCGGATGTTCGGTCGCGGACACCGACACGGATGGCGATGGTTCACCCAACTGCGTGGATGGATGTCCCAGTGACGCAAGCAAAACTCTGCCGGGACAGTGCGGGTGCGGCGTGGCCGACACCGACACGGATGGCGACGGGGTGGCGAACTGCATTGACGGGTGCCCGCTCGACCCGAGCACGTCCAATCCGGCCGATTGCCCAGCCCCGGTGGGGGGTGCGGCGCAGACAGACTGGGACCTGGTCATGCTGCGCCTTGTGAATCGAGCTCGGCAGGATCCAGCCGGCGAGGCCGCTCGACTTGGCTCGAGCGTGGTGGATTCCCGCGCGCCCGTGCCGTCTCTGGCCTACGACCGGGCAACCGGGCAATCCGCGACCAATCACAATACGTGGATGCACCTGAACCTTGGCAACATCGCTTCGGGGCGGGCGCCGGATTCGTTCACTCACTATGAGACAGTGGACGGAAATTCAACGGGCGCGCCAGCCACGAGCACGCCGGGATACACCGGTGCGACTTTGGGCGCACGCATGACCGCGGCGGGTATGAACTGGGGCAGCGTGGGAGAGAACATTCTGACCGCCTACTCGGGCAACACGATTGCGGTGGACGAAGCGAAAATGATTATGAATCACCGCGGTTGGTGGGAGAGCAGCGGGCACCGCAACAACATGCTAAGCACCGGCTACACTTCGTTCGGACACAAAGTGGAGAGCCAGTCGTTTACTCCGCCGCGCGGCGGACTGAGCGCACCGGTGGATAACATCATGTTCGCCACGCAGAACTTCGCCCGGCCGCTCTCGAATCCGCGTAACTATGTGTTCGGCGTGCTGTACGAAGATGTGGATGCGAACAACGTGTGGACACCCAAGCAAGTGGGCGACGTCAATCGAGAGGGACTTGCGGGCGTTGCGTTCACGGTGCGGGTCGCAGGGACGGCCACAGTGGTGGCGAGCGATACGACGATGGATAACGGGGCTTTCTCGGCGCGAGTCGCCGATGGAACGTACGATGTGCAGTTTACGGGGTCGAGTCTGCCCGGCGGAGTACTCACCGTCACGGGGATCGTTGTTTCCGGAGTGAATGTCGATGTCGGCGATTGGGACGCGGGACCGTGAAAGAAGTTGTTTAACCATGAAGGACACGAAGATCACGAAGAAAATAGGACTTGACGCAACACGGGTTGCTTTGTGATTCGTGTCATTCTGTCCGCTGCGCGATGAGGTGGTTTCGACTCCCGGCCGTCATTCATTCGTGAATTCGGTGCTCCAGCCTTCCTTTCCGATGAGCTTGACGAAGCGGCAACCGAGCGTGGAATGTTCTATGATGCGGTTGCCTGTCTTGGTGACCACCACAATGGTCTGTTCCTTCGCGCCGCCAATGGGGATGACAAGCCGGCCTCCGTCTACGAGTTGGTCAATGAGCACCTGGGGGACGTGCGGACCCGCGGCCGTCACCATGATGCGGTCGTAGGGAGCCAAGTCGGGCAGGCCCAGCGTTCCGTCGCCGCCGCGAAGTGTCACATTCCTTACTCCGATGCGTTTGAGTGTTTCGGCGCCGCGCTCGCGCAGGGCGTCGATACGCTCGATGCTGTACACATGCTCGGCAAGCCTGGCCAGGATGGAGCATTGGTAGCCTGAACCGGTGCCGATTTCGAGGACGCGGTGGTGCGGTTCGACAGCGAGTTGCTCGGTCATGTAGGCGACGATGAAGGGCTGGCTGATGGTCTGCCCGTGAGCGAGGGCCAGGGCGCGGTCATCGTAGGCATTGTGCTTCTGTTCAGGCGGAAGGAATTGTTCGCGGGGGACGGCCATCATGGCGTCGAGTACGCGTCGGTCGCGGACGCCGCGGGCTCGGATCTGGTGCTCAATCATGTTGCGGCGGGCGAGGAGAAAATCGGGCTCTACTTTTTGGTTTTGGGGCATGTTGTGCCTCGCTACCGGGGAAGCGGTCATTGTAGAAGCCGGCGAACCGGCGGCAATTGATGCGGCTTTTTTTGCGTGGAGATGACGGCAAACCCGCGTCATCCCTATGAGGGAAATGGCGACGCGCGGGAGACGCGGAGATGTAAAACGGAACGCAAATCGATGACGAACGGCGGCGGGATCTTGGTCCCATGTTGGGTTATCTCTCCAACGGGAGCCACACGCCCCGACAGCCCTCCCACGTGGACCCCTTACACCTGTTCGGGGTCGCGCAAAGGGCAAAGAACCAGCTTCGACGCCGACCTACGGGTATAACCTCTTGCCCGTCGCAGCATCTTCAACGGTGATAATGTCGAGGGGGCAGCACTTGGCCGCCTCTAAAATGTACCCTAGCTCATCGCCGGGCCCATCGAGGACGAATGCCTTTTGGTCGTCGTCGAGTTCGAAAGTTTCCGGTGCCTCGTTGACGCACAAGCCGTCGCCGATGCATTGTTCGCGGTCAATACAGATTTTCAATTTGGCTGCATCGCTCATTGTTTTTTTCCGTTTTCAGCAATCCAAAAACTAAACCAACTCCTTGCCTGGTGGCTTTGATAACCGGCAATTCGCGTGCCAGAACGGCGATAATCTTGTAATCGACGAATTGCCTGCATTCTTTGACCTCGATCTTTCAAAAGGCACAGAAATTGCTAGTGATTCTGAGATTGATAGACGGACGGTGCGTCCCGGCTGAATCGTATAACGGAGGAAAGAAAACATGAATCATCATTATTCTATCGACAAACGTCTCATAACGCTCGGAGTTTCTCTTGCGGTGACGTTGACGGCCACAAACGCCCTGGCTCAACCGTGTACTTCGGGAAGCACAGAAGAAGGGGCAGCCCGGACTACACCCTTTATGAATGCCTGGATCGCCAAGTATCCGACCTCCACGTTACCGGCGCGGATGAATACCCTGACCGGGCGAAATTGCAACGTGTGCCATCATCCACCGGATTTTGGCACTCAGGGGAATTGTTACCGAAACGCTATTGCGGTGCTGATGAATCAGGGAATGAGCGTCGATGAGGCTCTGAATCAGCTCGATACGGTAGACTCGGACGGTGACGGCGTCTCCAACGGCCAGGAGATACTGGCCCCTCGCCCCGAGGTCGGCGAGATCGGCTACAACCCGGGCCTGATCGGCACTCTCGGTACCGATCCCTGTGGTACCAATCCCAGTGCCACGGTGACCGGCGTGCCGGAGACTCCACCCGGGCCGCCAGTACCGGCAGTTTCTGACTGGGGCATGGTGATGCTGGTACTCCTATTAGTCACCGCCGCCAGCGTCGTCCTGCGCAAACGCGCAAGCTACACCTAAAAGGTCTCTGTCATTCACGGATCGCATGGGCCGGTTTGAACGTCCGCAACACCTGCTCGTCTCTTGGCAATGAGAGCGCCGCAGCCCAGCAAGAGTATCGCAAGCAATGCCACCCCAACGGTGGAAAGCGCAGGGATCGGCGGGACTTGTCCGAAGACCCAGAGGCGCACCGCTTGATAGTCGTTCGTGCATGGAATCTGCGCGACGAGCATTTCGTTCATCGATCGATCCAGGTAGAGCCGAAACGTGCTCGCAGGATTGTCCGGGTCCTGCGCCGGGTATTGGCCGGGGCCGTACCCATTCGCGGTGATTTGCGGAACGAGAATGTTCTTCACCGCCCAGGCATCGAGCGCAACGGGATCGAAACCGGCCACAAGCTGGTCACGGCGGCTGGACTGGGTGTAAGACGCGCTGGGACCATATCCCGGCCGGGCCAGCACCCAGATGCAATCGAGAACCGTTAGATCGGGGATCCGGACTTCCGCCAGGACTGAGCCGAGTCCGCCGCGTCCGACGCCGTTATGGGAATCGGTGCTCAGGCCTTGCGTAATGACTCCCATATGGTTTTTCACGGCACTGGTGACGCCGTAGATGGAATGGGTTTTGAGTACCGGTACGTTGATGACCACCAGACGCCCGCTGTCATAGATACTCGATGCCGTGTCCCAGATTCCGTGCTTGTAGCTCACGCACGTCCCCCACGGGCTGCGAAACTTGGGGTACGAAACGCGGATGAGCGTCTGGGGATCCAAGGTTGTGGACACTACGTAGCCGTCATTCAAATTGCCTTCAGAAAACTCCGCGACCGATACCGTTCGGAAATTGTCCCAAAGCTTGATCGATGCTTTCCAGCCTTCGGCAGCGAAATCATTGACCACGTCTTGCGGGGACTGGCTGTGATCCTCAGCGTTGCATTCGGTACGGTTCAGGTTGCCATAGCCCTGGCCGTTATCGGCGACAATGATCTCGCCGGTAAACCCATCGGGATGTTCGACGATGACCCGCATGATGCCGCGAAGAACGTCGGTGTTGGTTCCGCCGCGCTGGGCCCACTGTGCATTGACCTTGATGAGGACGACGTCGTCAGGATCGATGAGGCCGTTAGGTCCGGAGGTTGGGCCGGGAGTTGCGGAGCGATTCCAGGGCTTGCCGTAGTTTTGCATCAGGCTTGCCAGGTCGTCGATGCCGCCGAATCGGCCCGGCAAGGGGCCGCGGGCGTTATTCACCAGGAAAAGGTCCGGGTGATAGTCGGCGGGCGGGGCGAGCATCACGACCGGCGGAGCCTGGTCCGCGGAGCCGATGACCACGAGTACGACCGCGAGGCTGGCGAGTCCCCCGATGGCCAGCTTGCCCACGATGCGGCGGAAAAAAGCCAGTAGTCGTTCTCGGCCCGCCAGAGCTGCGAGGACGACGGGGCCGCCGAACGCGGTGGCAGCCAGCCCCAACGCCGACTGCTGACAGGGGTAGGAAAGGCGCGTGGGCTTTGACCCGGATCGCAACAAAAGCCAGGTGAGTCCGATCAGGCCCCAAAGGGTAATGATGATGCCCGAACGGGGGCGAGACTTGGGGCATCGTCTGGTTGCCGGGTCTGGGTGATCGATAGGCATTGCTTCAACCTCCAACCTCCGTGGATCATCCTTCTGGAAGCTATTATCGTTGCAAGAGGCGTGCCAAAGCAACCACGCAAGTCCCGAATATCATGTGCGTGGAATTCCATTGATTGGGAATTTTCGCGCACCTCTTCGCGTCAAAACCCGCAGATTATTGGTCGCAAACCGACAGGACGTTTGGACTTACGTTCGCCGGAAATAAACCGGTCCCTGGAATCCAAACTGCTCCTCATTAAGCGGTGATACGATTTCCTATATTTATCCGGACGTCACCATCGTTCGTCCCGGTAGGGACGAAATGAAAATAGACCGGTATTCCAATGCTGGGTAGCAAGGCAATGCCGAATCCGAAGGGCCGGAGGCACGACTGCCTGGTTTGGCAGCCAGCGCAGCAGTTTTCTGGGATTCGTATTTCACGCACGCCGATACGGCACGCCGTTTGCCAGCTTATTCCCGAAAATGGTCTGCGGGCCAACGTACCGCTCAAGCGTCAAACCCACATTCCGGAGAATGAACGATGTTATGGCACCCCGCATTGCTTCTCGGACTCGTCTTTTCCGGCCAGCTTGCGCCGTTGAATCACTTAGGTACGTTAACCGACGGGTTGCGAAGCCCGGCGAGAATCGCAATCGCCGCCGATGGAACCGTCCTTGTTACCGATCCTTATCTGTACCATATCGCCCGATTCCGTCCCGACGGAACGTTGATTGGAACCTGGCCCGTTGCGGAATGCCCGGTCGGGGTGGCCGTGCATCCCGACGGGCGCTACTTCGTGTCCTATCGCGATGATGCCAGGGTCGGGATTTACGACGCTGCATTCACTCGGATCGGCTTTCTCGGCGAGGGGCTTCCGCCAGTTGCATTTGTTCGGCCCACAGACATCGATGTCGCGGTCGATACGGGGCAAATCTACGTGGTGGATTCTGGCGCAGACCGGATTTACGCGTTCGAGAGCGGTGGGGGACTGGCGGTGATGTTCGGTGAGCGCGGGGAGTCGCTCGCCCAATTCCGCTATCCCAGCGCGTTGGGCGTTGACGTTGCCAACGGTCGCATCATTGTTGCCGACCACGACAACTTCCGCGTACAGGTCTTCACGAGCACGGGCGTCTTTCTGCAGCGCTTTGGCTATCGCAATAAATACACCGTCGATGGTCAGGAAGGGTGGATGCCCAGGACACAGGGCGTGGCGGTGGATGCGCGGGGATACATCTATGTCGCCGACGCCTTGATGAGCACGGTACGGATCTTCAACTCGTCAGGCGTCGAAGTCGGAAAGGTGGTTGAGTACGGCAACGGTGTGGGAAATGTACGGACCCCGTGCGACGTTGCCCTCAGCCCCGATGGAACGCGCCTATACGTTGTCAGCACCAACACACCGAGTGTCGAGGTTTACTTGACGCCAAACCTCGCAGCGGTCGCAAGCGCATCCGCTGGTGCGCCCAATGTGTCTCTGGACCCGCCGGGCACAAATGATTCCGCTTTTGATGTTGCATATCGTCGAGGCCAGCCGACAGGAGACGGGTGGTTAAGCAATGGCAAGAAAATCCTCCGTCAACCGACACGAACCTTCTCGCCGATCCAAAGCAGCGGCGGCATCGCCGCGGTAACAGTGGCGGCGTCGTCCTACGATGGCCCACACGTGATCGATGGATCGGTCGTGTGCGGCCGATGCCACGGGATTGTGGCTCAACCCGGCGTTCACCCCGGCACACTCGAGGGGCAAACCGAGCTATGCTTCTCCTGCCATAGCAGCGGCGGACAAGCCATGCACATGCCCCTCAGCGAGCAGGATATCGTTGCCGGCAGCGCTCCGGGGCGTTCACACCCGTGGGGTGTTGCGGCGATCAACGAGGCCCACGGATCGACGGGACCAACACCCGGCGGCGAAATGAACCAGTACCTCGACGGCGGCGTGCGGATCAAGTGTTCGACGTGCCACAACCAGCACAGCAATGAAATAGCCACTCCATACTTGCGCAGGAGCAACGCAGACGGCGGTATGTGCAAGGAGTGCCATACGGCCCGCACGGATCATACGCCGTCGTCGGCATGGCATCCCGACTGCAACGAGTGTCATCAACCGCACGGCCACACCAACGCCAACCTCTCATTGGTCGCGACTTCTATCAACAACCTGACGCTGGGCACGAACAAACCCGTGGTCTTTACTGCGCTGAGTGGTCCTGGGAGTTTTGATGACGGCGATCCCGCGGCGAACGACGGAGTCTGCCAGGTCTGTCACACCGCCACCTCATATCACCGGCACGATGCCACGGGTGTCCCTCACAATGACGGTCAAACCTGCACCACATGCCACCCGCATTCGGCGGGCTTCCTGCCGTCGGGGGGCGCCTGCGACTCGTGTCACGGCGCTCCGCCTCTGAGCGGGGCGCACTTGACGCATTTCGGCGGGGTTGCCTCGGCGGCCGCATACGGAGGGACCGAAAACCTCTCCGCCGGAACGACCTATGTGTTCCAGTGCGGACAGTGCCATCCCCTGTCATCGGCGCTGCATCGAAACGGCACCGTGGATGTGGAGCTGCACAACGCCGGCGCGCCTCCGGGAACCTTGAAAAGCCTGAGCCCACCGACAGCCACCTACACGCCGGGCGGCACTGTGCACACCGACGTCAACGGCCTGCCGTATACGCTGGGTACCTGCGCAAACGTGTACTGTCACAGTGCGACCGAGTGGTCCTACCCCGGCGTGGTGTCGGACCCGCTCATGGATCCCGTCAACGGTTGGGCGGCGCTCGACGCCAACGGGAACCTCACCTATCAACCGTATACGGTCGGAGTTTCCACCAGGTATGCAACGGTGAATTGGGGTGGGCTGCCCCAGGGCTGCAACGATTGTCATCGCAACATGCCGCAGACCTCGTACCCGAATTTGCAGGCCGGCGTGGGCAATTCCCACGGGTGGATCGATGACTGGGGATATGAGAATTACCACGCGTGGAACATGGGGTTTGATCCGCTGACCTGTCGCGTCTGTCACTACGATACCGTGAAGAATGACATGACCTGGACGCGCGACGGCATGGGCATCACATTCTTCGACGACGTTGCCATCGACGACAAAACGTACCACGTCAACGGAGTTAAGGATGTGAGGTTCGATACCCTCGATCCGGTGATCTACCCTACGTCGGGCGGCATGGTGACTTTCAGCCTCGCGGCCACAACCTACTCCCCGCAGACCAGGGTGTGCTCGAATACTCCCTGCCATTTGGAGCAGACAAGCCCGGAGTGGGGCAAACCCTACCGCTGGTGGGACAGTCTGGAATGCGACCAATGTCACCGCTACGGCGGGCCGTGGCCTCCGGCTGGACCGAACGCAACAGCCCAGGCGACGGAAAAGGGAGGGCGCGTACCGGCGAGCCGGCTCTCAGTGAACCACTCCGAACTCCTGGCGGAAAGTTGTACGGAGTGTCACGTTGGACACCGACGGACGCCGTAGGGTTCATCGTCAACGCCCTCGAGTTTCCGGGATTTGCCGTTGACGGCGGCGATGAGCGCGTGCGCCCAGAGTATTCCGTTGCTTGCCGGGAAATCATCTTGACGCTGTCCAAAAATGCGCTCAAGCTCGTTTCGTGAAAGCCCTCGTCACCGGTGGGAATGGATTTCTAGGTTCCGCAATCGTGCGGATGCTGCATGCACGCGGCGACGAAGTAAGCATCCTGTGCCGCAGCAACTATGAAATCGTCGCACCGTTTATCGCTCACGCACACCAGGCTGACCTTCGAGACGCCGCTGCCGTCCGCCGCGCGTGCGCCGGCATGGACGTCGTCTTTCACGCGGCTTCGCTGACCGGAGTCTGGGGACCGCTTCCAGAATATCAAACCATCAACGTCGATGGCACCAAAAATGTCCTCGATGCCTGCCGCGCGAACGAAGTACCCAAGCTGGTCTACACCAGTTCGCCAAGCGTCGTATTTGGCCGCGGCGATCTTTGCGGAGTCGATGAGTCGCAGCCCTACCCCCATCGCTATCTGGCCGCCTATCCGAAGACCAAAGCCCAGGCCGAGTGCTTGGTACTGGCCGCCAATGATAATTCGCTTTCCACGGTTGCGCTGAGACCGCACCTGATCTGGGGACCGGGCGATCCGCATCTCATCCCGCGCGTGATTGAGCGTGCTCGAAAGGGAAAGCTGCGACAGGTCGGCGACGGAAAAAACCGCGTGGACATCACCTACATCGACAACGCCGCAGAGGCGCATCTGCTCGCCGCTGACGCGCTGCGCCCATCGGCCCCTTGTGCGGGCCGCGCATATTTCATCAGCCAGGGCGAACCCGTTGCGCTTTGGCCCTGGCTCGATCAGCTTCTCGCCGCCGTCGGCGTTCCGAGAGTGACCAGGAAGATTTCGCTGCGGACGGCCTCTCTGATGGGTGCCACTCTCGAAGGCCTTCACAAGGTTTTGGGCTTGCGGCGAGAACCTCTGATGACGCGATTCGTAGCGAATCAACTCGCGAAGTCACACTATTTTGACATTTCCGCTGCAAAACGCGACCTCGGATACGTCCCCCGCGTATCAACCCAGGATGGAATGATAATGCTCGTGGAATGGCTCAAGCGGTTTCCCGCCCGCTAGTTTTTGCTAGGATTAGCCGCTTCAGTACCGCGACCGTCGGGGAGCGGGGTTGGCTTGCGATAAACCGCGCGAACTAAAGTCCGCGGCTCGCTGGTTGAGGCGATATGGCGATTTCCGATCGAATAGTCATAACCGGCGTGGGGCTTACCTCTCCCAACGGGGCGAACCTGGCCGACTTTCGTCGCAACCTGCTCGCGGGCGTTTCGGGCGTGACGGCCATCGAAACCCGCTTCATGGGCAAGGTGTTGGCCGGGGTCTGCCGGTTTGACGAACAGAAGTACCAAACCCGCAAAGACCGCCGCCGAGGCACGCGGGCCGGAGCGATTTCTATTTTCTGCGCCCACGAAGCCTTCGCTCATGCGGGGCTGAACCCCGCACAGCTCGACCGCTCGCGGATCGGCACGTTCCTGGGAATCACCGAGCACGGCACGGTCGAAACCGAGAATGAAATCGACGCCATCCGGCAGTACGACTACGACACCAAGTTTTGGTCGCATCATCACAACCCGCGCACTGTGGCCAACAACCCCGCCGGCGAAATCACCGTCAATCTGGCGATCAGCGGTCCGCACTACACCATCGGCGCGGCCTGCGCCGCCGGGAACGCGGGGCTGATTCAAGGGGTCCAGATGCTTCGCCTGGGCGAAGTGGACCTGGCCCTGGCCGGAGGAATCTCGGAGGCGATTCACTCGTTTGGGATTTTTGCGAGCTTCGCGGCCGAAAACGCCCTGGCCCGCCACGACGATCCCGCGAAGGCGAGTCGCCCATTTGATACCGCCCGAAATGGAATCGTGGTTTCCGAAGGCGGGTGCATTTTCATGCTCGAACGGCTTCCCGACGCGAAAAAACGCGGGGCCAGAATCCTCGGCGAAGTGATTGGGTACGCCATGAACTCCGACGCACTGGACCCGGTGCTCCCCAACCCGGAGCGCGTGGCCGAGTGCATGCAACTGGCCCTGCACCGGGCCGGCATCGGACCCGACGACGTGGATATCGTCAGCACCCACGCCACCGCCACCGAAACCGGCGACATTCAGGAGGCCACCGCCATCCGCCAGGTGTTCGGCGATTTCAAGAACGTCCACGTCAACAATACCAAGAGCTTCATCGGCCACGCCATGGGGGCGGCCGGGGCGCTGGAGTTGGCTGGAAATCTGGGGTCGTTTGACGACGGGTTGATCCACCCGACGATCAACCTGACCGATCCCGATCCGCGGTGCGCGGTGAGGAATCTGGTGGCCAATGAGCCCAAGCGGCTCGACTCGGTCAGGATCATCCTCAATAATTCGTTCGGAATGCTGGGGATCAACTCCGCGGTGGTGGTTTCCAAATCAGCTTGATCTCGCAGACTTATGAACTTTCACTCCCTCACGCCATCGCGCTTTCGCACTTTCACACCCTTCGCGCTGCCTCATTTCGGCGTTTTGGCGTTTCCCCGTTCGGCGTTTGCATCGGTCACGGGCACGCCGCGATCACGTATCCGAACCCCGAGCGCCAGCGAGTGGGCGGTCTTATCAGTACCGCGACTGCAAAGGAGCGGTGTTGGACATCGAAACACTCCGAACCCTGAGCGCGAGTCTCAGACCCGCCGTGGCGGGCGACGGGCGGCCTTCATGGGAACCCGGAGCGCAAGCGACGGGCGACAGGCCATGATCAGTACCGCGACCGTGAGGGAGCGGTGTTGGTTGTCGTTGGGGTGGCCTGCAACTGATCCTCCTCAGCCGCAAACGCGAATCGTGATCGGGTATCCCACGGGTGCCTCACTGATCGGTGGCCCGCAACTGTTTGTTCATCACTCAAGAGTGCCAACACCGCTCCCTAGCGGTCGCGGTACTGATGTTACGGACACGATTGGATCGTGTACGGATAAGGCCCCCCGCGAAACGCATTCACGCACGCTGCGATATGGCCGAATCCCAAGTCTATGCCCAGCGTAGTGATATTCCCGAACGCATCGTCCCCGGCCAGCAACGCCCGCGCCTTGATCGGCGCTCCCGATCCACTTTGAAACTTCTTCACCAGCGCCGCAATATCACCCACATCCGGCTGTGCCGTCGTCGATGGCGGATTGTACGGAGTTTCCACGTCCCCCCAGCGCGTCGTGCCGATCGACAGCGGCGCGGACACGGCCGTACAGTCCGGTTCATTGCCCATACAGCTCTGACTCACGTATTCGACTTCATATACTGAACTCGGCACGATCGCACTACCCGTCACGTGCAACAACCCCACCGTACTCCATTCCTGATAATGCGGTGTGCATTGCAGCGACGACGCATAAAACGGTGTTGGACTCGCGCTCGATTCGATGTACTGCGTCGGTGGCCCCACCCACCGAACGCAACCGCCTGCTTCTTCGCAATTCGCACCGAATTCAAAAGCAGTAAACGGCACTGACGCCCCACCTGTATACGGCGGATCTACGTGATGTAACGAAAGAAGCGTGACGCGCAAAGCCGCAATCGGCGCTAAGTTCGCAGGTACCGAAAAGGAAATAAAGCGTGTTTTCGAAATTCCGCTCGGATCGGCTATCAGGGCACATGGGATTTCGATGATCGCGGGTTGAAAGGCCGCGATCGGAATACTGTTTCCGGGCGGGAAGTCTGGATCCTCAAGAAACGAATCTGGTTCATCAATGTCGATAGTATAGGCGCCCTTCGCATTGGCCGGCGCATCAATCACCAAAGTGCCCAGGTAGCTGGGACTAAAATCCTGAAGTACCTCGTCTCCTACGCCAAACGTCGTAGAACCAAAACGGTAGTCAGGGTTGCTGATATCAACAATCGAGACGGTGCCAACACCGGTACCGGCAAACTCAGGATCGCACTGGTCGATGAAGCCAGGTTCGCAAAACGCTCCTGCTGGAAAGTAGCCGCCCGGAGAAACGCCGTTCCAGGTCACACCGCGCGAGGGATCGCCAAAAGGGCAGTCCGTTAACCGCCCGACGAATGCGTGGCGGCAGAAGTGATTCGCATTGCAACCGGACGCAGAGCTGGATGGGCAAGTGCCCCCTGGGCAATCCGCATTCGACGTGCAGGACACCCCCTCGTTGTCCCCGCCATCGCACAGGCGACATTGCGAGCTGGTCGTACACTGAATCTCAGGTCGGTTTTCACAAACGGCCACGCACGGCTGCATGGCCGGAGTGAGATCGCCAGCACCTACCGCCGGATTGCCCGCACAATCGGCCGCCGCACCGGAGTATCCGCCACCGTCCATGTCGGCATCGGTCGCGGAAATCGTGATCTGGCTGGTATTCAACGATTCGGGCGCCCAACCGGTTACCAGGACCTCAATCCAAATGCAGGCGGGAACGGAACCCAGAGTGAGCGTCTGGCCTGCGATCATTGACCCCGGAGGGTAAGAAGTAACCGGCACCGTCTTGGGGGCAACCGGCTGCAACGTAATCACCGCAGTGGCACCCCTGGCGATGACCTCGTTCATATACGCACTGGGGCCCGTCACCTGGCGCGAAGCACCAGACTTCGCTTTGGATTTGCCATGCTCTCCCGCCCGCGTGGCAGCGTGCAGACTGATCGAAAGAACCAGTGCGCTGGTTACTACGACACACGAGTGCCGCGCATTGAAACTCTTATTTGCATTCATTTCCATTCCTCCAAAAGGAAGAAAATCACTTTGGGGAAAAACCATCACGGGCAGTACAGGTTACACGGCGGAGCGCTGCTTCCGGTGCATTCCGCATCCGTCGTACACGCAGACGAGCCGGTTGCACACTTGCCCATCTTGAATGGGTACCCAAGTCCTCGGAACGCGTCCGCGCAGAATGCGATAGGCTGAAACGGGATGTCACTGCTCAAGTTGGAGGTAGTGATTTCGCCGAACGCGGTACTCCCGGAAACGAGCGCACGTACCTTGATCAGTGCGCCAAGCTGACTCTTGAACTTCTTGATAATAGCCGCCACGTCACTCATGGCCGCCTGCCTTGTCGCTGACGGCGGGTTGAACGGCGTTTCCGCATCGCCCCAACGGGTGGTCCGAATTTCGAGTTGCGAAGAAACATTTATGCCGCCCGGTAGACAATCCACCGATCCCTCCACACCCACGCATAGGTCGGAAACGTTTTCCACGCGGTAAATCGAACTGGGTACAATCGCACTGCCTGTCACATGCAAAAGGGCGATTGTGCTCCAATCCTGATAATGCGGCGTGCATCGCGTAATTGAGGCATAAAACAGAATCGGATTCGACGAGGACTCCATATACTGCGCCGGCGGTCCAACCCACACGGCTTGGCCTTCGAAAGCCGTAAACGCGATCGTAGTCGCTCCGGTATAAGGCGGATTCACGTGATGAAGCGACACGAGGTTGATTCTGAGGGCAGTCAATTCGCCACCGCCGGGAACCGAAAAGGAGATGAACCGGCATTTGTCGATGCCGGTCGGGTCAGCCAAAGGCGTTGTTGGACCTCCCAGCCGTTCCTGCCCTGCGACCACGGAGTCGTCGCCGGCGTTTACCGCGAAACCAAAAGTATGAAAACCCAATAGTGTTAAAGCCAATAAGGAATTGATTTTCATGGCGGTTGCTCCCCAAAAATGTCCGACGCATAGGGTTGAGCCTGTAGCATAGCAGGAATAGATCAGAAAAAAAAGAAAAAACCGTCCGGATGAGTCTGGCGTTGACCGCACTTGATCGCGCCACAGCGAAAATTTGCGCGCGCTACGTATGTTATGGTAAGTGAGCGTTGGCGGTGCGGCGGGTTCAAGGTTGTGGGGTCCACAAGGGGTCAGGATTTTGAGAGTTCAATGGTTCAAGAGGACAGGCGCGGCGAAAATAAAAATTGTCAGAACAAAGCGATTTGTCAGCATGTCTTTATGCAAAACCGCGATTCCACGCTCCAAACGCGGATTTCTTGCCCTGCGCCTCACCCCTCTTCCCCCCTTCGTGGCGCCTTCACCACGCCAACGATTACCCGCCGTGGCGGGTGCATTGGGGTTGCACCGAATGGCGGGATACCTTTGTTTGGATTTTTGGACGATTGGACGTTTGGACGTTTGGACGATTCCAACACCGCTCCCTCACGGTCGCGGTACTGATGGGCCGCCCGCTCGCTGGCGCTCGGGGTTCGGATTGTTTCGGCGTTTCGGCTTTTCCGCGTTTCAGCGTTTCCCGTTGCCTTCTTGCCTATTCGCGGTCGGCATCGCGGACTTGGCGACGCGGTACATGATGGCGTCGGCGAGGGCGTGCGAAATGCGGCGGATGGCGGTGATCGTTTTTCCCTCGATGGACAGCGTTACCTCGCGGCGGCGGCGGCGGGACGACGTGATCACCGCCCGGGCGACGCGCTGCGGAGAATACTGCGACTCGGGCAGGCGCACCGCGTTCACATCCACCCTCGCGGCCGCGTCGAAAAAACCGGTCGCGGTCGAGCCGGGAGATACCAGCAGCACATCCACACCGGTACCGCGAAGTTCCATGCGCAGGCCCGCGGTGAGCGAGGAGAGTGCGGCTTTGGTGGCGCTGTAGATCGACATGCGGGCGATCGGCTGATTCCCCACCACCGAGGAGATGTTGATGATCTGCCCCGACCCCCTGGCGATCATTTCCGGCAAAATCGACTGGATCAGCGCGATCGGGGCCAAGAGGTTGAGCCGCACCATGCGCTCCACATGTTCGGGTGGAGCATTCATCACCGAACCGAAGCTCGCCCAGCCGGCATTGTTCACCAGAACGTCAACGCGGCCCCATTTTGCGCGAATGGCCGCAAGAGCCTCCGCGCGCTGCGCTGGGTCTGTGACATCGAGTTGCAGCGGCAGGATTCGGTCTCCGTCTGCCTCTCGCGCGAGTGCCTGAAGTTTGTCGAACGATCGCGCCGTGGCGGCCACCAGCGCGCCCTGGCCATGAAACTCAATCGCGCAAGCCCGGCCGATCCCGCCGGATGCGCCGGTAATCAAAACGACCTTCTCACGCAGGCAATACGACATAAGCAATCGAGACTCAATGAACCGCCTTCATGGTATAAGGCCGGCGAAAAGGGCGAAACTCGGGCTTCGAGATTTGACAGTGCAGGGGTGATGAGTAAGCTCAAGGCAACGCCGCCAGCCTGGCTTTGCCGGGATGGCTAGGCGGATGTGGCGGAATTGGCAGACGCGCTGGTTTCAGGTACCAGTGCCCGTAAGGGCTTGGAGGTTCGACTCCTCTCATCCGCAGTGCCCGCAACCCCGTCGCAACGCGACCAAAACAAGCACTACGGCTCTGGGCACGGTACCCAATAAACAATCAGCGGATCGGCTGACCTGCCAATTCCAAGTCCGTCTCGCCCGTTTTCGATTTTCGTGCCTTCTCGATGAGCTGAGCGATTTCGCGGGCCTGCGACGGGTACGGCTGCGCGAGCGCCGCATCCAATCCTCCTTCGACGAGATGGGCGCTGGCCGCTCCGGGTTCGTTGTCCACGAGCATTTCCGCCTCGCGTTCGAGAATCCCCGACCCGCTATCCGCGTCGTCGGTTGGAGCGCCGACCGAACGTTCCTTTCGAATTTCCATGATGTCATCGAGCCGGACGCGCACTCGCTCAAGCCAATGCTGGAACGATCTTGCGGTTTGATTGGCCTCGCCAACGAACTGTTCCAACTCCTGGGCCTGGTTCCTGGCGTTCAAACTGGCTTGCGACAACCCCGAAAAGACCTTGCGGACCGCGACACACACTCGCTCGAGGTTTTCCGATTGATTCTGGGCGTTCTCCACGACGGTCTGGACCTGCGTGGCGACCTTTTGGGCCGCGTCGGTCTTCTCCGTGATTTGCTGAAATTCCGCTTCGAGCGCGCCAACGCGACGCTGATATGCCGACAGATCGCCCTCGCTCCGTTGCAGTGACTCATGGAACAACTGAAGATGTCCGCTCATCCGTTCGGTGGCCTCCTGCGATTCGCGCCGTGCCTTGTCAGAGATTACCTCCAAAGACTCCTGCTGGCGCTTCGTGCCCTCCAGCAACGCGGGGACATCACGAAGGAGCGATGCGCCCGAAGCCACGACTGCGGCGAGCTCGTCAGAGGTCTGCCCGGCGGCATTGACCGTGGCGGTGAACGACTCCATGCGGGTCAGCCAGACGGACGATTTCGCCAGGTAGAGTTGCAACGAAACGATATCGCGCGAGGCCTGCTCCTGGATCGTCTCAAGCTTCTGCGAAATCTGGACGGCGGCCTGCGCAGCGTCCTGAAGGTTCTTGCCTTCCTGAGCCGCGCGGGCTCCAGCCTGATTGGCCCGCTCCATATGAGTAGTGATCTCTGTCACCTTCTCGCCGAGTTGCGTTTTCGCCTTCTCGCTTTGCGACATGCGCTCATCGAGTTGGCCGAGTGATTCGTCGGCACGTTCCATCAGGGGGTGCGCCGTCAGCAACATTTTGCCCAGGCGTTCGTGCAGGTGCGTCAGGGCGGCCTGACACGATGCGAGCTGGCTGATCTTGACCTCGGCACTGGAGATCAAGCCGCCCATGCTTTCGCCCACTTGCCGGGCGGCCGCGGTATCGGCGCCGATGCGGGCGGCCGCCTGAGTTGATTCGATATGGAGCGCGCGAACGCGATCGGCGGCGTCGTTGGCAATCTGCGCGGCCTGTTTCGCGTGATCGCCGGCCTGCTTGATCTCCTCCGTGGTTCGCACCGCCTTTTGAGCCGCGTTCTGAATCGTGCGTTCGCCGGCCTGGGCAGCGTCGAGCATTCCCGCGATCTTTTGATCGGATAAGGCGATCTTATCGGAGAGGGCGCGAACACGATCGGTGGCGTCGTTAGCCAATTGCGCGGCCTGTTGCGCGCGATCGCCGGCTTCCTTTGCCTGTTCGCCGGCCTGCTTGATCTCCTCCGTGGTTCGCACCGCTTTTTGAACGGCGCTCTGGATGGTGTGTTCGCCGGACTGGGCCGCGTCATGCAATTCCGCAATCTTCACATCGGCTTGAACAACCTGATCGGATGCGGCACGCGTGGCGGCTTCGATTTGAGTTTGCGCTGTCTGTGCCGTTTGTGTGACACGTTTTTGAGCTTCTATGGTCATGTTCTTGATGGCTCGCTCGGACTTCTCCACGAGAATCGAGGTCTCTTTTTGGCATGCTTCAAACGAGTTGCGCATCTTCTTGGAGGGAGTTTCCATGAATGTGGAAATCGATTCTTGCAGGCCCATGAGGGACTTTTCGCCCTGTTCGACAAGAAGGGCGCTTCCCCGCGCAATGGTCTGTTCGATTCTTCCGCAGGCCGAATCGGACTGCCGAACCGCTCCTTCGAGGCGATTGCGTGCGTCGTCGAGCGGAGCGGCATACTTCATGATTTCCGCCACCCGGGTTTGCACGTTATCCATTTGCTCGGCCAATTGGTCGGCGAATGCGGTGAGACGGGTTTCGATCTGCTCGGCATGAGTGAAGGCGTGCTCGGCCCGCTCCACCTGGGCGGCCGCCTGTTCCGCACGGCGCGTGGCGGCCGACAGCCGCGACTCCAGCGTCAGGATTCTCTCGCGGGCGTCACCCAGCAGTTGCTCCACCTTGCTCCCGGCTTGATCGACCGCGTCGGCAGCTTGCGGCATTCTGCGTTTAAGTCCCTCCACCATACGCTCCGCCTTCTGGATCAAGGTGCTCAATCTGGATTGCGTGACATCCGCGGCGGTGTCCTCGTTTCGACCGGGATCATCCCGGAACGCGGACTCAAACTGTCTGGATTGGTCGTTTGCCGGTGCGAATTCGAGTTCCTCGCCTGCGACATATTCCGGCGCCCCTCCGGCTCGATGCGAGATGCCTTCGACATGCCGCCGGGTCACGCACGTCTCGCCGGCGCCATACGCGGCAAGCATGGCCGCGCTGCACACCTGGTTGATCACGCGGGGAACACCCTGTGACTGATCGAAAACCGCAGTGACGGCATCCTCAGAAAAGATATCGGCGCCTGCGGCCCCCGCCACGCTCAATCGATGGCGAATGTACTGGGCCACTTCGCTCTCGCTGAGACTGCCCAGCCGGTGCTCCGTGAAGGCCAGTTGACGCAGACGCGCAAACGCCGGCTGATCGAGAAGCGCGCGGAATCGCGGGTGTGCCGCCAACACGATGCGCAGCAGGCGGCCGCGATCATCGTGCATCTCCAGCAGGCTCTCGATGTCGTTCAAGTCGCCGGGCGAGAGCTGTTCGGCCTGATCGATGATGAGGATGGGTCGACTGCCTTCGCGGATGTTTCGCGACAGGTGCCTTCGCAAACGCGCGAGCCCCCGAGCGTCTTGAAGCGAGGAAGGCAACGACACGCCGAACCCTTTGCACGCCTCACGAAGGATGTCCACCGCGCCGTTGCCGGGCACGGTCAGGACGACGATTTTTTCCGAATCGGTCAGCCGCCGGGACAACGCGCGAACCAGAATCGTCTTGCCCGATCCGGTTTCGCCGAGAATGAGCCCGACGCCGTCGCCGTGCTGCGCCTCATACTGCATGGCGGCGATGGCTTCCTCGTGCTGTGCGGCGGGGAAAAAGAACGCGGCGTCGGCACGGTCTTCAAACGGAGAGCAGCGTAGTCCAAAGGAGGCAGTGTACATCGTGGTACCCTTAGCTGTTGTCGGCCGCCTGGATTGGCGGCGCGCACCACCATCCGGGTGATGCGTAGCGCAAGGCCGATCATCTCATCCATCGGGCGATAACTCAGGCGGCTGAAGTTATCGGGCAAGGAAATATTGGAGTGAGAATCGATTTCTTGATTGCATGCCATTGGGCGTGCTTGGTACCATTTCGCGTGCGACCTATTGATTTAGTATCCAATTGGAGTCTTCACATGAACACGTGCGCGGGCAGGCTTTTTATTTCTATCTTCATGGCGGCTGTGTTCTGCAACTTTGTTCAGGCGCAGACGACCTACCAATGCGGTTGTGGCGGCGCGGACTGGGTACTGGACGGGAAGATCGATTTGCGGGACTACTCCGTTTTTCAAAACTGTCTTTCGAATCCCAATGCGATATGCGAGAACGGGCTTGGGGATTTTTCGGAGTTCGCATACTGCATGGACGGACCTTCGTTAACTCCTCTTCGGGGTGGCGGAGGCGGAGCCGTATGCGGTAACGGAATCGTTGAGTCCGGCGAACAATGCGACGACGACAACTCCACGAGCGGCGACGGTTGCAGTTCAACCTGCCAATTGGAAACCAGCGGCATCGCCAACGACAATTGTGCAAACCCCATCGCCATTGGCGAAGGTGCGCTGGTCTATTCCAACGTCGGCGCCACCACCGATGGCCCGAACGAACCCGTCGATTGCAACTTCTTTGGCCGCAGCGATATTCGCTCCGACATCTGGTATTGCTACACCGCCACTTGCACGGGCCAGTCCGTCATTAGCCTGTGCGGCAGCGGGTATGACACGAAGTTGGCGGTCTATTGCGGATGCGAGTGTCCGTCGGACCGGCCCCTTGCGTGCAGCGATGACGATTGCGGGTCGGGCACGGACAACACCCAGTCGCGAGTCACCATCAACGCGACCGTGGGGCAGTCTTACATGGTCCGCGTGGGCGGATTCTTCGGAAACCGCGAACAGGGCGAGGGCCGACTTACCATCCGTTGCGGCCAGGACACTTGCGTGAATGGCGTCGGCGATTGCATGACCGCTCACGGCGAAGCGGAGCCGGGTTGTTCGACGGCAACTTGCTGCAACCACGTTTGCGAAGTCGATACCTTCTGCTGCGACGTGACCTGGGATGCGTTCTGCGCTTCGCAGGCGTCCGGATTCTGCAGTGCGACGGGTTTTCCGTCGTGCAACGCCCAGGCCGGTGCGTGCAACGCCATCCAAACCACCCCTGGTTGCAACAATGCGGAATGCTGCAACGCGGTCTGCGAGACCGATCCGTTCTGCTGTATTACGATGTGGGATGAAAACTGCGTGGGTCAATCCAATCTGATCTGCGCAACCTGCGGGCGCGGCCGGGGTGACTGCCTGACTGTTCAAACCGCGCCTGGATGCAATGATATCTCGTGCTGTGCCAGAGTCTGTGCGATGGACAATTATTGCTGCAATACGGAATGGGACGCGACATGCGTCCAACAGGCTCAAGAGCTATGTGGTCGGTGAGTCAGGCTTCGCTTCATCTTTAGTTGCCCGCTACGTGCCTCAGAACGCGATCGCCAGCCGAAACCACGCATGCTAAGTGGCCGGCGTATTCGAGCCATTTCGCAGTCCCCCCATCGCTCACGGAGCTTGGACTTGGGCAATGGCTTGTGGTGGCCCTATGGCGATTCTGACCGGCTGGGCGATACTTCGCTCTCGTGGCCGACCCTTCAACTACTCGAATCCGCGCAATGAAGCGCCCCGACAGCGTTACCCGACGCTTCGTGCTTGCTTTGGCACTGGTGCCCATCGTCCCCGCGACATCAGCGATAGCCGACGCTTTCGTTGCCACAAGGGTCCCCGTCAGAATCGATGACTTCTGGTGGTTCCATCTTTTTTTCACGGTTTTTTGGATGGCCGGATTCATCCTGGTGTGGCGGACAGCCATCCTCTGGACATTCGGGCGATCCGGTCTCACCGCCCTGGTATCGCTCATCCCCTTTGTGCAAATCGTGTTTAACAAACCGCTTTGGAATGCCGGCTGCATCAGCGACGATTTATTGCGAGCAGGACAACACTACACGAGTTGTGGATTGTGGACCTGGCTGGCCGTCTGGGTGTGGTGGGGCATGGAGAAAACGATCATGGCTAAACAGCGCTCGGTACATGACGGCACGCATCGGCGCTCGCAGTGGTTGGCGCGTCTCGGCGCATCGTTGGGAATGTTTCCCTGCGTCGTTGGCCTCTTTTTGATCGTCATGGTTTTTTTGGACAACGTCATGGGTTTGCCCGGATCCGCCGCGCTGATCTTTTGGGATTATTTGATCTGCGCTATTGCCGCTCTGATCGCGTGGTGCATCATCTGGCGAAAAGCCGTCGTCTGGTCGGAGGGCAACGTTGCGGCAACGTGTGGAATGTGGCTGCTTTTGGTCGGAGTGCCCATTGGCTGTCAGTTTTTTGCATCGGGCGCTGCCAATTCGTTATACGATACAACGATCATCAGTTCGCCTGTCATGGGCTGGGGAATCTGGCTCGGATGGACCATGTGGTACTGGCCGATGCGGATCGAGCCGGGAGGTTCGTCGGCACAAGCTCCAGCTTGCATGAATTGTGGATACTCACTACGAGGGCTTAAGGCGACGCGATGTCCGGAATGCGGAGACGAACCGACCATCGACGAACTTTGGGCGGCCTCGTGTTCGGCCATTACGTAAACCAGAAATGATCCCGAATTCAGGGTCCAGTGGGACCCTCGATCATGTGCCAGAGAAGTTGGGAGTCGGCGCAACTGCAGGCAGCAACATGGCCTGCATAGGATAAGTGTTCGACCGCGAAATTGTGCCCCTCATAGGACAAAATGAATCTACCAGTCTGATCAACGCGCAAAAGCCGGCACGCTTTGAGCCCGCCAATACCCGTGCTGTTGGCCTTGAGTGTGGCTTCCTTCGCGGTCCACATTCTAAAAAACACACTCCAATCCACGGCCAGGCATTCCGCCGACGAGTCCAAACGGGAGCGCTCTCCTTGCCTTGTTGCCTCGTTGCCTTGTTGCCTCTCCCTTTGAACTTTGAACTTTGAACTTTGAACTTCAACGCCGTCCGCTCCCTCACGGTCGCGGCTCTGTTGCTGGTCGCGGCTCTGTTTCAATAATGCCCATTCCTCGGGCGAGGCGACGGCAGTGGAGAGATCGCGCGTGCGCGGCGCGATCGACTCAATGTCGATGCCCACCGGCGCGCGGGCGATCACTGCGGCGGCGAAACGCGGCTTGTGCGCGATGGACCAAAAAAAGCCTTCTTGCGGAATCGGCACGCGCTCCGGGGTTTGAGGCCACGGTCCTGCCGGCGCGCCGCAGAGCCTCGCAGCGTGGTCGAGTGCCATGCGGGCGAATGCACGTTGTCGCTCGACACGCTGCGGACCGGTGAGGTCAGACAGAAAAGGGATGCGAATAAGAACTGGGTGTATGGCGTCATTCATGGAATTGCGGTTTTACCCTCACCCTTCCCTCTCCCTAAAAGGGAGAGGGGCATGCGGTTGCACGGTGGATCATGGTTTGCCGGTCGGCCAGATGCCGCCCAGCGTATGCCGCACGATTTCGGAATCGAAATAATTGATTCCCATCCCCGCGTCCACGACCACGCACTGCGCGTTTACGCCGCTGGACCTTTCGCTGAGCAGAAACAAGGCCGCGTTGGCGACTTCGTCCGTGGTCAGCCCGCTCTTGCGCGGGATCACCTGCTCGGCAAACATGTAATTCTCCGCATAACCGGGAATTCCTGCCGAGGCGCTGGTTTTGAGCAGCCCGGCACAGACAGCGTTGAAACGCACCTGCGAGAAGCGGCTGAAGGATTTGGCCAGGAACGCAACCGAGGAATCGAGCGCGGCCTTGGCCGGTGCCATGTAGCCGTAACTTTCGACGGCCATGCGCGTGGTGGAAATCGAAATGGTCACCGCGCTCGCTTTGGCGCCGAGGGTTTCCTTGAAGGCATTGGCCAGGGCGACAAACGAATAGCAACTGATGGAAACGCAGCGAAGAAAATCGACCCGCGAGACTTCGTGAAAATTGCCGGAAAAATTTTCGTAATCGGCAAAGGCGATGGAGTGAAGCAGTCCATGCACAACCGGATGCTTCTTGCGAACGGCCTTGACGAGGGCGGCGATCTGGTCGTCGTGCTCCACATCGCAAACATGAACTTCGCAGTCCGGCAACAGTTTCCGAACCGATTCACCTCGGGCTTCCGAACGCACGCTCGCAACGACTGTCGCGCCTTCTTCCAAAAGCAATTGAGCAATTCGGTAGGCGACGCTGCGCTTGTTGGCGATGCCCAATACCACGAAGACCTTACCGCCCAGTTTCAGAAAGCTCATCGCGCCGGCTCCCGGTGCGGCGCCAACATGCATGCAAACGTCACCCGTAAGGCGTGCCGCTCGTTGGCACTGAGCCGGCCGGTGAGGAAGAACGCGCCGTCCAGTTCGTCGTCGAGCGTAACCTCAGCGGTGAGCGTGTCGCCGGGACGCACGATGTGCTTGAAGCGGGCATCGGCGATCCGCGTCAGCACCGGAATGCTCTGCGAAGGCCGACCCTTCCCGATTGCGTGCGAGATAAGCAGAGCTCCGGCCTGGAAGCAGCACTCACAAAGCAGTACGCCGGGCATCACCGGCTCGCCCGGATAATGCCCGCGAAAGAAATCAGCTTCCGGATCGGCATAGGACTGCGTAACAATCCGCTTGGGGCCGATTTCGATGATCTCGTTTACGAAGAGAAAAGGCGGGCGATGCGGAATGGCCGCAAGGACGGCGGGACTGGCGGTCATGTGGAAACCGTCTCCACGGTTTGAACCTGACCGCCCGACGTATCCAGACACCCAAGCCTGGGCACACCAACAAATTTGCTACTTGCGGGAACACTGCCCAGCAATGTTTCGACTTCGTTGGCTACGATTACGCCATAATTGATCGCGCCCAGCCACCCGGACATGATGATGCCCACGGAGCCGGCGTGATACAGTCCCGCGATTTGCCTGGGGAGGTCCATGCTCACTTGCAGCCCCTCGAACTTGGTGCCGAAGGTTGCGCCCATGGCTTGCATCGTGTAGCGATGGAATGTCTTGGGCGTGGAGGCTTCGACGTGGTCGAGCTTGCCGCGAATATCGGGGAGGTATTTTTCCAGTGCCCGGATGGTCGATTCGATCAGGTGCTGCTTTTCGCGTTCGTAATCCGCATCCGACAGGCTGGCCCAATCCGACCAGTTTGCGTTCGTGGAGGAGACCACGGCGTAGCGATCCCTGCCGGGCCGAATGTCCGGGTAATACATCGAGAACGTGCGGCTGGTGATATCCTTCGCACAAAGTCGCCCGGAATCGAATTCGGGGTCAACGGACGTGAATAGCAAATCGCCGATGTGGTCGATTTTCTCGCCGCGCTTCAGACCCATGTAGACCTGACAGCTGCTATTGTTGAGCCGCACCGTCCGGGCGGAGGCGGCGAAGTCATCGCTGAAATGCTCGTATCCCACCAGCTTTTCGATCGTCGTCTTGAGGTTGGCATTCGAAAGCACCGCGCCGCAGTGAACGGTGTGGCCGTTCGCCTGCACGCCGCAAACGCGCCCATTCTCAACGAGAATCCGGTCCACGCAAACGCTATGGCGAATGTCCACGCCGCTGCTCTTCAATTCGGCTTTCATCAGCCGGATCAACTTGTCCGTGCCGCCCTGAAAAATGTACACGCCCTTGCTCATGAAGTTGGAAAAGACAATGCCGTAGGTGATTGCGGGGTCGTCGAGCGTCGAGCCGTTGGCGTAAGCGATCGGTTCCATCAGTAGCCGCCATACGTCCGTGCGGCCTGGAAAAAATTGTTCGAACAGTTCGCGGGTGGTCATGGACTGATCGTCGTAGAAGTCCATGGCTCGTGCGGTGTCGAAAAACTTCTCCACTGTTTCGCGCGACACGCCGAATCGCTGCGTGAGAATTCGCGTGAAGTCGTCGCGGTCGAACGTCGTCTCGAGCTGAAACTGCGGGTTGTCGAAGCGGATGCCCTTGAGCTGCACGATGGAGTCGGCGATCTCGCGCGTCCAGTACTTGCGACAACTCTTGATCATCCCGATGGGAAAACCGTGCAGCGAAATATCGAAGATGTGGCCATTCTTGCGCCGGAACCAGGTGGCCATCCCGCCGAAGTTGTAGTGCTGCTCGAGCAACAGCACCGACCGACCGCACTTGGCCAGATAGTTCGCCGAGGTCAGCCCGGCCAGACCGGAACCGATGACGATGACGTCGTAGAATCCTCGTGCATCTTTTAGCTTGTCGCTAGCCATGATTCGCAAATGCGGAATGGTGAATGCTGAATGCGAAAGGACGTTCTTTTGCATCCTGGTTCACTCAGCTTCTTTCACAATTCCGCATTCCGCATTCTCTCATTCGTCCGCAAGGACGTGCATATTCGCCATCGTGATTCCGCTGAGCATCGCGCCCACGATTCCCAGATATCCCTGGTCCGTGCCGCAAATGTACAGGTTCTCCAGGTGCGTCCGCCCGTCGCGTCGTTTGTGCGGCGAGCCGTACACCGCCCCGTTCAAGTGCCCGGTATAATAGTGGATCGTGCGCGGGGTGAACATATCGGAGAATACCGCGTGATCAGTGAATCCCGGCAGAAATCGCTCCCCGACGACCATGAAGTTTTCATAGTATTTTGCCTTGGCCGCGGCGTAATCCTCGTCATTCCACGTCATCCACGGCCGGTAGTCCGCCAACCAGGTAAGCCGGAACACGCCTTCCTTTAGGTCGTCGTGTCCCTCGTAATTGTTCGGGCAGCATACGATGCCGCTACGCAAATCGACCGGTTCGCTGGGTCTCGCATACGAAAACTCGTCGCGGTCGTTGTAGAAAACAATGGTGGCCTCGTGCCCCAGTTGCGCAGGCGGGCGATCCAGCACGGCAATGGTTTCTACAAAAGAAAGCTGCCCCAGTTCGCCGTTTTGTTTTTGAACTTTGAACTTAGAACTTGGAACTTGCTTTTCTCGTTGCCTCGTTGCCTCGATGCCTTGTTGCCTTGCAAGATGCATCGTCTCTTCATATCCCGCCGACGACAGAACCGCATCTGCCGTCAGCGTTTCGCCGGACTCCAGTGTCACACCGGTGGCGCGGAGACCGTCATGGTCGATGGCGCGCACGCCGCAGCGCATTTTGATTTCCCCGCCATGCTCGCGGAACTTGCGGACCAGGGTTCTGATGATGGTGCGGACTCCCGCACGCGGGCGGGCGAATCCCTCCAGAAAGATGCCCTTGAACAGCGTGACGAACTGTATGAAATCCATGTCGCGCTCTTCCGCACTGCCGTAAAACATGAGCGGGCACAGGATCATCTCGATCAAAACCGGATCGCGCAGGGCGTCACGGAGTATCGGACGGGTGGCCGCATAGGGCATATCGAGCCGCGCGTCGTCATACGCCTTGACCCGTTGAACGAGATGTTGAAATCGATCGACTTCGGTGGGAAATTCGCGGGCCACTTCGTCGATTAGAACCGATGGGTCGTTGGTAAAGCGCAAAACCCGGCCCGGGAAGCGGACTTCGGAAAAACTCTGTTCGTGAAGGTCGAAGTCCTCGCGCGTCAATCGGAGTTGGCGAAACAGCTTGTTCAGCGGTCCCCCCGTGCGGCCCGGCGAAACGTAATTGGTGACCGCGTGAAGCCCAACATCGAATTCGCGCCCGCCCAACTTGTAGTATGAGTTCAGTCCGCCAAACGCGTAATGCTTTTCGAGTATGCAAACGCGCTTGCCGAAGTAGGCCAGGCGAATGCCCGCCGCCAGCCCCGACATCCCCGCCCCGATGATGATGACGTCGTAGTCCACCGCAAGGAAGCATAATCGAAGGGGAAGCTCAATGACGAGGTGGTTACTTCACCAATCCCGGCTCGATCCAATCGAAGCGGTCCTGGATGTCGCCGTTCAAGCCGAAATCCACCACCAACTCCAGCCGTTTTGCGCCCGCAACATCGACGCGAACCGGGCCGTGCAGAACGCCCGCGACAACATTGGATCGTTCAAACCGCTGCTGCCCATCAACCAGGATCATGGTCTTTACGTTGGCCCCGCGCCCGCTATCGTCGTCCATGCCCAAAGACGTCACGAATCCCTTGTACGCCCCGTCAAGATCGTAGGTCAGCACGGATTTGCTGTGCACTCCGATGCCCCGCTCGTATCGCCGACCGGCCACCCGCAGCGGTCCGCCCAGGACATTGCGATCCAACCTGTGCTTCCATTCCATCGACAACATCGCAACATGCTGGGCAAAGGCAGGAACCTTCGCGGATAACCACTCCCACCGGCCACCATGAAAGGCAACGGTATGGACCCGATCCGCGTCAGGTTCAACGTTTTCACCAGTGGACGTCCTGGCCTTGACCTTTCCCTCGCTCCATTCAAACGCCAAAACCGTCAACCGCTGCCCGTCCACGAGCGAAACGACGGCGTGAGGCCCTGAGGAAGTTTGAGCGGGCGGATGAACGAGACGCGCCGCCACCGCCAGGCGAAGTGGAACGGTGTTCACTTCGTCCCCGATTTCCAGGCGGACGCCTTCTCGACTCATGCCGGCAATGAACCCACGGACCACGTCACCGTTGGTCAAAAGCAGACGATCGTCGGCTGCGTCAGCGTCCCGCCGGAACCAATCCAGCGAATCGGCGTAGGCCGGCGTCCCCGCCGACGAAAAGAGCACGCCTGACAATCTCTCCATGGGAACCGCCAGCTTCCCCCATGGCTCAGTCTCGACCATCACGGAGTCGGTCTGACTTTCACCCAACCGGCCAGAAACGCGGTCCCCCCCCACCATTTCCAGCCCAACGCCGTCGCGCCCGATGGATTGCCTCCATGTCTCTTCATTAGTGGAACTTAACTCGATGTCGGCGCGGCTGACGGCTATGAGGTCGGTCGAAGCAACTTGTTGCGGCTCGCCATCCACATCCATGCGCAAACCCCCGTCCAGCGAAAGGGAAATCAACGCCCCTTCCACCGACGGGGCTTCCACGGTTCGAACGCGGACGGGCGTTTTTTTGTCTGGGAATTGGTCCGAGGCCGTCGCCGGCATGGATCGGAGTAAGGCGAAAACCCCGATCAGGACTGTCCAACTTCGACCGGCCACTCTCACCGAACCTTAGTGCGATTCGGGCAGCACCAATTGCTGACCGGGCTGGAGCGCAGTCGGATCGCCTTTGACCGTGGAAGTGTTCAAAGCCAAAAGCTCCTTCCAGCGCGATGCGCTGCCCAATTGCGACTTGGCAATGCTATAGAAACTGTCGCCCGCCTTGACCGTGTAGGTTCGCTTTCCGTCGGCGGCGGGTTTTTCGCCAGGCTTGGTGGAAACGGGCGACTTGGTTCCCTCAGCCGTTCGAGAATCCGCATCCGTTGGCAGCGACGGAATGTTAACCAATGAACCCACTTTGAGACGGTCTGGGTCGCCAAGTTTGGGATTGGCTTCGACCAGAACCTTCGCATACTTCGAATTGCCATAATAGGTCTGGGCCAGCGACGACAAGCTGTCGCCGACTTGCACCTTGTGCGTCTCCACTGCGGCATCAGCCGGCCCACTCTTCCTGGTCGAACCGGCATCAGGCTTCGGCGCAGTCGCGGCATGAATTCCGGGCGGCAGAGCATTGTTCGTGTTTGGAATCGTCGTTGGCGATACTGACGGCGACGCCGAAGGTGCGCCAACGGAAGGACTGTTGGAAAGTGGCGTCATCGTGCTCGCAGGATTGGGACGAACGGGGTTTGGGGTCGTCGGCTGGGAAGCGCTGTTGGGAATCCCCGTCAAACCGGCTCCCATTCCGGTCGCCGGTGCAGCCGAGCGATCCGCCGCAGCCGAAGGAACCGTGGGTGTGTTTGAAGGTGGCGTTGTCGCCGGAGTCGGACGATCCACGCCAGGACTCAACGTGGGGGTCGCGTTCGTCGAAACCGGTGACGACGAAACATCGGGGCCGCTCGACGGTGTGGCTGACGCTGACGGACTCGCGGGACGCGGCGTTACCGGGCTTGGCGCGGCATCCGTAGAAGCGGCCGGCAACGGAGTAGTAACGAGCGGTTTGTTCATCGCCGGTGTCACAACAGGAACAGCAGGCTTCGCAGGCACGTTCGAAACGTTGGCGGGCGGCTTGGAGCTGATCGGCGTGCGGTTGATGTTCGTAGTCGGAGCCTTGGGCTGGTTCGCCGCCGTCTTTGCGACTGTCCCCGGCTTGCTCGGCTGGGTCTTGATTTCCGGTCCCGGGTTCTTGTCGGTAAGCGAAATGGGCGTTTGCTTGTCGCCGCGGAACATGAAATACCCGCCGGCCGACAGCACCATCACCAAAGCAAAAACCACGCCGAGCTTGACATCCGTGCGCATGACCGACTCCTTCCGGACTTGTGGCTGATTTCTTCCTTACTCTTGCCCGCCGAGGCAACCCATAAGCACCCGCGCGAGCGGAAAAAACAATCTACCTCACCCCGATGTTTTGTCAATGGAAAACCAAACCGCCGATTTCGTCCGCGTTGATTCCGAGGATACCTCCGGTCTTCCGCCAGGCCTTGCCTCCCGAAGAGTCTCAAGGCGCGAAGCACCTGCGCTTACCATCGAACAGGAAACCCCCAGCCGAGGATCATCGCCTCCAGTACCAATCTCAAATCCTCTCAACTTTTTGCGGTTGACAATCCGAAGAAGGCTGATTAGTCTATCCTAACTTGTATATTAGGAGGCACGCACTCACAATGGCCCATCGACACGTTCGGACAGTCTTGTTTTGGTGCGTGATTACACCAAGCCTGCTCGCTACATCGGTTTTGGCCGGGCAGAAAACGACTGAGAACGGATCGGATCAAACGCAAGTCGATGGCGTACCAAACATCGCAAACCAGACGAAGCCTCCCATCGACGGTATCCGGGACAATTCATTTCTGATCGAAGAAGCATACAACCAGGAGCCAGGCGTAGTTCAGCACATTTTCACCGGCTTGCTTTCCAGCGTTGGCGACGACCGGGCACTGGATTTTGGCTTTACACAAGAATGGCCGGTTTTCTCCCAGAAACACCAGCTCTCCTATACTCTGCCCTATTCGTTCCTGGACTCGGAC
>CXWL01001691.1_pt1 | contig 32138 bp, 27 predicted proteins | sample 590931 | NCBI WGS metagenome assembly CXWL01 (sample SAMEA3498368, study PRJEB10139) | groundwater metagenome | biome: water well; material: biofilm material | place: Germany | collected 2015-04-27
TAGATGCTTAAATGGCAGGGGCAGAGAAAAACCTGCCCGAGCACCTTGTGTTTCCGCCATTTATATGCGCAACCGAGGTGGGGACATTTGCCGGAAAATGCGAGATAGGGCATGTCCTTCTTATTGGTCCAGATGGCTTTCCCTGAAGAATCCAGGAATTCCATATCCTTCCCCTGATACACTTTTTCCAATACCGCTGGAGTCGCCTTGACAAGCCACACGTTCTTCTCAATCTCCGCTTCAGGCATATAGACTTCTTTGATCTTGCGCTTGTACTGGAACTGAATCCCGGTATCCTCCGTCTTTATCTTCCCGATGTTGCCGACCTTCAGCCATCCGTTGTCGAGCGGCGCATACATCGGCTTCATCAAGAACTTCATCACGGGGTAGACCAGCGGCAATCCGATAAACAGCCCCGTCACGTAGGTCAAATTTGCAAAAAACGCCCGCCGCTTGACGTTCCGTTCCAACTCAGGGAACGGCACCAGGACTTCGCCCGGCGTGACGTGAATATGTTTTTCAAGGCCCGGGATTTCGACTTCATGCAGCGTGACATAGTCCTCACGATTAAAGGGCTGCATGCCCATGATTTCCGACGAGGACGTCCGCAGTTGCACCAGATCGTCCGTCACGACCTGTACCGCTCCCATAGGCACTTGCCGTTCGCCCGCGCCGTTCATCGACACGACGAGGTGGCTGACCTCATGGGAGAGTGGGTCCATGATGACCCTGGACACCTCTCCAACTTCTCGGTCTAGACAGCGGACTTTCGACTTCAGTTGAGGCTGCATGCTACTTCTTCTTGATCGGCTTCGGTGTGTTCACAGATGTATTTTTGAATGTACTCAGCCACGTGGCGATCGCGGTGATGTCGTTGGGCTCCATGACATCCTTAAACTTGTCCGGCATCTTGCCCTTTTCCCAATCCTTTTCAAATCCCTCTGCCATAAAGCTCTTGGGGTCCATAATTTTCTGCTTAATTTCATCGACCGTGAGGTAGGAACCGATGTTGTCCAGCTCCGGACCGCGTTTCTTTCCACCCTCACCTTTTAATTTATGGCAGTTGTAACATTCTTGCAGTTGCCACTGCTCTTCACCCAGCTTCATAAAGTCTCCGGCTGCTGCCGCCTTGGGCACGATCGGGGACTCGGCGACCGGCGGCGCTGGCTCTTTCACCGCCCGGCCTCCGCCCAATGACATGAGCCGCACCTCTAAGGCTTTCACCTGCTCATCGAGCGCTTTTACCCGCGCAATCAGCTCCTCAGCCTTTCCCTGTTCAGTCGCGGCCAGTTTGGGCTTCAATATCTTGGCGATCTTTCCCTTTTCATCTTCCGGATCGAACTGCGGCCACATCGAGGCGCCGGAAACGAATACCGTGCACAGCACGACATAGAACACCACGATGGAGATCACGGACTTCGCTCCGCTCATGGNNAACATCATCTGGAAAACGGATGGAAACTCGAGCGCCCTCGAAATACCGACAAGCGCAATGCCCACTACCAGACCGATCGACAGCTTCTTAATTACATTCCACATACAGATTCTCGGTTACTTGGCCCTGGCAGGAACAGGACTGCCCTCCGGTACCTCATTCTTCGAGGCCGCAGGCCGAAGGGTTAAGATAACGGCGAAACTCACCACCGTGAAAAAGACGACGGTAATCCCCGTAATCCACCAAGCGGAATACGACAGCGTCGGCGTGAAAGACTCAGCGGAGAAGTCCGGCACCAAACCGTAGGTGTGGAAGTACTTCCGCACCAGCGAGCGGACAGCGCCCATCAAACCCATCGTCCAGATTGAGGTGAAGGCCAGGAAGATCAGCACGAACTGGGAGGTAAAATCGATCTTTCCCCAAACGATTATCCCCTGCCTGATGGCCCGGTTATACACGACATAGTTGAAAACCGTGATGACCACTAACGTGAAAATCGCAGAAAGTTTGCCCGGCATCCCCGCCAGAAAGTTCCAAGCCTCCGGCAACTCCAACTCAGGCAGCATCTTGGCGCCAGTGGCCGCAAATCCGTGGGGGGTGAGCCAGATCGCATCGCCTACGAGCACCATCAAGAAGCCGATTTTCATGACCGTCCGTGCAGACACAGTCAACGGGATGAATCGACCGAACACAAACGGGGCGAAGACCAGCGGAAGAAGGAACGCCAACGACATCGGGTCGGGAATCCAGTAGTAATTCATCACCACCATCATGACAAAGGGGAACGCCACCATCACGATGGGAACCAGGATCGACATCCGGATCTTTTCGGCCCCTTCGATACGTTTCAGACTGAGCCAGACGTAATAGTTAATGGCCAGGAACATGAGTCCGATCATCGCTCCCTGCATTTCGAAAAACATCGAGAGCTGGTCGGCCATCATGTACGGGCAGAACGAAAAATCGTAATCGCACATCTCGTACGCCAACAGTAATCCGGTAAAGGGCTGGAACAGCGTCGCGCCCACGGCGATCAGATTACCGGCAAACCCCATCCAATCGTAAAAGGCCCGTTCTTCCTGGGTTTTCGCCCCCATAAACATATAGGCGGCGATCAGACCCGTGATAAATCCTCCGAACGCCACGTTACCGTCGATCCGGTGGAGATTGAGCGGCATCCAAGTCTGGTTGGCGATCTTGTCCCACAAGGTTGCGCCTGCGAGGGCATCTTGTGGCGAAACCCCATCAGCCTTCACCGGAGTATTCATGAACGATGTCGGGCCATTGATCACGAACAGCGTGACCATGCCGATCAGAATCAAGAGCACGCCGAGGGCGATATGCCGCCCCTTCTTTTCACCCTTCCAGATGTCCCATGTGTAGGAATACATGTACAGCACGACTGTCCCGCTGATGAACAACAACGGGTAGATCACTGTGAACACGAGATGGAACTGATTGATGAACCAGGCGGTAAACTGCGGATACGCCGCGAGCAGCACGAAAATAAACAGGCCCCCGGTGAGGGCGGTCATGCTGAAGAGGATGACCGTCACCTTGGTCACTTCTTTGGCCAACCGCTCGTACCGGAGATCTTGCTTCCGATACCCCAGCCATTCTGAGATCACGACAAAGATCGGGGCGCCGAGAATGAACGCCCCAAACAGCGTATGCAGCTGGGCGACGATCCAGACCGCGGTCCGATTCCCGGTATAGGGAAACTCTACCGGAGTCGTGCCGGATACTTGGGCGTAAGCCGTTCCCCCGAACAACAGCAGAAGCGCACAGGCCGCCACAAGACCGCGCTGCCACGCTTTCATAATATTTCGCCGCCCCTCTTCATGTGCCCGCATGACTCATGAGCAATTCTGCCGCAATCGCACAATCCACTGTTGTGCTTGCGCGTGAATACTGAGTGAGACAGGTGAAGAAGTTCTGAGTTCCAAAAACCTCGAACTTCGGACCTCGAACCATCATGCGCTCCACCAGTCCCGCTTTCCTCCAAGTCCCGCAAGTCTCGCGCGAATTTGAGATCCGTTTATTTGCCCGCCGGCTCCGGGGCAGCTGGAACAGCAGCTGGAGCTGCTGCCGGAGCAGCCGAGACGCCCGCCGTATCGACCCAGGTCTTCTTTTCGGCGTCCCATCCCTTGCCGGCCAGCGCGAAACTCCGCTCATACAGCACCAGCTTCCAAACATCTTCGTCCGACAGCTTGCTCTTCCACCCCTTCATCTTCGTATTGGGAACCCCATCGGCAATCCGCCAAGCCCACACGGAATCGGAGTAGAGCTTCATCCGTTCGCCGACACGGAAATCACGGGCGCCCGCCTTGGCCGGCTTGCCGTCCTTCCCATGGCAACTGGCACAGTTCACATCGGGGTTCGTTTCGCCGGCGTAGAGCTTCCGCCCTTCTTCCAGTTTGACTGCATCGGTCCACCAACCGGCCGGCATATGTTTATCGGCCCACTCGGCAGGAGCCGGAGGCGGTGGAACGACCGGCCCTTCTCCTCCTTCTCCTCCACATGCCACCATAAACAACCCCATCCCCAACACCATCGCAAGCTGCAAAACTTTCATCTGCTTCATCACCTTCACGCACTCCTTATTTCACTGGTCACATCAACGGGTTTTACGCTCTCTCACCATCTCGGTTGTTTCACCTCAAGTCTTTATGAACACTGCGAACTCAGGCGAAAAAAAACGCTCTCACGGAAGCGATCATCTCCCCGTAAAAGCGTCGAGTCTAAGCGAATACTGTGAAGCCACACGCACTCCCTTGCCACTTCGATTCACCGATCCAAAGAAGTACACATCAGCCCCACGAACCGCTTCATTCCTTCTTACGCTTGCCCTGCGACTTCCCTCGCTTTTGCTCCTGCTTTCTCCACGAACGAATCAGTTTGAACCCGATGAACCCACCGACTGCCGCCGCCACACCCCCGGCCCCTAGATATACCCACATCGGAGCACTGTTCCGATCCTGTATGCAGCCGGTTCCAAAATTGACCTGAATGATTCGCTCTGCTTCCAGATCCTTCGGGTCGAACGAGACTTTCTGTTGTTGCTGCTGGCCGTTCGCTTCGATCAGCAGCGGATCGCCAAGATTATCGTTATGAAGATGAAAGGCCGCCTTGTAATATCCGCTTGCATCAGTTTTGATGATTTGCCCGTAGGAGATCTTTGTGTCCTTGACGAGCACGTCTACATCCGCGCTGCTTTTCCCATCCGCTCCGCAGACAAACCCCTCCACCGTAAACCGGTGGTCGGCTTCATGCGTCGCACCCACGACCGAGGGGAGACCACCCACCATGGCAATGGCGAGAACCCATTCCCGCCACCGTGACCGACTCTGTGTGATCTGTCTGCGCCTCACATGCTCCCGACTGACAGCTCTTTCCGTCGCCGAGCGCCGGCGTCCGCCTCACACAACGGAACCTAATGGTCACCAATGGTGATAGTCAATTTTAGGCTGCAATTTTTAACATAGCCCCTACCCCTTGTCAACGAACCGCGGCCTGGCCGGATGGAGAGATAGGCCCATTTTCAAGCACTTGGCTAGGGCCGTTCTCGATGCGCCTGCGTTGGGGGAAATGAGAAAAAGTGTTGCGCTCGGCAGGTGGAAAACTTACAAAATTCCTCGTGTTTTTGCCTCGGCTGCGACACGGTCTACTTCAGCTCGCCGCTCCGAATCTTTCTTGGCGATCCAGGTCTCCCAGGACTTCCCCGTGGCCGTGTCCTCACCGGTAAAGGCAATTGCAGCAATGTGGTCGTAGCGAATACGCCGCGCGGCAGAACTATCGGAAGGGAACACCTCAAGGTAGGAATCGGACCCGCTGACCTGACGATTGAAGAGATACCCGCTGAGGGATTCGCCGGATTTCAACGACACCGTCACATCGCCGCGATAATCGAACGCCTGCTCCACCGCTTCGGCAAGCTCAGCGAACGAAGCCGGCTGAAAGACACGGCCTTCGAGCGATCCGGGCACTCCGGCAGCACTATGGTTCTTGGTATCGGTCATCGGGGAACCGTGAGGGGTAAGGGGTAAGGGGTAAGGGGTAAATCGGACGACAAGAAGACCGTCTGGAAGCTCCTATGAACGACCGACGATGCGTCACGTTATTTATCATCGAGAGGTCGGGAGCATCGTCAACTTGACGGTTCGGCCAAACCCGGACAGGGTGCCGAACGTATCCTCGACTGCAGACGGTTCATAGCCGCAATGCACCATGCAATCGGCGCACTTTTCATTACGCCCGGTTCCATAGTGATCCCACTCCGTGCTGTCCATCAGTTCACGGAACGTCTTCGCATAGCCTTCTTGGAGTAAATAGCAGGGCTTCTGCCACCCGAACACGTTATAGGTCGGGTTCCCCCAAGGCGTACATTCATACTCCCGCCGCCCCATCAAGAAATCTAAGAACAGCGGCGACTGATTGAACTGCCACCTCTTCTTTGGATTCCCCAAAATACGGGAAAACAATTCCCTGGTGCGTTCTCGCTTCAGGAAATGCTGCTGGTCAGGGGCTTTCTGATAGCTGTACCCAGGTGAAATCATCATGCCTTCGACGCCGAGATCCATCATCGCATCGAAAAACTTCCGCACACGCTCAGGATTGGCATCGTCGAAGAGGGTCGTATTGGTCGTGACCCTGTGCCCCCGCTTCAGCGCTGCCTTGATCGCCTTCACCGCCACGTCATAGACACCGTCGCGACAGACCGCCAGATCGTGTTCGTCTTTCAGGCCGTCCATATGGACGCTGAAGGTAAGAAACTTGGAGGGCTGATACTCGTCGAGCTTTCGCTCCATCAAGATCGCATTGGTGCAGAGATAGATATACCGCTCCTGGGCCACCAACCCACGGACAATCGCCGGCATCTCGGGATGGATCATCGGTTCGCCACCGGGAATACTGACGATCGGGGCGCCGCACTCCACCGCCGCGGCCAAGCATTGTTCGACCGTGAGCCGCTTATCCAACACATGATCCGGGTATTGAATCTTTCCGCAGCCGGCACAGGCCAAGTTGCATCGGAATAGAGGCTCCAACATCAGCACGAGCGGATACCGCTTCACCCCGCTCAGTTTCTGGGTGAGCACGTACTTCGTGACAGTAGCCATCTGGGAAATCGGAACGGCCATTCCTCTCTCCTTCTTTTCAATCTGTATTGGTAACGGCAGTAGTCCGGCCACCGAACTAGCAGGTTGTAATCGCTGGGAATTCTAGCACCCACTCTCACCGCCAGTCAATTTTCTTTCCACCTTCATAAGCGTCCCCGCACTCATGATGGTTCGTCGCCCCCGCCGCGCGACAAGCACGAGGAGCGAGACGGGCGCGCGGAGCCGCGAAGAAAGGAGGCATACTTGAAACAGTATGTTGACTGACTGAGCGGCGAGCCCGCCCGCCATCAGGCTCGTCGCAGCGGCGTATCGGCGGTTGCGGTAGAAGTCTTCGTGAATAATGCGGGCTAAAACCCTGAACTTCGAACTTCTGATCGCTCCTTTTGTGCACGTCTTGCTTGCGCGCAAAAGGTGGGATCGTTGCTTGACTTTGCGCTCCCCTGCCAGCCATCAATGAAGTTAACGGAAATGACGTGCGGCGATTGGCAAAACACTCGATTGAGATTCTCTATGAGTGAACGGGCATGACGCTTCTGAGGGAATGGTGGAGGTGGTTTAAGCGACAAAGTCGCCTCAACAAGGTTGTCATCGTTAGTTTTTTAGTCGCGTTGGTCATGTTCCTCGTTCCGTTGGTCGTGTCCTGGCTCAAGCCAACCCCCATCCATGTCGGCGTTGCCTTCTACACCTATGAACGCGCCTTCCAACTGGAGGGGAATGCCAAGACCTATTTTTATGAAAATCGGAACCTGGTGTCCGATTGCAGTCTCCGGCGAGTCGAACAAGCCTTGCCAAAGGGACGCGCCAAGACGCCTGATCCGCAGTCCTGGGTCGTGAGCAAATTCCTCCTGGAAAATATGACGGACCAGAGCATCACAAAATTCCGCATGAGCTTCAAGTCTCCTCTCGTACGTCCCACCACCACACTATTTACGACACCGAACGTGGAGGCCACGGGAGCATGGGAAGCGACGGCGCCCGATGCCCCTCACTTGTATGTGGTCTCTATTACGTCACTCCCCCCGATGGCCTCAGCGGTGCTCAGCCTGAAGACTCCCATCGACGAGGCAGTGCGTCAGTTTGTCTATGTAGAGCATGGCCGAGTGACAGTCCAGGTCCCTTTCCTGTCAGCGGACCAGTTCGAGACCTTTCCACTCAAAATCTCTCGCCTCAACTCCATGCAGATTTTAAACCGAGAAAGCGTCCTGCGAACCGGCGATGAAACCTTTGCGAACGAAAAGATCGAGGTGACGATGCTCCGCTCCGACGAGCCGGATCTGAAGGAAGAAGCGGCATCGTATCAGCTTCTCCCCAAGGCAAAGCAATGCCCTGAGGGGACGGCAGGCGACTGGTAGGGTAACGGGATGGTTGATCTGGTTTGTTTTGTTTGTCTGGTTGATTTGGTTCATCTGGTTAGTTTCGTTCAAACCAAACAAACGAAACAGACCAAACAAACCACGCACACTTGCGGTGTGGAGGCGCCGAGCGGGGTCGAACCGCTGCATCGCAGTTTTGCAGACTGCTCCCTTAACCACTTGGGTACGGCGCCCTAGGTACGCATTATAGTCTGGGCATGTGGCGAGAGGCTAGAGGTGAGATCTATCGCTTACTAGAGAGGACAGGAATTTCTTTTCCGAGTGTCGAAGGCCGATCGGATTCAGGCGCGAGAGATTCCCATCCTTCGTTCGAAGGAGCTACAACCTCTCCATTTCCTTCGGCGTCTTTTTCCTTGGCCATCAGCTCGACCTCGTAAATCAAGGTATCCATCAACTCTTCGATCGGCACCTTGCGGACGAGCTTGCCCTTCTTGAATAGGATGCCTTTGCCTTCGCCGCCGGCGATCCCGATGTCCGCTTCCTTGCCTTCGCCGATCCCGTTCACGACACAGCCGAGGACCGACACATTGAGCGGAGTCTTGATATGGCCCAGCTTCTTTTCCAGTTCGTTGGCCAGCTTCACCACGTCGATCTCCACGCGCCCACACGTAGGACAGGCGATGACATTGATCCCCCGATGGCGCAGCTCGAGCGACTTCAGAATCTCGAACCCTACCTTCACTTCTTCGACCGGATCGGCAGCAAGCGACACACGCAAGGTGTCACCAATCCCCTGCGAGAGCAAGTATCCGAGCCCCATGGTGGACTTAACCGCCCCGGTCATGGCTGTCCCCGCCTCGGTAATCCCGATATGCACTGGGTAGTCGGACTGGTGCGCAAACAACCAATAGGCATCGATCGCATGGTGCACATCCGAAGCCTTCAGCGACACCTTCATGTTCGTGAATCCCACGTCTTCTAACGCGTGGACGGCATTGAGCGCCGACTCGGCCAAGGCTTCCGGAGAGGGCCAGCCGTACTTGTCCAACAGATCCCGTTCCAGCGAGCCGCCATTGACACCGACGCGGATCGGAATGCCGTGGTCATTCACGGCCTTGATGACTTCTTCGACTTTCCACCAGGCCCCGATATTGCCCGGATTGATCCGGACACAGTCCACAATCTTAGCGGATTTCAATGCCAGCCGATGGTCGAAATGAATGTCCGCGATCAGTGGGACGGTCATCGCTGCTTTGATCTTGGGCAGCGCCGCCGCCGCCTCGTCGTCCGGCACAGCCACGCGGATCACTTCGCACCCTGCGGCCTCCAACTGGTGGATTTGCTCGATCGTCGCCACCGTATCACGCGTGTCGGTCGAACACATCGACTGCACGGACACGGGGGCGCCTCCGCCAATCTTGAGCTTGCCGACTGTAATCTGTCTGGTTTTTCGTCGCGTAATGTGCATCGATTACACTTACCCCTTTACCCCTTTACCCCTTTACCCCTTTACCCCTTTACCCCTTTACACATTAGCTCCCCTGTTCATCCCCATGCGGCAGATGATCGGACGATGCGGCCAGGGCAAACCTCTCTCGTGAGGAAGCCGGTGTCTTCCCGATGAGCTCCTTCACGCTCTGATAGATGCCTTCCGCCGTCAACCCGTATCGTTCGCGCAGGAAGTCCTGCGGTCCTTGCTCGATGTACCGATCCGGCAACCCCAGGATTTTTGTCGTCACATCCGTCACGCCGGCATCGGACAGGGCTTCGAGAACGGCTGAGCCGAACCCGCCCATCTTGCTGCCTTCTTCGACCGTCACCACGTATCGAACGCGCTTCGCCACTTCGACGATCAAGTCCTGATCCAGCGGCTTCACGAAACGCGCATTCACCACCGCCGTGGAAATACCTTCTTCCTCAAGCCGTTTCGCCGCCGTCACCGCATGAGCGACCGGCACACCGATGGCCACGATTGCCACCTCCGTGCCATCGCGCAGCAACTCGCCCTTCCCGATCGGCAAGGCCTTCGGTTCCGGATCCATCGTGACGCCCAGAGTCTGTCCGCGCGGATACCGCACCGAGGCAGGCCCCTCATACTGGATGCAGGTTTTCATCATGTGCTGCAATTCATTTTCATCTTTCGGCGCCATGACGACCATGTTCGGCACATGCCGCAGAAACGCATAATCGAATGCGCCATGGTGTGTCGTCCCGTCTTCCGCCACCAGCCCGCCGCGATCGATGCAGAACGTCACCGGCAGATTTTGCGTGGCGACATCGTGGACCACCTGGTCGTACGCGCGCTGCAAAAATGTGGCATACATCGCCACCACCGGGCGGAGGCCCTGCGTGGCAAGACCAGCGGCGAATGTCACTGCGTGCTGTTCGGCAATCCCCACGTCGTAGAGCCGGTTTGGAAATTCTTTCTCGAAAATATTGAGGCCGGTCCCTTCGCACATCGCAGCCGTAATCGCGACGATCCGCTTGTCCTTTCGGGCCAGCTTGACCAACGATTCGATGGCGATCTGGGTATAGGATGGCCTTGCCGCTTTCTTTGCCGGCGCCCCGGTTTCTCTGACAAAAGGCGGGCAGGCATGGAACCATACCGGATTCTTCACCGCAGGCTCATAACCCAGCCCTTTTTTCGTAATGACATGGAGCAACACCGGCCCCTTCATCTTCAACATGTTTTCCAGGGTCGGCAGCAGGTGCTCGAAGTTATGTCCTTCAATCGGCCCCGCATACCTGAACCCCAGCTCTTCAAACAGCAGCCCGGGAAGGATCGCGCCCTTGGCCAACTCTTCAGCCCGGCGAGCCAGCTTCTGCATGTCCGGTCCGATATGGGGGATTTTCCCCAGCAGTTGCCCTGTTTCCTCCCGCATCTTGGCATAAAACTCACCGGTGAAGGTCCGGTTCAAATAAGAGGAGATGGCGCCGACGTTTTTCGAGATAGACATTTGGTTGTCATTCAGGATGACCAGGAAATCTTTCCCCTGCCCTCCGGCATGGTGCAGGCCCTCCAGCGTCATACCGGCGGTCATGGCGCCGTCGCCGACGATACACACGACCTTGTGTTGCTGTTTCAACTGCTCACGCGCCTCGACCATGCCGTAGGCTGCGGATACGCCGGTTCCTGCATGGCCGGCATTGAACGTATCGTATTCACTTTCCTCACGCTTGCAAAAGCCGCTCATCCCTCCATACTGCCGGAGCGTGTGGAATCCCTCGCGACGCCCGGTCAACAGCTTATGCACGTAGGCCTGATTGCTGGTGTCCCACACGATCTTATCTTTGGGGGTATCGAGCAGATAGTGCAATGCAACCGTTAATTCGACCACCCCGAGGTTGGACGCGAGGTGCCCTCCAACGTTGGATACCACGCCGATAATCTGTTCCCGCAGTTCCTGGCATAAGGCAGGAAACTGCGTCGGTGATAACCGTTTCAGATCCGCCGGGCTTTGTATGGTCTTCAAAATCGACATGGCAGATGCTCCTTTGTTACGTCAATGCGCAAGCCTGGACAACGAGCTGGGTTCAGATTCAGATTAGTACGGATGAAGCAGTGTAACAGCTTGGACGCTCGCACGCGTGAGTTTCACATGGGAGTCCCATGTTGTCAAGGGGTTAGCCAGGTTGAGCACCTTCCTACTGCTCCCCATGCATCATGACTCAAATCGATAGGTCAACAATGTCGAGACCGTGATGTCTGCTGCGCTTCCGGTAATGAAGTCGAGATTCTCGACTGCGTAGCCTTGCCACAAGAGGTGTTGCGTGAGGCGGTAGCTGAATCCCGCCACCGACTCCGTCACACCCCTGTCCAGTACTCGCGTGCCTACACCGCGAAATGGTGTGGAGTAATAATCGAACTGCGCCGTCAAGGAAAAATTCTCCGACCACAGATATTCTACGGCAATAAGGCCGGAGACTGTCGGATGGAGAGCAAGCCCTGCGACGCGACCGGTCGGAATGACGCCGTTGAGGTTAGCATAGACCATCCAACGTCCGGCGAATCCTTTTTCAGCCGCCAATCCGAAGCCCATGTCCGGGTTGCCACTCCCATAGAAATGCCCTGCATTCCCAGTGGGAAGCTTGAGCGCGGTACGAATTGATACCGCCGGCATCGATGCAGTTTCCAGCAACAGTTGATACTTGCTCGTCACGGTGCTATCGCCCAATCCCACGACCCCCTCGCGTCCGCTCGCAATCGTGCGACCTCCGCGCGAGATATTGAACACATAGTCCACCTCGTCCAATCCATCGCGAGCCGGCGCCAAGCCGGTTGTCGCCCGTTCAACGACTTTGATGGCTCCTTCCATGAACCCGCGGGAGCGATAGAGCACTGGAACTTCCACGGAGAGCTCCCATCGCTCCGCCACCCCATACCGAAGAAACACACCGGAGCGTAGGGTCTCAAACTTCATCGTCGCAGCGGCCTGTGAATTTTGATCGTTGAAAACGCTAGCGGTTTCCGCAAGTTCAACTCGAAAGTCCACTACGCCCTGCTTCAGCACAGCAGCACGATCGCCCGGCATGCTCAGGACCAGCTGCTGTATGGGCTGGAAGTTTCTGACAGGAAACGGACCGAATCCATCCGCCAAAACCAGTGAAGGGGAAAGCGAAAAGAAGACGAGAAATGCGGCGAGAACGAACCGGTACACCCTCATGCTCCTGCGAGCCCTATCCCAAACATATTCATGAGTGCTTCTACTTTAATCGCCAATGTCTGACTCAAGCGAGACGAGCGAGAAAAGGGCGACACGAAGTTCGAAGTTCCGGGTTCGAAGTTCCGAAAACCTCGAACTTCGGACCTCGAACCCTCATCCCTCTCCCACCTCACGCAAGTCGCGCTTATCGCACGCCGCTCCGCCATTGTACAACCAACCGACATAAAACCCTGCGGGCGACCATAATCACCCATCGGTATGGGGTTCAGTAAGGGAAGTCGAGCCCCGCAAAGATCGCGCCCCCTTCCTTACTGTAGCCGTAGTCGACCCGTCCGACGACATTGGGCCGAACGATTCCACGGAATCCAATACCCGGAGTCATACGGTAATTATTAAAGGTCACGTCCTTGTAGTCGTTGAAGACCTGCCCGGTATCCAAAAATGGCGCGATTTCGAAATCCGCCGTCGTCCCCGCAATCTTCGTTCGAATCAGATGAATGCGCTGTTCGATACTCAGCGCGACGAGATTTTTGTCAATAAAGCGATCGACACCGTAGCCCCGCAGATTGTTCTGCCCCCCCAATGAGCTTTGCTCAAAAAATGGGACTTGAGTCCCGATCGTCGCTTGAATGTTCGCCCGCACGATGAGAATCGCGCGCTTCGATTCGCTGGGAAACAGCTTCTTCACCTCAAGTTCATAGCGGGAAAATATGGGGTGCTCGCCGTTGCGGAGGTTCTGGTTCACTTCCGCATAGGCCGTTACGGCCATCCCATCGGTCGGCGAGATGAGGTTGTTCCGCGTATCGTAATAGAACGTCGCGCGGTGCCCGATGATGAGCGATTCTCCCTGGACGCCGTCAACGCCGGCGAATCGCTCGCCCGTAAATGGAAGATCCGTTGCGCCCCTCTGCAGACTCACTTGACGAACTCGCTGGCCGACGGCAATTTGGGTGACTTCGTTCGCGTAGACTCCGAACCGCCAATTCATCCGGGCTTCACGTCCGGTGTAATTCGTTTGATCCGACTCCGATGTCGCTTGCCCTAAACCGAAAAACCTGGACGTAGCATTTTTGAAAAATGACGCGCCGAAGTTCAACGAGTAGCGTCCTTGACTGAATGCCGGATCGGCATAACTGAATTGCAGTCTGCGCTCGATCTCTTCCGTGTAGGATCCGATGAAGCGAATTTCACGCCCCCCCGGCTCGTATCGAAACAGATTGAGCGAGCCGCGCGTCCCAACGATGGAATTGTGGACGACCATCGGGGCGACGATGTATTTGAGCTCTCCATCGGAGTTCGTGCCCAGAATCGGAACGATCAACCCGACTTCATTCCCATCGTTCTTGCTGGTGGACACGGCAGGAATCGGAAAATATTCGACGCCGGCCCCCGCACGCTCCGGCAGCGAGATGACACTCGCTACAAGAAACACGAGGGCAACTGCGATGAGGCCACGCAGGCGTATCATAGAATTCATGGAAGGAATTATGGAGCGTTCGTCTTATCGGATTTCTTCCGAAGCTGATCTACCAAGTCGGCGAAGGTGGAAGAACGGAGAATCTTCGAAAACTGCCCCCGGTAATTGTTCACTAAGCTGACACCGTCCACCACCACGTCATACACTCGCCAGTCAGCTCCCTTGTTGAGTAAGCGATAGTCGAGCGGAATCTCGACCTTACCGGTCAACACCTTGGTCCGGACTTCGGCATAGTCCTTCTCCGTGCGTTCATTGATATACTGCACCCCTTCACCGGAATAGGATTCGATCTTATCGGCGTAGGAATTGATCAAGAGCTTCCTGAACAATGCGACAAATTCTTCTTTGTCTTTGTCAGTCAGCTCATTCCAGGGAGCCCCCAGCGCCCGTCTCGACATTTCCTGATAGTCGAACCGATCCCCGACAACCTGTTCCAATCGCCGTCGGCGTTCCTCAGCTTTCCCCGGTTGTTTGAGATCCTTGTCCTTGACGATCTTCAGCGTTTCGTCGATGGTGCTTCTCATGGCCTCAGTCGCCTCACCCGCCACTGCCGGCTGGACGGCAACCCCGCCAAGCAGCAACAGCAGACAGACTACCCCGCTTGCGAGCCTCCCCCAACTCCATCTCTTCGCCAATGCTGCCGCAGATCCCTCGATCTCCATGTATCCTCCATCTGTCTCAAGACGTTATTTGGTTGAATGAAACTAACCAGATGAACAAAACCAACCAAATAAACAAAACAAACCAAATGAACCAGACAAACCAGCTAGCTCATTTCACTTTCCCATGTACATACTGGCTCACCAACTCCTCAAGATCGAGGCCGGATTCGGTATCGCGTATCGTATCACCCGGCTTGAGCGGATCGCCTCCTCCTCCCGGAGACAGAGCCAAGAACTTCTCTCCAATGATGCCTCGCGTCTTGATGGAGGCAAAGGTGTCCGTATAGAGCTTGACGCTGTTGTTGACCGCAAGTTTCACCTTCGCACGATCCTCGATGAGCGTAATCCCCCGGACCCTGCCGACTTCGACGCCGGCGATTTCGATTGTCGAGCCAGGCTTGAGCCCTGAGGCGCTATTGAACTGCGCCTCGACTTCGTAGACCGCCCCACCGATTATCTCGAGCTTTCCGAGCTTGATCGACAGATAGGCGAGACACACCATGCCGATGAGCACGAACACGCCGACTACCATCTCCAACTTGGTTTTTTCCATCCTTGCTACTCCCCTCTCACCTAGCCGACGAGTGATCCAGGCAGCGCCACAGTCCCACCGACTGAAATGAATTCTTGAATCTCCGGATCGGTGGTCCGCTGAAATTCAGCGGACGTGGCCATCAAAGCAATCTTGCCTTTCCGAAGCATCGCGACCCAATCGGAAATCCCGAAGATCTCCGGAATTTCATGGCTGACCATGATTGCCGTAAAGCCGAACCGCCGGTGCATCTTGACGATCAAATCGTGAATCGATTTCGCCATCAACGGATCCAACCCTGTCGTCGGCTCATCGAAGAGGATAATCTCCGGCTCCATGACCAATGCGCGCGCCAATCCAGCCCGCTTTCGCATACCACCGCTTAACTCAGCAGGAAACTTATGCCCCATCCCTTCCAACCCGACTTCTTGCAGCTTCTCCTCGACCCGCCGCCCTACCTCCGGGCCCTTCATGCGCAACTTCTCCCGCAGTGGAAATGCCACATTCTCAAAGACCGAGAGCGAGTCGAACAACGCGGCGCCCTGAAAGAGCATCGCGAACCGTTTCCGCACATCGTTCAGAGGCGTCCCCGACAGCCGGGAGATCTCCACATCGCCGACCCACACCTCGCCACGATCCGGCTGCATGAGCCCGATCATGTGCTTGAGAAGCACGCTCTTTCCCGATCCACTGCCACCGATAATAGTCGTAAGCTTGCCGACAGGAATCGAGAGATCGACGCCCTGCAGCACCGGCTGCCCGCCCAACTTCTTTTCGACACCGACCATCTTGATCATCTGCGACAAGAACCATGGTTGATGGTAAATGGTTGATGGTGGCGACGGAACAAGTTCCCCGTCGGATTCGAACCCATTAACCATTGACCGTTAACCATTGACCATCTCCTAGAGCAGCAGCGACGTCAAAATATAATCCCCTACGAGGATGAGCACCGACGACAAGACCACCGCCTCTGTCGTTGCGCTCCCGAGCCCCTCGGCGCTCTGCCTCGTGTAGAACCCTTTATAGCAGCAGACCCAGCTGATGATCAGCCCAAAGCTGATCGACTTGAGAATGCCACCATAGACATCTTTCCATTCCACGGCCGATTGGACCGAGTTCCAATAGGCCCCTTCGCTCACTCCCAACAAATCCACTCCGACGAGGGAGCCGCCATAGATACCGACCACATCGAATATCGCCACGAGCAACGGCACCCCGATCACGGCAGCCACCAATTTTGGCGCAATCAGATATTGCATCGGATTGATCGCCATGGTATCGAGCGCATCGATCTGTTCCGTAATCCGCATGATGCCAATCTCGGCTGTCATCGCGGATCCGGCCCGTGCGGTCACCATCAATGCCGCCAACACCGGCCCCAGTTCCCGAATCATGCTCAACGCCACTGCAGAGCCCAGCAACCCCTCCGACCCGAATTTCCGCAGGCTGTAATAGCCTTGCAGCGCCAGCACCATCCCCGTAAACCCCGCGGTGAGTACGACGACAAATGTGGACCGATACCCGATAAAGTGGATCTGTTTCATGATTTGATGGAATCGAAGCGGAGGCCGCGCCAGCCAGGCAAACGCCGACAGCACAAACAAGAGCATGCGGCCCATCTCCCCTACGCGAGTGACGGCCCATGCACCTAGTCGCTCAATCACGTTCGTCATTGATTACCTGGACGGTCGAAGAGATTTTCTGTCTGTCTCCGCATAGCGCTGAAACCATTCTGTCAGTCGGTCCGCTGCCACCCGGCTCTGTTTTCGTAGCCGATTCAGCCCCGCGAGACAGGACGGACGGACGATGATCGCCTGCATCCCTTTAATCCAGCCAGTGGGCCTGAGAAACAGATTGAAGTCAAGAGGGAGATCTTCATCCACCAGATCGGAGACCGTCCGCACGATCGCCATCGGCAGGCCTCGCTCCTGAGCCACCGCCGCCACCGCTGCACTTTCCATATCGAGTCCCGTCGCCTCAGTCGCGCGTTGCAACCGGCGCTTTTCTTCGGCCTGCCACACCACAGTCCCCGAGGACACGACTGTTCCTGTCCTCACGACCATCCCTGCATCCCGTGCCACGGTAAGAATGCCGTCCCGTACAGCCCCGTCGCAGAGCACACGATTGTCCCCCATCGTCCAGGCTCCCTCACCATGCACAGAAGACACCGCCGTGCCGACGATGAGATCTCCCACTTGAGCCGGAACAAGCGCGCAGGCAAAACCTGTGGACATGACCAGCGACATCGCCTGTGCGCTCAGCACCTTCCCTGCCACAGCGCCGGCCGCAAGGGGACCGACGCCGGTTTGGATAAGCCAGTACGTACGATCCCCCTGCTGTCCAATGTGACAGCGAACTCCGGCAATGGTCGTCACACGATCCGCCGCAAGGGCGCGCCGAACGGCCTGGAGCTCCCAGCGAGTCGCGGCAAAAATGGCGATGGGGTTTCCCGAAGATCCTGAGGGAGGGTATCCCGCGCCAATGGATGACGCCGGAGAACTGTTCAACGATCGGCTCGATGACAGCCGGATGCGAGGACCTGCTGCCGGACTTCGTCAGCCCGCATCTTTCCGCGCGTTCGAAGATTCCTGTACATCGCCAAGGCCCACAACGGAAAGTATTGGCAGTACCAATGGTATCGGAGATAAAACACCCGAGGGAATCCGGTGCCTGTATGGCGAACCTCTTCCCAGGATCCATCCTTCATCTGTTGACGAAGCAGGTATTGGACGCCGCGAGCGACGCTGAAGGCATCGGTCATCCCGGCAGACATGAGTCCCATAATGGCCCACGCCGTTTGAGAAGGCGTACTGTCTCCCTTCCCGCTCCACGCAGGATCGTCGCCGTAAGACAGACATGACTCGCCCCACCCGCCATCAGGATTCTGCTTCGACTCAAGCCAGGCAACCGCACGGCGGATATAGGGTTCCGAGAGATCCACTCCAATCGCGCGAAGGCCTGCCAGGACGGACCAGGTACCGTAAATATAATTGACGCCCCAACGGCCGTACCAACTGCCGTCGGGCTCCTGCTCTCGCTTGAGAAATCTGAGGGCCGGGGCCACAGCGGGATGCGTCTGATCGTAGCCCAACGCCGCCAGCATCTCGAGACAGCGTCCGGTCAAATCGGACGTGCTTGGATCGAGCAACGCATGGTGGTCGGCAAATGGAATATAGTTGAAGACGATGCGATTGTTGTCCTTGTCGTACGCGCCCCACCCGCCATCGGACCCTTGCATGGCGAGCACCCAATTTGCGCCCCGCCGGATGGAATCTTGCAACTCAGCGGTCTGAGCCATCCGAACTTTCGACAACGCCATCAATACCACAGCCGAGTCATCGACATCGGGATAGAACTCGTTCTCAGACTGGAAGTACCAGCCTCCCGGTTCCGCATCGGGAGACGAGACCTTCCAATCTCCAACCGTTTTCGTTTGACGCGAAACCAAGTACGCAGCCGCCTTCTGAAGGGATGGGTGGTCCTGCGGCATCCCTGTTTCGATGAGGGCGTTCATCAGCAATGCCGTATCCCAGACCGGAGAGTCGCAAGGCTGGAGATGCAAGGCCTCGAGTCGCTGTTCGCCGATCGACACCGTGCCGTAGACTTCCAGCGATTCGATTTCGTGAAGCGCCTTCCGTACCAAGGGATCGTCCACCTGATACCCCAAACATTGCAGCGCCATGACCGAATTAGCCATGGCCGGATAAATGCTGCCCAGCCCCCCGCTGCCCTTGATATGTTCCAGCATCCATGTCGCGGCGCGATGCAACGCTTTTTCGCGTAGCCACATGAGAGGCATCCGGTCGTACAGTTTCAGTATCGCATCTAACGCGACGAAGAAGTTGTGCGGGGTGAACCACTTTTGATCTTTGTTGAACGGCGGGAACTTCCAATAGCGGATCTCCTTGCGTGGAATGAAATACAACTCATCAATCCCCTGCTGTCGCGGGATCTGACACACCGGCCGGTGCGCGAAGATGATCAGCAATGGGGTTAAGACGGCGCGGGACCAATATGAAATGGCATAGATGTTAAAGTAGAATCCCTTCGGAAGCAGCATCAGCTCAACCGGCATGTGAGGGACGCCTTCCCAATCGTATTGGTCGAACAGCGCCAGCGTGATCTTGGTAAACACATTTGTTTGGACAACTCCACCCTTCGCGAGGATACAGTCCTTTGCTCGCACCATGAAGGGCTCATCTGCAGAAATGCCACTCAGCTTCAAGGCGAAATAGGCTTTCACCGACGCACTGATCTCCGAAGGCCCCCCGTAGAAAATCGGCCAGCCACCGTCGGGCAATTGCATGGCGCGGAGATAACGAACCGCCTTCCGCTCTCGATCGGGATCGACCCGGTCGAGAAAACGCCGCAGCATGAGATACTCAGCGGTCAATGTCGTATCGGCTTCGAGCTCCGCAACCCAGTATCCCTCTGAGGCATGTTGTCTGGACAAAAACCAAGCTTGACTGCGCCGAACTGCGTCGTCGAGCACGTCCACTTGGCTGATTGAATGGCTGGTGGAGCGGCGTGTCGAAGCGTCGACGGATGCCGAGGGTATGGATTTGTCCGACACCAGACGCAGCGGCGGAACGTTGGATAGCTCTGTCGCCAACCCTAGCTTCTCCGGAACAGAAACGAAGAGGCTATCGGATAGACGATCCAGAAGCGCTCGAATCAGCTTCATATGTATCGGTCTGTGAAACCTGAACGTAGATGGGACAAGGCGGGTGACTCGCTTCGCCCCCATAAATATGCCCGACCCACAAGCGGCATGCCCATAGATCTTTCTATTGTGGGGTATATAACAGACCCCCTACTCCGACGTCAAGAAACCAGCGATGGAAACCCGCTGAAGTACAGATGTTTTTGCCACTCTGCTGTATTTAAGCCGGCTGTAAGTTCCCCAGCCTCACTGAGACGATTTTCGAGATGCCAGGCTCTTCCATCGTGACTCCAAATAACGAGTCTGCAATGGCCATCGTCTGTTTGTTATGGGTAATGACCAAAAACTGTGCGCCTTCGGAAAGTTCATGCAAGACAGCGGTAAAACGCCCGATGTTTTCTTCGTCCAGCGGCGCGTCGATTTCGTCGAGAATACAGAACGGCGTCGGTCTGATCAAGAAGCTCGCGAAAAGCAGGGCCATCGCCGTTAAGGTCTTCTCACCACCCGAAAGCATGGTCAAACTCTTCAAGCGCTTGCCCGGCGGCTGCACCATGATATCGACCCCCGGCTCCTGCGGTCCGCCTCCTTCTACCGTCTCATCCACCGGCGCTTCGACCAGCTGCAGTTCGGCCCGGCCGCCCGGGAAAAACTTCACAAACACCTCGCTGAATTTCTGCTGGAGCTCGGCAAAGGTGCCGGCGAACATGTCTTTCGTGGTGCGGTTGATGCGCTGAATGATTTCTTTCAGCGAGCCAATGGATGCGGAGAGGTCTTGCTCCTGCGTCGTCAGGAATCGATACCGCTCATCCAGCTCTTGATGTTCATGAATAGCCGCCAAATTGATCGGCCCCAGGCGATCGAGCTTCTCGCGAATCTTCTGCAGCTGTTCCCGCAGCGCAACTTCATCGACTGCCGGTTGGCCTTCCGGGATCGGCTCCTCTCCCATGGACAGCTGTTCGGATGTCATCCCTGCGGCCGGTGATTCGAGCAGTGTCGCAGGATCGACCTGATACGTTCCCAAAAGCGTAGATTCGACAGTCCCCAGTTGCATTCGAATTTCCGCCTTCTTGACCTCCACTGCCATGCGGGATTCGCGTAGGGACGATACTGCGCGGCGAACGTCCTCCAGCCCGGCATCGAGCTGCTGCGCCGCCGCCATGTCCTGTGCCTGCGCTTCTTGATGCTCGACCAGCCGAGCCTTGACCTGGACTGCCGACTCGCCGAACTCTCGGCAGCAGGCTTCCTGGCGCTCACGCTCAACCCGGCTCTGTTCAATCGAAGCCGCAAGCCCATCGACATGGCGTGTCAGCGTCTCAATGCGTATGGTCGCGTCTTGTTGCTGTTGCTGAATCCGCAGAAGGTCGCGCTGGCGATGCTCACGAGTCGTCCGAATGTCCTGCGCCACCAATTGCGCCTCTGTGAATCGCTGCTGCAGCCCCTGCATGCCATGATCGATCTGCCCCACCCGCGCGCGCACATGGCTGAGCCCGGTGTCCTGTCCGGTCTTCTCCGCGATCCATTGTGCAAGCTGCGCTTCGCAAGAGCGCATTTCCTGATTGAGCCGCTGCGCTTCCGCTGAGCCTCGTCGCGCATCGTCCGTCAATGTATCGATCCGCAGGGCAAGATCTCCCAGCACATGCTGAAGCCCGGCTTCGTCTTTCTGTAGCGAAAGTCCCTGCATTTCGGCATCACGCAGCGATTCCGAGAGTTGCCGGCTCTGCTCGCGCAACTCCTGTCCCTGCGCCAGCAATCGTTCCCGTCGCTGCTTCCCTTCTTCGATGCAACCCGTCAGCGAGACGCTCTGGGCTTCTAAGTGAAGCACCTCTCGGCGGCGTTGCAGCAAGCCTCCCGTTGCACTGGCCTGCCCACCGGTGACCACCCCGGCGGCATCCAAGATCTCTCCTGCACGCGTCACCAGAATGGGCCCGTCGGGAGCCGCGCAGGGCTGTTGTTCCCACAGAGTCGTGGCATCTTTGAGTGTGTCGACGAATATCATTCGATCGAAAAGATAATCACGGGCCGCCTCGCGCCGCCCCTCCACCTGGATCAAATCGACCGCACGCCCGACCACACCGGGCCGGCCAGCCACCGCAGCCCACCAAGCGTGAGGCGCCGTATCCCGAGTCGTCCAGCGAGGTTGCTGAGGAATGAAGGTCCCACGCCCGAGATCTTTTCCTTTGAGAAACTCAATCGCCGCGCAGGCGGCAGCAGGGTCATCGACGAACCATCCCCTGACCCGTTCGCCCAAGATCGCTTCTACCGCCCGGTCCCATCCGGGAGGCACGACCAGCCACTCGACGATGGCATCGTGAACCCCGGTACAGGCTTTAAGCGCCGTCGATTCTTCATCGCCTCGCCGCCCGTAGCCCATGTCTTCCTGCAGCACACCTTGCAGCGCTCTGAGATGAGAGTCCACTGCGGCCACCTCTTCAGACTGACGAAATACCAACTGGTCGACTTCAGCCAACTCGGCCGACACCTGCCCGCTTCCTTCCTCGACACCTTGCAGCCGGCGACGCAGATCGATAATCGACTGCTCCGTCTCATGGAAGGCCTGTTGGAATGCCTGGCGTTTGTCCGTTGCCGCAACATGTTGCAGCTGAAACTCTTCCCGCTCACGGGCCAGCTTACCTTCTCGATCCGCCGCCTCTTGAATGCGGGCGGCCAATTGCTCCAGCGTCTGCTCGGCATTCGCAACCAATACCGCCAGGTTGAGTACGTCCAAGCGCCCCCGTTCCTCTTCAGCCAAAGCCGCGGCCCGTTGATGGACCAGCTCTTTCATCTCCCGATCGAGTGCTTCGAACACCTGCTCCCGCTCCGCACATTCACGTTCGAGCGTGGCCAACGTCTCTTCGAGGGCCGCAGCCTCCGCCGCACCCTGCTGCTGTTCCTGGGTGAGGCGTCCGAGTTCTTCCCTTCCCTGACTCTGCTGCTGTTCGTAGAGTTCTCCCCGATTACGCTCGACTTCGGCGGACGTCAATGCCCGCGCCTGTTGCTGTTCCACCTTCGACAGTTCCTCGCGCCGTTGCCCGATCGCCTCATTCGCAGTGGCAATCGCCAGCTTGATCCGCTCAAGTTCCGTATTCAAACGCGCCAGTTCGGCGGACCGTTCGGTCTCAGAGTCTCCCAACATCTGCAGTTCCGACTCCACCTCCTTGAGCGTGGCTCGCAACCCGCGATATTCGTTGGTCAGCAACTGAACTTCCAGCAACTTGGCCTCTTGGTGCAGCGTCTGATAGGACCGCGCCTGCCGCGCTTGGCGTTCAAGGGAATTCAACTGCTTCTTCACCTCAGCAACGATGTCCCGCACCCGCAAGAGATTTTGCTGCGTTGCATCCAATTTGCGCAACGCTTCGGCCTTCTGTTTCTTGTAGCGAACGATGCCGGCGGTTTCTTCGATCAACTCGCGCCGATCTTGCGGTGAGGCGTTCAAGATCTGATCGATTTGCCCCTGCGCAATGACGGTGTGTCCCTTTGTCCCGGCCCTGGTATCCAGCAGGATGCTCCGGATATCCTTCAACCGGCAGGCGGTCTTATTGATGAGGTATTCGCTCTCGCCACTACGATACAGGCGGCGCGTGATCATGAGTTCTTGATATTCCGACAGCTGGCTCGAAAGACCGGACAGGGGATCCACCGTGATCCGATCCAGCCCGCTGATCACGAGCGATACTTCAGACAGGCCGAGAGGCTTTCGCATTTCGGTTCCGTTAAAGATGACATCTTCCATCTTCTCGCTGCGCAGAGCCTTTGTGCTCTGCTCACCGAGCACCCAAAGAATCGCATCGACGACATTACTTTTCCCGCTCCCGTTCGGCCCCACGATGGCTGTGACACCATCCGGGAATTCGATCTTGGCTTCCGCGAACGACTTAAATCCCGCCATCTCCAGAGATTTCAAATACATCGGTAACTCCCTTGCGGTAGTGCGTTCCAAGAAGACTCACACGAGATTAACGGTTGATTTTGTAGCACGGACCCAAGGGGGAAATCAAAGAAAAATACTGCCGGTGGTAGGCGCTAGAGGAGACACCTACAACAGTTGGTGAGGGAAACGGGGCAAGAAACGGAATTACCCTACCTGAGCCCCAACAGAGCTACTTGAAGGCTCGATAGTGATCAATTCCTTGGGGAGGAGAAACTCGACATCTTCTTCGATCACGGTCAGATCTGCGACCTCTGCAGGCCCAAACGTTTTGAGGTAGGTCACCACCTCTTCGACCAGTACTTCCGGCGCCGAGGCGCCGGCGGTAATCCCGACTGCTTTCACGTTCGCGAGCCAAGCGGGATCGATGTCGGATGCAGCATCGATCAAATAGGACGCAATCCCGCACCGCTCCCCCAACTCCCGCAACCGGTTGGAATTCGAACTATTGGGAGACCCGATGACCAGGATGACATCCACCAGCGAAGAGAGTTCCTTCACCGCATTCTGGCGATTCTGCGTCGCGTAACAAATATCTTCCTGATGCGGCCCCTTGATGTGTGGGAATCGTTTATGGAGCGCGCCGACGATATCCCGGCACTCATCGACGCTCAAGGTCGTTTGCGTCACATACGAAAGGTCATGGGCGTTCTCAACCTGCAGCTTCTCGACATCTTCCACGGAAGAAACCAGATGGAACTTGTCCGGGATCTGTCCGAGCGTCCCGATCACCTCCGGGTGGCCGGCATGGCCGATGAGGATGAGATCGTACCCCTGGGTATAGTCGCGATTGACCTCGTTGTGCACTTTGATGACCAGCGGACAGGTGGCATCGATCACATGCAGCCGCCGCCGATTCGCTTCGTCCCACACAGACTTGGCAACCCCGTGGGCACTGAAGATCACGACCGAGCCTTCCGGCACTTCTCCCAACTCCTCCACAAACACAGCGCCCTTGGTCCGGAGTGAGTTCACGACATGACGGCTATGGACGATTTCATGCCGAACGTAGATCGGCGCCCCATACTTTTTGAGCGAGAGGTCGACGATATCGATCGCCCGGTCGACTCCGGCGCAGAACCCTCGTGGATTGGCGAGATAGATCTTCATAACCGTCCCCTCTCCTGAGCTCAGTACAGGGCCACATTCCTGCCCACATTCTCACGGAACACTGGTGTCCACCTTACGTCAGAGTAGCCGGTTCCGTCAACTGAATTGGCCCGACCATGGGACCTGCCGTCTCGGATTAATCGCCAGCCCATCTTGGGAGACAACCTGCTTCGTCTTTTGAGCGGATCAGAACTCGGCTACTACTTTCATCAAGCCTGCTAGAAAATCTTCTCGGTACGAGCTATCCCACGAATGAGATATCCGACTGGTCGGCACAAAATAGCGGATGACCAAACCATGAATTTGCCATTTCAGTTTCTCAATAAGCGTCACCTCGGTGTCCGTTACCACGGTAAATACGTGGCGCTCCTTGTACCACAGCGGAATGGGTATCGAATGATGGAGGCGCGCGCGTTCCATTGAGTAATCTCGTCGGCGAATCTGAAGAATTGTCACATCTTTTCCCAGAAGCTCTTTCCCATCGGTGACACGAATACGAACTTCTGAGTAGCCCTCAATGGCTTCAAGTTGGTTATAGGGCCGACTTGTGAGTTGATATTCCCGCGGACGATTGAAATGATGGGCTACGTCGCTAAAAATACTCAAACCCATACCGAGCGGAGGCCACTGTATTGGATATTCATTTTCAAGATATGATGGTTGCTGCTCAGATTGCTTTCCAGTCAGTCCTGGTGAGTTGTTTTGTTCCTCCGCTATTCCTACTTCTTGTGCTATAAGGCGGCGAACCTGCTCCTGAACAGCGGCGTACTCTCCATTTACCACTACAATCAAGGCGTCAGCCCCAAAAGCTTGCGTCTGCTGTGTCAGTAGCTTCTCGCCCAGCTCCCGTGGGATGGAACCCGATCCATGGTAGCGATAGTTTAGGGATGTACGGTCAGAACCTTGTGGATTAAAGTAGGGAAGCTCCTCCGCATCGAAGCTCAGCAGAGGCGAACCAGCTAGAATAACCATCACCGCAAGAGTCAGCATGACATAACACTACACCAATTCCTTCGTGCGTAAAGAGAAAGGACTTTTCATCTGCACGTGAAACATACGGAACGTGGCCTGCTTGATCTCCCACTGCGCGCGTCCAACGAGGGCCTTCTGAGGCCGCGCGTTGCGCGAGCACAGGAGATTGAGCAGGCCACGTCCCCTTCAACGCGCGCACTGAGAGCACGGGGCGAGCTCAGGTGATTCTGCCCCCCTTGCTTGACAGAGTTCTCACACCCCCGTAGGCTCACACGACTAGCTATGTCCAGCCCTGCAAGCAAAAAAATCCTCATCGTTGAAGACGAGCGCGACATTCTCCAACTGGTCAAACTGTATTTGGAGAAAGAAGGCTTTCGAACCCTATCGGCCTCGACCGGTACGGAAGGCCTCAGGCAAGTGAAACAGGAGAAGCCCGATTTGGTCATCCTCGACTTGATGCTGCCGGAGATCGATGGCCTGGAAGTCTGTAAGCGCCTTCGCTCGGCGCCAGAGACCGCGATGCTCCCCATCATCATGTTGACAGCCAAAGCCGAGGAGTCGGACAGTATCATCGGCCTGGAGTTGGGAGCCGACGACTACGTCACCAAACCGTTCAGCCCCAAGACGCTGGTCGCCCGTATCAAGGCTCTCTTCCGACGGCTTGAGCGGAAACCGGACGAGAGCCCGTCCCAATATCGCTATGGCAATCTTGTCATGGATCTCGCGCGCCATGAAGTCACCGTAAAAAAGGTGGAAGTCCCTCTCACGGCAAAAGAATTCGGCCTGCTCGAGCATCTCTTACGCAATCCCGGCAGAGTGTTGACAAGGGACGTACTTCTCAACACTGTCTGGGGGTATGACTACTACGGAACGACGCGGACGGTCGACGTCCACATCCGAAGACTCAAGCAGAAGCTCCCCTCGCTCAACGAGGCGATCGTTTCAGTCAAATCCCTAGGGTATAAGCTGAANNCCCTATGACACTCTCCATACGATGGAAGGTTGCGATCGGAGCCCTATTGGTTCTCGCCTGCGGGCTTCTCATTGCCCGGGCACTGGCGGTTCGCTCCCTCGATCAACAGGAGATCGTCCAATCGGGCCAGATACTGGAGGCTCAAACCAGTCTCGTCGCGTACGGGCTGCAGCCGTTTCTGACACAACCAGAGGCGCTGTCCTCGACCCCCCAATTACAAGCGGCTGTACGAGATCTCAGCGCGCGAGCCCTGGCGCGCGTAACCGTCATTGCTCCGGATGGACGGGTGTTGGCCGACAGCGCCGTCTCGGATCGCAACCTCGCAACGGTTGAGAACCACCGAACTCGACCGGAAATTCAGCAAGCCATTGCCTCCGGGCGAGGAACGGATCTCCACACGAGTCACAGTACCGGTGAACGCACGCTGTATCTGGCTGTCGGTCTGAGCGGCGCAAACCAGGCGAATCCTGCTGTCTTCTTGAGGCTGGGATTACCGATGACGACGTTCGATCGTGAAGTGGCCAAGTTGCACCGAAACCTGGCCATCGCCTTCGGGATTGCATTTTTGATCGCCGTTGCACTGAGCGTATGGTTCGCTCACAGCATCACGAAACCTCTGTCCGATATTGCAATCGCGGCGCAGCAGCTGGCGAAGGGCGACCTTGGGATCCGCATCAGGACCGGATCGCGGGATGAAGTCGGCCTGTTAGCCGACACACTCAACCAGATGACGGACCAACTGAGAACCAAGATCGATGAACTCTCCGAAGATCGATCCCAGCTCTTGGCCATGTTGACCTCGATGGTCGAAGGCGTGATGGTTCTGGACCGGCGGGGCCGCGTCCTGCAAATCAACCCGGCGTTAGAACGGATGTTCGACGTCACCAGGACGGAAGCGCGAGGACACCCCTGCTCCGATGTCTTCCGGCATCCGCAGTTGGACAGGTTGGTCTCAACAGTCCTGGCGACACGCATAAACGAAGAAGATGAAATTCTCCTGCACCCGAGTGGCCGCCGGCTTCATATCGAGGCCTCAGTCACTGATTCCGAACGAGAGAATGAAGCGAGTGCAGTGCTGGTCTTTCATGACATGACAGAGTTACGCCGCCTGGAAATTATCCGGAAGGATTTCGTCGCCAACGTGTCCCACGAACTGAGAACCCCGCTCACATCGATCAAGGGATATATCGAAGCCTTACTCGACGGCGCCAAAGACGATCCGGAGACCAGCGCGCAATTCCTCGACATCATTCTCAAGCAAAGCGACCGGCTGAACCTGATTCTCGATGACCTGCTCCAGCTGTCGAAGATCGAATCCGGGCAGGTTCAGTTCAAGCGGGAGCCGCTTCATATCCAGAGTGTCGTCGAGAGAACGTTGGCCATGATCAAACCCTTAGCGGACAAGAAGGGACACCGGCTCGTCTCCTTTGTAAAGGACAATCTGCCGGCTGTCCTCGGCGACGAAGACCGGCTGATGCAAGTCCTGTCCAACCTGCTCGATAACGCCATCAAATACACCCCCGAGAAAGGGACCATCACCGTGGCGGCCCACCCGATTTTGGACGATGCCGATCAGTCCACGACAGCCACGGCTGTGGAACTGAGCGTGACCGATACCGGCTTGGGAATTTCCGAAATGGATCGCCCACGTGTATTCGAACGATTCTATCGGGTCGATAAAGCCCGCTCGCGGGAGTTAGGTGGAACAGGGCTCGGGCTGGCAATCGTCAAACATATCGTCGAGGGTCTAGGCGGGCGAGTATGGGTCGAAGCAAACACCCCGACCGGTAGCCGTTTTATCGTCCGGCTGCCGGTTCAACAGGAGAAGACTGTTATTTAGTTATTTGGTTTGTCTCGTTTGTTTGGTTGAACCAGATAAACCAAATGAACAAGACGGGCCTTACCAGCGAACCAGCCCGGTCGCCCACGTCACGCCACCGCCAAAACTTCCCAATAGGACGATATCGTGGGGCAGAATCCTTCCCGAACGGACTGCGTGGTCGAGCGCGATCGGCAATGACGCCGACGATGTATTCCCGTAACGTCCGATCACGGAACAGACCCGTTCCTGCGAGACCCCAAGCCGCTTCGTGAGCTGATCGAGAATTCTTCCGTTGGCCTGGTGTAAGACGAACTGCGCGATATCCTGAACATCGACGCCAAACTCTTTCACGATCTCGCGGATAGCCTGGTCAAGTCGCTTCACCGCCAAACGAAAGAGCGGCGCCCCTTGCATCCGCAACGTATGGCTCTTCTGCTCGACCGTCTCCTGCGTCGTCGGCCGGCGCGATCCGCCTGCGGGAATCGTAATCAAGCCATGCTGAGCGCCATCCGAACGGAGACGGAGGCCCAAAATTCCCCGGCTCAGCTGGTCTGCATCCGGTTCGCCCCGCAACAGAGCCGCACCGGCCCCATCGCCAAATAAGAGAGCCGTATCGCCATCGGCGGAATCGATGGAGCGCGACTTCACTTCTGCCGCCACCACCAAACAGGTCTTCACCTGCCCGCTCCGAATCATGGCATCGGCCATCGAAAGTCCGTAGAGAAAGCCCGAACAGGAAGCCGCCACGTCAAATGCCGGTATTGCGGAGCAGCCAAGCATCCGCTGAACGTGGCAGGCGGTGGAAGGGAAGACCGTATCGGGAGAGGTGGTCGAAAGCACAATTGCGCCCAACTCAGAAACCGGGAATCCAGCAGCCTCAAGCGCCTGCCTGGCCGCTTCCGCCGCAAGATCAGAAGACGCTTGGGACTGAGCGGCCCTTCGTCGCTCCTGAATACCTGTCAAACGAGAGATAACCTCCGGATCGAGGTCCAGCGAAGCCCCCACCTCGCGATTCGAGATCACTCGTTCAGGGAGGTACGAACCAGTTCCGATAATTCTTGTTCGTATCATAGGTCAGACTACTCTATGGTTCGCTACAAAATCGGTGGGATTATAGGTCTCGGCGCTAGAGGGGGTCAACTTGATGGCGTCGAAACCTTGCATTCAGCCGGGGCTCCTGCTACATTTTCAAGCAGTTATGGTACGAGCCTCTTCCATTTTGACTTCTGCGCCACGACTTACAGCGGCTATTGGCTTCTGTGTCGCGATGCTCTGCGTCATCACCGCCTGTTCCAGCACACCCAAGACTCAGGATACCGCAAAGAAAGCCCTCAGCGGCACCGACGAGCAGATTTTCTTAGGCGATACGGTCAAAAAGAACTACGACCCCAACGTCATCATGAAGCGAGGAGAGGCGTTCTTTGAGAAAGAGGAATATGCGGAAGCCATCGTCGAGTTCAACCATTTCCTCGATCTCCATCGCACTCACATCCTAGCCTCCTATGCGGTGTTCCGAGTCGGCGAAAGCCAGATGAAACTGACCAAGGGGATTCAGCGTGATCCAGGCCCGGTCCAGAAAGCCCTCGAAGCCTTCGAACGGGTACGGAAAGATTTTCCAGGAAGCCGGTATGACGGCCCGGCGCTCCAAAAGATCCAAGAATGCCATGACCTCCTGGCGCAGACCCATCTCTTCGTCGGCCAGTTCTATTATCGGCGAGGCTCATATCTGGCCGCCGCTCATCGCTTCGAACAGATCATGAAACTGTACCCCGACAAGTCGGTCGCACCCGACGCCCTGTACTTCTTGGCACTCAGCTACCACGACTTGGGCGCGGACGATTGGGCCAGCGAAAAGCTGACGCTGCTGGCGGAAAAATACCCGAACAGTACGAGTTCCAGCGACGGAAACAGTCTGCTCGCAAAAATTGGAGGGGGGAAATCTGAGACGCTGTTGGCCAAAAAGGCCGAACCTACGCCCCCTTCTACTCAGCCGGCTGCACCCCCATCGGAAAATCAACCGAGTCTTGCCGCTGGGCTCATCCCCTCCGGCTCCATTGGATCATCATTCCGCCTCCCTTCCGCCATGTCATTGCGCCAGCCTTTTGTCAGCTGCCGTCTTGGCGCCTGGTGTTGATCTAGCCGGCAGGGTGCTCAAAAATCCCGCCAGCTTCGTTCTCAGCTTATCGAAATCCTCAACGTACCCCAGAGGGTACGCCTCCAGTTTCGACTCGCCTGCGGCCTTGCTGGACGGCCTTTTTGAGCATCCTGCGAGATCTAGTGCCTGAGAGTTATCCGACTCAACGGAAAGACATGGCTTCGAGGAGCAGTTCCTTAGCGGAGGCTTTGGCCATACCCTTTGCACGGACATAAAACGTTTGGTAGGTCTCACGCCCGATGAGCACGTCGTAGTAGAGCTTGACGATATTTTGATAGCGGGACAGAAGGCGGTGGCAGAGGCGCGGATACGAATAGACGATGCTGGCCATGCGGGCCGCGACCCGAAATTCCTCGTAGATCTCCCGCCGGACAGCCCCTTCGTAATCGGCCAACGACCGTCGCCGGTCATGAGCCTGGCTCAGAATCGATTCCGCAGCCAACTGTCCGGACCTCACCGCGTAATAAATGCCTTCCCCGAAGAGGGGATCGATCAGGTGCGCGGCGTCTCCCACCAACAAGGCTTGGCCACTCACCAATCCAACTGACTCCCGATCGCCCTTGGCCAAGCTATCCTCACTGAAGACCGGAAGTGGATGGCCGACCGGCTGTGGCACCTTCCAGGGAGCCAACCCTTTTTCATCCCGCACGAATTGATCGAAAATCCTCTTCGGGCTCGCGAGACCTCCGCGCAGATCTCCCACGCCGACCGAGAGCCGTTCCTGCTTCGGAAAAATCCAGGCATAGCCGGCAGGCGTCGCGCCGATATCGATGAGCGCACGGCCGGCGCCTGGATAATGGGGTACAGCCCCGATTGGGATTTCGCTCTCCAGGGTTGCCATCCGACGGCTCCGGCGTCCCGGGAACAACTGCTGCGCGACTAAGCTGTTCGCCCCATCCGCTCCAATCAGAACCTTGGCAAAATACCGGCCCCGATCCGTCGTCACTTCAATGCCGTCGGGGAGCTGCCGACAGGACGTCACCGACTCGCTTTCGTGCACCTCGCTACCCACGCGCCTCGCCTTCTCCAGCAGGAAATGGTCGAACCGGTCGCGCATGACCATGTAGGCAATTGGACTGGAGGAGTCGAGACAGAAGGGATCTGTGCCTCGATAGGAAAACTGTATCCCGTAAACCGTATGCTCGACGACCGACTTGTAATCCTCTTCCAAAATGTGGTCGATGCGGGCAGACAACCCGCCACCGCAGACTTTGTATCGTGGATGTGTGGCCTTGTCGAGCCCAAGCACAGACAGGCCGGCTTTGCTCAACTGATAGGCAGCGGTGGCGCCGGCCGGCCCCATGCCGACCAC